>Ga0210396_10005773_pt1 | contig 11897 bp, 11 predicted proteins | sample IncBWH17OmetaG_FD_155466 | JGI IMG/M metagenome (GOLD analysis project Ga0210396, IMG submission 155466) | Forest soil microbial communities from Barre Woods Harvard Forest LTER site, Petersham, Massachusetts, United States - Inc-BW-H-17-O ...
CTGGTCGACGTTGAGGTGGTTCGGTTTCTCATCCGGATTCAGTCATCGGAAACTCAACTCACCAACTGTCCCCCGTACATCCGCGAATGGATGACCTGCGAACGCCAGCACACAAGGGGAACGTGAACCGCAACCTTTTCAAGGAGATGAACATGTTCAACTACGAAAACAAAATCGCACTGGTGACTGGCGGCACATCGGGCATCGGCAAGGCGACCGCCATCGCGTTCGCGCAGGCGGGCGCCAAGGTCGTTCTGACCGGACGCCGGGAAAAAGAAGGCGCGCAAGTCGTTGACGAGATTAAGCGTCGCGAGGGCGTCGCGGCGTTTTTCCAGGCGGACTTCTCCAAGGAACCCGAGGTGAAGGCCGCCGTTGATTTCGTGGTCAACACCTACGGCCGCTTGGATGTCGCGTTCAACAACGCCGGGGTTGAGGCGCTCGTCCCACTGGCAGAGATCACCGAAGAAAAGTACCGCGCGGTCTTCGATATCAACGTCTGGGGCGTGCTGTGCGCGATGAAGCACGAAATTCCCGCGATGCTCAAAACCGGCGGAGGAGCCATCGTCAATACGACCAGCACATTGGGTCATGTGGGCCTTGCCCAGGTCACTGCCTACGCCGGATCGAAGCACGCCGTCGAGGGAATGACCAAATGTGTCGCGCTTGAATTTGCCAGACAGAACATTCGCGTCAATACGGTTTCGCCGGCCGGGATTGCCACCGACATGATCGACCGATTCGCGGGCAAGGAAGGACCAGCACGGGAAGCGATCACCAGCAAGCACCCCGTTGGGCGCCTGGGAAGGCCCGAGGAAATTGCCGCTGCCGTGCTCTACCTCTGCTCGGACGAAGCGAAATTCACGACGGGAACGTCGCTGAAGGTCGATGGCGGCTGGCTGGCGCTGTGAGGCAAATTCCTCGTCCGGAATCCGTAACCCAACATGGAGAAAACACCATGTCCAAGAAACTTGAAGGCAAAATCGCTCTGGTTACCGGCGGCTCGCGCGGCATCGGGGCGGCAATCGCCAAACGCCTGGCCAGCGACGGCGCAAGCGTGGCCATCACTTACACGAAAGGATCGGACGCCGCCGCTTCGGTCGTGAAAGCAATCCAGCGCGACGGCGGGAAGGCGATCGCCATCCAAGCCGACGCCGCCGATGCCGAGGCCGTTAAGAGCGCAGTGGAGAAGACTGTTGCGAACTTCGGCCGGCTTGATGTGCTGGTGAACAACGCCGGCACGGCATTTCCCAAGCCGTTCGAGGAGGCGACGCTGGACGAGATGGATCGCGTGATCGACATCAATATCCGTGGCGTGTTCGTCGCGACGCAGGCGGCACTGAAGCACATGAACAGCGGCGGCCGCATCATCATGATCGGCTCGGCCGTGGGTGAGCGTGTCGCAGCGCCCGGGCTTGTGCCCTACGCGGGCACGAAAGGAGCGGTCAAGATGTTCACTCAGGCATTGGCCCGAGAGATCGGGAGCCGCGGCATCACGGTCAATAACGTGCAGCCGGGTCCGATCGACACGGAATTGAATCCCGCCGCGGGCGACTGGGCGGTGCCGCAGAAGGCCGCCACGGCACTCAATCGCTACGGGCGCGTCGAAGAGATCGCCGCCATGGTGGCGTTCGTCGCCGGTCCGGAGTCCTCGTATATCACCGGGGCGAACCTGACCGTGGATGGGGGAATGAACGCCTGACCGGCACTGCACCAAAAACAGGAGAACGGATATGCGTGCGATGAGAGCTGAAACATTTGGTGGCTATCAAGGATTGAAGCTTGTGCAGCTTCCAAAACCAGTGGTGGCGGACGGAAAAGTATTGATACGAATCACCGCGGCCGGCGTCACGCCGCTCGATCACACGATTCTCTCCGGCCAATTTCACCACTCGAAGGCGCCGCTGGTGCCAGGCAACGAAGGAGCGGGCGTGGTGGAGGAGGGGGGCGGAACGGAGTTTCCCGTCGGCTCGCGCGTAATGTTCTTTGGCCCCTACGGTGCTTTTGAGGATGGAACATACAGCGAGTGGGTTGCCGTAAGGAAGAAAGACCTTTGCCTGATTCCTGACAATATCGACGACGTGAGTGCCGCAGGTATTCCAGTCGCGTATCTCACCGCCCAGGTGGCTCTTAGCCGGGCTGGTTTTCGCTCAGGCAAGACAGTGCTCGCACCAGCGATCGGGGGATCGATCGGCAACGCGGTGACGCAATTGGCGCGTGCCGCGGGCGCAAAACACGCGATCTCAAGCACGACCAGTCACGCGAAAGCCGCGCAGGCAAAGACGCTCGGATTCAATGAAGTCATCGATACATCTTTGGAGAAGTTGGGAGACGGGGTGCGCCGTATCACGGATGGTTACGGCGCAGACATTGTCGTCGACGGCATTGGCGGTGAAGTCTTAAGCGAGGCGCTTGGAGCACTCGCACCGGAAGGAAGCCTCACGACGCTGGGGTATTCCGCAAGCCGCAAGACAACCATTGATGTGACACATCTCATTGCGCCACAAGCCAGCATCCGAGGTCTCAACATGTTCCTTCAGCCACCGGCGGTTGTCACTGACGCCTGGAAGGTCATTGTCTCGCTCCTCAGTTCCGGCGCGATCAAACCGATCGTGGACAAGACCTTCCCGCTCACCCAGGCGGCCGACGCCCTGCGTTACCTGATTGAGGGTCGCCCCTTTGGTAGGGTCGTCCTCACCATATGACGCCAACTTTCTCGAACGTGATCCAAGGGAGTAATGACCATGGCCAAGTTGGAAGGAAAAGTGGCAGTAATCACCGGCGGCACTACCGGAATGGGCTTGGCTACGGCAAAGCTCTTCGTCAAAGAGGGCGCCGACATGGCGAACTTAACGAACAGGATTGCACTGGTTACCGGCGCATCGCGCGGGATTGGCCGGGCGGCGGCACGTTCGCTCGCTCAAGACGGCGCGCGTGTCCTGGTGCATTACAGCCGGGGCCGCGAGGAGGCCGAATCTTTGGTTTCAGAGATTCGCCGAGCCGGCGGCTACGCCGAACCCGTCGCCGCCGACCTCGCGGCAGAAGATGGCGCGCATGTGCTTGCCGAGAAAGTCCGCAAGATCGTGGATGGACGCCTTGACATTTTGGTCGCCAATGCCGGCATCTCCAAATCCGTGCCCATCGAAGCACTGAGCGTTGAAGACTTCGACCGGCTGTTCGCGGTCAACGTCCGCGCTCCTTACTTTCTCGTTCAGCAATTGCTTCCAGTACTGGGAGACGGCTCGAATGTGATTTTCGTCTCGTCCCTCGTCGCACGCTCGGCGGCCGGCACGATCGCGGCCTACGCGGCGACAAAGGGCGCGATTGACACCCTAGTGAAGCACTTCGCCGCCGCACTGGGCCCGCGCGGGATACGCGTGAACGCCGTCGCGCCAGGCGTAGTTGACACGGAAATGTCGAGCTTTGCTCATACCGAGTCGGGCCGGCAACTCACGATGTCGATGCAGGCGCTTAAGCGCGTCGCGACGCCGGACGACATAGGCGGCGTCTTTCCCTTCCTTGCTTCGGAGGCAGCGCGATGGATCACCGGACACATCATCGCTGTTGACGGCGGCTCGAAGCTATGACCGTGGCCGCTGACTTCGTAACGAAAGAGGTAAATATGCCCGACACAAAGGAATCGAGAAACAAAGCTCTGGTTCTCAAAGCATTCGACGCGCTGTTCAACAGGCGGGATTACGCCGCTGCCGAACGATACTGGTCAGCGGAATACATCCAGCACAGCCCCCATATCGAGCCGGGCCGCGATGGCCTCTTTAACCTCATCAAGAGCAGTCCACCGACGCTCAAGTATGAACCGGGCGCGATCGCGGCTGATGGTGATTTCGTGATCGTCCACGGGCGATTCTCGGGCTTGGGCCGGGCGGCGAATTGGATCGCGGCGGACATCCTGCGGATCAAGGACGGAATTCCGGTCGAGCACTGGGATGTCCTCCAGGACGAAGCCGCCAGAGAGCAATCCAAGAGCGGAAACCCGATGTTTGGCGACACGTTCCCCTAAACACTGCCCGACGCGCGGGCAAAAGCGAGAAGGAAACTGATCATGAAATCAGTGATGCTCACACGCTATGGCGACCCTCTTGACGGCCTAGAATATCGCGATGTTCCTGAGCCAGAGCGGCCGGGTGTTGGCCAGGTACTCGTCGGCATCGAATTCTCACCCATCAATTTCAGCGACATCCTTCTTGCCCGCGGCCTCTATGCGCTGCACCCTGAACTGCCTGCCGTCATCGGCAACGAGGGGGTCGGGCGCGTGCTGAAACTCGGAGAGAAGGTGAGTGGTCTGAGAGTCGGTGACCGCGTTGTGCTTCCACTTGGACGCTTCGTATGGCGGCAGCGACTGATCGTTCCTGCCCTGGGCCTGATCGTTCTGCCTGAAGACGCCGACCCTCGGCAGCTTTCCATGCTAGCTATCAATCCACCGACGGCGCACCTGCTCCTCGAAGCATATGTCAAGTTGCGGGCGAACGACTGGATCGCCATCAACGCGGCGAACTCGGCGATTGCTCGATGGCTGATCGGCCTCGGCAAGCGCAAGGGCCTCAAAATCCTCGGATTGGTGCGCCGGGCGGAGGTCTTGGAGGAGGTCCGCGCCGCCGGTTGCGATCTTGCCTTGCTCGACAACGACGATGCGCCCGCCAAAACGGCCGAGGCACTGGGTGCCTCGCGACCGCGGTTGGCGTTGGATGCGATCAGCGGCGAAGCAAGCGGACGGCTCGCAAAGCTCCTCGGGCACGGCGGCACACTGGTATCCTACGCGGCTCCCAGCTTCGCCCCGCTGTCGATCAGCCCCTTCGACCTCATCTTCAATGATCTGATCGTTCGGGGCTTTTCGCTCGGCAATCCTGCTTTTGCCGAGCAGATTCCGCCAGCGATTCGAGCCGCAGCGCGGATGATTGCGCATAAGGAGGTAACCGTGCCGATTACGGCGATCTATCCGCTGGACCAGATCAAGGCGGCGGTCGCGCACGCACTGCAAGGCGGCAAAATACTGTTAGAGGTAGTCGGCGCCGCAAGCTGAATTGCGGTGGCAATCTCGCACAACCTCTCAAACTGCCAGTCATCGCACCACGGCAGGTTCCGCGGCCGATTGCCTCGCCTCGGACCAGCGCCTGCCGAACACCTCGAGCATCGTATTCACGGCGGCCAGGCCGTGGCGAAAGTCCGGGTTCCACAGGAAGTCCTTGATCAACATCCATAGCCCGGGCCGTTCCGGCTGGCGCAACATCATTTTCAGAGCCTGCGGCGTGGCCTCGGTGAAAGATTTGAGCACGTCTGGCTCGATCGCGCCGAGCATTTCGATCAGGAGCAGAGAATTTCGGATAGCGCGGATCGACGCCGGAGATTTGGCTGCCGTGACGGCGATCTCGAGGATCTTGTCACGCGATCCCAATGCGGCACGCATCACGTCGAGCGAGCCCGAATCATGCAGGCCCTGTAGAACCTCATACGCGGCCAGCATGGCTTCGGCGTGTTCCGCCGGTGCGTCGCGCAGGCGGGCTTGCAACTCGAGGCGGGGATCACGAGCAGGGACGTCGTTTACAATCGGTTGAGCCACGTTTCACTCCTGTTTCCGTTGAATGCCAACCTGAACCAGCGCCCCGGGAAGCGAGTAGTCCGAGCGCCGCCACTTTCGCTCCACCTCCACTCCTCGTTGCGGCGACGGGTGGCCGAAACGAGGATTGATCCGCGGCAAGGGGCTTTCGTCCACTTCCGGCAAGACATCCATGTGCACCGCCGTTTCCTTGTACGCCGGAGTGTGCGTCGCCGCATCGGACTGGCTGCCGGTCAATCTATTCACGGGCGATTCGGTCGAGTTCATTGGCATGTAGAGTTGCTTTCCCTGTACGCGATCGGTCACCAATGCCCGCACGCGAACCTGCCCGTGCCGCGATCGCAGATGGACCTGCGTTCCGCTTTGAATGCCGCGCTCCTTCGCCAGCTCGGGTGAGACTTCGACCCACACATCGGGCGTTTTCTCGCGGATCCCTTCGACGCGATAAGTCAGGTTTCCCTCGTGGAAGTGCTCGAGCAACCGGCCGTTGTTCAAGTGCAGGTCGAACTCTTCGTTGGGTTGCTCGGTCGGGTCCGACCACGCGAGCGGATAAAGTTTCGCCTTCCCGTCCGGAAAGGAAAACTGCTTCGTGTACAACAGCGGCTCATCGGCGCCGCTGGCGGCGACGGGCCATTGCAGCGACTTGTATCCTTCCAGCCGATCGTAATTGACGCCCGCAAACAGGGGAGTCAGAGAGGCGATTTCATCCATCACCTGGGAAGGATGCCCGTATTTCCAGCCCGCCCCAAGTTGGTTGGCGACGTCCTGAATGATCCGCCAATCGGGCCGGCAGCCATCGAGCGGCTCGAACACCTGATACAGCCGCTGAACCCGCCGCTCAGTGCTGGTGAACGTGCCCTCTTTTTCCAGGCTCGGCGCGGCCGGAAGCACGACGTCGGCGAACTTGCACGTATTGCTGAAGAAAATGTCCTGCACGATGAAGAAGTCGAGCTTCGTAAACGCGTCCTGGACGTAGTTGGCGTTCGAATCGACCAGGCTCATCTCCTCGCCGACGACGTACATTGCCTTGAGCTTTCCTTGATGAATTGCGTCCACCATCTCGTGGTTGTCCAGTCCCTTGCTGCTCGGAAGCTTGACGCCCCACGACGCCTCGAACCGTTGCCGTACCTGCGGATCATTCACCGATTGATACCCGGTAAGGTTGTTCGGCATCGATCCGTGGTCGCTGGCGCCCTGCACGTTATTGTGACCGCGCAGCGGGTAGGCGCCGGTGCCGGGCCGCATGTAATTTCCGGTGATGAGCAGCAGATTCGAGATGGCGGTAGACGTATCGGAGCCCATCGTGTGCTGTGTAACGCCCATCGCCCAGAGGATGCACATGCCCTCTGCTTGAGCGATCATGTGCGCGACGTTTTTGAGCGTCTGGGCAGGAATCTCGCAAAACCGCTCGGCGGCCTCCAACGTGAAGGGATCGAGACTCGTCCGGTATTCCTCCAGCCCGTTGACCCACGCCCCGAGGAATTCCGTTTTTGCCAGCCCCTGATCGAGCAGATACCGGCTGATCGCCGACAGCCAAACGAGGTCGGTCCCGGGCCGCGGGCGCATGAACAGATCGGCCCGCCGGGCCATCTCATGCTCGCGGATGTCGGCGACGATCAGCTTCTGGCCGCGAAGCTTGTGCGAGCTCTTCACGCGCGTGGCCAGCACCGGGTGACTTTCGGCGGTATTGCTGCCGACGATGAGTACCAGATCCGCCTTCTCGATGTCGGATATCGAACCCGAATCCCCGCCGTAGCCAACCGTCCGGAATAGCCCCATGGTTGCTGGCGCCTGGCAGTAGCGCGAGCAATTGTCGATGTTGTTCGTGCCGATGACGGCACGTGCCAGCTTCTGCATCAGGTAGCTTTCCTCGTTCGTGCACTTGGAAGAGGAAATGAGCGCGATGGCGTCCGCTCCATGAGCGGCCTTGATCTCCGTCAGCCGGCGGGCGATCAGACCAAGGGCCTCGTCCCAGCTCGCTTCGCGAAATTTGCCACCCTCGCGGATCAGCGGCTTGGTCAGGCGGTCTGGGCTGTTAACAAAGTCCCAGCCGAACTTCCCTTTGATACAGGTGGAGATCCCGTTGGCCGGCCCGTGTTCCGGCGCGACTTTCAGAATGTGACGATCCTTGGTCCAGACATCGAAGCTACAGCCGACCCCGCAGTACGTGCAGACGGTTTTGGTCCGGCGAATTCGCGACTCGCGCATCGCGGATTCCGCCTCTGACACCTTGAGAATCGTGCCGTACCCCGCCTCCGGTTCGACTTCCTTGACAACATCGATCATGCCCTTCAGCGCCGATTTGGGGAGCGCGGTGAAAAATCCCGCGTGCCCGATCATCGACTTCTCCATGAGCGCGTTGCACGGGCAGACGGTGACGCAATGGCCGCAGGAAACGCAGCTCGATTCGCCGATGGTCGAGCCGCCGTCCCATAGCACGCGCGGATGTTCGTCATCCCAGTTGATTGAAAGCGTCTCGTTCACCTCCACGTCCTGGCACGCCTCCACGCAGCGGCCGCAAAGAAGGCACTGGTCCGGATCGTAGCGGTAAAAGGGATTGGTGTTGTCGACTTCGAAAGGCTTTGGCTTGAAGGGGATCTTCTGGTGCTCCACCCCGAGCATCCTAGTCGTATTGTGGACGGTACAGGTGCCGTTGTTGTTGTCACAGACGGTGCAGTAGAGCAGGTGGTTTTCCAGCACACGATCAAACGCCTGCCGCTGCGCGGCGTCCGCGGCGGGGGACTTTGTCACAACCTTCAACCCATCCGCAACCACAGTCGCGCAAGCCCTCGCCAGCTTTCCATCCACCTCGACCAGGCACGTATCGCAGGTCTGGATCGGACCCAGCTGCGGGTGGTAGCACACCTGCGGCAGCTCGATCCCGGCGCGGTTGATCACGTCGATCAGACGTTCACCGGCTCGGACTTCCTGCGTCGAGCCGTCAAGCATGATCGTGCTCATCTGGACCTCGCAATCTGATTTTCTGGCAGGCAACTGACGCCGCGCTGGGGGTGGGCAAAGGCATCTGCCTGCGACTCATCGGAAGCGGCATCGATGCACTCCAAGTCCTTCTCAATCAGAATCCTCAGTATGCCGCCATCGCCGGACACCTGAATGGCCTCGATGCCAATCTGATCGGAGCTGGCCCACTCGCGCGCTAGCGCGGTCCGCAAGCGTATCACGATTCGGCTCTCCTGGTAATCGGCTGTTGCGACCAGAAGATTCGGCCCGGTACACAATACATAAGAAAGCCGCTGCCCGCGGGAGCTGTCGAATGTGATCGACTCCTCAACAACGTCTTCCCTGACCAGCCGTCGCACCTCCGACTGCCCAAGCCGCAACCGGATCGAGTTGCCCGTGATTCGCAGCTTCATGCGTCCACCTATTCTAAAGGATCAACTGGAATTGCACCTGAAGGATCACCTGGTTTCCACCATTGCTGGCCAGCACGTCGTCGATCGTGGCATTGACGGGCGAACCGTTGGGAAGGTAGCTGACGGCACTGGAGAACTTGGCGCGATGCCCATAGAAGTAGTAGTTGAATCCAGCCGTGAGGTCGTAAACAATGTGCTGAGTGCCCGGCGGCAACTCGCGGCTGTCGAAATTGATCCATTCGAATCTCGCGAAGGGCTCCCAGCGCTCCTCAATAAGGTAAGCGGCCATCAGGCGGACCGAAGCGTCGTAGGTGTCGGGGAACGGACCGGGTCCGGTGGACCCCCCGTTGGTGGTCGGATTGCCGCCGTTATTGCTGACGTATCGGCCGAGGTAAGCGGCGTAGAGGCTCAGGCCGTTGGGTATTGTGTATTGCACGTCCGCCACTTGAGTGAATTGGCCGGTGTCGCCCGCTTCGGTATAATCAAAGCCGGCGCCGAAGACCAGCAGCGGCTCCTTATTGTGCAGGCCGGTGAACTGTGTGTAGTCGTTCCAGTCTCCCATCACTTTGAACTCAAATCGTCCTGCCGCGCCCCAGCTCGCAGGATTGGTGGGGAACTGCTGAAACGTTGTATCGAAGTTTCGCTCGCCGCTGGTGAACGCGATTTCCGTCCGGAACGGATAGTCGCCGTCGTAACCGTAACTCACACTGACACCCTTGACGATGTCGTCGCCGTTCAAGAGCACGTTGTTGACGATCGAACGACCCGGTGTGAGCGAGTGGGTCGCGTACATGATCTGCTCATGATCCACCGGATCGCGAATCTGTCCGCCTCGCACGGCGAACGGTGTATCGGGAATATGATACCGCGCCCAGGCGTCCTGAAGGCCCAGGTTGCCGGTCGTATCGCTGGTGGCCCAAATGAACTGATACGTAAGGTCGGGCGAGAAGACATTGCCGTCGAGAATGAATTTCATCCGCGGCAGCTCGAACCCGTTTTGCGTATCGCTCGCAGTGGCCGTGGCTTTTTCGCGGTAATTCGCGGCGTAGCGAATCTGGATGAACGCCCAGGGGTGCAGAAGAAAGTTTCCATCATCACTCCGGATGAAGAAACCCAGGTCACGGCGATAGCCGGCCGTGACGTCGCTCATATCCAACATGGCGCTACGCCGATCGGCATCGCGAATGACCTGGTCGGCTGTTTCGTGTTCGTCCCGCTCCCGGGTGGAAGCCTGGCCTTGGGGGAGTAATGCTGGCTCCGTCGTCGGCTGCGTTGTCGCTACCTTTGAACGAAGCTCTTTCACTTCCGCGCGGAGAGCACGGACTTCATCCAGCAACTCCCGTGTCGTCGGATCGGTGGTATCGGGAGGGGCGGCCGCCAGGCTGGTCACCGAGGCGCATCCGATGGCGAATAACGGAGCCAATTGGCAGATGGTTCTCATGTGAACTCCGGTAGTTTCAGACGTCCCCGAAAATTCACGCTGGTACGACCACCAGCTTCGTCCCTGGTATGGCATCCAGTGTGGCCTTATCGATGTTGAGGTGCGCCATGACCAATTCCGGCGGCGTATGAGCCAGCCACTGCGAGAGGGAAAGGTCCTGGTAGTAGCTGCTTTTGAACATTTCCAGAAACACCAAATCAGTATCCCCCGTATTCTCGATGTAATGCAGCAGGCTTTTTTCGACGTACCCGACGTCTCGCGCCTGGAAGTCCATCGTGCGCCCCTTGTTTCCTGTCGCCACCACCGTCATTCTTCCCCTGCCGCTGATGTAGTATTGCCACTCGTCAGCGTTGGGATGCCAGTGCAGTTCGCGCATCCCCCCAGGATGCACGGTGACCATCGCCATCGCAACGGTCGTAGAGACCTTGAATATGCTGGAATCAACGATGCGCACTTCGCCGCTCTTGGTGCGTGCCGTCGGCGGCATTTCCATTGTGCGGAAGGCAAAATCGACCGGAGACTTCTCGAGATTTCCCGCCGCCGCCTTCCAGTCAGCCTCCAGCGATCCGGGAACCGTTGTCTGAAAGATAAAAAGCTCTTGCCTGGGGAGAGTTCTCAGGGCGTCCTCGCTGACGCCGAAATTCTTTGAAAGCACGTCGGGCGGCAAGTGCGCCATGGAGTCGCTCAGCAAAACCGTGTCAGACTCTGAGAAGTCTCCCTCATCGAACACCAGCATGAACTCCGTGCCGTCGGGATCGAGGCCCTGAATCGAATGTGGAATCCCGCTGGGGAAATACCACAAGTCATTTTTCTTCACGTCTGCGACAAAGCTCCGGCCGTCCCTGTCAATGGCGGTAATTCGGGCGCTCCCGTAGAGAATGATTGCCCATTCCCCGGCAGTGTGCCAATGCAATTCGCGGACGCCACCAGCGGTGAGTCTCATGTTAACGCCGGCGATGGACTTGGACACGGGCAGCTCGCGAACGGTCACCTCCCGCGACCATCCGCCCTCGTAAGTCCTCTTGTTTGCAAATGAGAATGGGTACTTGAAGTTCTGAACCAGGCTCTTGGAATCCGTGGCAGGGGGCCACACGGAATCCGGGTTCTGCTCGTCAAGCCCCGGATTTCGTGGACCCGGATCGGTCTTACTTCTGTCGGCGGCCAACGCCGGCACGATTCCAGTCGCGGCCAAAGCTGCCGCGGGAGCCAGATGAAGCATTACATTACGTCGCGAGATACCGTCGGTTGCGCGATTCATATGAGTGCCTTTCCAATTTCGGGACAAGATGTCGAATTCGTCTTGCCAAGCCGAGGACACCGTCAGCGCTGCCTATCGATGGCCCCCGCCGCCACCCCCATGGAAGCCGCCACCTCCTCCGTGAAACCCGCCGCCGAAACTTTGAGCCGGAGCGGATCGGAAAGCGCCGCGGGAGCGGGCGGCAAAATCCCGGTCGAGCCCGGCGTCAGGTCTGGCAAAAGAGCCCGACATTGGGGCCGGGCGGTAGCTTGG
>Ga0210396_10005775_pt1 | contig 11891 bp, 13 predicted proteins | sample IncBWH17OmetaG_FD_155466 | JGI IMG/M metagenome (GOLD analysis project Ga0210396, IMG submission 155466) | Forest soil microbial communities from Barre Woods Harvard Forest LTER site, Petersham, Massachusetts, United States - Inc-BW-H-17-O ...
AGAGCTGCATAGCGGGCTTCGTCAGGTTTCATGCCGGCCGCAATATTCTCCGCGACCTGGTGTTCAAGGTGAAAAGCGAGTTCGTCGTCGAGGCGCGTGGCCGCTCGGCGGCGATGGAAAAGCATCGCGATCCGCATTTTAAGTTGATCAAGCCAGCGCATGGTTTCCTCCCTTGCCCTAAAGAATGGGCAGCTCAGGCCTCGCTTACGATCATGTTGATGGCGGCGGAGAGCCGATTCCAGCTGGCGGTCTCTTTTTCGAGTTGGGCCCGGCCGGAGGCGGTGAGTGAATAGAATTTTGCCTGGCGGCCGGTTTCGCTCTCGGCCCATTTGGCCTTGATCCAACCCTGCTGCTCGAGCCGGTGCAGAGCCGGATACAGCGAGCCCTGCTGCACCTGAAGCACTTCACCCGAAAGTTGTTGAATTCGCTTGGCGATAGCCCACCCGTGCATGGCATCCGGCAGGAGGGTTTTCAGAATGAGAAGGTCGAGGGTTCCCTGGACGAGATCGCTTGGTTTGCCCATGCCTAGATTATCTACAATATCTATTGTAGATAGTCAAGGTATCTGTCATCTATGCAACCGAAGACGTTTTCTCTGTGTCTATTCCCTTGCAAGGTAAATCCTGTTTCGTTGTATTCTCCAGTGGCAAGGGGAGTGGCAGATGATGCATGCGCCGATCCGGGTAATCACGGTAGAACGGGAATACGGGTCGCGAGGCGGGGAGTTTGCTCACGACCTCGCCGACCGGTTGGGCTGGCGGTTGCTGGACACGGAGCTGGTAAGCGCAGCGGCGAAGCGCGCGGGCGTTTCTCCGGAGCTTGCAGCGAAGTTCGATGATCGCCTGGATCCCTGGTATTACCGCTACGGGAAGGTTTTCTGGCACGATACGGCTTACCAGATGACAGGCCTTTCAGAGGACCATGTCTTCGATTCCGAGCGGATGTTGTCGCTGATTCGCGAGGAGATTGTGGCGGCGGCGCAGCAAGGCAACTGCGTACTCGTCGGTCGCGGAGCGGCGTGTGCACTTGCGTGTCAGCCGGGATGCTTTCACATCTTTGTGTATGCCACGCTGAAGGCGAAACGCGACTGGTTCACACAGGCTTTTCCCAAGCAGGCGCAGAACGCCGAACAGGCCCTGGCAGCCTACGACAAACGGCGCGCCGCGGTGATTCGCAAGTTCTATCAGCAGGAGTGGTGTTCGCGCGGGCTTTACCACATGCTGCTGAATTCGGCGATGGGGACGGAAGCGATGATTGCCTCCGTAAGTGGAGCGGCCGAACTGGAAATCGCGCAGCCAGTGGCTGCCGCAAGCTCGATCGGGCCGACGGGCGCTCCCTGTTGATTTGCGATGCTTAAATTGCGACCCGGGGAACTCGTGCACCGATACGGGTGAACGTCTCCCATGGAATCGTGGCTGCCGCTTTCGCATGATCGAAGGCGGAGATGGATGCCTCACCCTGGCGTCCGATGAGAACGACCTCGTCGCCTGAGGCTACATCAGAAATCTCAGTGACGTCGATGACGGCTTGATCCATGCTGATGCGTCCGACGAGTGGCGCACGTTGCCCGCGCACGAGAAGAGCGAAATGATTTCCCAACTTGCGATCGAGACCGTCGGCATATCCAACGGCGATGAGCGCGAGACGCATTGGTTCCGTAGCGACAAAGGTTCCGTTGTAGCCCACGACGGTGCCAGGCGTAACGGACCGCACGCTGACAACACGGGATTTCCAACTGAGCACCGGGAGCAATTCGCGTCGAGCTCGGGCGAGTGAAGTGGGTTCTGGAGCGGCGAACCCCGGCTCGTAATCGGGGATGAGTCCGTAGAGCGCGAGTCCGGGCCGCATCAGCGTTTTCATTTCATACTTTGATGCAAGGGCCGTAATCTTGTCGGCCTGGCCGGCAAGCAGTGCGGCAGAATTGCCGATGTTGAGGACGCCGGCGTGAAGGCCGGCTGAACGGATGCGGTTGAGTGCGGCTTCCATACGCTCGAGCTGATCGTCCGTCACTGCCTCATCCGCCTCGTCGGCCGCGAAAAGGTGAGTCATCACGCCTTCAAGACGGAACGCTGAGTCGCGACGGAAGCGCGCGAGAAGCGGAATAAGACAGTCGGAATCGACCCCCTGGCGACTCATGCCAGTGTCGATTTCGAGATGAACGGAGATGGAGCTAACCCCAGCGGCACTGGCGGCGGCGTCAAGCTCCTCGAACTGCGAAAGATCCCAAACCACAGGAGTGAGTTTGTGGCGAACGACGTCGTGGCCCTGGCCGGGGAAGGCGCTGCCAATCACGAGAATCCGTGAGTCTGGGCAGAGCCGGCGAGCTTCGATGCCTTCTTCGACGCTGGTAACGCCCAGCCAGCGGGCCCCTGCGCGAACAGCGGCGGGTGCGCACAGCCTCAGCGCGTGTCCGTAGGCATTGGCCTTGACGATCGCCAGCAGTTCGACCTGCGAGCCGGCGATCTTGGCGAGAAAACGATAGTTGTCCTCGAAACTGCGGGTGGAGACTTCGACCCAGCAGGGGCGCGTTTGCATCAAACTATCCAATCAACAGTCTAGGCTACGGCTGCGGTTGTTGCGTACGACGGAAATCACGATATGAACTGTCTATTCGGCGAATTGCGCGAGTTGGGCCTCCTGTGGAGGTGCGGTGAACAGACTTACGACGATGAGTGCGGCTACGGCGACAAAGAGCGCCGGAAAAATGGCGTCGCGATCGGAAATGATGTGCGGGAAGAGAGACTTGACGCCAGGCAAATCCCAGGCGAGCGTGACCACGGTGCCCCCGGCGATAGCAGCGACCGCACCCCAGGCTGTGACGCGTTTCGAATAGAACGCGGCCAGAACAACAGGCGTGAGTGCTGCGGAGTAGATGGTGTAAGCCCAGAGCATTTTCTGCAGGATGCTTTCGGCATACACCGCCTGATACAAGGCCCAGCAGCCGAGCAGGACGACGGCGAGTCGCGAGACGATGAGCACGCGTTTATTTGAAGCATCAGGCGCGATGTATCGGACGAAGACATCGTTCACAAGATTCGTCGCTGGCGAGAAAAGATAATTCGAGGCCGTCGAGATGACTTTGGCGAAAACTGCGCCCAGCAGGATTGCACCGAGGACAGCGGGCAACCCGTGGCGAGCGGTGTACGGGATGATTTCTCGCGGATGCATCGCGACTTCGCCGGTGGGATAGAGCGCGCGGCCGAAAACGGCGATGGCGACAATCAAAGTCTCGAGAACCAGCGTGCCGATGATCCAGCCGACCACGGAGAGTCGCGCGTCTTTCTCGCTCTTTGCGGAGAAGAATTTCTGATACATCACTTGGTTGCCCAGCATCAGCAGCATTGTGGGAACGAGAAACTCCAGCGCGCGGACCACACCCATGGCGACCGGCAGCTCGGCTCCGCTGGGCGAGAGCCGATAGTTGCCGAGCACTTCGAAGTACTGCGGCGGAAGAACGGAATGCAGACCGGCCCACCCACCGGCCTGAAGAAATAAGTAAGGTGCGGCGATGACGCAGATAACAGTGACAAGGGAGCCGATCGCCACATCCATGTAAGCCACCGAGGACATGCCCGCCAGCGCTGTGGTGACAATGACGAAGACCGCGATGATATAGGTGCCCAGCTGCGAAGAAACTGTGTCGGGAAAAATCAGGTGCAGCACATCGCCGCCGCCCTTGAACTGGTAGCTGGTGATTCCAACGTAGGCAAAGAGGATGGCAAACGTGCCGAGCACGCGAGCGGTCTGGTTGTAGCGGGCTTCGAGCAGATCCGGCAGCGTGAACTGCGCGAATTTGCGAGCGCGGGGAGCAATGAAATAGATGAGCAGGAGGCCGAGCCATCCTCCTGCCGGTTGCCAGAGTGCGGCGAATCCGTTCTTGTAAGCATTTTCGGCCCCTGCGAAAAGAGAGCCGGCACCAATCCACGAAGTGAGAAGGGTGAGGACAAGAACAAAAGCAGGCAGGGAGCGTCCGGCAACAAGGTAGTCGGCCTTCGTTTTAACGCGGGTCGTCCGAAAGATGGCCACGGAAAGAAGAACGATTACGATGATGGCCAGGACTACAACGTAAAGTTGGGACATCCAATGGGCTCCTGGAGAGTCTGCTTTCTTAGGTGGAAACGCCAGCCGGAGGTCCCTGTTCCGAGCAAGCCCGGAGAGCGGAAACGCCGGATATAGCGCAAGTTGTTTTCCTTATCTCTTGGGCTGCGAGCAGTGTAACGGATGGAGCGGAGAGCGGTCGCGCGGACGGGAGGCTGGAAGCGGTTACGATTTGACCCACCCAAGGGGCGTTGTTAAACTAAGAATGCGGGGTGGAGCAGCCCGGTAGCTCGTTGGGCTCATAACCCAAAGGTCGCTGGTTCAAATCCAGCCCCCGCAACCAATTAGGCCAACGGCCAACCCACGATAACCCACATCAAGAGGCTCTGCGAAGGCAGAGCCTCTTAGGTTTTGTGAGTGTTTTCTCGGTGGCTACAGGTCCGAAGTCAACTAGGCCGGTCCGAGGGCCATTTTGACGACCTTGCTGTTGGTCTTCCGTCTGGCTTTCGTTTGAGCGTTTCCATACTGGTTCATGGTCGTGGAAATATCCGCGTGTCGCATCAGTCTCTGCTGTATGCCAACCGGTGCACCGCGGGTCCGCGTCCAATCGAGATACTCCATGCATGCAGATGTTAAGACCAAGCGTTAGCCGCAACAACAGGAACGCCAGTGCAGGACCGCGCCAGCGAGATTTCTTCGGAGATGTTCTTTTCGCAGAGGCCGTCTGTTCCACTCCGCACTGGCCCCTTCGTCTTATTAGAGGCATGGCAAGGCACAAGGTTACGGGGTGGCGCGAAGAATTGAATCAGAGGCTGGGGACGGCGTCTCGGCGTACAAACGAATAACCGGAGGGGTTGGACCCTGAACCGGACGAAAACTGTGGCCGCTCTGTAACCATTGACGCGCTGGCTGCTCCAATAGGGTACTCAAAGTCCCGCCGGACGGCCATGCTATGAGCTCTCTAACAGCGATTCACATCTGGAAATATACCAAACTGGTAATGTGCTGGGATTTTTGCCGCGGTGACGCCTTCCGGCGGTCGCCGTTTTCTGCCGGCCGTTCGGCTTCCATGGGAGATCTCAAATCGCGCAGGCTGGTTTCCTTTCACCGGCTGCCACAATCTCGAGGCTCTGGAGGAAGCAGACGTGACCATAGCTAATCCCAGCTCTCCGGATCGGGACGAGGCGCAGATGATTGTCGCCATTGTGGCGGGAGATTGGGAACTGTACCACAGCCTCATTCAGCCGTATGAACTCACCGTTTACCGCATGGCAAAGTCCTTCGTGAAAGACGAGATCGAAGCGGAGGATGTTGCGCAGGAAGCGTTTCTGAAGGCGTTTCGCAATCTGGCGAATTTTCGCGGACAGTCGAAGTTCAGCACCTGGCTGATCAGTATCACGCTGAACGAGGCGCGCAGACTCCTGCGGCGGCAGAGCACGGTTCGGATGGAGTCGCTCGACGATCCCCCCGAGGAGGGAGGCAAGGTCTCGCCGGCACTCCTGCGGGACTGGCAGGAGATCCCTTCCGAAGCCCTGGAACGGAAGGAAGTGAGAGCGCTCCTTCAGAGGGCGGTCGAAAAGCTTTCGCCGATTTACCGGGAGGTCGTGGTGCTGCGCGATATCGAAGAGCTCAGCGTTGAGGAGACGGCAGGTGCGTTGGCCATCAGTATCTCTTCGGTGAAGGTTCGGCTGCATCGGGCCCGTATCATGCTGCAAAAGGAGCTTGCGCCTAAACTGAAGCTGGCGATTCCGAAGAAAAGGAGGTGGCTCTCGTGGTACTAGAATGCAAGCACGTCTGGGGCTACATCTCCGAATTCCTCGACGACTCGCTGCCGCCGGAAACAAGAGAGTTGGTGCAGAAACACCTGGAGCACTGCGAAATCTGCTCCGCCATTCTCGACTCGACGCGTAACATTCTCATACTGACCGCAGATGATCGTGTCTTCGAGCTGCCCGCCGGCTATAGCCAACGCCTCCATGCGCGACTGGCGCGGGAGATCCGCTCCGCGAACAGCCACCCGGAAAGGCCCACACAGGATCAGGATTAAATGACACCCTTAAGATAGATGTGGAATCCCCATTCCACTGCAACAAGCAGCAGCGTCAGAACCGCCAGGCCTATCTGCCATGACTCCGAGCGCACCTGCTTGTTAGTGGGTGGCTTCATTCTCCACTGAGACTCTGGGCGCGCGCGCAGCCGGCGAACTCGCCGGACGGCAACCAGATTCACGACGGAGCCCGCGATGGCAAACGTTTCCATGGGGATGCGAAGTGCCGCGAAATGCAGCGCAGCGAGGAAATGGAGGCCCGTTGTTGCCGCGGCAAGCGCGCCAACACCGATCAACAGACGCAAACCGCTAATGGCGAGAAATGCGGTACACGCGCTCTGCAGCAGGATAAAAAACAAACTGGTGAGGCTCACCGCGAGGCCGCGGACCTCATCGTGCTTCGGCTCTGCCAGGTTAACTTCCACTTCTCGTTCAGGCATCGCGTCCTCAGTGTACCGAAGCGACCGCAGAAGAAGCGACCCATTCGCGCACTGAAAGCCTCTGATCACGCGAAGAAAGCCGAAGTGGCCCAGGCAGCACGCCCTGGCCAATGGTTAGTAGGCGCCGATGCCGTTGATGCCGGCGGACGGGGGCAGTCCATGCTATGACCAGGACTCAACAGGCCTCCATTGTCCTTAACGGAGAATATGCCGATGGCGCCGGTAGCGGCATTCACGGTGTACAAGTAGCGGCAGTCATAGCTGGCTGCCATGTCGATGTTCGTGCTCCCTGCGGATCCTGGCCAACGACCGCGTTGCCAATGGGCGTGAGTGCGCCGTTACGCTCGCCGTATGGTTGGGAAAGGTTACATGGAGGGCGTGGCGGAGCGGCGCCCGAAAGAAATCATGCGGCGCACCGAAGCCACCTCCTCCGGTTGGCCGGCAGCCAGGATGGCGAAACAAATCGCGAATACCGACCAGTTGAGGGAAGCTCCCCAATACATCCAGAAGGCTGCATGCGGCCCGGGATACCCGCCTGAGAGCCACATGGCAAGCGTGAGTGCGCAACCGAAGAGGCTGGCCACGCGAGAAAATAGGCCGATCACGAGCGATATGCCGATCAGGAACTCGCCGTAGCCCACGGCAAGAGCCATAGAGGTCGCTGCGTGGGCCAGAATCCACCGGAGAATTGGAACCATGAAAGGGTATGCTCCTTCGCGAATGAATCCACCGACATAGTCTCGAAAGCCCGCTTGCACGAATCCAGGACCGAAGACCTTGTACTGGCCGAAGACGACAAAGAAGAACCCGACGGCGAGGCGCAGCAGGGCCAGCGCAAGCGAATTGACATTGCTCTTCTGCTGAGGTATCGCCGAGTTGTGATTGATCGCGTCCACGGGATTTCTTCTCTGGCCACGCTGTGCTCAGCGTTAGAGTCACACGCATAGATAAGGTTACATCGGCGAATAGCACACTAATCAGGCGCGCCGCTTTCCCAACGTTTCTGTAACCCTTCGCATCGCCAGGCTTCGAACACTAGAGAGGGTTCCCATGGATATCTCCAAGCGGGTCCAGGGCCCATCGGAGTTGATGCTGTAAACGCAGCTGGAGCGTGTGCCGTAGTCGAGGGTGTAAAGGAACTTGCGAAGGGTCATCAACGCAAGTAATTTTTTGATCGGATCAGCAGTACGTTCATGCACGAGCCTGTAACCTTTCCACTCTTGGCCTCTCCAATAGCTGCGTACAGAACGGCCATTCCCTGCGCGTTGCCTTCGCAGACAGCGCCCGGGTCTTTCTTGCGCGCAAATTATCACCCTTTCAAGGAGTAGCAAATGTTGAAAGCAATTCGCAGCCTATCGACGATCATGATTGGGATTGGATGCTTGTTCCCAGCCATGCTCGCCAGCGCGCAAACCAGAGGAACAGAAACGTTCTTTGTCATGTCGAATAGTGCCGACAAAAACCAGGTAACCGAATTCGTTCAGAACTTCGATGGAACAGTGGTCGCAAAGGAGACCTTCGATACGCAAGGCAGGGGCACTGGGGGTGTGAACGATCCCCTTGAATCGCAGGGCTCGCTGACGTTGAGCGCAGACCACTCGCTCCTGTTTGCCGCGAACGCGGGAAGCGGCGATATCACTGTCTTTCAGGTTATAGAGGGACGGCTGATTTTCCTGAATAGGCAACCATCCGGTGGTGGCAATCCCGTGGCCATTGCTCAGTCGCAGAATCGCGTTTATGTCCTTAACCAGGGCGGCGCGGGCAGCGTCGTTGGCTTCCAAATAGGCTTCCGAGGGCGACTGGTTCCCATTGCTAACTCCACCGCATTTCTCTCTGCCAATGCGGTCGGCGGATCATCGATTTCGATCAGCCCCGACGGCCAGACCCTCGCCGTGGTGGAGCGTCTCACCAACAATATCGATACGTTCCACATCAATCCGGACGGTACATTAGGCCCCCTTGTTATCAATCCCAGCGCTGGGGCTGGAGCCTTCTCAGGGCGGTTCGCTCCCGATGGAAAGCTGATTGTTTCTGAGACCGGTTCTTCCATCTCTGCAATCTCCGCCTACGCGGTGCTTTCCAATGGAAAGCTCTCCGCTGTCACGCAGAGCTTGACAACCAACGGCGAGGCCAACTGCTGGAATGCAATCACTCCGAATGGCGCTTTTGTCTACGCATCGAATGCCGGTAGCTCAAACATCTCCGGATTTTCGATCGGCCAGAGCGGCGCCTTGACCGCGCTCACCTCTTCCTCCGTGGTCGCAAGCAACCCGGAAAACGCCACGAACCTCGACATCACGGTCAGCGGCGATGGCAAGTTCGTCTACTCGCTTAACGCGACGGTCGGAACCGTCGGTGTCTTTGCCATCCAGTCCAACGGAACGCTGACGGAAGTGGGCGAGATTCCGGGATTCGCCGCGGCGGTGGGCTTCAACGGTATCGCTGCACTGTAATTGCGATGGGCTCAAGCCCATTGCCGGCCCGCGCGGCTAATCCTCTTTGCCTGCGCGGGCGGCATCTCCTCAACCTTTTACCCGATCTCAACTCTAACCGTTCAGATCGGATTCGCGTCCGCTCGATTTCGGTCGCGCTCGATCGATCGCGATCTAACTAACGACCCTGTGCGCTGAAACTAAGGCGCGCAGCTTAACCAATCGCGAGGGAAAAATCAGATGAATAAAGTTGGTATTTTGGCAACATTGCAGGCACGCACTGGTAAGGAGGCAGATGTCGAACAGTTTCTTAGTTCGGCGACTCCTCTCGTAGAAGCTGAGGTTGGTACGACGGCTTGGTTCGCATTCAAGATTGGGCCGGCAACGTTTGGCATCTTTGACACCTTCAAGGATGACGAAGGACGTAACGCACATGTAACCGGTGAGGTGGCGAAAGCTCTCTTTGCTCGTGCCGAAGAGCTATTCGTCTCTCAGCCGCAGGTTCAGATGGTCGACATCCTCGCGGAAAAGCTCTGAATCGGGGTCTAAGTCTTTAGTCAGGGTGAGGACATCACTGTTGAAAAACGTCGAACGTCGCGCAGGTTTAAAAACTGAATCGCTCTACAAAGCCCGCAGAACGATCGGTAATGTCTCAGTGAGGGTTTTGGTATCCCGATATTTGCCACATTCCGAGACCTGTAAGTGTTTTTCAACAAGTTCTAAGGTGACAAAAGGAGATTGTGCCGCGTTTGACATGATCACTCACGCGACGCACCTTTTCGAAGATGAGGTATGCCTTTGCGGCGCGCTTCTCCCGATGTCGCCTTCATGTAGGTCCAGAGTTCAGGACAGCCGTTCTCGATCTCTGGGCCGACTCGTCCGACGAGGCGCTCATAAGTCACACCGTTCTCCAGCTAGCTTCCCCTTGATTGCTCTGGTTCAGCAAGACCAGCATGCATCGGTCAATGGCTCTTGCGAAGCGGGCTTTCGAAGTTCCGCCCCCATCGAACTCTTTCCATAACGTGATCAGCCAATTGGCCACTTTAATGGGGCGATATCACAGATTCGCTCGACGGCGCGAAGCTCAGCAACCTTCCGGTCTCATGGCGCATTCCCTTTCAGGTGAATGTGCTCTGTGTCTCCCCCGAGAAAAGAAAGGCTGCGAGGGGACCCACTCACAGCTATTTGGACGAGAGGTGCTCCTCCGCGTCTTGCGCAGACAACCGATCGCCGTGCGAGTGGCTGATTTTCTCGAAGACGATTACGCCCTTCTTGTCGACGACGAACGTCGACGGATATGCCGTTTCATGAGGCGCGTCCCAGCGGAGCCCGTACTGATTGGTTACCGTATAGTCCGGATCCGTCACCAGAAAGACGTTCGATGGCAACTCTGCCTCCTTGGCCAGGAATTCCTTCGCATGCTGGTCGAGATCGGCCGGAGGCCCAGGGTAGACGAGAATGATCCTGGCGTTCTTCGCCTTGAATTCCGAGGCGTGGTCGATGTAGTCATGTACCTGGCGCACGCAGTAGGGGCATTGATAACCGGGAAATCCCCTCAAGACAACGAGAACAAGTTCGTGCCCTCGCTGTACGCTTGACATCCGGACGGCTCCGCCTGTCGGGGTCGAAAGTGTGAAATCAGGAGCCTTAGCACCTACCGGAGGAGTTTCCGCGAACGCGGGCGCCACAATCGATAAAGCGCAAATAACGGCGAGAACAAATCGCGCCTTTTTGCTGAGTTGAAGTCTGCCAAACCTGTGGACCTTGTGGGATTTGAAACATGGCGCTTCCATGGAGAGATACTCCTGGTATGAGATGCACGTGTGATCCGCGGATGCAGCGAAAGGTTACAGCACTGTTCACACGAATTCCGCTGGCCGGTTCATGGAATACTAGAGCGCGGTCGTCGCTCCTCTTTCATTCGCGCCTTGACATTGCGCCTGAGCGAACAGAGTCAGGTGAGGACCGGAACCTCGATCCAGGCGGAATCCGTCGGGAGGGCGATGTGGACTGTCTGTTGTGCAGTGCCCTTTGATCGTCGCGCATCCGCAGGCTGAATGACAGGTATGGATGGAGACGACGATTGCGGACAGATGTCAGCCTTGTTTCTCTTCACTGCACTCGGCTTCTATCCGGTCACTCCGGCTTCCGGCGACTACATGATTGGAAGCCACTTTTCTCACGTATGATCCTGTGCCTGGCGACCGAACATCTGAGGATGCCTCTCGCCGTTGGATGCATTCTCATGGCTTGGCCAGGGAACCGCTCCTGCCATTTTACTGACCGCAGTAAGGGCCGGATATTGCCCTCACATCGTTCGGACAAACAGAGCCGTCGGGGTGCCATTCACCATGGTTGCAACCACTCTTACCGGGGCGTCTCTTTGAGGTTGAAATTTGAATCCGTTCACCACGCCGATGTCAGTTTCCGCCACAGTGTCAGAAGAAATCTTGAATGACTGGACCAACCCCGATTTGTTCTTGAGGAAGAGTTGATGCTCTCGACCATCGAGTCTCACGACTGTTCCAAGGTTATTCGTGAACGGCCCGGAACCGAGGTTTCGCAATGCTACGGCCGTCCGCACGTCGCCGTCGCCGAAATAGAAAACGATCACATACGTCCCTTGGCCTTTGAAGGTGTCTACGGTGCTTGCGTCGGTGCGGAGTTTCTTATCGAAATCTATTTTCAGATTCGGGTTCGTCAGTTCTTTGAAGATTCCTTCGGAATGGTTGTCCGTGAAGATGGTTATCGTCTTGCCTGCAGGATCAATGGAACGCACTGTTCCTGTAAGGGCATGCACGACCTCTTGAGCCGTCGCTGCAATAGCGACTGACGAGATGCATCCGACGAGGATAAGAGTCTTCAGGGTATTTCTCACAGTAAACCTCCTCCCATGTTTTTCAGATTGCGGGCAGGCACAACCTGAAGGTTAAG
>Ga0210396_10005777_pt1 | contig 11889 bp, 7 predicted proteins | sample IncBWH17OmetaG_FD_155466 | JGI IMG/M metagenome (GOLD analysis project Ga0210396, IMG submission 155466) | Forest soil microbial communities from Barre Woods Harvard Forest LTER site, Petersham, Massachusetts, United States - Inc-BW-H-17-O ...
CGGAGAGTCGCTCGACCAGCAGGCGCGCCTGCGTGCTTTTGCCGCACCCTTCGGTGCCGTCGAGGACGAGGAAGACTCCGCCAGAAGGCATGCGCGAATGATGAGTTCTGTGACACGGGTTTGCAACCCGCGCGTTCGGCGCCACGGCAAGATGCATCGGCGATCCGCGACTACTGACCGAGGAGAAGTCCATGCACGGGTTGTTGAAAACCCGTGTCACAGGAGCGCGGTCAGAGTCCGGCTGCCTTGTGACGCAAATCTGACGCGGCTATAGTCGCTTGGCTTTGAGGAAACGCGGATGACGCCTCTGGTCGTGGACAAAGCAGTCAAACGGTTCCGCCAGGGCGATCGGATGGTTTCGGCGCTGTCCGGCGTATCCCTGGAGGTTGCGCAGGGGCGATTCCTGGCGATCATGGGGGCGAGCGGATCGGGGAAAAGCACGTTGCTGCACCTGATGGCTGGGCTGACCAGCCCCGACGAGGGGCACGTCATTATCAACGGGACCGACCTGAGCCGGCTTGGCGATCGCGAGCTGACGCTGTTTCGAAGGCGGCATATCGGCCTGGTGTTTCAATCGTTCAATCTGATCCCGACGCTGACGGCGCAGGAGAATATTCTGCTGCCGCTCATGCTGGATGGCCGCAACGGTGAGGCTGGCCAGCAGAAGGTGGATGAGCTCCTGATGACATTGGGGTTGGCCGACCGTCGCACGCATCGGCCGGACGCGATGAGCGGCGGAGAGCAGCAGCGCGTCGCCATCGGCCGGGCACTGGTGGCGGACCCGGCGGTGATCCTCGCGGACGAGCCGACCGGCAACCTGGATTCTGCCAACAGCCGCTCGGTCTGCGAGCTATTGCGCGAGCTGTCGCAGATTCACAACAAGACGATCGTGATGGTGACGCACGAGCCGACGGTCGCGGCCTATGCGCAGGAAGTCGCGGTCCTCAAGGACGGGAAGCTGCTCGAGCGCTTTGCCACCCAGGGCCCGGAAAGCAGCCACGAGCTGGCGCAGCGGTATCAGGAATGCCTGAGGTGAGGAATTGCTGATTGCCGAATGCTGATTGCTGAATTGAAGCCGCGGGCTTTGAATCCGCAATCCCCAATCCGCAATCCGCAATATCGGTGATGGTTCTCCGCAAACTGGCGATTTCCAACCTCCTGTCGCACCGCGTCCGGACGTGCCTGACGGCGGCGGCGATCGCGCTGTCGGTGAGCCTGGTCGTCGCCGTCACCAGCGGGTATGCGTCGATCGAAGGGGCGGCGTACAAGTTCTTCACCCAATACCTGGGTAACACCGACGTCACCATCACGCCGGCCAATTACGGCTCGGGGATACCGGAATCGCTGATCGACCAGATCCGCAGGGATTCCCGGGTGAAGGAGGCGATTGGCCGGTTCGAGACCGAGAGCGGGCTCTCGGGCGAGCGCAGCCGGCTGTGCGAGCTCATCGGTGTGAGACTGCCTGAAGACACGCAGGTTGGGCAATTGCGGATGGAAGCCGGGCAGTGGTTCGATTCACCTGATGGCGACGTCGTGGTCATTGATCAGGGGCTGGCGACGGTGCGCAATCTACATGTCGGCGACGATCTCACGCTGCCGGGCCTGGGCGACGAGCACCTAATCCTGAAAATCGTGGGCATCGCGCACAAGCCGGACGTGATGGCGCAGTTTCGTCCGACGATCTACCTGCCGCTCCATACGCTCCAGCATTTCAAGAAATACGACGGTGTGGTCACGCGGATCAGCGTCGAGCTCAAGGACAGCGGCACGGCGGATTCGTTCGGCAAGGATTGGGAGCAGAAGCTGGCGACGCTGGCGCCCAATGCCCGCGTGCACGTCGCTGGGCAGGGGCGGCAGATGCTGGGGCAGAACCTCCAGGCCGTGCACCTGGTCAGCTACATGGGCGGGCTGGTGTCGATGGTGGCGGCCATGTTCATCGTCTTCTCGTCGCTGAGCATGGGCGTGACCGAGCGGCAGCGAACGCTGGCGATGCTCCGCGCGATCGGCGCGTTCAAGGGCCAGGTGGCGTGGCTGGTAATTCTGGAAGGACTCATCATCGCGGTGTTCGGCGCACTGGTGGGCGTGCTGCTGGGGGCCGCGTGGATCCATCTGCTGGCGTGGAAGTTCTCCTCGCTGTTCTATGCGGGCGCGATTCTGAGTTTTGGCGGGATTGTCTTCGGAGTGACTGGGTCGATCGGCGCGGCGTTGGCGGCAAGCGCGCTGCCGGCCTGGTCGGCGGCCCGGGTGACGCCGCTCGAAGCGATGTCGCCGATGGCAAAGCCGAGTTCCCTTCGCGGCATGTGGATTTGCGCCGGGGCGGGCCTGGCCTTCATCTCGATCGACCCGTCACTCGTGCACGGACCCATGGAGAAGCTGGTGGGGATTCTGGGCGCGGCTTCGCCGCACGACACGGCCCGGCTGGTGAAGTTTTATCTGCATTTCGGGCTTGGTTTGCCGGCGACACTGCTGGGATTTTTCCTCCTCTCGCCGCTGTTCGTGTGGGCGTTCGAGCTGGTTCTGTCGCCAATCCTGGCGGGCGGGTTGGGGATGAAATCGGCGCTATTGCGGCAGCAGCTCAGCGCCGGCCTCTGGCGAGCCGCGGGAACCTGCACGGCGCTGATGGTCGGGCTGGCGGTGCTGATCGTGCTTCAGACCGAAGGGCACACGGCGCTCGCAGGCTGGAAGCTCCCCGACAAGTTTCCCGACGTCTTCATCGTCGATTTCAGCGGGATCGATCTGGCGGACGCAAAAAAACTGGAGGACGTGCCGGGAATCCGCAAGGGCGAGGTGATGCCGATCGCGGTGGTTTCGCCCGGGTTACCGGCCAATTTCTTCGGATTAGCGGGGCTGATGGTGATGCCGGACCGCACGATGTTCATCGGCATCGATCCCAATCGGGGGTTCAAGCTGATGGAGCTGGATTTCCGCGAGGGCAACGCCGCCGATGCCCAGCGGCTCCTGAACATGGGGCGCCATGTTCTGGTGACCACCGAATTCAAGCAGCTCAAAGGCCTGGGAAAAGGCGACAAGCTGCCGCTCAAGACCGATCACGGGATGGTGGATTACACGATCGCCGGCGTGGTCTGGTCGCCGGGCATCGACGTCATCGTGAGCGTGTTCGACCTGGGCCGGCAGATGGACCAGCGGACCAGCGCCAGCGTGTTCGGCAGCATCGCCGACGCCGAACGCGATTTCGGTGTGAAAAAGTTCCTGCTGTTCGCGGCGAACCTCGAATACTTCACCGAAAAAGAGCAGGTGGTCAAGGACGTGCAGAAGGCGCTGCGGGCGCAGGGCATGCGGGCCGGGGACGTGAGGCAGATCAAGTTCCGCATCGAGCAGACCTTCTACAACATCCTGCTGCTGGTGAGCACGGTGGCGTTTGCCGCGATGGCCGTGGCGGCGCTGGGCGTAACCAACACGGTGATGGCCAGCATCCGCACCCGGCGGTGGCAGTTCGGAATCCTCCGCAGCATCGGCATGACCCGCTGGCAACTGATGCGGCTGGTGCTGGCCGAGGCCGTGCTGCTGGGCGTGGTCGCCTGCGTCATGGGCACGCTGGCCGGCCTGGACATGAGCCTGAATGCCGAGGCGATGATCGTCGTCGTTACCGGCTACAAGCCGCCGATCGTGATCCCGTGGAATTACGTCGCGATCGGCGGGGGGATCATCTTGCTGGTGTCGCTCCTGGCCAGTCTCTGGCCCGCCGTGTGGGTCGCACGGGCCCAGCCGCTGGAGTTGCTCCAGGCAGGAAGGGCCGCGACATAAGAGGATTCACCAAGTCGGAACGAAGCTGCGCACCCAGATCTAAAGGCGTTTTCGTACGACGTGTCCAAACCGCCAGAACGTTTCCGCACCTGGCGCATCCCATGCCGCGGTATATTTGAAAGGTTTTTACAAAGCGCCGCTTGCTTTTAAAATTTTCGCCGATTTTTTTAAAAGCGTTTCCCGCGGTATACTCCTCCTATAGAGCTATCCCATGAATCCATCGGAATTTAGATCGCCGGAGGCGGGTCAGGTCGTTCTGACGCTTTCGGGATATCATGCATTCGTCCCCTCTGCCCCGCCACCCCGTCTCAATTATCCACCGGATCTGGTTATCCTCCTTTCGCAGGCAGACGCGGCGCTCAGTGAATTGTCCGGTCTGGGCCGGTATCTGCCAAATCCGGACCTGTTGATCGCGCCCTATGTTAAGCGCGAAGCGGTCGCATCCAGCCGGATCGAAGGGACGCAGGCGGACCTGTCCGATCTGCTTCTGGACGAGATCGAGCCGAAGCGAACGCCCGCCGGAAGCGACGTTTATGAAGTCCGCAATTACATCGCGGCGCTGAATCTGGGAATTCGGCGCCTCAAACATCTGCCGCTCGCCGGCCGGCTGATCCGGGAGATGCACGCGGTGCTGATGCGGGGCGTACGGGGCGAGGGGATGACGCCGGGAGAATTCCGCCGATCGCAGAACTGGATCGGCCCGCCCGGCTCGACGCTCGCCGATGCTATATATGTCCCGCCCCCGCCCGATCAGATGCACGACTGCCTTGCCTCCTGGGAGCGATTTGTCAACGATCGCGGAGCGATGCCCGAGCTGGTTCAGTGCGCAATCATGCACGAGCGCTTTGAAGCGATTCATCCGTTTCTTGACGGAAATGGACGCATCGGCCGGCTGCTGATCACGCTGTACCTGATGGAGCGAGGCCGCCTCAGCAAGCCGCTGCTTTATCTCTCCAGCTACATCGAGCGCAATAAGGAAAGATACTACGAGCTTCTCCAGCGGATTCGTACCGATGGCGCCTGGGACGCGTGGGTCAGGTATTTCCTTGTCGCGGTTCGCGACACTTCCGGCGACGCGGTCGACCAGAGCCGTGCCCTGCTTGCCATTCGGGACAAACATCGAGCCAGGCTTTCGGGGAAGCACCGCGCACAGGCGTTGCTCGACGAGTTGTTCGTGAACCCCTACACGACCATTGCCCGCGCCGCCAAACAACTCGGTGTCACGCCTCCTACCGCGCAGAAAACCATCGACCAGCTCGTCGCCGCCGGAATGCTACAAGAGTCGACGGGGCGCGAATGGGGCCGCACCTGGCTGGCCCGACCGATCCTCAAGCTCGTTAACAGCCGATCCAGCATGATGCCGAAGCTCTGACCCCTCGCGAAAAATCCTCATCTGTCAGGGCTGAAAGGGACGATTTTATTTGCAACGGTGACGGGCATTTCATACACTCGCGTTTCAATTCGTCCGGGTGGCGCAGTCAGCGTCGTTCGGGCGAAGGGCGGAAACCTGGAGAGGTTTTCACCTGAGGCGGAGCCTCGTACGGCGGGGTCGTCGCTCGGTCGGGTTGGAGTGTGGAGAGATGAGCCTGACAAGATGGGTCTGACGAGATGAATCTGACGAGATGAATCTGACGAGATGAATCTGACGAGGGCGCAGATGAAATTTCCTGTTTCGTGACCCGTCAGTTAGGATTTGGCCCGATCGATGGCTGCGGCCCCAGGCGGAATGTGCGGATGTCCTTCTTCAGGGGAAGGACCGGTGGTTCCGCAAGCCGATGCCGGCCCCGAGATAGGACACCAAGGATCGACAGCAATAGCGGAAGTCCGGATTCCCTCGCTTTCCCAAGGCGGAGCTTTGGCGCAACAAGGGCGGTCTTCCGCAGGTTCCCCGCGCATGCCCCGACGCCTGTTCCAACCCATTCGAGCTTCTTTTGCGGGTCAACTCTCGCAGTCGCCGAAGCAGAGTGACGGTTGCCCGTGTGAATGCAATGACCGGATGGTAAGGGTGCTCCCGCGCGGGGGCGTTGAATAAACCGCCTTTGGAGGAACGCCGTGTTCGACCGCTCCGGCTCCAAGTCCGAATCGTCATGCTCCGCCCAACCCAAGTCCTCTGGCTCGCGCATCGGACCGCGAAAACGAAACTGGGCAGCGCTGGGCTTGGCGGCGGCAATCGCCGCTCCGATCGGCGTGGCGCAACTGTCGCAGTGGGTGTACGGCCAGGACGCCAAGGGCGACCAACTGGCCGGTTCGCACTTGGACGCCACTGCTGATCTGCTGGGACCCGATTTGCTTCGGAGGGGCCGCGAGCAGTTCGAGCATCATCGATACGAGCAGGCCGAGAAAACCCTGGCCGCAGTCGACAAGACGACTCTGAGCGAGAAAGACCGCGAGGCGTACCTGTCGCTGTTATCGGACGTGAAGCACGCGGCAATCGAACGCCGAACCGCCCGTGCGGAATTCCTGGACGGCGAAGAAGCCCTCAAGGGCGAGCAGTCGATGGAGGCGATCGCCCACTTCAAGGCGGTCGCGCAAAACAGCTTCGCCGACGAGCAGACGGCGGCCAAGGCCCGTGACCGGCTGGCTCTGCTGGATTCCCGCGCTCGTCCGCTGGACGGCGCCCGGCCGGTGGCCCGGCCAACCGACGAACAAACCGTTGCCTTCAACGTTCCCGCCCAGCCCCCCGTCGCCGCAGCCAATACTGCCGATCTTTCTCCCGAGCAGCGCTATCAACTGGGCGTCACCCAGTATCGCAATGGCGCCTGGGATGAAGCGCGCCGAAACCTCCAGTCCGCGCAGCAGGTCGGCTACGTGCCGGCGTCACTGTATCAGGATTCCCCGGCGGAGATCCTGAAGCGCATGGACGCCCGCGACCAGGCTGACCGGTTGCACGTTCAGCATCTGGCCCAGGCACCGCAGACCGAGCCCGCCGGGCAGAATGACGCGCTGTCGGCGGTGCGAGCGACGGACGAGGCCGAACAGGTTCGCCGGCAGCAGGCCCAGGCTCAGGCCGCCGATTGGGTCCGCCAGGCAACGGAAGCCAAAAATCAGCAGCAATACAGCCGGTCACTCGACCTGTACAACCGGGCGCTGGAGATCGATCCCAATAACGCCGCTGCCGCCCAGGGGCGGGACCAGGTTATGGTCCTGATGGGCCAGAACCCTTCTGCCGCCAACCTGCCCAACGAGGCCAATCGTGAGATCAGCGCCCGACAGGGCGAGATCCGTTATCAGATCCAGAGCAATCTGGATGACGCCAGAAGGGACATCGCGGCCGGGAGCTATGGCGATGCGCAGACCGCAATTGATCGAGCGAGGCTCGCCGCCAGTGCCGATCCCACCATCTTCTCGCCGGAAGATATTCGCCGATTCCGTACTCAGATTGATCAAGCCGATCTCGATTTGCAGCAGGCAAAGGAAAAGGCGGTAGCGGTAAAGAACGCCGCGACGGAAGACGCAATCAGCAGGCAGATCGCCATCCAGACCCACGAGGCACAGCTTCAGCGCCAGCGGACGGTCGCCGACCTCATTCGCACCTCCGAAAGCCTGACCAACCAGGGCAAGTACCGTGAAGCCCTTCAGACGATCGATCAGATCTTGGTCCTGGATCCGAACAACGATTATGCGGTCGGCGTCAAGCCGCTCCTGGAAGACAAGGTGCAGTTCGCCCTCGACCGCGAGTACGTTGAATTGCGCCACCGCAGAACCGGCGATCAGCTCAACCGGTCCGAGGAAGAGTTGATCCCTTACGATGACATCCTGCGTTACCCGACAGATTGGCCGGAGATCAGCCAGACGCGCGACCAGACGGTCGCCGCCGAGCACAACGGCAACGCCCAGGAGCGTGCCGCCATCGTGCAGTTGGATCGCCAGCTCCCGGCCCTTCAGTTCGACGCCGTCGGCTTCAGCGACGTGATCGACTTCCTCCGCGACGTATCCGGGGCCAACATCTTTGTGAACTGGAAGAGCCTGGAGGCGGCGGGAATCGACCGCAATACGCCGGTCAGCGCCAGCCTCAGAAACATCAAGTTCGCCAAGGCGCTGAACGTCATTCTCGACAGCGTGGGAGGCGGCCAGACCAAGCTCGGATACACGATCGACGAAGGCGTCATCACCATCTCGACCGCCGACGATCTGTCCAAGAACGTCGTCGTTCGCGTCTACGACATTCGCGATCTGATCGTCAACATTCCCGACTTCACCCAGGCGCCTCAGTTCAGCCTCGACGCCTCTCAGAACCAGGGCGGCGGCGGTGGAGGCAGCGGTCAGCTCGGACAGGGCGGCGGCAGTGGCGGTCTGAGCGTTACCAACACGCTCTTTTCCGGTGGTGGGCAGTCCCTCAATCAGCAAGGCCGCAACCAGGGGCCAACTCGTCAGGACCTGGTCGACTCCATCACCAAGCTCATCGAGGACACCGTCTCCACCGACACCTGGAAGGACAATGGCGGCTCCGTCGGCGCCCTCCGCGAGTTGGAAGGCCAGCTCATCGTCACTCAGACCCCGGAAAACCACCGCCAGCTCGTCAACCTGCTCGAACAGCTTCGCGAGGAACGGGCCATTCAGGTCACCATCGAGACCCGCTTCCTCACGGTGCAGCGAAACTTCATGGAAGACGTCGGCGTCGACCTCAACTTCCTGTTCAACATCAACAGCAGTTGGTCCAAGAATTTCGGAACGATTCCCGTTACCACCCCCAACTCCAGCTTCGTGCAAAACCCGGTCACCGGCATCCCTGGCTCGATCGGGAGTCTTCCCACGACCCCGGTCGGCCTCACGACGTCCGCCACCTATCTCGACGATTTCCAGGTCCAGTTGATGATGCGGGCCGTGCAGGCATCCATCAACAGCACGATCGTCACCGCGCCGCGCCTGACGCTCTTCAATGGGCAGCGCGCTTTCGTGCTGGTTACGGTGCAGCGAGCCTACATCAGTAACCTGACTCCCATCGTCAGCACCGGAATCAGTTCGTTTGCTCCCACAGTCAGTTACGTGCAGAACGGTGTCGTGCTCGACGTGCAGGCGACCGTCTCCGCCGACCGCAAATACGTCACCTTGACGCTCCGCCCGCAGTTGTCCACCCTGATCGACCTGCTCAACTTCCAGTTCCAGTCCGGCGCTACCGTCGTTTCCAACAACGGGACCGGCATCGGCACGACCTCCGTTGCTCCAAGCGGAACCATTCAGGAACCGGAAATTCAGATTACCGAGGTCAATACGACCGTTAGCGTGCCCGATGGCGGCACGCTTCTGCTGGGCGGGCAGACGCTGGCCGGCGAGACCGAACGCGAGATCGGCGTCCCGATTCTCTCTAAAATCCCGGTCCTCAAGCGGTTGTTCACCAGCCGTTCCATGGCAAAGGACGAGCAAATCCTGCTGATCCTGTGCCGGCCGACCATCATCATGCAGCGCGAGATCGAGCAGAAGCAGTTCCCGCTGCTCACCAGCAAATTGACCAGCGGCGGGTGATGGCGTTCCATTCAGAATAAGCTGGGTTGAATTGGGGCTGATACAGTTTTAGAGCCGGGTCGTGTCGACCCGGTCTGGCAGGGAGCCAGCGATGCTCGGACCTGCGGTCCGACCGGGCTGACACAGCCCGGCTTTAAGGAAGTTGCGCCTCAGCGACTATCTTTGCCCCGCTTGCAATCAGCCATCCATCTCCCTACACTCCCTGCCCCTGAAAAGAGAGTTGAGCGAGGACCCATGCCACGCGTTTGTTATTTCACCGGCAAGAAGACCCGTTTTGGCAAGAAAGTCACGCACCGTGGCAAGGCCAAGTACCTGGGCGGCGTCGGAACCAAAATCACCGGCATCAGCAGCCGGAAGTTCCGGCCCAACATCCAGAAGGTGCGGGCAGTCGTGAACGGGCGGATCGTCCGAATCAAAGTCAGCACCAAGGCCATCCGCAACGGACTGGTCGCCAAGCCTGCGGTTCGCAAATATTCCAAACCCGCCGCCACGGCATAATCAGCCATGGCCGACCAGAAGCTCAGTCTCGACGACGCCAGGCACGTGGCCACGCTCGCCCGGCTCTGGCTCGACGATTCACACCTTGGGCGCCTCACCGGGCAGCTCGAATCGATCCTCGCCTACGTCAACAAGATCAGCAAGGTTGACGTGAGCGGCGTCGAGCCGATGGCCCATGCCCTGCCTCTGCACAACGTTCTTCGCGAAGACGTGATCGAGCCTTCGCTCCCCCTGGAAAAAGTGCTCGCCAACGCCTCCGCGACCGACGGCCCGTTTTTCAAGGTCCCCAAGATCCTCGGCGCCGACGAAGACTCGGCGGGCTGAAAGCACCAGCTTCTTTCAGATGCACGACTCTCCCCCCTCTCCCTCCGGGAGAGGGTCGGGGTGAGGGCCGAAGGAAAGCCGCCTCCCGACTTCCCCTCACCCCAACCCTCTCCCGGAGGGAGAGGGGGTCATTGCCGGTTTTACATTGCCTGGCGATTTGGTGTACTTTCCTTTTGATGCTCGCATTCGACACATTGCTGGCCGCCCGCGATGCGGTGCGGGCCAGGGAGATTTCCGCGACGGAGCTGACGCGGCAGGCCCTGGCGCAGATCGAGTCGCAAGACCGTACCCTCTTTGCGTTCAACAGCACCTATCCCACCCGAGCGCTCGAACGCGCCAAGGAAGTGGACAGCGGCCTGGTTAGCGGTCCGCTGGCCGGCGTGCCGATCGCCATCAAGGACAACCTCTGCACCCGCTTCGGCACGACCACCTGCTCCTCGAGAATCCTCCGCGACTTCCAATCGCCCTACGACGCTACGGTGGTGAAACGGCTGGAGGCGGCGGGGGCGGTCATCGTCGGGAAGACCAACCTCGACGAGTTTGCCATGGGCAGCTCGACGGAGAACTCCGCCTTCCACACCACCCGCAACCCATGGGATCCCACGCGCGTTCCCGGCGGTTCCAGCGGCGGGTCCGCGGCGGCGCTGGCCGCGGGAATGTGCTGCGCGTCGCTGGGCTCGGATACCGGCGGCTCGATCCGCCAGCCCGCCGCCCTCTGCGGCGTTGTCGGCCTCAAGCCCACGTACGGCCTGGTCAGCCGGTACGGGCTGGTCGCTTTTGCCAGCTCGCTCGACCAGATCGGCCCGTTCGGCTGGTGCGTCGCCGACGCGGCGCTTCTCCTGCAAACCATCGCCGGCCACGATCCCAAAGACAGCACCAGCGTCCCGCGCGAGGTGCCCGATTACCTCGCCGGACTGGATCGGCCGATCGAGGGCCTGCGCATCGGCATCGCCAAAGAATACAACCTCGACAGCGGCATGGACCCCGAGGTGAAAACCGCGATCGCCAACGCAATCTCCAGATACCGCGATCTGGGCGCGCAAATCGTCGACGTTTCCCTCCCGCATACCGAGTACGGCATCGCCGCGTATTACGTCATCGCTCCCAGCGAAGCCTCCAGCAACCTGGCCCGTTACGACGGCATCCACTTTGGCCATCGCACCAGCGAGCCCGTGAAAGACATTGTCGAGCTGGTGAGCCGCTCGCGCGCCGAGGGATTTGGCGAGGAAGTGAAACGCCGGATCATGATCGGCACTTACGCGCTCTCCAGCGGCTACTACGACGCCTATTACGTGCGTGCGCTGAAGGTGCGGACGCTGATTAAGCGCGACTTCGACGAGGCGTTCGGGCAGTGCGACGTCATTCTCTCCCCGACGACGCCCACCGCCGCGTTCAAAGCGGGTGAAAAGACCGGCGATCCGCTCCAGATGTACCTGTGCGATGTGTTCACCGTCACCTGCAACATCGCCGGCATTGCGGGCATCAGCATTCCGTGCGGCTTCACGTCCGGCCCGCGGCCGCTGCCGATCGGCTTGCAGCTTCTGGGCCCGACGTTCAGCGAATCCCTGCTGTTTCGCGTGGCCCGCATGTACGAAGCCGCCACCGAATGGCACAAGCGCCGGCCGCAACTGACGTGAATCAACCGCGTAGATGATCGTGCCCGATGCAGCGCTTCCCGTGACACGGCTTTTCAAGCCGTGCGGACGGCATGCGGGGAAAGTAGGCGCCAATCAGGTGGTCTTGTAGTTTTGCGCCGTCAGCACGGGTTAAAAACCCGTGTCACGAACGACCCCTACCCGTTCCACTGTTCCGGCAAGTTCTCCAGAAGCGCAAGCAACT
>Ga0210396_10005778_pt1 | contig 11889 bp, 14 predicted proteins | sample IncBWH17OmetaG_FD_155466 | JGI IMG/M metagenome (GOLD analysis project Ga0210396, IMG submission 155466) | Forest soil microbial communities from Barre Woods Harvard Forest LTER site, Petersham, Massachusetts, United States - Inc-BW-H-17-O ...
CGCGAAGGCGTTTGTGCGAACGGGCGACACCGTGATTCTGGAAAATCCGACGTATCCGGGAGCGTCGGCGGTGTTTCAGGCGGTGCGAGCGCGGTGTTTGGGCGTGCCGGTGCGGACACATGCGGAGCCGGGAAGCGCGTTGGGAATTGATCTGGAAGTACTGGAAGCGACGTTGATCGCGAATCGCGTGAAACTGATTGTGCTGACACCGGATTTTCATAATCCTACGGGAACATCGATGCCGCTGGCTTCGCGGCGGAAATTGCTGGAGATTGCCAGCAAGTATCGCGTGCCGATTGTGGAAGATCATATTTATGCACGGCTGCATGCGCGCGATGAGCGGATACCGTCGTTGAAGCAGTTGGATCGATCGAATTTGGTGATTCACATTGATAGTTTCGCGAAGGTGGCGTTTCCGGGATTGCGGGTGGGATGGATTGTGGCGCCTGCAGCGGCGATTGAGCGTCTGCGAATTGTGAAGCAGATGACGGATTTGCATACGGATCAACTGGCGCAGGCGACGCTGGCGGAATTTATTAAACGCGGACTGTTTCAGAAGCATCTGGTGAAGATGCGGAAAGTTTATGCGAGCCGGTTGCAGGTGCTGGACGAGGCGCTGCAGCGGCAAATGCCGGAAGGAACGCGGTGGACGAAGCCGGAAGGCGGTATGTGTATGTGGCTGGAGCTACCGGCGGGATTTGACGCGAGCGAATTGATGATTCACGCCAAGGAGCGCGGCGTACTGTTTGCGCCGGGACGTTATTTTTATTTTCAGGCACCGCTGCCAAATACGTTGCGATTGGGATTTGCGAGCTTGAATGAGAAGCAGATTGTGCGCGGGGTGAGCATTCTGGCGGAATTGCTGCGGGTGGAGATGCGGAAGAGGCAGCGCGGGACGCGGCGTGCGGAGCGAGCGCACGTGGCGCTGGTGTGAGGTTCGGAGACGCGATGCCGAAAATAGTGCAACTGGAGCCGCAGGAAGCGAATCGCTGTTTTGGATGCGGCGGCGCGAATACCGCGGGAATGAAATTACGGTTTGACCTGGATTTTGAGGCGCGCCGGACGCGAGGAAAATTTGCGCTGGGACCGAATTACGCGGGAGGCGGCGGGTTTGCTCACGGGGGAATCATTGCGGTGGTGCTGGACGAAGCGATGGGCAAGCTTTCGAAACTGGATGAGGAACGCGCGGTGACCGCGGAGATGAGCATCGAGTATAAAAAGCCGGTGCCGGTGGACCAGGAAATTGCGGTGGAGGGCTGGCAGGAAGAAGAGAAGGGGCGGAACCGGTTTCGCGTGGCGGAAATTCGGGATGGGCAAGGGAATTTGCTGGCGCGGGGGAAGGGAAGATTTGTGGTGGTGGGGGAGAGTCACTTCGCGAAGGTGAAGGGGGAATGAAAGAGGGATTCCTCACTTCGTTCGGAACGACGTGGGTGGGGGACGGATCGGTGGGAGGTAGTGTTGGGATCTCGCTGCGATCTCTCCGCTGCGCGCCTGCAAAAAGGCGCTAGCTCTCCGGTCGAGATGGCAAATTGAGAGCCTGAAGGTGAGCGCGTAAAGAGATTCAAGTTTCGAAAAGATTCGAGTTCGAAGAGATTGTTAGGAAATTGGGAAATTTGAGAGGAGAGCATCATGCAAGGTAAGAAGACGAATGGAAGCGGGAAGACTGCGAACGGAAGTGGAAACGGGATTAAGGGATCGAACGAATGGCGAGTGAAAGTGGGGCTCGCGGAAATGTTGAAGGGCGGCGTGATTATGGATGTCACGAACGCCGAGCAAGCGCGCATTGCGGAGAAGTCTGGAGCGTGCGCGGTGATGGCGCTGGAGCGAGTGCCTTCGGACATTCGCAAAGAAGGCGGCGTGGCGCGGATGGCGTCGATCAAAGTGATTCGCGAGATTATGAAGACGGTGACGATTCCGGTGATGGCCAAGGTGCGCATCGGGCATTTTTCGGAAGCGGAAGTGTTGCAGGCGCTGGAAGTGGATTTTATCGATGAGAGCGAAGTGCTGACGCCGGCGGATGAAGAGAATCACATCTGGAAGCACGATTATCGCGTGCCATTTGTTTGCGGGGCACGGAATCTGGGCGAAGCGGTGCGGCGGATCGCGGAAGGCGCGGCGATGATTCGTACCAAGGGCGAAGCGGGCTCGGGCAACGTGGTGGAAGCGGTGCGGCACATGCGGACGATTGTGAGCCAGATGAAGAAGCTGACCACGCTGCGCGACGATGAAATTATGCGCGAAGCGAAGGAACTGGGCGCGCCGCTGGACATTATTCGGGAAATTGCCAAGACCGGGAAGCTGCCAGTGCCGAATTTCTCGGCGGGCGGAATCGCGACTCCGGCGGACGCGGCGCTGGTTCGGAAGCTGGGCGCCGAGGCGGTGTTCGTAGGGTCGGGAATTTTCAAGAGTAGCGATCCGGAAGCGCGGGCCAAGGCGATTGTGAAGGCGACGACGCACTTCGAAGATGCCAAGGCGGTGCTGGAAGCTTGCGAAGAATTAGGCGAAGCGATGCCGGGAATCGACGTGCGGCAACTGGAAGAGAAGGATATGCTGTCGACGCGCGGGTGGTAATGAATTGAAGAAGCGAGAAGGCGGAAAAGCCAAGTTGAAGATTGGAATATTGGCGATACAAGGTGATTTCGCGGCACACGCGGCAATGCTGCAGCAATTAGGCGCGGAAACGGTGGAAGTGCGAACCGTGGACGACCTGAAGGGCTGCGACGGAATTATTTTGCCGGGAGGCGAGAGCACCACGCAGCTGCAATTTTTGCAGGAAGAAGGGCTGGCCGAGGCGATCCGTAAATTTGCGGCAGATCGCAGGCCGGTATTTGGAACGTGCGCGGGAGCGATTCTGCTGGCCACGCAGGTGAAGAATCCGGAGCAGAAATCGCTGGGCCTGCTGGACATGACGATTCTGCGGAATGGATATGGACGGCAACTGGCGAGCGACGTATTTTTTGAGCCCAGCAGCTTGAAGAAAGAGCCGCTGGAGATGGTGTTCATTCGCGGGCCGGTGATTGAGAAAGTGGCTAAGGGCATAGATGTGTTGGCGAAGCATGAGGGGAAACCAGTACTGATCCAGAAAGGCAACCTGCTCGCGTCTACGTTTCATCCAGAATTAACAGGGGACACGAGCGTCCATGAGCACTTTCTGGAGATGGCGAAATCACGCGCAGGGAAATCAGCAGCCAGCGCGCGGTAGAAGCAGGGACGTGGAAAAACATCCGCAGGGGCAGGGCCACAAAGCTGGCCATTCGGCAAAGAAGAAAGTGCGAGTACTGTTCGTGTGTTTGGGCAACGCGTGCCGAAGCCCAATTGCGGAAGCGATTGCCAGGCGCGAGGCGCGTGACATTATTGAGCCATGCAGCGCGGGGCTGATTCCGCTGGGACGGATTCCGGAACTGACGATGGAAGTGCTGCTGCAGAATGGATATTCGGCGCAGGGATTGGAATCGAAACCGATCCAGCAGGACGTGTGGGATAGCGCGGACCTGGTGATTAACCTCAGCGGAAGATTCAAAGAAAATACGTGGAGCAATCATCGCAAGGTGGAAGATTGGCAAGTGGCAGATCCCTATGGCGGAACCCCTACCACTTATCAGAGAATTTTAGTCGAGATCGAAGGGAACGTCCGCAAACTGGCGGCACGGCTGCGACAAGAGCAACTGAAGAAGTCCGCGAAGAGTGCGGGGAGCTGAATTGCGCCGCGACAAAACCAGCGTATCGCAAGAAGATTATCTGAAGGCTATTTGGGAGATGCTGGAAGAAAATCAGGTGCCGATCAGCGCGCGATTGGCTGAGGAACTGGATGTGACTCCTCCCGCGGTGACTGCGGCGGTGAAGCGCATGGCGCGCGATGGCCACGTGAAGGTGGAGCGCGGCGGACGAATTTCCCTTACAACTAAAGGCAGAAAAGTGGCGGTGCATCTGAATCTGCGTCACCAGTTGGCGGAAATGCTGCTGACCGAAGTGATTGGATTGCCGTGGGCCAAGGCGCATGCGGAAGCAGAGCGGATGGAGCATGCGATTTCGCCGGAAGTGGAAGCGCTGCTGCTGAAGAGATTCGCGGGACGGAAGACGTGTCCACATGGCGTGCCGGTGTATGGGGGAGTAGCGGAATTGCGGAAGCAGGGCGGCGTGCTGCTGTCGGATTTGCGCGCGGATGAAGATGCGGAAATTTTGTGCGTGTACGAGAAGGACGAAGGATTTTTAGAGTTTCTGGAAGGATTGCAGTTGCGTCCGGCGACGAAGGTGGAAGTGTTGAAGCGGGAGTATGACGAGACGATGACCTTGCGGGCTGCGGGACATACGATGCATCTGGGGAAACCGGCGACGAGCCGGATCTGGGTGAAGCGGCTGGCGTCGTAGGAGCGTCGTGGTGCAGCAGCTTGATTGTCGCCTTGTGGATGGTATGTAGGGCCATCGGGAAATTAAATTCAGTCTTGGGAGGCGCGCCGGGTAGGGTCGGACGCGCATTTCGTTTTTAAAACGGCAAAAAGACACACTACGTCTTACAATATTCGACCTCGGAGGTTCCATGAAACGAGTCACCGGTATTGGCGGCATTTTCTTTAAAGCCAAAGACGCTCCGGCGCTACAAGCCTGGTACAAACGACATCTCGGGATCGATGTCCAAGAGTGGGGTGGCGCAGCGTTTACGTGGACCGACGATGAAGGTAAGCCAGTTGGCGGATCAACTGTTTGGTCGATTGCTCCGTCGGAAGGCAAGCAGTTTGCCCCCAGCGAAGCCACCTTCATGGTGAATTACCGTGTGAACGATCTGCATGCGCTGGTCAAAGCGCTGCGCGAAGAAGGTTGCAATGTACTTGAGAAGATTGACGAGTCTGAGTATGGAAAGTTTGCTTGGGTCATCGATCCGGAAGGAAACAAGGTGGAACTATGGCAACCGCCTGCCGGCCAATAATAAAGGCGAGCGGCGTTATGCGGAGTGGCCATGGAGCAGTTGGTGAAATTATGCGAAGAACGGAGAGGGATTGATTAAGCCGAATTCTGTGTAGCAAGCGTTGCGAGAAAAGAGAGACCCAAGACCCAGGTTCAAAAAGCGAACCTGGGGCACCCTCCGCCTCTCTACGCTTTCACTCCAGACATCCCCGCACCACATGTCGCCAATCTCAACCCGGGCCACCCGCCCGCACTCCCAACGAATCAGTCTGCCCGCCACGCCATCCCCCGTTCGGAATCGATGCCTTCAAAATAGCCCAGCAGTAATATCCGAAAATAGATTCCCGGCGTCAGCGATGGACGCCCGTTGTTCTCGGCGTAGAACTTCGCGCATTCCGTCTCCTCGAAGTCATCGGACTTCGCTTCCTCCAAAAGTTCTTTCACTTTCTTATAAAACGGATGGCCTGGCCCCTTCGCTACCTCATCGTGGCCGATCCACAACCCTTCCTGCCGTGTCTCCGCCTTCGTGTCCCCATCGCCACCGATGCTTCTCCAAAAATTCAGTTGCATTCTACGAGAGACATGGACGAAAACAAGTTACTGTAGGTTACAAAGCTAAATACGCGACTCACGACCAGGAGGGGACGGCGGTGGCGAAGCGAAAAATCGTCGTTCACATTGCGTCGAGCGCTGATGGTTACATCGCTCGACCGGACGGCAACGTCGAGTGGCTGACGAATCGTCCGGCGCCGAAAGGTTTTTACGGTTTGCCAAAATTCATGCGTACGGTCGACGCGAAGATTCTCGGTCGAAAGACATTCGACCTGAGTGTCAAGATGGGCGCGAACTTCAGCGCAAATGACGTGCACTACGTGTTCTCGCGTCAGCCGCCCCCTTCCTCGGTCCCCGTCGGTGTCCGTTTCGTAACGCAGCAGATAAGTACGTTCGCGAAACAGATGCGCGCTCAACCCGGAAAGAATATGTGGATGATGGGCGGCGGCGAGCTCATCGCTTCCTTCCTCGATGAACGGGCGATCGATGAGTTCATCATCAGCTTCATCCCGACGTTCATCGGCGAAGGCATACCGTTGATAGCGCCTCGACATCGGCAGGTGCCGCTCCGCTTGCTGTCTATGCAACGATTCTCGGACGGCGTTGTCCAACTTCACTACCACGTGCGGCAAACGGCTGGATGACACCGCAGACCGTTGAAGCGGCGCATACTTTCGCCACAGGCTGCCGGGTGGGGCACCCTTCGGGTGTTTTGGGTTGCGGAGGTCACAGCGACCTCAAGCACGATCGTCGAGTAGGGATTTTAGGCGGGCGTAGCCTGCGCGGCTTACTGGGAGTTTGACGTTGTTGGAGAGGATGGCTACGCGGGAGTCTTTGCCGTAGGGTTCGATGCGGGTGACGCGCTCGAGATTGACTAGGTAAGAGCGGTGGATGCGGACGAAGAGAGCGGGATCGAGGGAGGCTTCGAGGCCGGAGATGGTTTGCTGCTTGAGATGTTTTTTGCCATCGGTGACCAGGGAGACGTAATCGTCGAGCGCTTCGGCGTAGTCAAGCTTGGCGACGGGGATTAAGGTGACGCGGGTGCCGTCTTTGACCACGATGCGCTCGAGGAATTGTCCGGTGGGACGTGCAGTGGCGGAGAGGGCGACTGGGTCAGCGGGTTTGTTGCCTTTTTGATTTTTGGCGCGTTGCAGGGCGGCTTCGAAACGATCGCGGCTGAAGGGCTTGAGCAGATAATCGACGGCGTGAACTTCGAAAGCTTTCATGGCGAATTGATCGTAGGCGGTAACGAAGATGATGGAGACGCCGGCAGGATCGATGAGTTCGAGAACGTCGAAGCCGGTGAGCTTGGGCATTTGCACATCGAGGAAGAGTAAATCGGGTTTGTGTTCAGCGGCAGCTTTTACGGCTTCCATGCCATTGGCGCATTCGGCAGCGATTTCGATTTCGGGATGCTGCGTGAGCATTTCGCGGAGGAGTTTGCGGGCGAGTTCTTCGTCGTCGACGATGAGGGCTTTCCATTTTTGCGTGGAGGCGGTCATGACGCAGGTGCCTCGGTTTCCGCAGGGAAGCCCATGCTAACGCGGAAAAGGTCGTCTTCGGCTTTGGCTTCGAGCTGCGCCTCTTTGCCGTAGCGGGCTTCGAGACGGCGCTGGACATTTTTCAGGCCAACACCATTTCTGCGGCTGGGGCCAGCCTCGGGATCCCACGTATTTTCGACGGTCAAGGTGATGCGGCCATTGCTGCGAATGGCTTGCAGACGGATGCGTCCGCCTTCGGTCATTTGGGCGATGCCGTGGACGACGGCGTTTTCGACCAGCGGCTGAAGAAGGAGAGGCGGGAGGAGACACTGGCGGGCGTCGTCCTGGATTTGTTCTTCGAGATTGAGACGATCGCCGAAGCGAACTTTTTCGATGGCGCAATACTTGTCGAGGAGATCGAGTTCGGTTTGCAGCGGGATGAGAGCTTTTTCGCCCAGGCCGAGGGTCATGCGAAGGAAATCGGCGAGGAGGACGCACATGTCGCGAGCGCGCACAGGATCGATGCTGGTGAGAGCGCTGATGGAATTGAGGGAATTGTAAAGGAAGTGGGGATTGATCTGGGCTTTGAGGGCGCTGAGTTCGGCGTCACGGGCGCGGAGGCTGGATTCAAGAGCGCGGGCCTGGGCTTCGCGGGAAGAGGTTTGGGCGATGAGGGCGTAGTTGAAGGCGACGCAGAGAAGATAGAAAAAAACGCCGGCAGCGTGGAGCAGGCCGGTTTTGTCTTGATAGAGCTTGGCGACACCACGCCAGGATTCGTGAGCATCGAATTCGACGGCGACGATGGAGCCGATCTTGACCCAGAAAAAGGTGAGTAGGACTGCGGCGGCAATGTGGGTGGCGAAGAGGCGCCACAGGGGAGTGCGGGTGAGCGGCGCGATGCGGCAGGAAACAAAACTGGATTGGGCGCTGACCTGAGCGATGCCGGAGAGGATGGCGGCGAGAAGGAAGGCGTGCTTCCAGGAAATCTCGCCGGACGAGGTGAGGAGCGCGGCGAGGACGAGAGTAAAGAAAATCCAGCCAGTCCAAAACACGATGTGTTTGGATTGGACCGCAGGCGAAGTTTTGGCGACAGAGCTCAATTCTTGACCACAATGCCACCGAAGAGAGCGCGCCCCCGCAGGATCAAAGTTTTCCTGGGAGCGCCCAGAACGTCGGGGGTAGGCTGGCGAGTTTCGTCACTGTAGCCGCCGAAGATGCTTTGACCTTGATAGATAACGATCCAGCGATCGGGAATGGTGAACTCGATGCCGCCGAAGAGGGCTTCCACTTCGACGATGGCTTCTTCGCCCTCGATTTCGGCGGAACGGAGGTCGACTTCAATACCACCGAAGACGGCTTCGACGCGGCCACCTTTGAAATTGCTGACGTTGATGCGGCGCTCGACGCCACCGAAGAGGGCAAACTCGTTGAGAACTTCCTGTCCGGTGGGGGAGGTGTAGGCGGTCCGAAGATGGCCGAGATCGAAGCGGCTGGAAATCATCAGGATGCCGCCAACGATGAGCAGCACGGGCCAGAAGGTGTTCCAAGAAAGATTGAGAATGCCGAGGTGATTGAGCTGGAAATAGGCGCCGACGAGGATCAAGATCACGCCGCCGACGCGATTGTGTTCGACGAGAAGTTTAGAAAGGCCGAGGGCGATGAGAATCATGGGCCAGAACTTCCACAGGCTGCCGAGGTGGATGATATCCATGTGGTCGAGCAGGAAGAGCGTGCCGATGGCGATGAGGATAAGGCCGGGAAAAATGCCAGCGGGCATGCCGCGTCCGCGCACCTTGGATTCCATACGCTGCTGGATGCGAGAGTGGATGTCTTCGCGAATTTTATCTTCAAGACTCAATGCGGCGTCTCCCGACGACAAGCAATTTTGAGGTGACGTATTCCGTATCCTGCGAAGCCGAGCCAGCAGCGGCACGGCGCTCGAAGAGCAAGCCCGCAACCATCAAGGCAAAAGGCACGACGGTGAGCGGGAGCAAGCGCAAGGCATATTCTATGCTGCCGAAGTTTTGCGCCAAATGTCCAACGAACCTGACAGTAAACATAGCGGCCATCGGCATGAGGCTGAGCAGATTGGGAGCGTGCTGCTGGATGCCGGCTTGAAGATAGTTCACGCTGACGGTGATTTCCAGAAGAAAGAGGGAGATGCCGGCGAACCAGGCGGTGCGGGCGATCTTCCGGTTGAGTTTGCGCTCGCTGCGGGTGAGTGTTGCCATGTGCTGCCTCCGGGCTTGCCTTGTTGCTGCCCAAAGTGAGAATAGGGCGGGCGGGAGAGTGGGACGAGGGCGAATCGGTGAATGGCGGGCGGGAATCGGCGAACGACGGCGGCGGGTCGGTAACTGGATGGCAAGTGGGTTAACGGTGCAAGGCGTTTGGAGGGGATTTGACGTGGCACAAGGTACAGCTTGAAAATGGTAGGGAATGGGGCTAGTTTATTGGCACTCAAACCACGGTTGCCAGGCGTCCTAAAACTGCGGTGCTTCGGGAAAATTCAAGTCGGGGAGATGTGTCGAATGTCGGAGAAAATCGAGCAGCGCCCGGGTAGGGGCGATCGTCGTCATCATTGGATATTGTATGTGGCGTTGGCGTTTTTTGGAGGATTGCTGACGTTTGCGGGAGCATTGGCGGAGCAGAAGGCCACGGATGAGGCGACGTTTCGGAAATTGATTGATGGGTATTGCGCGGCGTGGAGTTCGGGGAAAGTGGATAACGCGGCGAAATATTACGCGAAGGACGATGGGCTGGTGTTTTACGACGTGACACCGTTTTCGTACACCGGCTGGAAAGAGTATCAGGTGGGCGTGCAGAAGAATATTTTGGATAATGCCGCGAGCGCGTCGTTGACGGCGGGAAAAGACTTGAAGGTGACGCGGCGAGGCACGGTGGCGTGGACGACGGTGCCGATGCATTTGAGCGAGAAGACCAAGGACGGGAAAAGCGTTGAGGCGGAGATCCGGTATACGGGGATTTGGGAGAAGCGGGGGAAGAGTTGGTTGCTGGTGCATGAGCATTTGTCGGGGCCGCTGGGGCAGTAAGTTGGCGTAGAGGGAGTGGGCAGACGCGGAGTTGGTAGGCAGTTGGAGTGTCGGGGAGTTGGGGACGAAGTTGCTGCGGTCCCTCCGCTACGAGTCGCAAAAGGCGCGACTCTCCGGTCGGGATGACAATACGTGGTGAGTGTGGGGCATGCGGGGAGAGTTGGCGTAGAATTCCTTGGTGTGGAATACATTGAGGTTTTATTGGATGGCGGCGCGAGGGTATCGATTGCGGCCGTGGGCTAGTCCTTATTTGCAGTGGCGGCTGGAAACATTCCTGGGAAATGAAGCGAAGGAATTGGATGCGCGGAAGTTTTTGGCGGTGAGTTGGAAGTATCGCGCGCGGTTACGGTCGTTTTCGGATTGGGCGGCGGAGAGACGGAAAGCGCAGAGGAAGAGGCGGTAGTCGTAGCGAAGGATTCCCAGAAAATTTTGAGTGGAGGTCAGGGGTTGAAGCCCCTTTGGGATGGGTGTGGGAGTCGGAGTCGGAGTCGGAGTCGGAGTCGGAGGTGTCGCACCTACGGCGCTTGGTTTTGGTTTGTGTTTTTTCCCAGTGCTTACGCACTGGGCTAACTTATGTCGCGCCTACGGCGCTGGTGTTAGGTGGATTGCGGGATTTGATCTGAGCGGAAGGTTTGTGAAGCGGAGAACCCACACGCGAAGACGGCGTGTTGGTAGACGGTCACTGCGTCGGGAGTTGGGGGCGGTGTTGCCGCGATCCCTCCGCTTCGCACGAAGCGTGCTCCGGTCGGGATGACACCTGGTCGATGAGGTGCGCGTGTCACACCCTTCGAGGGTTGTGCATGGGTTGGGGAAGGCCGCAGGGGCTGAAGCCCCTGGGCTACAGGGTTTGTGGCGTGGGAGTATACTGGCGCTTTAGGAGGGAATTATGGCGGAATTGCGCGTCCTCCAGAAGACGGAAGTGTTGCACGAAGCGCGGTGGTGGGAGTTGGAGGCGGACGGCAGGGTGCACTGCTTTCTGTGTCCTCGGCATTGCCGGCTGCGTGATGGGCAAGCTGGATTCTGTTTTATCCGCATAAACGAGCACGGAAAACTTTATAGCTTGGGGTATGGTGCGCCTGCCGCATTGCAAGTGGATCCCATTGAGAAAAAGCCGCTGAATCATTTTTTGCCGGGCACGCGAGTGTTCAGCATGGGGACTGCGGGCTGCAACATGGGATGTTTTTTCTGCCAGAACTGGGACATTTCGAAGTCGCACCAGGATCAGGTGAATTCGCAACACGTGTCGCCGGAGGATGTGCCACTGCTGGCGCAGAAGTACGGGTGCGAGTCGATTGCGTTCACGTATAACGAGCCGACGATCTGGGGCGAGTACGTGATTGATATTTGCAAAGCAGCGAAGCGGGCGGGATTGAAGACGGTGATGGTGACGAACGGGTACATTACACGGGAGGCGTTTCACGATATTTACGATCACGTGGATGCGGCGAATGTGGATTTGAAGGCGTTCACGGAAAAGTTTTACGGGAAGATCACGCTGACGCATCTGGAGCCGGTGTTGGAGACGCTGCAGTGGCTGAAATCGGAGACGAAGGTGTGGGTGGAGATTACGAATCTGATGATACCGACGCTGAATGATGATCCGGCGGAGACGAGGAAATTGGCGGAGTGGATTGGCAGCAATTTGGGGCCAGATGTCCCGCTGCACTTTACGGCGTTTCATCCGGATTTCAAGTTGCAGGATAAGCCGAAGACGCCGGCGGAGACGCTGCATCGGGCGCGGGCGATTGCGCGCGAGGTGGGGCTGCATTACGTGTACGAGGGGAATATTTTCAGTGATGGCGGGAATACGAGTTGCCCGGAATGTGGGGCGGTGTTGATACGGCGATCGTGGCATGAAGTGTTGGAGAATCGGTTGCGGGATGGGAAGTGCGGGGAGTGTGGGG
>Ga0210396_10005781_pt1 | contig 11886 bp, 11 predicted proteins | sample IncBWH17OmetaG_FD_155466 | JGI IMG/M metagenome (GOLD analysis project Ga0210396, IMG submission 155466) | Forest soil microbial communities from Barre Woods Harvard Forest LTER site, Petersham, Massachusetts, United States - Inc-BW-H-17-O ...
CCGCAGGACGCATCCGTGGTGATCACGGCAAACAGCGAGGAGGCGGCGATGCCGAAGCGAAGCTCCTTGCCCTCGAGGTTGCCGCCGGTGAGACCGAGTGCGTTAAGGGCATCGTTGCCGTGCGCTTCAGCCGCATAACAAGCGATGACGCCGGCCATGAAGAGCACGCCCATTATGGCGAGGATGGCCCAGCCCTGGCGCTGGTTGCCGACCATGCGGCCGAACACATTGGTCAGCGCCGCGCCGAGTGCGAAGATCGAGATGATCTGCACGTAGTTCGACAGCGCGGTCGGATTCTCGAACGGATGCGCGGCATTGGCATTGAAAAAGCCGCCGCCATTGGTGCCGAGCATTTTGATGGCGATCTGCGAGGCGACCGGACCGACCGCGATGGTCTGCTTGGCGCCTTCCAGCGTCGTTGCATCGACGTAGGCGCCGAGCGTCTGTGGGATGCCCTGCCAGACCAGGAACAGCGCGAATGGCACGCAGATCGGAAGAAGGATGTAGAGCGTGCAGCGAGTGATATCGACCCAGAAATTGCCGACAGTGCGGACTGAATGCCGCGCGAAACCACGGATGAGCGCGATGGCGAGCACGATGCCGGTGGCCGCCGACAGATAGTTCTGGTGAGTCAGGCCGAGCATCTGCACGAGATATGACAGCGTGCTTTCGCCGCCGTAGTTCTGCCAATTGGTATTGGTGATGAAGCTGACCGCCGTGTTGAACGACAAATCCTCGGAGACTGCCGACTGCTCGGCGGGATTGAACGGCAGGAACGCCTGCAGCCGCATCAGCGCGTAAATGATGAACAGGCCGCCGAGGTGAAACAGCAGCATGCCGACCGTGTAGATCACCGCATGTTGTTCTTGCCGCTCGTCGACGCCGGCGATCTTGTAGATCGCTATCTCCACCGGCCGCAGGATGACGGAGAGAAATGTGCGCTCGCCGTTGAACACGCGCGTCATATACGCGCCAAGCGGCGGTGTGATCGCGACGATGATCGCGCAATAGAGCAGAATCTGGACCCAGCCGATGACGGTCATGGTCGTTGTTCCTTCAGAACAGTTCGGGCTTGAGCAGAGCGTAGATCAGGTAAAACAGCAGCCCCGCGGTCACGACGCCGGCGAGCGAATAATCGAAGATCATGTTCGGCCTCCTCAAAGCCTTTCGCAGGCGTAGACGTAAGCGATCGACACCGCGAAGAAGGCAAATGCGATCGCCAGCATGACGACGTCCATCATGGGAATGCTCCGGGCAATGAATGCCGCATTTTGTCAGTCAGGTACCCTAAGGCGTCGCGCCCAATTGATTCGAATCAAAAGGCGCGCAAGATACTCCGCCCATTCACGCGCGATTACGTCTCACTCTTCGCATATGAATTCGAGAGGGAAGCGCCGACGACGTTATAGGATTTCTATATAGATCGCGCGCGATGGGACGATGACATAATGCGCGTAAATGCCTGAGAAAACTGGAGATGCCCGCCGTTACCCCAGCATTCTCAGGGCGACGGCCCGAGCCGGTCCTAGGTCAGGCGCCTTGCAGGTATGCCCAAAACCGGCCCTCAAGTCGGGCCGTTCGGCGGCCCCTTATAAAAAGCCCGCTTATAAAGATATGAACGCTGCCGGCTAATGCGCGAGATGGAGGAAAAGGCCTACCGCGCCGAGCTTGGCAAGCATCGCGAACGTCAGGACGGCCACGATCGGCAACAGAGCGCGAAGCTCGGAGCGCTTCCTTTCGCTTTGAATGAAAATCCTCATGGCTCGCTCCATCGCGGCAGCGTCTCAGGTCGCAGTTCGGAAATCCGATGTCCGAGCCAGATATGTAGGATCAGGCATAGGAATTCCAGACGGGATGTGGGCTGCCTTCATAAAGGCGAGATAAGTGGCGGAACGGTCGGCTTTAGATGATCATGAACGTTCGTGGTGGTCGTCCGCCCGGTCGATGGCACTGCCAAAGGGGCCTTTCGAGTCCGATAGACATTGAAGATTCAATCCGCCGATACGGCATTGGCGATGCCGACGGTAATCTCAGCGTTCAAGAATTTTGACGCTAATAGAGCGTGCCGCCCAACATCTGCAGATTTTCGACAATGGGGCCGAGCGCAAGCGCTGGCAGGTAGGTCAGTCCGCCGACGATAACGATCACACCAAGGAGGAAGAAGGCAAACAGCGTTCGGTCTGTCGGCAGCGTGCCGGCGGATTGCGGGATGATCTGCTGCGCAGCGAGCGATCCGGCAATAGCTAAAACCGGGACGATGACCAGAAAGCGGCCGACGAACATGGCGAACGCGAGTGTGAGATTGTAGAATGGCGAATTGGTACTCAGGCCGGCGAAAGCGCTGCCATTCGTCGCTGCGGTGGATGTGTAGGCGTAGAGAATCTCGGAGTATCCATGAGGTCCTGCGTTGCCCAGGCCGGCAAGGCCCGGCGCGACGACGCAGGCGATGGCCGTGAGACCGAGTGTTGCCGCCGGAACGTAAAGCAAGGCGAGGATCGTCATCTTGATTTCCGAGGCCCCGATCTTCTTGCCGATATATTCGGGGGTCCGGCCGATCATCAGCCCGGCGAGGAAGACGGTGACGATGCAGAACAGCAGCATGCCGTAGAGCCCGGACCCTGGGGCCCCTACGATCACCTCGTCGACCATCATGTTGGCGAGAAGGATGCCTCCGCTCAGCGGCAGGAAGCTGTCGTGCATCGCGTTGACCGCCCCGTCCGAGGATGCAGTCGAGACGTCGGCAAACAGCGCCGATCCGGCGATGCCGAAGCGCACCTCTTTGCCTTCCATGTTGCCACCGGGCTGTTGTGAATTGGTTGCCCGATCGACGTTCAAGCCGGTGAGAGCCGGATTGCCGCCGGCTTCCGATAAAGAGAGGCAGCTGACGCCGAGCCCGAACAGGATCGCCATCACGCCAAGCAAAATCCAGCCTTGCCGCTCAGAGCCCACCATGCGGCCGAAGCAATTGGTCAAGGCCGCACCTATGGCGAAGATTAGCACCATCTCTATCAAATTCGTGAGCGGCGTCGGGTTCTCGAACGGATGCGCGGAATTGGCGTTGAAGAATCCGCCGCCGTCGCCGCTCAGAAGTTTGATGACTTCCTGTGTCGCGACCGGACCGCGGGCGATAACTTGAGTGCCGCCGTCAAGGGTCACCACGCCGGCCGAAGGCGCCAGCGTCTGCGGCACGCCTTGGGCCACAAGCAGCAACGCGGCCACGATGCAGATCGGCAGCAGGACATAAAGCGTGCCTCGTGTGAGATCGACCCAGAAATTGCCGATAGTGGTCACTCGGCGGCGCGCAAAGCCGCGTATCAAGGCGACCGCGACCGCCATCCCCGACGCGGCAGACAAGAATGATTGAACGGTAATGCCGACCATCTGACTGGCATAGCTGAGTGTGGTCTCACCGCCATATGACTGCCAGCTCGTGTTGGTGACGAAGCTGACCGCTGTGTTCAGCGCCAGATCGGGAGCGACCGTCGAAAGCTCTTGCGGGTTGAGCGGCAATTCCGACTGCAGCCGGAGAAGCGCGTAGAGCGCTATAATTCCGAGTGCGTGGAAGACCAGGAACGAGACTGTGTATCCATACCAACTCTGTTCGACCTCCGGCTTGACTCCCGCAAGTCGGTAAAGCGCCGCTTCGATTGGACCGATCAGTGGCCGCAATAACGTGCGCTTACCGGCATAAACCCTCGCCAAGTAGCCACCAAGCGGACGGGTTAGAAGGCCGACAATGGCGACAAAGAGGGCGATTTGCAGCCAGCCCGCGACGGTCATGAAGAAAGATCATCATCGGTGGCAGGTGCGACCAAGTTTTCGCACATACCCGCATAAGCTATCGCCAGCGCGAAGCAGACGATAACGAGTGCCAACATCGTTGCGTCAAGCATGGTCCATGCGACCCCGGCTTGGATGTTACATCTTGGTTTCTGCCACTTGGAGCATTTAAATTCGAGGGGGAAGTTGGGGCGACGTTATTGGGAAATCCTTGGGGGCAGCACAGGGGCGAATAGTGACGGCATAAGGAGCGGCCCCGACGATATTCTATTCCGATATGCCCCGTGGGCCGCTCTAGTTTTGCATTTGTCGGCTGCACGAGCGGCAAATCCGCCGGCTTCTCTTTGCTGAGCCGTTCCGGTTTCCCTGGCTTGCTGAACGCCGGCTCTCTAGGATGCGGGTAGCGTGGAATTCGATCCGGTTGCCGTCGCCGGGGTTGCCGCGGCAGGTGGCGTGCCAGGCACGATCGGATCATACGCCGACGCTGCCATTGTTCTTTCGAAGCATTCAGGCCATCGCGACGCCATGCTGGATACCGCGCTTGCACTGCTGGTCATTGCGGGACTGCTGGTCGTCGTCGGGCTATGCCAGCCGCTTGCGATTCGCCTGAGATTGCCCCCATCCGTCCTGCTCGCGGCGATCGGTGTGGCGATCGGCGCATTTCCTGTGGTTTTGGGCCATTTGGGTCTGCCGGGACCGGTCGACGCTGCCGCCGGGTTGTTTGCCAATCTGCCAGTCAGCTCTGAAACTTTCATTTACGTGTTTTTGCCGCTGCTCGTATTCGAGGCCGGCATTGCCACCGACGTCAGACGGACAATCGACGATGCCGCTGCGATACTATTTCTCGCGGTTATCGCCACGCTGATTACGACTGCGGTGATTGGCTTTGTGTTGTGGCCGTTTGCCCAGGTTCCGCTCGTAGTTTGCCTGCTCCTCGGCGCCGTCGTTGCCACGACGGACCCTGCAGCGGTGATCGCTATCTTCCGCGATGTCGGTGCCCCAGCGCGGCTGACGCGTCTGGTCGAGGGCGAAGCCCTCCTCAACGACGCTGCCGCGATTTCCCTGTTCGTTGTGCTGCTCGACATGATTCTGAGCGGCCGCGAACCCGATGCCGTCGCTGGGCTGAAGCAGTTTTCCGTGTCCTTCGCTGGCGGCGGAGTGGTCGGATTCCTTGCCGGCAGGGTCCTGCTCTGGATCATCTCCCGCGTTGGCGACGACCGGCTGGCGGAGGCCACGCTGACACTGGCGTTTGCCTATCTGGCATTCATCGCTGCGGAACGCCTGTTTCACGTGTCCGGCGTAGTTGCGGTACTGGCGTCGGGCCTGACGGTGACTGCGCTCGGCCCGTCCAGGATTGCGCCGGAAAATTGGTCGTTCCTCACCGAACTCTGGGAACAAATCGCATTCTGGGCGCGCTCGTTGATCTTTATACTGGCATCGATCCTGGTGCCAAGACTGTTGGTCGATATCGGGTTTAGGGACGTGTTTTTGCTAGCGGTATTGATTGCCGCCGCGACCGGAGCGCGGATTTTTTCGCTATTCGTCCTCCTGCCGCCACTGGAGCGGCTCGGACTCACACAGCGCATCGACGCTTCCTACAAGCTCGCAATCATCTGGGGCGGTCTACGCGGTGCGTTGACATTGGTATTAGCGTTGGCGGTCACCGAGAACGCAGCGCTGCCGGAAGATATCCAACGTTTTGTAGCAGTGCTCGCAACTGGCTTCGTGCTGTTCACTCTGTTCGTCAACGGCACGACATTGCGTCTCATGATTAACCTTCTCGGGTTGGATCGTCTTTCGCCGAAAGATGAAGCGCTCCGCGACCGCATCTTGGCGTTATCCTATGTTGAGGCATGTGAAGCGGCGCACGAGATAGCACGGACGCACGTACTCTCCGCAGCGGCTGTCGAACGAGTGATCGCGCCCTACGAGGTCAGGATTGCGGCGAATGCACGTGACGCCGGAAAGCGGAGTCTGACCGAACGAGACAGTTTGGCGATCGCTCTTGTCGCTCTCGGCAGCCAGGAGCGCGTGCTCGCTCTTGAGATGCTGCGTGATCAGATTGCTTCGCCAACAGCCATGCAGATGATGTTAAACAGCGCTGATGAGGTCAAGGAGGCGGCGCGAAGCGACGAACGCCGCGGTTATCTCAGAGCCAGCGAGGCGGCTCTGGCGTTTCCCGTGGGCTTCCACATTGCGTACTCTCTGTACCGCTGGCTTGGGATCGTTCGGCCTCTAGCCGATCGTCTTGCCGATCGCGTCGAAATTCTGTTGATCATGCGTTTTGTGATAGAGCGGCTCCGCCCCTTCAACAATCAGCAGATTCGCTCGATTTTCGGGCAACCGATCGCTGACGTCATCGGCGATATCCTTGACGAGCGGCGGGATGCGGTCACAGGAGCTCTCGATGCATTGCGTCGGCAATACCCTGATTATGCGGCAGAGCTCGAAGCGCGATTTCTGCGTCAGTCGACTCTGCGCCATGAAATGACAAGATACCAAAGTCTTTTCGAAGAGGGGCTGATTGCCCATGAGGTTTACGAGGATCTGAGGCGCAACGTACTCGGCGCTCGCGTTGCCCAACAGCGCCCACGGTTCGACATCGGGCTGGATAGCCGTCAGTTGGTCAAGCGGCTCGATATCTTGAGCGGCCTCAACCAGTATCAGCTTGACCGCGTGTGCCGGCTGCTCCGCCCCAGGTTCGCCGTACCGAATGACCGAATCGTTCGCAGAGGAGAGCGGGGCGACGCGGTCTTCTTCATCGCATCTGGAGCGGTCGAAGTGATCCTGCCGGAGCGACGCGTGCGATTGGGAAGCGGTGAGTTCTTCGGGGAGTTGGCCCTGCTATCGGGGCGGCCGCGGCAAGCCGACGTCGTCGCTCTGACCTATTGCCAATTACTTGTTCTGCGACGGTCTGATTTTGAGCGCTTCATGGAAGCAAACCCGGAAGCCAGGGCTGCGATCAATAGGATCGTCGAAGGCCGGTTGGCAATGAACGCCTCCGAGCAGCCGAAGTCTTCCGATTCTTCTGGCTAATTGTGTAAAGAACGCAGCGGGTTATGCGAAGCCAGTGATCAGAGGCTCTTTATAACAACTCAATCTCGTCTTTATGCCGTCCATACATGATTGCTGGCCGCGCAGTCTGGCTTCTTTATGGCCTATGACGCCATGTTACAGAGCGACGACGAATAAGTCATCGTTTTGCGAGATGGCGTCATGGCTTTTGCCGCCGACTACGTAGTGCTTCTCGACCGGCTGGACGATGAGCTTCAAGCTGCACCGGAGGCCGCGCGCGCAGTCTTTGCGAAGATTATCGGCAGCGCTTGCAGCCGCATTCCGGTTCTCAGCAAATCGGGAAAGACCGCTCGGATCGAGCGGTTGATCGAGTCCGGAGCTTGGACCGACGCCGCACTGGCTTTGATTGAATCCGAGATGCCGGGCTGGAAGTTGCGGCGGCTGGTCTACGAAAATGGCGAGTGGCTCTGCTCGTTGACGCGGCAGCCGAACATGCCCGCCGAGCTCGACGATAGCGCAGACGCTGCTCACGAGATTTTGCCGCTGGCGATCTTGCGAGCCTTCGTCGAAGCCCGACGCAGGAGCAAGGTTACAACTGACTCCGCTTCTGGAGTTCCACAGCTTCAGCCGGCCGCGGGCGACGTGGTCTGCTGTGACAACTTCGCATAGCTGCCAACGCTTTTTTCAGGATCTGTTTACGCTCCTACACCGCCTTTATGAGAATGCGATCTGCTCCGTCTCGAATTCATATTCTACCGAGAGCACATTGGATCCAGCCGAAATAACTGTGAGGTCAGGCTTCCATGAGTATCACGTCCATCGATACCGTTCGGGGCTCGGCGACGTCGGTGCCGACACAATGGACATTAAACGATAGAAATAGCGGCTACGCGCTCGATCTGTCTGCATCGCGGACCTACGATTCCGCACTTGAAATCCTTGGTGCGTATAAATTGACGGGCCATTTTCCCACTGAGCTACAAATAGTTCTCAATGATCTTGGTGTGCTCGACAAAGTTACATACGAGATCGAACCGAAGTCCCCGTTGTCGGATTCTCGACACGTTGTATTCCGACCCAATGATAACGTTCACTTGGACAGATTTTCCGAAATCATGAGGTCTATCGAGAGGCGGATCGGTTTCGATGCCACGTTGCCATGGTGGGTGAGACTGTTTCGATAGCTCAAGCTTCAAGTCGGTGAAGCGGCAGCCAAGCTCAAACGGAACCGAAGACGTACCGTCAAGCATAACGAGCCGAACCTGCCGTGTACTTCAAGAAATCCGATGTACGTTAAATTCCGTTTACGCTCCTATGCCGTCCTTATAACGATGCGCGCCGTGCCGTCTCGAATTCATATGCGCCCGAGAGCACATTGCAGTCAGTCGAAACCGTTGTGAGGTCAGGCTGCAATGAGTGTCCTTTCGATCGATACCGTTTCGCGTTCGGCCACATCTGTCACAACGCACTGGGCATTGGACCCCAGAAATGTCGGCCAAACTCTGGAATTGTCCGAGTCGCGCACCTACGACGCCGCGCTGGAATCTCTCGGCGCCTACAAACTGACCGGCAATTTTCCCGTTGACCTTGAAATCGTGCTGAAGGATCTGCAGGTCCTCGACAAGATCACCTTCGAGATCGAGCCGAAGACGCTGCTGTCGGACACCCGGCATGTTCAGTTCCGCCCCACCGATAAGGTCCAGCTCGATAGATTCGCTGACATCGTGCGGTCGGTAAAGAACCGGATCGGCGCCGATCCGACACGGCCCTGGTGGGTCAGACTGTTCCAATAGCGCCTTTATGAAAAGGCGTGCCGCCTCATCTCGAATTCCTATGCGGGTCGGCCCCACATTAGCGCAGTGATTTTCATCGTCGCGAATCGAGACAGTCATGATCAGGCAGCTCAAACAGTCTCGCGTTTTGCGCGAACTCTGGCCCGGCGAGATGCGTCTGGCTTACGTCGCTCACGGACAAGAAGCGACGCCGCCACGCCCGCCCCAGGCCGCGTCGGCGACGGCAACGCAATTGCCGCGGCGGCCCGATGCCAGCGCGCTCAGCGAGGCCATTCCGCTGTTCTATATCGGCCGCAACAAGAGCGGGCTCTGGGTGGTCCGTGAAGCGGCGGGCGGCAGCGGTGGCCTGTTCCTTTTCAAGCAGTCGGCTGCGCGCTTCGCCCGCAGACAGAGCGAGCCGGCCGGATGCGCGATGATGTTCCTTGCCGAGCCGTTCGATCTCGACGTCGACAACCAGGGCAGCCGCCTTGCTGGTCTGTTCGCCGCCGCGAGCGAAGTCGTGGCGCGCCACGCGCCGCTTCTGGTGCGCTGCATCGGATCGGTCGTCGCGGAATGGCGGAAGCTTATCGCGGAGATTTCGGACGCTTTCGCCGGTCATCGCCGCCATCGCGCCGCAATCGAAAAGGAGCTGTTCCGCGGCCAGTATACGCTGTGCTCGAAGAACGACGACGATCTGCCGATCCCGTAATTCGACGTTCACGGACTTCATCGGTCATCATCAAAGAAGAACTCAAATGGACGACAACAACGCTGAACCTCCCTCGTGTCCGAAACCTCCACTATTCATGATTGGTCAGGACGGCAGAGGAAACTGGGTGGTCCAAGACCAAAGCGGGGCCCGCGGCGGCCTCTTCGCCGATCGCGCCGAGGCGCTGCGATACGTGCGATTTGAAAACGGCAGCCAGCCACCGGTCGTTGTCGCTGTTCCCGGCGTCCTCGAACTTGATTTGAACCGAAAACCGATGACGGCCGCGCGGTTCGCGGACAATGCGACGCGCGAGCGCCGGGTGGCCTGACTGCCGCTCTCAAGCAGGCCAAGTTGGACAAAGTGATTGCGCTCGCATTCGCCGTGAGATCACGACGCCCACCATCGGCCGCCATGTCGCGAAATTGTCGGGCTACGCTCCCGCATTGCCGACCAGCGGCGACGTGACGCGGCCGTCGCGCTTGCGGTCCTTATTGGGGCCGGATTTCCGGCTGCTGTCGGGTGATGATGCCCTCGGCTTGGCGTGATTGGCGCAGGGCGGCGACGGTTGCATCTCGGTCACATCAAATGTCGCGCCCGGTCTGTGCCGGAGTATGTTCTTGGCCTGGCGACAGGGACCGGCAACGAGAGCGCAACGCCTCGCACGCCCGATCACGCAACTGACTGCTGATCGGGAGGATCGGCCGTCACATCCGTGCCAGCCGCCGTGCTATGGTGGGGCTAAGCGGCCATTTCATCGCAGTTTTGTGACAAACGGCTCCTGAATGCGGCTATCCCGGGCGAAATGCTTGCGGGCAGATTCATAGCCGGTCACATTCTGGCCGTCGTCATGCCGATCGCCGGTGGCGGATTATCGCTGGAGCGGGAATGAAGAGCATATATCTCGATCTGACTTCGATCTTGAACCGTGCGCTCGAACGCGCATCGGAGAATCTTTCGTTCAATAAATTGCTCGTTCAAATTGGCATCGATCCCAGCAACGTCACGTTCGAAGCAATAATCCATCGGCTGGTCGACATCGTCCTGGCGAACATCAATGTCGCAAGCATGTGCGCGCTGGTCGGCGCGGGCTTTTATGCTGCGACGATGCTGATGCGGACGATGGTGCCGCTGCGCGTTTTTGGCATCATCAGCGCCTTGTTCTTCATGGCTTACGGGGCCTTCGCGGGAGCGATCTCGACCTTTTTGATGTATTTGCTTTTGCTGCCCATCAACAGTTGGCGCCTCTATCAGATGCGCAGCCTTGTCAAGCGAGCACGCATCGCAGCTCAAGGCGATCTGTCAATGGACTGGCTCAAGCCGTTCATGAACCGGCGCGCCTATCGCCAAGGCGATGTCCTGTTTCGCAAAGGCCAGCCGGCCACCGAGATGTACCTTACGGTCACGGGAAAATTTCTGGTGACCGAAATTGGCATCGAACTGCCACCCGGACGTCTCATGGGGGAGCTTGGCTTCATCACCCCCAATAACAAAAGGACGCAGACCGTCGAATGTATCGAGAGTGGGGAGGTGCTGACCATCACCTACGACCGGCTGCTTGAAATCTACTTCGAGAACCCGGAATTCGGCTATTACTTTCTCCGTCTCACCAGCGATCGCCTCATACAGAACATTGCGCGTCTTGAAGGAGTCATCGAGCAGAACAAGGCCAAGCTGCAAGCGGCCCCAGCAAAAGACGCGCAATGAGACCGGACCTGCGATATGGTTGCCGAGGGGCGGCGCGTTTCACCATACGCTTGCCCCGCAAGACCGCTTCCGCGACGGGGTCGGCTACGATTGCAGAAACCCCGTCGATTGCCGTTCCGTCCGATGACTCACCATCTGCCCTGATGCACGCGAGCGAAGGAGGCGAAACCCGATGATAAAAGCCCTTGCACTTGCCGTAATAGCCTGTGCCGCGTCGGCGTCGGCCGCTCGCGCCGGCGAAATGAGCTCGGCAAGCGGCCTCGTCGTCCGCGTGGACTGGCAGACCCCTGAGCAACTGCCGCCGCGGTTTCGCAACCACTGCACGTTGGAGAATTTCACCAGCCGGCCCTACTGCTCGAACCACTGCGGCATCGACTATCAATTTTATTACTGCTCGGAAGCGTCTTTCGGCTGCTGCCATCTCGGCCATGGCTATTGCGACTGGAATGGCATGTTGCGCTGCCATCCGTGACGCGCCGATCGTGAAGTACGTTCGGTCGGCCGAAAAAAGTCGCCGTTGCCGCGCCATTACCGGGATGCTTTCCAAACCGTTGCGCTTTTCATTTCGAATTGTCGGAAAAACGCCGCCAGGAATCGGCTATTCTTCACTACGCGATTTCACGTAATTTTCAGATTTAGAATTTTAGGTAGGAGACCACCGCGCGTTTGAGGGCGCGCCGGTCACGCGCCGTTGATCGACCCTTGCCGCGAAATGCTTGCGGGCGTGATCGGGCAACAGATTCGGGGCTACGCCAATGGCAAACTTCAGTCGTCTGTTTCGCGATGCGCTCGAGCAAATGGGACGTTTCCGCCGCAACGAGGGCGGCACCATGGCGCTGTTCGTCGCGCTCTCGTCCATTCCGATCATCTTTTCGGTCGGCGCCGGCATCGACTACTCGACCGCCA
>Ga0210396_10005782_pt1 | contig 11885 bp, 8 predicted proteins | sample IncBWH17OmetaG_FD_155466 | JGI IMG/M metagenome (GOLD analysis project Ga0210396, IMG submission 155466) | Forest soil microbial communities from Barre Woods Harvard Forest LTER site, Petersham, Massachusetts, United States - Inc-BW-H-17-O ...
TTGCGCGTTTGATTGACCAAGGAGAGCTCGATAAGGGTTACCGGCTAGCTCTAGAATCCGGGCGGTACATTCCTAACGACCCGTTGCTTCTCCGTTTGGTCAGCAGCTTCACAGTCCCTGTCTCGATCCAAACCAATCCGTCTGGAGCGAGCGTCTATGTCAGAACGTATTCTGCGACCGACGAGGACTGGACGCTCCTTGGCAAGTCACCACTCGAAAATGTGCGTGTTCCCTGGGCCTATTTCAGGTGGAAAATAATGAAACAGGGATTTGAATCTATCCAGGTAGCTTCCGGTGTCCATCCCAACGTGACCCTGAACTTCACTTTGGACGCTCCTGGCGCGAGTCCTCCAGGTATGGTTCGGGTTCCCGGTGGAACTTTCCAGTTTCGCAGCGCCGCTCCCGTGGAACTCGATAGCTACTGGCTGGACAAGTACGAGGTAACGAACAAACAGTTCAAGGAATTCGTAGGTCGGGGCGGCTATCAGGATCACCTCAACTGGAAGCAGTCCTTCATCAAAGACGGACGCAGCCTGTCGTGGGAAGAAGCAATGACTGAGTTTCGGGACTCAACGGGGCGGCCCGCGCCCTCCGGTTGGGAACTGGGATCTTACCCGGAAGGGCAGGCCGATTTTCCGGTAGGTGGCGTGAGTTGGTATGAAGCAGCAGCTTATTGCCAGTCCGTGGGCAAAAGCCTACCCACGGTTTATCATTGGTATAAGGCTGCAGGCCTTGGGATTGACTCCGAGATACTGCGCTTCAGCAATTTTAGCGGCAAGGGACCAGTCCGCATCGGCGAGACTCAGGGTCTCAGCCCATACGGCACTTACGATATGGCCGGCAATGTGAGGGAATGGGCGTGGAATGAGACTGGCGCCAAACGGTATATATTAGGGGGAGCATGGGACGAACCAAGTTACATGTTCGCCATCCAAGACGCGCAGCCACCGATTAGTCGATCTTCCACATCTGGCTTTCGTTGCGCGAAATACGGAGGTTCTCTCCCGACCAAGCTCACCAGTCCCATCACGACGCTCGTACGCGACTATACAAGAGAGAAACCCGCCCCGGAATCTGCCTTTGCCCTTTACAAAAGCTTGTACTCGTACGATCCCTCCGAGTTGGACCCGCGAGTGGAAGCCGTAGACGAGTCCTCTGCCGATTGGAAAAGGGAGAAGGTCAGTTTTCGGGCGGCGTACGGCAACGAGCGCGTTACTGCTTATCTGTTCCTGCCGCGCAACGCCCTTCCGCCCTATGCTGTTGTTGTGTATTTCCCCGGAGTTTCCAGTTTTTTCAAGAGGTCGAGCAGCACTATAAGTCCCGAGTGGGCTTCGTTCGCGGTTAAAAGTGGGCGCGCCGTGCTCTATCCGATTTACACGGGAACATACGAACGCCGCATCAATTCGCCGACGCTCCGCGAGACTTGGGATGAACTGGTTCAGCCAGGAGGTGCGTGTCTTCCTGTGGGGCCCAACGCTGGACGAGATCTGGTTGTGCAGTGGGCCAAAGACATACAGCGCGCCATCGACTATCTCGAAACTCGAAAAGACATTGACTCTCATCGAGTGGCCTACTACGGCCTCAGCCTGGGAGCCGTCTGGGGGCCGGTCATGACGACCGTCGAGCCCCGCTTTAAAGCTAGCGTGCTGGTTGCTGGAGGGCTTCCGTTTGAAAGACTGCCATCAGAAATCGAGCCTCTGAATTTCGCGCCTCGCGTACAGATACCGACCCTCATGCTCAATGGCCGGGACGATTTCATGTTTCCCGTGAACTCTTCGCAGCTTCCACTCTTTCGTCTCCTCGGCGTACCCGAGCCGCAAAAACGCCATGTGCTCTTCGATTCCGGGCATGTTCCGCCCATGAACTCTGTCATGAAAGAAAGCCTGGATTGGCTTGACCGCTACCTCGGGCCCATCCTTAAGCCAGAAGGTGCCACTTAGCCATGTCAGGGAAGTGTGCCCCGACGAGCAGAGATATAGCCAGATTTCGAGGAAGTCCAATCGGCGCTCGCAAGGGGTTGTGATTGTTTGACGAGCAACTCGGAAAGACCGTCTTACCAAGATCAATGCCGATGGTGTGTAGTTCCATGGGAGGCCTCCTCCACCTCTTATAACCGCCCCGTTGGCTCGGTAAAAGCGGCGGACCATCCCAATAGTTATCAGCTAGCCCGTTGGATTAGTATCGATAAACGCGCTTGTCGCCTCTTATCCCTGAGTTTTCAGCAATCCGGAAGTGATCGCCGGAACAGTCCCCCCGCTTCACATTTATCTTGCGTTTAGGTTCATCGCTATATAAATGTCCTCGCTCAGCGGTCTCGAAGAAAGGCCGCAGAGCCAAAGTGAGAAAAAAATCATGCGCAAAAATCTGACTCTTCTCGCGATTCTCGGTTCGCTCGCCGTGGCAATAATCGTTTCTGCCGGATCCTTCTCGCACGCAGCCGCTCCCGCGCCGGGCCCTTCCGGCTATCACGTCATTAAAAGTATTCCCATCCCGGGAGAAGGGGGCTGGGACTACGTAACGGTGGACAGCGACGCTCGCCGGATTTACGTTTCGCACGCCACTCAGGTCGTCGTTCTGGACGCGGATTCCTTCGCGATTGTTGGCACCATTCCTGACACACAAGGAGTGCACGGTATCGCCATCGCTTCCGACCTGGGCCGCGGCTTCACCAGCAACGGCCGTTCGAACGACGTCACCATTTTCGATCTGAAAACTTTGAAGTCCATTGGCACGGTCAAAACCGACGTCAACCCCGACGCCATTCTGTATGAGCCCGTCAGCAAGCGCGTCTTCACCTTCAACGGCGGCAGCAGAACTGTGGGCGGCGGCAAAAACGCCACCGCAATCAACGCCGCCGATGGTACCGTGCTGGGCACCATCGATCTGCGCGGCAAGCCCGAATTCGCCGCCGCTGATGGCAAAGGCTCCGTTTTTGCGAACAACGAGGACAGCTCCGAACTTCATCACATCGATGCGGCGGGCCTGAAGGAACTCCACCACTGGCCGCTGGCGCCTTGCAAATCGCCCTCGGGCCTCGCGATGGACGTCAAAAATCGCCGCCTGTTTTCGGTCTGCGATGAAAAAGTCATGGCCGTTGTGAACGCCGATACCGGCAAAGTCGTCGCCACGCCGGCCATCTGCGATGGCCCGGACGCCACAGCGTTCGAACCGTCAACCGGTACCGTATTCGCCTCCTGCGGCGACGGCATTCTCACGGTCATTCATCAAGACTCGCCAGACAAATACACCGTCGTCGAAAACGTCCCCACAAAGAAGAGCGCCCGCACCTTGGGCCTCGACCTGAAAACCCACAACATCGTTCTCCCAGCGGCGGATTTCGATCCTCCCGCACCGGGCGAACGCCGCGGCAAGATGAAGCCCGGTTCCTTCGTGCTGCTGGTCGTTGGCAAGTAGATTCGAACGGGTAGATTCGAACCCCGATTCGAAAGGCCTTTCGAATCAGCGTCAAAAAACAGAAGCGCCCCGGTGAGGAGGGTCACCGGGGCGCTTTCCGTTTGGGGGGAGTGAGGGGACTCTTAGTGCACGATGTTGACGTTGTGCGCGGCCGCGCCAAACGAGAAGCCTGCGCCGGCTAGTTGCGGCAGCCACCACATCTTCCGAAACAAGCCGTACTCGCTCACCATCATGCGCTTGCCGATGAAATCCATGAACGCCGGGCTCACCTGGGTCGCTGCGTACATTGCGTTCGAATGCGAAAAGGGGCGCAGGAACGGATTCGATTCCGTGCCGTATCCGCCGGAAATCGCGCGCCGGGTGGACCACGCGTCAAATGCCGCGCCGCTGGAGCTGGCTATCGTCAAAGCGTACCAAAGCTTTCTTTGACGGGGCGTTTCGCGCGGACGCGTAATCACGGGCCGAATCGGCTGGAACGGCTGCGCGGAGGGATTCGGCTGGATGGGCTCTGGGGCGGCCGTCACTTTGGGAGTCGGCGCGGACGGCAGGGCTGCGGACGCCATCAGCGTCGAATCCTTTGCCGCGTTGTCACTGACCACCGCGTGAGTATCGTTGGCGACTTTAGCGTTGTCGCTGACCGCTGCGGGGGTATCGTTCGCGACTTTCGCGTTGTCGTCCAGCTGCGGAACTGCGCATATCAGAAGAAGGGCTGCGAGGACCATTTGCCACCTCAGTACCGCAAGTGGTTGTGCAAGTCCGTCCCCACTCGCGATGATGGCAATATAGTGCCCAAAAGGGCAGGTTGCACTGGCCTATCGGTCACATTTTGCGTGGTACTGGCCTTTGGGCCATCGGTTTGTCACAATTAGTGCCGTCGTACTAGAGAATTGATGTGAAAAAAATTGGACATTGTTGGAAGTGCGATACCGCCGTTCCCGGCCTGTACCGAAGCAAAATACCTCTTAAAAGGCGCCAAAAAGCTAATTTACCGTCCGCCGGTACCCTGCCGGCTACCACCGGCTCGATTTGGTGCATCGATCTTGACCTCGCCGCTGGAATGACTCTGCTATAATCGCGCGCGTGGACGCCGGTCCTGGGCGCCCACCCTTACGATGGCGGCTAACGACTCCTCCGCAGCCAAGCGCGCTCGCTCTCCTCAGCGAGGGCCGCAAGCGCCGCGCTTCATCGCTATCGAGGGCCCGCTGCGCGTCGGGAAAACCACTCTCGCCAAGATTCTTGCCGAGCGCCTTCACGCACGACGCATCTATGATTGCGAGGACAACCCGTTCCTCGCCGAATTCTACAAGGAAAAACCGGGCTCGGCGTTCCGCGCTCAGATGTACTTCTTGCTGGAGCGGCAGAAGCGCCTGCGCGAAGCATTGGCGGTTGAAGCTCCCGGCCCGGTGCTCTCCGACTACCTCATGGAAAAAGACCGCGTCTTCGCCAACCTCAATCTGGACGACGAAGAGCTGAAGCTATACGAGCGCTATTACACGGCCCTCACCGCGGACATTCCGGTTCCTGACCTGGTCATCTATTTACAGGCCAAACCGGAGGTCCTGCGCGCGCGCATCGCCAAGAAAGCCTCTCGCGACGAATCCCAGATTTCCCCCGAATACATCGAGGAAGTCGCCCGCGCCTACGAACATTTCTTCTTCCGTTATGCCGCCTCCGACCTCCTGGTCATCAACACGTCCGACATTGATTTCGTCGAACGCAGCGAAGACCTTCAACAATTGCTTCGCCGCCTCCAGGAACCTGTCAAAGGCACTCAGTATTTCCTCCCACTCGGCGCGGAATGAGTATTTTGTAGCGGCGTCCCTTTGGGCGCCATTTTCTCTGTCCACGTCAGCACTTGCAGGATTACCGTCTACGTTTGGTATAGGTCTCCCGCGAGATACTTGAAGCCGGTGTCTACGGCCACGGTGGCGACGGTGCTGCCGCGCCCAAGCTCCTGCGCCAGTTGCAGAGCCGCGGTGACGTTCAGGCCGGAAGACGTGCCGGCGAAGATTCCCTCCTCCTTGGCCAGGCGTCGCGCCATTTCGCGAGCGGCGGGTTCCTCGATAGTGCGCGCTTCGTCAAAATCGCCATCCTGCAGGTGCGACGGCCGGAATCCGGCGGCGATTCCCTCGACACGGTGCGGACCTCCTTTTCCCGTGGTGAGCACGGGCGAGGTTGCGGGCTCGAGGGCAACAATGCGCGCTTTGCAGCCGGCCGCTTTCAGGGCGCGTGAAACTCCGCTTATCATTCCCGCGGTACCTACTCCGCCGCGATACGCCGATATGTCTTTGCCTGCCTGTTCCAACAGCTCCGTGCCAATTCCCATGTAGGCGCGAATCGCATCCGCGTTGTGGAACTGGTCGGTGTAGAACGTGCCCGGCTGCTGCGCCAACTCTTCCGCGCGGCGCTTCATTTGCTGGTACAGCTCCGGAACCAGCTTGCCGTCGGGGGCAGGAATAACCTCCAGGTCGGCGCCGAAAAGACGCATGGTCTGGAGCTTCTCTTTTGAAAATCCGTCTGAGGAAATGGGCGTGAAGCGGTAGCCCTTGATGGCGCAGACCATCGCGAGAGAGGAACCCGTGCTGCCTCCGGTCCACTCCACCACGCGCATGCCTGGGCGCAAGTCGCCGCGTGCCTCCGCCCCTTCAATCATTGCCAGCGCCATGCGGTCCTTGTAGGAGCCGGTGGGATTGTAGTACTCCAGCTTGACGAGCACCTCGGCCATGGAGGGCGTCACAAGTTTGCGCAGCCTGACCACGGGGGTATTGCCGATTGCCTGCAAAACGGAATCTCGAATTGGATTGCTGTGCGCCATAGTTTTCTCCCCACGCACCCAATGACTTGAGCCAGGGGCAGCTTACGTTGGTGGAATGCGCGGCAGCAAGATCCGCATTGGCGCTTCGGGAGGACAGATCGTTACACGTTTGAACGTTTGAAGGTTGAAACGTTAAGGAGCAGAGCGGGGACCCCTCCCCCTGGTTTTTTGTAGGTGTTGCATCTAAAAGAGTTAGGTTTTCCGTAAGTCTTTTGTTTGCAACACTTGCGGGAGCCTCATAAGTGTTGCAGCTAAAAGGGTTAGGGTGAAGGCTCGTGCGGGGGTACGCATTTGAGGGTCTGAGAGTTTGCGCGTAGAACTGAGGGGAGGGGGGTACCCACCCCCCATTACATGGATGAATGTCAAAACAAAGGGGATAGAAAATGGGCAATTTGTAAGTGTTTGAAAACACGGGAGCGGTCGAAATTTGGAGGTCGATGGGGGCAGAGAAGGAAAAAAGCGAGGAAGAATATAACGCTGAGACGCCCCGACCCGGTCGGGGTAAACGCCGAACACAGAGGTTGGGCTGAGAAGAGGCGGCCGAATGGTGTGTGCGGCTGACGATCACGATTCATGTTACCAGAAGAGTACTGTACCTGTCAAGGAAAACTTTGAGCGGTGAAAGGGTTGAAGGGAAAGGGGATAGGGTTAAGGGACGTTGGAAGGTTGAACATTTGAACGTTAGAAGGTCCAGGGTGCGAAATGGCAATTGAAGAAGGCATGCGCTGAATGTGCAGGCGGCGGGGAGTTGCTGGGCTGAAGTGATTTATTCGGAGGATTTGGCAGACGGGCAGAGTTATGGCGACGTGCGTGTGATTAACCCGTTGAAATGGTGGGAGTGCCGGGGCAAGGTAAAAACCCGCACCCTTGAAAAACCACAAGGGATGCAGCGCCCAAGAGTCCCTGCCATCGTAAAGGTGTTCCACCCGCCCAAGGTTCGTGTGCGAATTGGAGCTTAAATCCTGAAGTCCCCTGCCCCTAAAGTGAAGGTTGCTGTACCTGGCACGAGCCCTCGAACTAATGTTTATAACGCTAAACTAGGTCCCAATAGACGGTAGCGCTTTGCTCTTGACCACAAGAGGTCTTTCGGGGAGACTTAGCCAGATGAATGATCCAACGAGAAGGGCAGTTGCATACATCGCCGGTAGGGCCTTGTCAGGGCGGCGCTCCTCTTCGGTTTATGATTACTCCTGCTCAGAACAATTCGGTTTTTCTGGAAAGGTTGCAGAGGCCGGAGTTTCGACTTTCGACTACACAGAGAATTGCCACATTGCTGGGTCGGGGCGTTCGGGTTCGTTTTCTTTGTTCCACTACGGCAGCCAAAATCACATCAACCTGAGATTGGATGGCAGAAAATTTAGGGGTTTCGACTATGGTTCGGGGGGACATTTTTCGGGAACTGTGAATGGTCGCTCTGTTTCGATGTATGACTACGAGCAGTCGTCGTGGTTTACTTACTCGATTTGATTGCTAGCATTTTTTTGGCGAGTGCCTTCTTGAATCTATTTAGCAGGCTTACATTTCCATTGCTGAACTTTTTCTAAGACAATCTTTTCTGCCTCATCCCAAGAGTTAGCGCGCTGTCCTTCCAAATTCTTGTTAGTGGAATTTGTGAAAATCAGGACATTTTTACCCGCTTCTTTGAGTGCCGCAATGTTGGATGGACTATCTTCTATGTAAAGGTCCGCTCCCACGTCACCTTTTTCTTTCATAAAGCATATATCCCAATAGGGGATCCCATGTTCTTCCAGCCATTCGGTTGTCTGTCGAACACAGATCTCGTGCGTATACTTGGTATAAAGACGATGAGTAATAATTCGGATTCGGATTGAATCGTTGTATCCCAGCCTGCGGAGCGCCGCCGGTGCGCCGGTAACCGGTGGCTGCGTCGCGAAAATCTCTCGCTGGGTCACGGCATATCGGTGGAGCTCATGATATTCACCGCTCTTGATACCCCATTCTTTCAGGCCGTAGCTGACGTCTGGAGTCAACTCATCTAACGCCACTCCCCGCCACTCTGCCGCAATGGGCCGAAGAGCCCCGTAAAAGTCGGCCACAACGCCGTCGAGGTCAACCCCGAGTACGAAGCGTTTGTCCGATTGCACTTGTGTGCCGCACGTGCTGCAGAAACGGGCTTTTTCGACAACCTCAGCTGAACATTCTGGGCATTTCATGCTTCACCTCTGTCTGACAACCATACTTACGAAATTCATTTGAATTGCGGCATAGTCAAAATCGTGTCTTCTCTGAGAAAGTTTTGGCTTTGGGGTCAGTCGATCTCTTCTGTTGGGAGGGGCCTTTCCAGTCCTCCCGCCGCAGGCACCAACACAGCTTCCTGTGTCGCAAATATCACCGTGGCTGCTGTCTGAGGAGTCAGAATGACCGGCCACCAAAATGGTAGCCCCCTCCATCCTTTGGCCTCGTCACCGTTCTGGCGGAGGAGCATAAGCACGGGAATCTCTCGTGCACATGTCCGCGCTGATTCCTTTTGTTGCTTTGTGTCGGGGGCGTTGGAGAAGCGCCCCTCCTCACGGTAGCGGGTGATATTACGACCCTCCTTCGCAGCTAGTAGCCAAGCATGTCCTTTCAGATCAGGTTTCTTGCATATCCGGGAGAGGTGTTCTAAAGCTACGATATGGGCTCGACGATCATCGTCCGTCGAGTCGTCAAACTCAAAGTTCTTATATGCGAGTTCCAGTAGCTTGGTCACCTCCTCGACCTTGATCAGTATCGGCTCCTCGGATGAACCTACTAGCCTTTCAACAGCTGAGTCTAACAATGCTAGGTTTTTCCTGGCTTCAACCGATGACTTGGGCATGGTTTGGAAGCCAGAAAGTACGAGACGCCGACCCGGCCGAATGCTCACCACATCAGAGAATAGGAGCTTATTGGGCGAACAAGGGACCAGACGGTTTGCAGCGTCCTTCTGGATAAAATAGACGCCCTGATCATGGGCGCCGGATTCAAAGGCCTCTCTCAAGGCGCCGTCAAACTCATGTATCCTTCGCATGATCTGATATACATGCTGAGGCGCATAAAATCTGGTCACTGCAAGGTCTGCAGTTGACCGAGCGCCGTACATTCGAGAATGTTGCAGTACGGTATCCTGCTGGAATCGATTGGGGCTTCTGCCATAGTAAAAAGCGATCAAATTATTGATGGTAATTCCTCGATCGAGAATCTGTCCGCCAATGAACATGTTGAACGGCGTTCTCAGCTTAAGCTGGCCGTCGTCGGCAAGTAATTTCTTAATGTCGTTGTCAGAATTAACTTTTGTAATCATCAGTTGACCTGTCTCTAGCGCATCGACAACCGCCTTCTTAACGTCATCTGCGCCGGGTAGCGCGATGCCCTCAAGCTCGATTGACCTGCGGAGGTCCACGTATGCGGCCCGTAGCAGCTCATTGAATTGCGGGCTATCTGCCCGCGATTGGTCCACCAGGGCATCTCGGATGGCCTGTGCGACAGCCTCCTGCCACTCGTGTGAACTACGCGACTGCTCCGTATGGAAGAGAAAGCTGTATCTCTGTGGTCTCTGGCGAGGACCTGCGCTGCGCTGTTGGAGCCGGCGAATCGCACCCCCAACGAGAAATGTAACGATTGCATCTCGTAGAACCGCTGAATTCCTTTCAGTGAGCACCCTGTCGATCTGCAACCTCCGCCTGTCTTCTTTCTTGAGGGCATCTCTCTCCTGCATCGGCACCTCACGGAAGAAATAGAATCCAGGGGAATCCGCCTCAGTGCTTTTTTCGAAATATTCGTCGCCGCCAACATATTTTCCATGTGTAGGGAGGAGGACGGTAAACGCAGGTCGTTTTGGCTTGAAAAGGGAGTTTCCGTTTAGGGCGACTTCGTCGTCGGGCTGTAGGTACAGTGCGTACGGGGTTGCAGTGACTTGCAGAAAGGCAGAGTTCGTTACCGATCCGCGGAGCTTGTCAATCTGCCTAGATATGGTCCCCGCAGTGCTAACACCATCAATTCTTCGTGCACTGACCGAAGCGAGATCCGCTTCGTCATCGATAATTAACACGGACCGGTTTCGCAGTTCTGGATACTGCTTTTCAAACAGGTCTAGCAACCTTCTGAGATTGTCGTCTTCCTTCTTGGCGACGAAAATCAGTTTGTGCGTCAATTCGTACGGTGTTAGCTCAGGAACAGCTAAAATGTCGAAAACCTCGACCTGATCGACGAAATCACCGAAATCTTCCTTTACTCTACAGAGTGTCTGCTCAGCAAGGGACTTCGTTCCCTTCGTCAAAATCACCGCGACATCGTACCCTTTGTCGAAAGCGCGCGCGATCACACCTAAGTACGCAGCCGTCTTGCCACTCTGCACCTTTCCCAGGAGGATGCCTGGCCGTTTCGTGGACGTTGCTTCTTTCTGCAGTTTCTCCAGCACCTCCTCGACTTTTGCCCGGAGCTCAGGGGAGTCCCCACGCTTACTTGCGATTTGATCGTAGAAGAGATCCACTTCTTGCGAGTCGCTGGCTTGTCTTCTTGCCAGCCAGAGCTTAATTTGGCTCTCTCCAAATACCGGCCCGGATTTTAGCTCCGCAAGTGGTGTCGGGAAATCCGCGAATCGTTTCCTCCAGTTAGCGACTGCCGACGGGCTCACATTTGCCATTTCGGCGATCTCGTAGATTCCGATGAGCGATGCCTCTGCCATGATACCTCCAATGCCTGTGACCCTTGGTCACAAGCACATGTGAACATACTTCACATTCATCTGTCAACTTTATTTTCACCCATATACTGAGGCCATTGCAGATTTGCTCTAAGCTATTGAAAGAAAATACGTTACTGCGTGTGACCGGCGCGCTCGGGATGACAAAGGGAGTTCGGGCTACTTGGTCCAGAGTATGTCGAGCTTTTTTTCGATGGCTGCGAAATCTTTGTCGCTGGTGGCGAGGGCGGCATGAAGAAAACTAGAAACTGGAAGGCAGAAACTGGAAATTGGATGGTTCGGAGGCGCGCCGCTACAGAGACGGAGAAGGGAGCGAAAAGCAGATCCCTCCACTACGGTCGGGATCACAAGCGCGAGCGGGGAGACGGAAAAGTAGAAATCGGAAAGGTGAAATTGGAAAATGGGGGGAGAAAAGCGAGAGGGGCACGATGTATCGTGCCCCTATGAGGAAAAGGCACGGGTTTGAAAACCCGCCACTACAAGGGGAATGAGAGGCGCGAGCGAGAAGAGGGCGCAATATATTGCGCCCCTACAAGGGGAAAAGAGCACAGTCAGGAGTGACTGTGCTACAGGGGGTCAGCTGCCGGCGGGGGCTTGGAGCCATTTGATGGCTTTGCGCCAGGGGGCGGAGTCACTGCTGCGCATTGGCGTATTCAGCCAGACGATCAAGCTGCGCCGCGCAACGGCCCAGCGGCTTGGGCCGCTTTCAAGAGGTTCCAGCACGGGAGCGGGAGGAATTTCCGACGGCGTGAGCCAATAAGGACTGGCGTTGGCGAAGAAGCGTTCGGCTGCGGCAGTTGGCGATTGCCGCTCGGGGATGGTGCCCGAAAGCGAGAGTTTCAGCAGCGCGCCGATTTGCTCTTGCGACGCCCTGATGGATTTCAGGATTTCGCGCGCAAACCAGACACCTGCGGTAAGGAAGGCAGCTTGTAGGAGGAGGGTTCCCAGCGCATGCCAATTGCTCTGCATCCA
>Ga0210396_10005783_pt1 | contig 11884 bp, 14 predicted proteins | sample IncBWH17OmetaG_FD_155466 | JGI IMG/M metagenome (GOLD analysis project Ga0210396, IMG submission 155466) | Forest soil microbial communities from Barre Woods Harvard Forest LTER site, Petersham, Massachusetts, United States - Inc-BW-H-17-O ...
ATCGGTCTCGCGCATCGCGCCAAAGCCGGCATCCGTCACGTCGGGCGAGCGGACTATCAAGCCGGCGGAAACCGCTCGTATAGCGGCATCGATCTGGCTCGCGCCCGCTTGGCGGGACAGCACGCCGGGTAAATCATGGTCAGCGCCTCCGAGTGTGACGACCGGGCGGCTTTCGCCCGGCGGGCAGTCGCCGTCCGCCAGGACCACGTCGGCAGCGTCCTGCGCGCCGACGACAATATGCCCGGCCTCGGCGACCACTCTGCTCAAGGCGGTCCGGCGCAGCAAATCCATGGCGTAGACGGCTACGCGCAGTCGTCCCGTTGGCGCCAGTTTGCAGGCCGCATCACTCATGCGGCCTGCCGTTCTGCAATCGTCGTCTGCACCGTAATCACCGTACCGCCTCTGATGATGCGAAGATCTGCCTTTCGCCCGATGCTCTCGGAACCGAAGAGCCTGGCAATTTTTCGGAATCGATGCGTCGATGTCCCGTCAACACTCAGGATGATGTCGCCCGCCACAATTCCGGCTTGCGCCGCGGGACCGCCTTCAACGACCGACATGACCATCAAACCGCTCGACTGGTCGGCGGCCTCGCGTAGCGCATCGGGCACGGCCACGGCTTGCAAAGCGACACCAAGCCAACCGCGCGCGATGCGGCCGTCCCTGAGCAGCAGCGGCACGATGCGTTCGATGGTTGCGGTCGGAATGACAATGACCTGGCCGCGTGGGCCGAAGGTCGACATGCCCAAACAAGCGCCAGCGGCGTCGAAAACGGGCCCGCCCTCCTCGCGGCGGGCAAGGCGAAGATCGAGCACGATGCGCCGGTCGATGAGGCCGCCGCGGCTGCTATGCCATTCGGCGCCAGCGAGATTGACGACCCCAAGCCGCGCGCTCGCGCCACCAATTCCGTCCGCTCCGACCGCGAGCGCCACCGCCCCGGTATGCGCTTCGCCCGCGGAGATTGATGGCGACGCAATCGGCTCGGCCGGCCTCAGAATCGCGATATTGGTACTGGGATCGCGCCCCGCAATCTTGGCCGTCAGGACCGAGCCGCCGGTCGCGACAAGTACGAAGTCATCTTTTCGCGGCAACGACTGCTCAGAGACGGCGACAAGCCCGTCTCGCCACACCATGCCCGTGATATGCCGCTCGTGTGCGAGGCGGACAGCGACGACAGCGTTTTTCGCAAGCTCCGCGCGCGCGGCCAGAGCGTTCGAGAGTTGGGTTAAGGGGTCTGCTTGCTCGGTCATGGGTAACTCCTATCCATTCAGATAGGGACAAAACTGGATAATTCCCGATGTCCAGACTATCGGCCGGACGGCTGGGTTCGCCCCGGCCATTTGACCGGGCTGCAAAACATGCGCCTTCAGACGCATCGGGACGAAAGCCGCTCCAGACACTTCGATTTGACTGACCGAGGCGGTCACCCTTGGTCAATTGACCTGGTCGCCGCAACAGCTTCGGGCACCCTGGCCTCGTAGCCCTGTGGGTCCACCAACCGGCGGGATTTTTTCGGCCGCCGTCAGCGCGAGTCTGGATGCGATCGGCAAGGCCGATGGCGCGATGTCGCGATAGGTGATAGCCGCTGGCCTAAAATTTAATCGTCGTTCCAATTGACTCCACTTGGATGCGGCGTAGCCTTGCCAGCGGATCGCGAACCAAGGCTTCCCACGCCAGCAGAGCCAGAGCGGGTCGCTCCCGCCAGCGCCAGTCGAAGTGGGCCGGTTCCACGCGTAGGTGCACCAGAACGGCGCTGGTAACAGCGCCGTTTTTGTTTGGCACCATCCGGTCTTCAGCGCGCCCCCAATCTGGTTGTTTCCGCTCGGGCTGCTGCCGGAGTAGTGGCCGACGAGAAAACGCATCCACCCCTTGGTAGGCGGACAACTGCAGCACCGCGGTCTGATCTTCGTCCGATAGGCCGTCAATGGAACCGTCTGCATCGCGCTCCATCGAGATTGGTGCTGGGAAAGGCGTCAAGACCGATTGCGCCCCTCATCCAGCTTGTCGCGCCGCAGCGCTCGTCTGTTCGAGCATTCGCTTAGCCAGAATGAGATCAGGCGTCGCGAGGTAGCCGGCGATGTATTCCGCATGCCGACGGAGGACTACGTCGACTTCGGCATGCTCCTCCAGTTTTTCGAGCGCATATGCCCGCGTCGTTTCCAGCAACCGATACTGTTCCCGCGTTTCGTCGATCCGGGTTGCTATCAATGACTTCTCGACCAGACCGGCGACCGCGTCAACAATTTCTCGGGTGCCTACGCCGAGTTCGCCTGCGACATACCGCGCGCCCTCAAGGGTGAAATGGCCGACGAAAGGAGCAATGCGTCGAAGAGCAATCCTCTCCCCGTCAGACAGCAGATTGTAGCTCCAATCCATTGTCGCCTTGAGGGTCCGATGCCTGGGAACGGCCGTCCGATGGCTTAGTTTCAGTAATGCCGGCCGAGACACCAGGAGGGCAACAGTGTTCTTGATACCGAGTGCGGCCGCTTGACCCGCGGCCAACTCAATTGCCAACGGTATGCCATCCAGCTTTCGGCACATTTCCGCGACAAACGGCGCCTCCTCGTCGGTGAGAACGAGGCTTCCCGCTCTCGCCGCCACGCGTCGTACAAACAACTGCACTGCCGGATATCGAAGCACGGCATTTGCCGTCTGCTCTGAGCCGTCCGGTGGATAATCAAGGGGAAGAATCCGGTAACAATGCTCACCCTCCACTTTCAGCAATTCTCGACTCGTAGTCAGAACATGGATCTCTTCCGTTTGCTGGCAGAGTTGCTCGGCAAGCGAGGCGACCGCCTCGATCATATGCTCACAGCTATCGAGAATGATAAGAAGCTTCCGCGAACGAATGAGGTCGATCAGCTCCAGGCCGGGATCTTTCGATTTAAGTGCAAGTCCCAGAGATGTCGCGACAGCCCCCGCAACCTGCCGCGGATCGGTAAGGCTTTCCAAGTCAACAAAATGGACTTGCCCGCCAAACTCCTCGGCGGCGGCGCGGCCAACAGCCAAGGCAATGGTCGTCTTGCCAATGCCGCCGGGGCCGAGCAGGGTCACGAACCGCTCATTTCGAAGCTTGTCGCTAACCTTGCTGACGACCGTTTCGCGCCCAATCATCATGAGCGGTCGCACGGGGAGCCTGCCTTGGTGTGGGGACCTGTCGTTCCTGCTCTTCGTACTGCCGGCGAGAGGAACGACGGGGCCGACGAACGAGTAGCCCCGCCCCTTGATGTTTGCGATGTAGCGGTTGCCAAATTGGCCGTCACCAAGTGCCTTGCGGATCGCGGCGACGTGAACTCGTAGGCTCCCCTCCTCTACGGTTACGTCCGACCAGACGTGATCGATGAGCTCCTGCTTCGCGATGACCTCACCCGAGCGGTCGGCAAGATAGATCAGGATGTCGAGGGCCCTGCCGCCAAGGGGCAGCATCACTCCGTCGCGCCGAAGCACCCTCTCCCTGCTCGAAAGCTCAAAGGGGCCAAACTGCAGATTTCTATGAACACTGTCCGCCATAGTTCTCAACATGGACTTGATGTTCCTTTTCGGATTGCTCAATCAACAGCAAAAAACCTAAGCGTGTCCCTGATCGACGTTTGCTTGCTTCGGCTCTCTGCGCGCAGCCTTGCCCAAAGGGGTCAGCACACGGCGATCACATGCGGGATGCCGATACCGACCATGCCTGGCGCTTCCTTCTCGCCAACAGAGGTCGTACACTCTCGTCACTGTGGGCATCCCCCGAATGGGGGGAGGACTCACGGGGATAAGGGGGAGCCCTTGGGCCAGCCGCGCTCGAGCCATCTCGCATTTGGAACGGGCACCTTGCCCGGCAAAGGACGGCTGCCATTCCTGGCGACCAAGATCGTGCCGGCACGGTTCGGGAGGCTGGTCGCACGTCCTCGGCTCCTCGCCATCTTGTCCGAACTCCAGGCTAAGCGACTTGCCGTCATCAAGGCGCCAGCGGGCTTCGGCAAGACCTCGCTGACGGCCACTTGGGCCGAGAACCTCGAGCAAAGCGGCAATTGTGTTGGGTGGCTGACCATCGATTCAGACGACGACGAGGCCACGCGGTTTCTATTTTACGTATCTCAGGCCCTGCACCATGCCTGTCCGGACGTTGGCGCCGGCGCGATTGGCCTAATCCTCGAGAACAACCTGATCGACCCGACAGCGATCCTGTCGAGCCTGATCAACGACCTGGCAGAGATAGAAGATGATGTTTATCTGTTTCTCGAAGACTATCACTGGCTCAACGCTTCTCGTATCCATCAGACGGTCGCGTATTTTCTGAAGCACGCACCGTCTCACTGCCATGTGGTGCTTACGACGCGTACCGAACCTCCCCTGCCACTCGCGACCCTGCGAGCGCAGAATCAGCTGATCGAGATTGATTCCGTAGCCCTGCGGTTCGATATGCAGGAGACACAAGCGTTTCTGGACAGCACCAAGCCTGGCGTTCTGGAACTCCCCGACGTCCAACTCCTGCAACGCAAGACTGAAGGGTGGCCCGCCGCCCTGCGAATAATCTCATCCATGCGCTCGCAGTCCGGACTCGGACTGAAGGAGTATGTACATAGTCTCTCAGGTTCGCAGCGTCCAATTGCCGCCTATCTGGCGGAGATGCTGGATGGGCTTCCGGTCGAAGTGGTCGACTTTATGCTGCGAACGGCCATTCTTGATCGGCTCTCCGGTCCTTTATGCGAAGCCGTAACGGGTTCGAGCTCGAGCCGCATAATCCTGGCATCTCTTGCCCAGCGCCAAATGCTGCTCACGCCGCTCGACAATGATGGCATCTGGCATCGTTATCATGCGCTGCTCGCCGATTATTTGAGACAGAGGCTGGAGGCGGACCGGGGCATTGAAACTCCCGAGCTGCACCGGCGCGCGGCACTTTGGTATGCCTCTCAGGAATTGTGGACTGAGGCGGTTCAGCACGCGATCGCGGCCGGCGATTCGGACAGAGCGATCAGCTGGATCAAGAATTGCGCAATGACCTTGATCAAGAGAGGTGATCTCTTCACCTTGCTCGACTGGCAGCGCCAGTTTCCTGATGAACTCATGCGAGGCCAGCCCGAGGTCAGGTTGGCGATCGCCTGGGGATTGGCACTCGCACTGCGTTTTGATGAGGCCTTGCAGCTCGCAACCGAAATAGAGAACGATATCTCTGCTACTCATCTGCCAGAGAGCGATTTACTGTGCGAATGTCAGGCGATCCGCTCGGTTGCTATCGCGCTGAAGGATGACAGCGAGCGGGCGCTGCCTCTGGGACAGGCTTGCGTGAACAGTTCGTCTGATCCGTGGACTGCGAACGTTGCCTCAAATGTCCTTCGTTACGGCCATCTGAAAGCGGGCAACCTCAAGCAATTCCATGCGACGCCCTGGATCCCGTATTCAGCCGAGGAGGATCGCAGAAACGTATTTGCCTCGGTCTATCGACACTGCCTTAAAGGACTTGCGGAGGAACGGCAAATACATCTCGCGGCGGCAGACGGACATTACCGCGAGGCCTTGCGGACCGCCGAGCAGGGTGTCGGATCGAATTCGATTGCGGCGGCTTTGCCCGCCAGTCTGATTGCGCGAATTAAATACGAACAAGGTCAGCTCGATGAGGCGGAGGCCTGGGTCATCGATCGCGTACCGCTGATCAGTTCGGGGACAATGCTCGACTGCGTGTGGAGCACGTATTTCGTGATGGCCAGGGTCGCGGCGAGCCGGATGAATTTCGTGCGAGCCCGCACGATGCTGGAGCGCGCTGAAAATCAGGGCGTCGCGCGGGACTGGGGAAGGCTCTCGGCTGGCGCGATAGCAGAGCAAGCGCGACTCCACCTGAACGATGGCCGACTGGATGAAGCCGCCGCATGCGTCGATCGCCTGGAGCGCCTCGCGCGGAAGTACCCGGCGCCAAGGCCTTGCGCCTGGTCGGAAATAGAGTGGTACCACAAGTTGGCGCGCGCTCATTTGTTGGCGCAGCAAGGTCGTCCCGAAGAAGCCATTTCAATCCTGCAACAGCTACAACGCGAAGCCGAAGCAATGCAGCATCGTCAGTTCTTGATCTGCGTTGCGATCCGTCTGTCGGCAGTTCAGCTCAGTGCAGGCAAAGTCACCGAGGCGGCGAGCCGTTTTCGCCGCGTGCTTACCGCCTGCGCTGCAGCCGGTCTTTATCAGACCGTTTTGGACGAGGGGCCAATCCTTCCCGATCTGCTCCAGACGGTCCAGGAGGGTGGCAATGTCACGCCGGATGTGATTCCCTATGTCGATCGGCTACTGGCAGGTCTGCAGCCAGCAGGACAAGATCGATTGGCGCCGACCTCCGGTGCGCGGATTCTAAGCACATTGAGTCCTCGCGAGACTGATATTCTCACGCTGATCGCGGAAGGATTGTCCAACAAGGAAATCGCTCGGAGCCTTGATATTGGTCCTGAGACCGTGAAGTCGCACCTCAAGAGCATTTTCACCAAGCTGGGTGTGGAGAGGCGGGCACAAGCGGTATCACGCGCGCAGACCCTGGGCCTCGTCATCACGCAGTGAAGCTGAGCCTGGCGATCTGCTTTTCTTCTGCCGATGCAGCCCGCGGTTACCGAATGCTTGCTATGGGTCAAGATGTACCCCTTAGGTCCAAGCTCTCTCTACCCGATGACTACGCTGCCCTCTTCCAGCTTGTCGCCCAAGCGATCGTTGCTCCGCCAGGACGATGAGGAGATCCTTGGTACGCGCGCCGAGCGGTACGACCTTTGCGCCATTTGTCGGAAGTCTGTTTTCAATCGACGGTTCGAAAGCGCCGAAGCTCAGGACTTTCCCGTGCTGATCGCTCATGAGACATTCTCGTCGACGCCGGTTCTCGAGGTGACCTCGCTAGGGATTCCGCGCTCCCGTCGCCAGTGGGCCGGGCTTTGACCAAAGGCCTGTCTGAAGAGCCTGCATAGATGTGCTTGATCCGAAAAGCCTGCGCTCAAGGCTATTTCACTCAGCGATGCCGCACTGGTCATCATCAGGTGGCAGGCTCTATCCAGACGCCTTCTCACCACGTAGGCATGCGGCGACTCGCCAACAGCGAGTTTGAATTTCCGGGAGAAGTGTGCCGGGCTTCGACGCGCGACCGCACTGAGATCGCGGATGTGAATGGTACGGTGTAAATTGCTGTCAATGTAAGCTCGCACGCGAAGCATCTGCCAAGCCGCCAGACCGCCCCTTGTGGAACCGTTAGCGCCCGAATAACGCTCGATCTCCGCTTGCAGGATGTGCGATGCTGTGACCAGCGACGCTTTGGCCGCCTCCCGATCACGCTCCAGTTCTCGCCTTGCGGTTTCAAGCAGCTTGGCCAGGCTGTTCGCAACGAAGTGGAACTTTTGGTCGGCTCCGGAAGAAGAATCTGCTGCGATAGTTTGAAGTCCTTCCATGATCACTCCCTTGACGAACCTATCCGAGGCTTCGGATCGGCGAGAGCGTGCAGCAAGGGGCTCCTTTTGGCTCGTTAATCAGCGTTATGGAAGGTTAATGTTGCTCAGCCTCAGGGAACGCTTTTAATATTAACTATCAATACGTTACATCTTGGCGAACCTCGGTTCGCAACAATTCGGAACACCCCGGCAGCCGCTGAGATCCAAAATACCATGAGAGACGCGAGGATGCAGATGTACAGGGCCGCCTCCGCGAGTGGGGGATTCGCGAACGTTGATCTCAATCCGAGGCGACCGACAACTCCGCCATCTTCGCGTTGCCGTCGAACAACCGCTTCTTTTCAATCGAGGTGGACAGCGTCGTAAGGGCCGCGCACCGGGCGTTCTGCGCTTTCTTGACAGCGAGGTCGGCCGCTCGGTTCGGGAGCGTTGCCTTGACGTTGTCCGGCGCCACCTCAAAATCAAACTTTTGGATGACGTAGAGCACAGCTCTCTTGTGGACGTGCTGGTTATCATGTGTTCGCACCTCAACGATCTGCCCCAAGATCTGTGGTGTCACGAACAGCCGCAGTGCGTGCATTCAATATGCATCCCCACCCTCGGCCACGATTGAACGCGGCTGCTCGATTGGGGCCAATCATGCTCAAAACTTTCAGTTGACGAATCGAGATCTAGCGACACGCGTCGCGATCGCACGATTCATGATCATTCGAGCACGTTTCAACAAGCGCTCTTCGCAAGCTTCTCCTAAGTCAGATCATCGTTCGAAAGCGGCCGCTTTGCCTAACGGAGAACTATCAATGAAGACGCCTTCGCTCTGGATGATTGCAGCCGCCTGCCTTATCGCCCCGGCATCTGTGGCACACGCGCGTTCCGCCTATGATGGTTCCTGGGATCTCGTCTTCGTGACGCAAAGGGGCACATGCGATCCCACCTACAACTTCACCGTCAATATTTCTGACGGAGTTGTCACTCATCCCAATCTCGTAAGATTCAAGGGATACGTCGCGAAATCTGGTTCCGTTCATGCGTCGGTGACGGTTCAGGACAAATTCGCTTCCGGCACGGGCAGGTTCTTCGGAACCTCGGGTCGCGGAAGATGGAGCGGCCGCGCCGGAAGTGCGCGATGCTCGGGCTATTGGACCGCGCAACGCAATTGACCAATTTGAGAAGCGATACACCGTGCCCCGAGCCGCTACGCGCACCGCGCTGGGAATCGCGCGCCTGCCCTATGCCGGCGTCATCGTGCTGCTGATCTGCGCCGGCGACCTGTTCGGGTTCATGGTGGTCGGCGCCAAACTCGCGATAGCCGGGTCATCTCCGCCCGTGCCGCTGGTCATCGACGTCGTTGCGGCAGGATGCGCCGTCGCCTCCTTTGGCACTTTCTTCTCAATGCCGTGGCGTCTGCTCGCGTTCCCGATCGCGGCCTTTTCCGCCGTGGTCTCATTGATGCCGGGCTTTTTCCTGTTCAACGCCGGGACCGGCCTTGTCGAATTGGTCTCGATCGGGCCGAGCGCGCCGGCGGCTCTGCTGACGAGCATCGTCACGAACGGCGCGACAGCATTTTTGATCGTCATGGCCATGACCTTCGGGCTGATCCTCCCGCGCATGTTGTTTGAGCGCGTACTGCCCGCGCCGGCGTGATGAGGCACGATCGTTCAATGCATCGCATCGGCGTCCAAGATTAGCCCGAAGCCCCGCTGTATCCGATGCTAACCGGGCGGGCGCCAGAAACCTTGGTACATCCATGACTACAGTTCTGACCAAATCGTTCCCGCAAGAAAAGCCACCTGTCACAAGGGTGGTCCCAAGCAAAAAACGCGTTTTGATCATCGGCGGTGGTTTCGCCGGTGTTGCTGTAGCACGCGCGCTCAAGCGAGCCGACGTCGATATCCTGCTGGTCGACCGGCGTAATCACCATATTTTTCAGCCACTCCTGTATCAGGTCGCCACCGCTGTTTTGTCGCCCGCCGAGATAGCGGCGCCGATCCGGCAGATCGAGGCGAAACAGAAGAATATCAGCGTATTGCTGGCCGAGATTAAGGGCATCGACCCGGGGGCGCGCACCGTCGAGGCTACTTGCCCGGGAATTGGCGGTCGAAAACTCGAATACGACTTCCTAGTGATCGCAACCGGAATGCGCCCGAGCTATTTCGGTCATGACGAGTTCGCGCGGTTCGCGCCAGGCCTCAAGAGCCTCAACGACGCTGAAACGATCCGAACCAAGATCCTGAGTGCATTTGAATTGGCTGAATCGACCGATGACGAGAGAGAACGCGCCCGCCAAATGACCTTCGTTTTAGTCGGCGCTGGCCCGACCGGCGTCGAGCTTGCCGCTTCGATCGCTCAACTGGCCTCGGTGACCCTGCGCAACAATTTCCGCAAGATCGACCCTGCCAAGAGCCGAATTTTATTACTGGACGGCGGCGCTCGTATTCTTCCGACCTTTGCAGAGTCTCTGTCAGGAAGGGTAGCCAAACGACTGTCCAAGATCGGGGTTGAAATTTCGACGGGCGTTAAGGTCGAGAAGGTTGACGACCAGGGCGTGATCGCGGCCGGCGTCCGGATTCCCAGCGCCACCGTGCTTTGGACAGCAGGCGTCAGCGCCTCGCCGGTTGTGAAAATGCTCGGGACGAAGACCGACCGCGCCGGGCGTGCATTCGTCGGCGCTTTCATGGACATCCCCGAGGTGCCCAATGTCTTTGTCGTGGGAGATGCGGCCACGATGATCCAGGATGGTCATCCGGTCCCCGGAGTGGCGCAGGCAGCCATTCAGCAGGGCCGGTTTGTCGGACATCTCATCGCCAACCGCCTCAGGGGACGCAAGGATGGCCCACCGTTTCGATACCGCGACAAAGGCAATATGGCGGTGGTCGGCAAGAACTTCGCCATCCTCGAGGCCGGTCATTTGCGCAGCAGCGGCTTTGTGACCTGGCTGGTGTGGGCGGCGCTGCACGTGCTCGCGCTGCCACAGCTTCAGAACCGGTTCCGCGTCCAAACGCAATGGCTCTGGTCTTATCTGTCGGGTCAACGGAGCTCACGGCTGATTTCCGAAGGGCCGCGATCGTCCGCGCCAGAATAGAGTCGTAGTAGTAATAAGTAGTAGTAGTCAGTCCCGGTAGTCATCACTGCCGGATTCTGCTGCTGATTGGGGACTGCACCTGTGGACGCCTCCATCATCTCCGCGCTCGCCGCCCTCACCGGAGCAGCTGTTGGCGGCTTGACGAGCGGAATTGCGAATTGGCTGAACCACCGCAGTCAGCTCCGTGCCCAGTGGCTGCTTCACGAGAAGAGCCGCCGGCAGATCCTCTACAGGGATTTCATCGAGGAAGCCTCCAAGTGCTACATTGACGCGCTCCAGCACGATCAAGCCGACATTCCCGGTCTGGTCGGCCTTTACGCGAAGCTGAACAGGATGCGGGTCCAGTCTTCAAGACTGGTTGTTCACCGGGCCGAAGAAGTTACTCGAAAAATTCTGGATACCTATCTGGAGCCCGACAAGGACTTCGTCCAACTGCGCGAAATGGCCATCGACGGCACGATTGATATGTTGCAAGGCTTCAGCGATGCGTGCCACGACGAGTTCGAAGAGATGCAGCCAACACGTTTCTGAGCTTCACTCCACGATTTCAATCTGTCCGGGATCGTGTAACTGGTCGAAGCCCGCGGCTATGCCCATGGCTGACGCTTTACAACTGGCCTAATCGAACTGAATGACACCGAACATCTCGACGTAACAGGCCACGGCAAAGGCCAGCCCCAACAATATCCAGGCCGCCAAAAGCAATCGGCGAAGGGCTTTCGCTACTACTTCAAGACCAGGTCTCTCTCCGTGATCCGGTTTTTCCATCGATAACACAGGGTTGTCACAAGCCATCAGATGCTCTGGCTTCAAGATCGGATTGTCTCGACCCAATTCGCGAACGCCTCCATGTACTCTCGCAGGAATTTGCGGGTGCCGTCGCTGACGAGCTCGCCATGTTCATCGACGAGCTTGTCGACGTGGCTAATATAGGCTTCGGGCTGAACGACGCCTTGCGCAGGCTTCCAACCAACACACACATTCATCGGCCTATCCATGGTCACTTTTGATGTTTTCGTTCGAACCGAATCCGGTTCGCTTCGTTCGAGAGCTTCCGGGCGGGTAAGGCGGCGATCAGCCTCAGCGGGTGACCCACAATGCCCGAACGTAGAGAGGGCTGGTGTGGCTCCAGAAACACGGCGGTGAGTTCTTCTATCGCGGTGATCGGTGTTACCGGGGCCCCTCTGCGGTCGCCGAAGATTTGACGATCCTCGTGAAGTCGGGTTTGCGCTTTTCCAGGAAAGCCGTGAACGCTTCTTTTGCGTCTTCGGAGCGGACTTGCACGCTGAACTCTTCGTTCTCAGCCTTCATCGCGGCCTTGATCTGCTCGCGAAATGGCTGCTTTATGAGCCTCTTGCTGGCTTGCAGTGCTGCGGCCGGCTTCGTTGCCAACTTCCCAGCCGTTTCCGGT
>Ga0210396_10005784_pt1 | contig 11884 bp, 11 predicted proteins | sample IncBWH17OmetaG_FD_155466 | JGI IMG/M metagenome (GOLD analysis project Ga0210396, IMG submission 155466) | Forest soil microbial communities from Barre Woods Harvard Forest LTER site, Petersham, Massachusetts, United States - Inc-BW-H-17-O ...
CTTTTGGCTGGAAGTATGTCGTCGGCGGATACGACAAAGGCGAGGCGACCTTCAATGGAAAGCCTCTCTTGGCGGACACGCGCAGCACATTCCTCTTTCGAACCTTCGGAGGCGAATAGAAAAATGCGCTGGATTCTTGTGTGAGGATTCGAGTACTTTCACCGGGAATGGCGGGGTGCAGATGGTATTCCAACGATGCCGTAATTGCGCGATTGTCTCGGCGTACCAATAATCATCGAAGCGGTGAGATGCATCGTGGACATTTACTTCTACTACCATCCCCACTGACTAAGGGCTTCCTAACAAGCTTCATGACAACCGCGCCTAAAGCTGCCTGTTTCTGCCTCGCACTTCGCCGAGAGACCGAAACCCGCATGAAACAAGGGGAATCGGACTGTTGACGCTTAAAAACTCTGGTTCCGATTGGTACAGAAAAATGGGGCGGGTCAATCAACCGAGAACTGCGTTTTGCCAGGGTTGTTGGCGGTGACTTTGATGCTTCCGCTTGGTGTTCTCATCGCCGTTGGTAAGTCGAGTCGCAAGCTTGGCTCTGCGGTCTTCGTACTTTCAATTCTTTGCACACTCCCGAGTGGAGACCATCTTGCCCTTTTGAGAGCGTGCAAAATATGCGATTCTATCGTATATTTTGCATATGTGGATTCCACGCGCAGTTGAACCCCGCCTGCAACGCTCCGCGAAGACGCGGCCAGTGGTCGTGCTGACCGGAGCCAGACAGACTGGCAAGACATCCACCTTTCTGCGCCTGTTCCCGAAACATGCGTTTGTGTCCCTCGACCTCCCCAACGAGGCTGAGCAGGCCGAAAAGGAACCGGGCACTTTTCTCCAACGCCATCCGCCGCCCGTCCTTATTGATGAGGTCCAATATGCGCCGGGCTTGTTCCGGCACCTCAAGGCAGCCGTGGACGCCCACCGTACACGCAACGGACAATTCCTGCTGACTGGTTCGCAGAAGTTCACCCTGATGAAGAACGCTTCCGAATCGCTCGCGGGCAGAGCCGACATCGTGGAACTGGAAACCCTTTCCTTTGCCGAGATTCTAGCAGCGTTGCCGGAAACCGGGATCGAAACAGCCATCGTGCGCGGCGGATTTCCAGAGCTGTATGCAAACCCAGACATTGATCCCGTAGCGTTTTACAATTCCTATCTCGCTACGTATCTCGAACGCGATGTGCGCTCCTTAACCAATGTTGGCAGCCTGCGGGACTTCGAAAGATTTCTGCGTGCCTGCGCGCTCCGTTCCGCAAATCTGTTGAACAAGGCCGACCTCGCGCGCGATGTCGGCATTGCCCCCTCAACAGCAAATCATTGGCTGTCGATGCTGGAAGCTTCCGGTCAGATCGTATTGCTTGAGCCGTGGTTCTCGAATCGAACTAAGTCCATCGTCAAGAGCCCCAAGCTCTACCTTGCGGACACGGGTCTACTGTCCGCTTTGCTGAATATTCGGTCCGAGGAAGCTCTTCAGCAATCACCTGCGGTAGGCGCAGTTTGGGAAACGTTTGTCTTCGCCCAACTTCGTGCCCGCGGACGCCGCACGGGCCACACTGGCGGCCTCTTCTTCTGGCGCGACCGAACCCGCGAAGTAGACTTTGTGGTGGATACGGGCGGACGTCTGGAACTCTTCGAAGCGAAGTGGACGGAACTGCCAGATGTCGGCGATACGGTGAATCTCAACTTTGTACGCGATGCGGTAGGCAAATCGCGAATGGGTGGTGGTACTGTCGTCTGCCGGACAGCAAACAGCTTTCCGCTCACGAATGGATTTCGGGCGCTACCTGTGACTGAACTCCGATGAATTTGCCCGGTGGTGTTCGAGGAAAATCTGACATCCCCTGCACATCCCATAGGCAACGGAGTCCGCAAGCGCTGGCGTTTTCGAATTTCAGAGCTAGTTTCGCACATGCGTTGTCGTGTAGAGTCGGAAGCGTCATCCGTGCGCGCTTTAAGGAGGAAAGCTTCCTGAAACGCACACAGCAAGACGTGGGCACGATTGTCCGCAAGAAGAGAACGCGAGGCCCGGATGTCTGGGTTTGGCGCTTTTACGAAACGGGGTTTGTGAAACCCCAAATAGCCCTGCAGCTAACCGGAATCAGGTCAACTTCCCAGCCGCCGACTTCTGGCCCGCTAGGAGTCTGTTCTGAACCATCACTTCAGAGTTGCCCGTCACTCGTGCTGGATTACGGCATCTACCGGATTCCTCTGACGAGCGGCGCGCTTATACTACAACCATCGGAACTTTCCGAATCCGGGCATTCTTTCTGATAATCGAACTGCTAAAATACCGGCCTCACATCGATGTTTAGGCGTGAGACTCGAACGGCGGCGGCCCGGATATGAGCGACCTAGCATGACAGATCTAGCATGACAGATAAGGTAAATTCAGAACTAATTCAAGACCTGCCGGTGGAAGGCGTGCTGAAAGCTGTCTCACGGCGCAACTTCATCAAAGGCGTCATCAGCAGCGGCGTGGCCGTTTCCTCCGGTAGTTATCTTTTTCGCGCCTCCTCGCTGCTGCAGGCACAGCAACCGGCCGCCGGCGTAGGCGAGCGTCTGCTCACTCTCAGTGTTAACGGCCAGCAACGGCGCGTCGATGTCATGAAGCAAGAGACGCTCGCATGGACGCTGCGTTACAAGCTTGGACTGACGGGTACAAAGCTCGGCTGCGACCGCGCTGAATGCGGATCATGCACCGTTCTTATCGACGACATTCCACACTATTCGTGTTCGGTGCTCACACACACGGTGCGTAGCCGGAAGGTTTTGACGATCGAAGGTTTGGCCGCCGAAAACGGAACCCTGCATCCGGTGCAACAAGGTGTCATCGACGAGCAGGGATTTCAGTGTGCGTTCTGTATGCCGGGCTTCATCATGAGCGCGGTCGGATTCTTGAAAACAAATCCCAATCCCACGCGCCGGGAACTGGCGCACGGTGTCTCGGGAAATCTCTGCCGCTGTCAGGATTACGACAAGATTCTGACAGCACTGATGCGCGGGGCGGAGAATATGCGGAGGTCATCGCTTGGGTAACGATAATCAGGCCGTCGATAACAAGAAACCTGCTGACCCCACCAAGGCTGCCGAGCGCAGCTACGGTGCCGGGTACAAACTGATTGGCAAGAACTACGAGACCCCCGACCTCTATGCCAAAGTCACTGGCAAGGCGAAGTATGCTGAGGATTTTCGCGCGGAAGGCATGCTGTTCTGCAAACTGCTGCTCAGTCCGATGCCGCACGCGCGGGTAAAGCGCATCGACGCGAAAGCGGCGCTGGCCATGCCCGGCGTCAAAGCTATTCTCACAGCCACTGATCTGCCTGCCCCAGCCGATACGCTGACCGACAATGGCACGGTGATCAAGGCCAGCAAATGGGGCGAACGCGGTCTCACAATGGAGCCGGTTTATCAGGGCGAACCGGTGCTCGCCGTGGCCGCGGTCGACGAACTTACTGCCGCGGAAGCGATTGAGAAAATTGAAATCGATTTTGAACCGCTCCCCTTTGTGATCGACCCGCTCGAAACTTTGCGGCCGGGTGCCGCCAATCCGCGAACGGATGGCAATGTCTGGACTCGGCCGCCGGCTGGTCCACAAGGTCCGGGCACACCTGCAGTCACGGAACTCAAATGGACCAAGGCTGACTTCGAAGAGGAAAAGCACGGTCGTCTTCCGATGGGCAAGAGTCCCGACGAATGGACGTACGGCGATCTCGATTCCGGCATCAAGAATGCGGCGCTCGTTCTTGACGAGACGTTCGTCACTCCCGATACCAGCCATCAGACCCTCGAAACCCGCAGCGCGATGGCCTATTGGCAAAACGGCAAAGTGTACATCTACACGGGCACGCAAAGCACCGCGCAAACCTTGCCGGCGATCGCACGCTGGTTGAACATTAGTCCTGACAATGTTGTTTTCATCAGCGAATACACCGGAGGCGGATTCGGCAGCAAGATCACGGGCGGAGTGACCATGATCATCCCCGCGTTGCTGGCGAAGAAAACGAATGCTCCGGTGATGATGCGTATCAGCCGCGAGGAGGAGACCTTCATCGGACGTGCCCGGCCCAGCTTTCAAGGCCGGATGAAAGTCGGTTTCTCCAAAGAGGGACGGATCACGGCCCTCGATATGTTCGTTATTTGCGACAACGGTCCCTACGACGCAGTGGGTGACGCTGCTTCATCGGGACGCATCGTCTCTCTCTTGTACCAGCCGCAGGCCATGCGCTGGCGCGGGTTGACGGTGTTGACCAACACGCCACCGAGGAGTGCGCAGAGTTCCCCGGGCGGGCTGCAGGGGATTGTGATTATCGAGCCCATCATCGCGAAAGCCGCGCGCAAACTTGGAATCGACCAGGTAGCGATACGACGCATCAACTGCCCCGAGGGAAAAGCGCCGCTGGGCCCAGTAGTGCAGGGCAAACGGCAGTACGCCACCAGCGCCTTCCTGAAGGAAGCGCTCGACCGTGGCGCCGAGCAGTTCAAGTGGAACGAGCGCGTCGCGCGTACGACGAGCGCACGTACAACGAAGAGGACGGGCACGAAAGTTCGTGGCGTTGGCGTGTCGCTCAGCTGTTACGTTGGCGGCACCATCGGATTCGACGGGCTTCTCGTCATCAAGCAGGATGGACGCATCGCCTTCCAGTCGGGAATCGGCAACCTTGGAACCGAGTCGGTGATGGATGTGCATCGCGCGGGGGCAGAGGTTCTCGGCGTGCCGTGGGAAAAATGCGATGTAGTGTGGGGCAGCACTTCCAAAGATCTTCCGTTTACCTGCGTGTCCGGAGGAAGTCAGACGACGCACGCCATGACGCGGGCAGCATATGCCACGGCCATGGCCGCCAAGCAGAAGCTTCAGGAAATCGCGGCGAAGAAACTTGGCGGCAAGCCGGAGCAGTACGTGGTAGCGAATGAACGCGTTTTCCGCAAAGGCGGTCGCGCTGGCATGACTTTGGCGCAGGCCGCGAAGCACGCGATTGAATTAGGAGGCATCTACGATGGCCATGAGGCGCCAGCCGATGTCCACAAATTGACGAAGGCGTCGGTCGCGGCGTTAGCCGGACAAGGCTTGGTGGTGGCCGCCAAGGACAACTACCCGCGCGATGGTTCGACGTATTCCTATGTTGCCAGTTTTGCCGAGGTTGAGGTCGATGTTGAAACTGGCAAGTACCACGTTGTCGATTTTCTCGCCTCCGCCGATGTCGGAACCGTGATCCATCCCCGGGCGCTCGGCGGCCAAGTGCTCGGTCGTTCGACGCTCGGCATCGGCCATGCGATTGGCCAGAAATGGGTGTTCGATCCGCGTTACGGCGAGATGCTCTCCAAGCGCTTCTACCAAAGTAAACCGCCGACCATTCTCGATATACCCGTCGACATGCAGTGGACTGCGCTGGATATTCCGGATCCGGAGACGCCGGTCGGAGCTCGCGGTGTCGGCGAGCCTCCAGTTGGAGGCGGGTGCGCGTCGATCCTAAATGCCCTATCGGATGCATTGGGAGATGAGATTTTTCAGCGTGCTCCGGTGAACGCCGACACGATTTTGACCTCGCTCGAAGCGGGACGGCCGATGCAGCATCCGCTCATGGCCCACATTTAATGGGCGATATTTGATCGGGATTTGAAGGAGAGTTATGGCTGTCATACGAGACGTAATGGCCACTTTCGAATTGTTTCAGCCGGCGTCCGTCGCCGACGCGCAGAAACTTCTCGAACAGCGCGGGCCCGACGCCTGGGTGCTGGCCGGAGGACTCGACAGCTTCGATTGGCTGAAGGATCGAATCAAGAAGCCGAAGGTTGTGATCGACCTGAGTGGAATCGGCGAACTGCGTGGAATACGCACTTCTGGCAATGACGGCAACGATGGTATCGAGATCGGCGCCATGACGACGCTCACCGAACTGGCGAATCATCCCATCATCAGGCAAAAGTATGGCCTGCTGGCGCAGGCCGCGGAATTAGTGGCATCGCCGCAGATTCGGAACCAGGGAACAATTGGCGGAAATGTTTCGCAGGATACGCGCTGCTGGTATTACCGAAGCGGCTGGCCGTGTTACCGTGCCGGCGGCAACATTTGCTATGCCGATACACCTGAGGGCCGCAACCGCGAGCACGCAATTCTGCACGCCGACCGTTGCGTGGCCGTGAATCCTTCCGATTCAGCCCCAGCCTTTATTGCCCTTGATGCCAAGTTTGTCATCCGTACGCGCAAAGGCGAACGCGTCGTGGACGCAGAAGATTACTTCATCGGTCCTGACATCGACATTACGCGGCTGCACATCTTGCAGCCGGGGGACTTACTTACGGCCATTCGTATTCCGTCCACGTGGGCGGGTGCGCAATTTTATTTCGAAAAAATTCGCGACCGTAATGTTTGGGACTTCCCGCTGATGAATATTGCCTCGGCGATGGCGACTTCGGGCGACAGGATTGAAGGAATTCGAATTGCCGTCAACGGCGCGGCCGCACGTCCGTTGAGGCTGAAGGCAATCGAAGATGCAGTGCGCGGCAAGCCACGCGACCTCGCAACAGGAGAGATGGCGGGGAAACTGGCCGTTCAGGGAGCAGTCCCATTGCAATTCAACGCCTACAAGATCCCGCTGATGAGAAATCTTGTGAAGCGCGCCATCGTCGGAATAGGCACTGGAGCAGGGGAGGCAACGTGGGATTCTTAGAATGGGCGACGAATCCATGGGGACGAGTTGTCCCAATCCATATCGCCTGGTTCTTGATCTGGGTCGCGGTGATCCTGGGGTTCCTGTTCTTTGTTGTTCACGCCGTCTATCTGCGATATTTCGCTAAACCAAGAGAATTTGCGGGTGCTCATCCGCCGGCCGACGCGGCGCGCATCCCTGAGCGTGTGCCCCGACACTCGCTGACGGCGCGGCTGTTTCACTGGATCATGGCTGCCTCCATGTTCGCGCTACTGTTTACGGCCTTCCTGCCGAAAGTTGGCGTCCAGTTTCCTTGGGTGACTTATCACTGGATCGCGGGCGTCGTGTTGACCGCGTCCATTCTCTTTCACATCATCCATGCGTCCTTCTTTATGGATTTCTGGGCGATCTGGCCTGATCGGATTGATCTGCGGGACGCATGGCGAAGATCGATGCGATTTGCCGGTAAGCCCGAGCCGCCTCCGGACAAATTCGCCAAATATCCTTTGGAGAATAAGCTCTACCACGCAGCCATTATCGTCGCCGGTCTTTCTGCGATCGTAACCGGCGTGTTCATGATGTCTCGTGTGCGCACTGTTTTCTTTCTCCGCAATCCATATCTCTTCAGCGACATGACCTGGGGGATGATGTACGTGCTGCACGGACTGGCGGGCGTAGGACTGATCGCATTGATCATGGTCCACGTCTACTTCGGGCTGCGGCCGGAGAAACGTCCCATCACTAAATCGATGATCTTTGGATGGATGAGTCGCGACTTTTACTTGAAAGAGCATGATCCCCAGCGATGGGTGGTGGAGACACCTTCGTCCCCATCTTCTTCGGCACCGGACTCCAAGGGCTTGGAAGGGCGAGGGCTAACCGATGCTGTCTGAAGTTGGGAATCGTTGTGAGGCCATGGAAGAGTGTTACGAGTTCATGCTGGCCTACGCAGCTCAGGGGCTCCGCACCGACGAAGGCAGCAAATCGGGTGGACAAATTCGTGAGTTCCTGCAACGCGCCGTTAAGGCTCTGACGGGACTGGCAGAAGTTTGTACGGTGGCCGTCCGAGAGGAAGGTCTTGAGCGAGCCGAAAAATACGCAGCGTTTCTTGCGGTTCTCGATCGCGACTCCCGCGACTCTCTCGCCGCCATTGAACTGGTTCTGGCGCAATCCGTCATCAGTTCGCAGCTGATGGATAATCTGAACGCCTCCATTCATCTCCGCGCGCTTCTTACCGACTTGTTTCTGCTGGATGAAATCCTAACGAAGCAAGTCAAACCGGCGGAGCAGGTTGTCACGAACAAGCGCGACTGAGTTAATCGGCCCGGCGCGCGTTTTCGCAGAAAAGTAGCCAGAGAGTCAGCTACTCGGAAACTATCCATAAACGGGCTTGGAGACCATAGCCTCGACCTCAACGACCATACTGGTGCGGCGTAGGAGGCCGTCCGGTATAGCACATAGGAAGACATCGAAACGGTCCAAAGCAAGAACAATGCTCGACTAGCCGACCCAGAGCAGTCGAAGAATGCGGTTCTTCACTCGCTCGGCGCAGCCATTTCGCTCACAATTGGTGAATTTTACCGGGAAGGGCGTTGAAGCAAATACGTCCAGTGAGGGATTGGGGGCTGTCCTCAGGAAGCCGATTTGCAGGGGATTTTGCTGCCGGACGCGGTTCGGGTCGAGCGTGGTGCCTAAGCGGCTACCTCCCGAAAGGGTTCACCCGCTTGGGGTCGTACTTGAAATCCACAAGCCCGTCACGGTAGTCCAATTCCACCTCCAATTGCCGCAGCATGGCAAACCCCAGAAAGCCAGAAACCTCCGTCCCAGTGTGGCGACTTATGGTGGAGAGGTCTAGCGTGATGATGCCTAAGTTCGACTGCTGAAAGTGCCCGAAACGCAAAGTCGCCTTCTCGGAACTGTAGACCTTATCCACCGCGCCGTTCACGCCACGAACCCGAACCCGGTCTTCGGAGCTAACCTTGCTGACCTGCCGCCCTGCACGTACTGAAAGAAGATTGCTGAAGGCACCCGTGTCCAGTCCGAATAGCATGGCTTTCGAGTCGTTCACGCTAGTCGGCACCAACATGGTGTGTCCAAATCGGAAGACTTTCGTCCAGTCCGCCATCTCGGGTGCAATGTAACGATCTCTGGGCAGGCGTTGGGAGGGTTTCACTGTCGGCGGGAAAGATTGCTGATCCTTCGGAGTCCTCTCATTGACGCTATCTTCTTTCTGTTCCGAATTCGCCTGCTCCTCTCCCTCGCTGTTCAGAGATGTCGGGGCCACTGTGTCTTCGGGACGCTTGGGCAACGGAGATAGCTTGAGCCGCATCCCCGGAAGATCAATGTCAACGAGATACGTTCCGAAAACATCCGCCCCGATCAATCCGTCTTCATCACCTACCGAGCCCTTGTCGCTTACGGAGATCACACAGTCTTGGAACTCTAGTTCGCCGACTCGGATGTGGTCTGCTACCGCCGTGTAGCCGCTTTGCAAGCCTTTGTCGCCGATGCCACCATAGTGCACAGCAGAAATGGGGGTCAATCCCGACTTCTCAGCGAGCTTGCGGTTCACCATGATCCCGCCTGCTCCAGTGTCCAGCAGGAGATGGGCATTCCGGTCGTTGAGCCGGACCGACAGGCCTATGCCCCGCATCCGATGTCCATCCGCCCCGTACATGGTCTCCAGCTTGGTTTCGGTCCGCTCCACTTTGCTGACCAGCCTGCACGCATGAACGGGCTTGTCTGCTGTAGCTTTCAGAAATCCCAAATACTCGGTCATCCACTTCGTTTCTTCTTCGTCGTCAGGATGGGGCCCTGCGAGGTAGGCCTCCAACGCCGTCAGCCTCTCTTTTCGTGGAAGCATCCGTAGCCACGCCCTCTGCACCTCAATGTCGTCAGGAGCAACCTCGTGGGCGCTCTGGAGCAGGTCATAGGCTTTGCGGTACAGGGAGTAGGAGGCGTACAGCCGTGCCAGCCCGAGATATGCATGCACTTCCCTTGGATCAACCTTCTTTGCCGTAAGGTAACAAACTTCGGCATCGGACATTTCACCGCGCCGAAACTGGACATCACCCTTTGCCGCCAGCAACGCCGCCGCACTGGGCTGCTGGGCCAATGCGGCGTTAGCGGCGTCGAACGCTTCATCAATCTTCTGTTGGCGCAACATTGCCCGCACCAGTCCAACTTGAGCAGGCACTAGCTTCGTATCCGTCTTGAGTACCGCCTGATAGCTGGTCTCGGCCTCCGCGAACTTGCCCGCCCGATAGAGTTGGTCGGCAGCCTCAAGCGCCGGATTGATAGGTGCTGGCTTGGTGTCATCACCAACTGCTATGGTTTGCAGCAACAGAAGCAGAAGAACGGCGACACTGAGTAAGCGTAAGAAAGAGGACATTGAGACAGACCTCAGGGTAGGCGGAGCAGAGTACCATGATTCTCAGTCTTCTGCGCAGTCCTTTCCGCCGTCGTGCTCTCACCCGCAGGAAGCAGAAACCACTGTCATCGTTGTGGAAGGTGACTCGCTCTATGACGCCGGAGATTTCCTCGGTCTCGGGCCTGCGCTCTCGGAATCGCGGCATTCATGTGTGGGGATTCATTTTGCCACGGAGGGGTTCTGGCTGAGACTCATTACGAGCTAGATTCCCGGTGTTTGGCGCGGATGGGTAGAATCGTGGAGCGTATGGCCAAACGTAAGCCGAAATCACAACCCACGTGGACAGATGTCAAAACAAAACTGGTTGAGTTTGACCGGGCAGCACTGCTTGGATTGATTCAGAGTCTCTACGCCGCGCACAAAGAGAATCAGACGTTCCTTCATGCCCGATTTGGCTTGGCTGAGGACGTACTGGCGCCCCACAAGAAAACCATTGATCGATGGCTTTGGCCTGATGTGCTCCGGAGGCAAGACACTTCGGTCTCCCCAGCCAAGCGTGCCATCTCTGATTACTAAAAGGCGGTTGGCGATCCGGAGGGATTGGCAGAGTTGGTGGTTTTCTACTGCGAGCGTGCCGCTGGGTTTTCCAGAGACATTGCCAGTGACGATGAGGCATACTTCAATGCGCTGGTGCGGATGTTCGAGCAGGCCCTCACGTCCGCAAACGGACTATCTCCGGAGCGCCGCGACAAGCTGATAACTCGGTTAGATCGTGTGCGGGTTATCAGCCATAACGTGGGCTATGGCGTCGGAGATGACATGGATTTTCTCATGTCGATTGGCTCAATTTCAGGAGGACCGTATTGTTGGACAACTGAGAGTTTGAAGTCGCCAAGATCAATTGAATCGCCTGCGTGCAAATCGCCAAGAAACACTTCTTCGATCCTGAAGATTCCCGGCTTTCCGCTCAGCGAAGGACCCGCAATGACCACCAGTTCTGCGTCTAAAACACCGTTGAGCGGGTCCTTATTCGGAACAATTCTGGCGAATGCGCTGAGCGTAACGAGACCTGTGAATAATGCCGCGATCAGTCGCATCATCCAGCCTCCTGAGTCCGACTCCCTCGTTACGAATGTGGGTCACCCAGAATCTTGCACTTCCACATTGACATGTCAATTGGCCAATTGGCGACAAAGTACGCCGAGAAAAGGCGCTGGACTTCACTGGGCGCAAGTCCCGCCACGGCCAGTCTGCGCCCGATTTCTGCTCGGCGGGACCTGCGATAAAGTGCTAACGGTTCGCGTCAATTAATGTGCAGTTTAATTAATGTGCAGTTTAAAGTACGGCGCGTGTGGGCATAGAGTGTTGTATGGAAAACGCGGAGACCGTTCAGATTCGGCTTCTCGAAGAAAGAGACCCGCCGAGCATCGCTGCCGCGTTCGAGAACATGGGGTGGAAAAAGCCTGAGACCCAGTACCAGCGATACTTGCAAGAACAGATGGCGGGAACTCGGACCTGCTTCGTCGCTACTATTGAAGGTCAATTCGCCGGGTACGTGACGGTTAACTGGCGACCTACTTATGCCGGATTTGCTGACCTGAACATTCCTGAGATTCAAGACCTCAATGTGCTCACGACGTACCGCAGAAAAGGTATCGCAAGCTGCTTGCTGGACCGCGCAGAAGCGGAAGTAGCTCGGCGTTCGGGTGTTGTTGGGATCGGAGTCGGACTGCATCCGGGCTACAACGCCGCCCAGCGGCTCTATGTGAAGCGTGGCTACATCCCAGATGCTCGCGGCATTACTTACAGAGAACGCATTGTGGAAGAGGGCGCAAGCGTAGTGCTCGACGATGACCTC
>Ga0210396_10005785_pt1 | contig 11883 bp, 14 predicted proteins | sample IncBWH17OmetaG_FD_155466 | JGI IMG/M metagenome (GOLD analysis project Ga0210396, IMG submission 155466) | Forest soil microbial communities from Barre Woods Harvard Forest LTER site, Petersham, Massachusetts, United States - Inc-BW-H-17-O ...
CCGTGTTATACGTTGCGGTTTACCTGTCTGGTTTTGCTTCCCTGCTGATTCTTCGCAAGAGCGAGCCGGATCTCCCCAGGCCGTACAAGGCATGGTGGTATCCGTGGAGTACTGTGCTCGTTCTTTTGGCTTCCGCAGCTTTCCTCCTGGGCTCTGTGATCGGCGACCTCAAACACAGCATGTTCACAGCCATCCTCATCCTACTAAGCTATGTTGCTTCGATCCTGATCGTACGCGAGAGAGGCCACCAACACGCCTGACGATTTCCCCTTCTCCGCCCCCGTTCAACAAGTCCCCCACGAGCAGATTTTCGGAATTGCTGCTTTAACGTCGCAATGGCACTCACAATGTTGGATCAGGGGACTTGGTGGATTGTCAACAAATCGGACACAGAAGAGAGCCATCAGTCCGTTAGGTCGATCCCAATTTTGTCATTCACGGCTGCACGAATTCGTTGTTTGCAGCCAAGATGTCGTTCCTCGCGCTCTGAAACGATCTTCGCGTGCGCGGTCCTTCTCTGAAGAGTTCGTTTACCCCAGCTTTGCTGCCGAGATTGAGCCAGAAGTCCGCCTCTTATGGCGTTTTGATATCTACCCCAATCCTATACAATGTCCCGTCTGTCAATCTTGAGGGGGAACAATGGGAAACCTATCTAGTGCGCTTCAGCAGCTTCGTGCTGAGCGCAAGCAGGCGCAGGCACGTGTAGAGAGCATAGACCAAGCGATTTCAGTGATCGAGTCGTTAAACGGTTCGGCAACAGTCAGGCAGGCAAACCAACCGGGCCGAATAATATCAGCGGCATCACGGCGCAAGATGGCGCAGGCGCAACGGGCAAGATGGCAGAAGGTTCGTGAGAAATCGCAGCCCATGGCGCTAGCGAAGACAACGGGCTCTGCTCCGGTGAAGCGCGCCATGTCGGCAGCAGCCCGTAGGAAGATTGCGGCGTTCCAGCGCGCACGCTGGGCGAAATTAAAGGCAGGAAAGAAGGCGGCCTAGAACTTGAAGGGTGCAAGTGTCACTCGTAACCAGGACGTTGTTCCTAACGTGACCTTCCCCCTCTAGGCCACTCAAGGTAGATTGTGATTGAGCAGACTTCGGGGGAGGGCTGTTCAGCCTAACGCTCCATGACTCTTAGAGTCTGGGGCGTTTCGTTTTGGGTTCGGATTGGGACCTCCGCCCTCGATTTGCTGTGAGAAACTAATGAAGGGAAAAACGCAGACTTCGTGGTGCCCCAATTATCGGGAAGGCTGTTTCCTCTCTTGAATCCAAATGTTGTTTTTGAAGTTGCCCATGTTATCGAAGACTTGGATCCGGCCGCTCTGCCGGTCAGAGACGTAGACTAGGCCGTCATTGCCGATGACCAAACAATGCACAACCTGCATGAATGCACCACCCACACCCGCATTGGCCTCTTCTTTTGTCCCCTGGTGTCCCCACTGACGAAGGAATTTCCCGGATCGATCGAAAACGGCTATGCGGCTATTGCCATAGCCGTCGGCGACGTAGACGTCTCCATTGGTGGGGCCCACCGCTATGTCGGAAGGCATGTAAAACTGTGTGTGGCTCGAATTCAGTGCCCGGCCCTTGAGGGTGCCGTCGGAAGTATCGACAACGCCTCTGTTCCCGATCTGCATCAATAGTTTCCCGCTGTGACTATAATTTCTGAATGATTCCATCACCATTGCCGGCAGTCCAAAAATTGTTCTCATAGTCGATGGAGCAGCCATGGGTGACATTCGGAACGGCTTTCCAGTCGCCAAAGCTATTCACCACATTGCCGTCGGGATCGAATTCGATGTAAGGTGGCGCTTGCTGCGCGACTTCGGCTTCCTTGTCCGTCATGTCATTCCGATCAACGTGAAAACGTGATCCTGTGCGTCCACGCATACACCGCTGACTTGTCCGATTACCCAGGCAACGGCTTTGGCCAGTTGGGATCGACAACGAATTTCGCACTGTCGGGGTGTGCCTGCGCGCGGCAGTCGACTCCCAAGGCGATCGCCAAGACTGTGCAAAACCAAATCTTAGCGAACAGCCCTATTTCTTTTTTCATTTTGCCTCCCACACAGAGACCGATTTCAACCCGGGTCAACTTTCATCGCTCAAGATCATTTGCGTGCGATAGCCGATACCTTGATATGAGCCACGGCGTTCGCTGCAAATAATTCCGACCTTCCTATCTGTCCTCGTTACAGACCACAGTGCAATCGTGGCACCAACACTTCCGGTCTTCGAAAACGCCGAACCCGCGCCACGGAGAAAGATAAGTGAGATCCATGCAGGTGCGCACGTAAGAGCGCTTGCGTATCTAGAACTATTTGCCCGTCTGGATAGAGACTGTCGCTGCCATCCCCGAAATCTCAACAGAATATCTGCCCGAATTTCGTGTCAAAATGCGGACTCCAACGTCGGTGAGAGGACATTGATCGAGGAGAGTGGATAGATTCCACCGTGCAAATGCGGCATTTGCGAACGAGAGTATGGCACGATTGTTGCATGAGCGAGGAAGGAGCAAAACAAATGGAAGAATTCACATTCTCGCGCGTCTGGTTTATCACGGGAACTTCAACAGGCTTTGGGTATCTACTTGCCGAAGAGGTGCTGAAACGCGGGGAGCGGGTAATTGCCACAGCCCGCGACGTCTCAAAGTTGTCGCGTCTCGCGCGGCAATATCCAGACCGCATCCACACCTTGACGCTCGATGTCACAAACCCGAAAGAAATCACGTCGATTGCGGAGCGAGGAATTGCCGCCTTCGGCCATGTGGACATTCTCGTCAATAACGCCGGCTATGGCGTGAACGGCGCTATCGAGGAAGTCTCTGAGAATGAGTTCGAACCCATGTTCCAAACTAATATTTACGGCCTCATTCGGGTCACCCGCGCCTTCCTGCCGCATTTTCGCCAGCGCCGCAGCGGACATATTGTAAATTTGTCCTCCATCGGCGGACTGATCGGATCTCCGGGATGGGGTTTCTACAACGCGACAAAGTTTGCCGTGGAAGGATTCAGCGAGGCGCTGGCGGAAGAGGTGAGGCCACTCGGCGTGCACGTCACGGCGGTCGAACCGGGGCCGTTTCGCACCGAATTCCTCGGGCGATCCGGCAAGCTTGCTAAACGACAATTACCCGATTATGCGACAACGGCGGGCAAGGCCCGTGAGTATTTGAAAACGCAATCCGGTAAACAGCCGGGCGATCCGCAGAAAGCCGTTGAGGCGATTATAGCCGCGGCGAACTCTCCTAAACCGCCCTTACATCTTATTCTGGGCCGGATCGCACTCACCCGGTTCCGCAAAAAGCTTTCGGATTGGCATGAGGCAATTGCCGAGTGGGAGAGCGTCACGACCGGTGCCGACTTCCCAGAAAGTAAGAGTAGCGCGGCGGATTAGACGAACTGCCGCGGAGATTTATGCCCCAGCAATCGTCGATTCGAAACTGATCGGTATTAGCCCGGGTGACGAGTATGAGCACAAGAAGAGACTTTCTCAATCTAGCAATCAAAGGATCGGCCATGACCGCGGCCGCAACCCTTCTGACTGGGAGTACATCAGCGCAGGGCAATACAGGCGATAGCAGGAGCAGGAACAATATGGAAGATAAAGAGAACAGCGGCGGCAATGTCCACTACAAGCCACCCTTTAGCTTCGGCTTGGGCGGCGTTCCACTGGGAAATGAATTTGCGCTGGTAACTGATAAAGACGCGTACGTGATCCTGGAAGCCGCGTGGAGCGCCGGCATTCGCTACTATGACGTTTCTCCGTGGTATGGTCTCGGTCTTGCCGAGCGAAGGTATGGGAGCTTTCTTCACAACAAGAAGAGGGGCGACTATGTTATCTCGTCCAAAGTGGGCAAACTGCTAAAGGCATCGAAGACCGCGAAGAACCGCGAATTATTCGCTTTCTCGCCCTCCCCCAACGACGTAATTTTCGATTACACGGCATCCGGCGTGAGGCGTTCGGTCGAGGATAGTCTGCAACGGCTTGGTATCGATAGCCTTGACATTGTTTTTGTCCATGACATTTCTTCGGACAACAAATTGCTGCCTACGAGTTGGCAGGAACAATTCGAAATCGCTAAAAAAGGTGCCTTTCCAGAACTGACGCGTATGCGGGAAGAGGGAGTGATCAAAGGTTGGGGAATCGGCGTCAATACTCCGGAGCCGATTCTGCGAGTCTTAGGGGAAGCCGATCCGGACGTCTGTCTCATGGCATCGCAGTATTCCCTTATCGATCACAAGAATGCGCTAAACCAGCTTTTTCCTGCGGTCCGAAGAAAGAACGCGTCTCTGGTGGTTGGTTCCTCACTGAACGCCGGATTCATCTCAGGAAGTCCTCGCTACAACTATGGAAAGGAGTCATACAAAATCCCCCCCGAATTTCTGGCAAAACGACAAAAGTTACGAGAAGTGGCCGCGAATCATGGAGTCGACCTCCGTACCGCAGCGCTTCAGTTCTCTGCGTCCCCAGATGTAGCTGCCGCTTTGGTCGTGGGCGCCAGCAGTGAACAACAGATTCTCGCAGACTATACCTCAATGCAAACCAAGATTCCGGCTGAATTCTGGGCCGAACTGAAAGCTCAGAACTTGATAGAGCAAAACGCACCAACTCCTGCATGAGAAGGTGAAGCATTTGGAGTAGAGCATGCACTGGGTTCAAGGAGTGATTCAATATGTTCGCTACAACAAGAGATACGACACTCCGCACTTTAAGTATCTAGAACAAGCCATCCGGGGATTGCTAGAAGAACCCTTACCGACGCCGGTGCGGCGTGATGATTTAGGAACTTTGCAATACGGAACCTTCTGAAAGTGAGAATCCAATATGCGAAAGCCCGCACCCTTTACTAATTCACCGTGCTCCTGTACCGGCAGCCCAAACATTTTGCTGAGAGCAATTCTCAGTGGTTGCAGCCACGAACTCGTCGATCTGCAAAGACCAATCTTTTACGGTAGCCTGGTGTGGATGAAAGGACAGTTCAATGCCATTACTCAGAATCGATGTGATCGAGGGCCGCAGCGAAGCAGAGTTGAAGGAATTGCTTGATGCAATCCACGGCGCGACGCTTGCCGCGTTCAAAGTGCCTGCAACGGGACCGCTATCAGATTTTGCACGAGCACCCTCTGGCAGAAATGAGAATCGAGGATACGGGACTGGACATGTCGCGCACCGAGCGTATCGTCATGGTGCAAGTGACAACCCGGCCGCGAAGTCGGCTTGAAAAACAGACTTTCTATGAGTTGCTTTGCCAGGAACTGCTTCGGCGCTGCGGGGTCAAGGCGTCGGACGTCGTTGTCTCAATTACGCAAAATGCTGATGAAGACTGGTCTTTCGGATTCGGCCGAGCCCAGTTCATTACCGGAGAACTTTGATCCTGAAGACGGCCTTAACATCGGCAGGACTCTCCATGCCACCTACGATTAATACAGTGTTGCTGATTCAAGCCCTCGGCGGCAGATGGGACCGATCGAGTTTGCCGGAGCGACCGGAATGCTGCGGCAGGCTCGTGAGCAGCAATACCAATTGATCGGTTCACTGAGGCGAGCGAATTGCGGTGACGATTGTGCTGCTGGTGTCGAAGGCAGGCCCGACATCTCATGTGGCATTTCATCGGTTCGCTTATGTGTACGTCGGAATTAGGACCCACTGATCGTGGCTGTAGTGCGGCGGGAAAATGAAGCCACGCGATCCGTAAAGAGTCAGACGATTTCGTCGCTGGCGGACTCGGTATTTGAGTGGCGGCCAGATGGTCGCAAATCGAAGACGGATATTTCGCGGGACAACATGCATGAAAAACGTAACTCGCAGATCGTTTGTATCTAGCGCGGGCGCGGGCGTGACTGCGCTGGGCTTATTTGGCAACGCAAGTCATGCAGCAGAAGCCCAGCTCGTTTGGAAAGCGTCAGAGTGGAAGCTCGGTGAATTTCACAAAATTATCAGAGATCCCGCCAAGGTCAAGCAGGTATATGACGTTGTTCCGATCAGCGAAGGGAAATTTCTGAGCAACATGAAGAACTCGCTCAATGGTCTGCGATTTGGATTTGGCATTCCCAAGGAACAGATCAAGCTCGTGGGAGCGCTGCATGGCCCCGCCAACATGCTCAACTACGACGACTATGCGTGGAATAAATATCGAATTGGCGAATGGCTAAACGTAATCGATCCAGCGACGGGAAAGCCCGCGGTAAGAAACATCTTCTACCGCAGCAAGAATTCACCGGAAAAATTGTTGGCTTCGATCGATCCAGATGACGAGAACTCGTTGTATCAAGATTGGAGCATGCAGGCGTTGCAATCGCGAGGTGTCCAGTTTCTGAGCTGCCATACGGCACTCGAAGAGCAGGCGCGGGTCCTTTCCGGTCGCGATAAATTATCACAATCACCAGAGGACATCGTGGAAGATATGCTCGCACATACACAGCCGGGGATTCTTGTGGTTGCCGCGATGACCGCTGCCCTCGCACTTCTCCAAGCGCAAGGCCACTATAGCTATATTTCTGTGTAGCTCAAACGGTATTCCAGGCCGGTTTTCTTCCGGGCGAATTGCACTAATCTCGTCGAGGCGTGTGAGCGGGCAATCACTGTTCTCAGATGTGTACCGCGAGAAGGTAGACCGTCTGCCCACGGTGTGTCGACAGAAGGGCGCGGGCTCAGCATGATCAATCGGTAATTTGTTTAATAACTCCCAACACAGTGCCATCTTCCGGCTTTCACAGGTTTGGCAGAGGATTTGCATCGGGAAGCATTGAGGTAGCCCTAGTGCCTCTGATCATTTCGGCATCGACCGATCGATCCACCTTGAAGAACGAAAGGTTAGGAAAATGAACGATCATACGAGCGAGAGATCCATGATGGAGCACCCCTCTCGGAGGAGTTTTCTCGGCATGAGTTCGGTAGCTCTGGCAACCGCTGCTCTTGCCGGCCTGACTGCCAATGCTCAAGAAAAAGCGAGCACGCAAAAGGCGGAGCACGACCATTCCTCAAGCAAACCCGGGCCCGAGAACAAGCCTCTTCTGGATGAGTACCCGAATTCCAACATGCCGCCTCCGACCGATCACGGAGACGTGGTACCCATCTGGTATTCCTTCGACCTAGTGAAATCACGCGTCGAGGAAGGTGGATGGAAAACGCAGCCTACGCGTTAACGGCAAGAATGGAATGAAACTGCAAAAAGTCTACGAATTAACGGAAAACGACAGCGAGTCTGATTCTCCGTGCCGAGCTTCCAAATCGCGATGAGGACGTCCTTCTGCGGCCCCGCACAACCCTTCCTCAGTTCAGGGCGGCGGCTGAGCCACTTCCACGTCGCTTCGGCGCGGGCGACCTCAGCTTCATCACGACCGGGACGAAGAAGCGAATGGAGGACGCGATAGAACGGACCGCTCAAATCGGGGAGCTTGTTCTGCTTAGCGGTTGCCATTAGCGGCCTCCCTTGTATGCGGGAGAACCTGTACCGCGCTTCCGACGAATCGCTGGATTGTTGGTGCCGCCGGCGCCAGCGATGCCCTTGTTCACCAGAAGCTTGACTTCGGTCCTGGCGGTTCTCGCGTGCGATTTTACCGCGCGGTGGCACAATCCGACCGCCGCAAAGGTAGCCCTAGGGCTTGCTGGGCGGGTCAGCCGAGGCGGTCTGCTCCGACGTGACCGACGACTCTTTGCGATGGCCACCCTTCGTGAGCTTCCGTAGAACGAATTCCTGCACAACGCCCGCTAGGGAACTCTCCCCCATTCGGATCAGGCTGTTCTGAAGGATGTCCGTTCCCTGGTGTTTCGAAGGGTAATAGGTAGACACAAGCGCCGCGCCGGAAACTACTCCCGCCATGTTGGAGTAGTTGACCTGCCAGCGTCCGTTATCGCCCTTACACCACACCGAGTTGCTGAGGGCGTACAGAATGCGCTTCTTCGTACTCCCCGTTCCTCGATAAAAATAACGAGGATCCTGCTTAAAGAGGGATGGAAAAACTGCACCGGAGAGAAACGTGGACGCAAATGCATCCCCGTAGGCCGCGCCGAAACGCTTGGCGTAGCCTTGCGCGCCCTGCCCGAAGGCGGAGTATTCATCGCCCGCCTGCTGAAGCCCGGCAAGAAAAGCAACTCCGCCAATCGTAACCACGTCGATCGTTGATTTCCACGCCAGTTGATACTTCAATTTCGTGGTCAGAGGGGCCGCATCCGGGCGGTAGCTCACATAGAAATTGGGGATGAAGCCGAGAACGCGCTGGTGTTCTTGCTCTTTAATCTCTTCGGTCGCGACTTCCACCGGATCGACCGTAACTCTTACTTGTGTCACCACCGTGGCCACCGAGAGAACAATCGGCGGCGCAAGAAAGGTTTGCCCAGGCGCTAAATCTCCCGCGTACACTTCGTTTCCGAACCCCGTCGAACTCACCGAGAGTTGGAAGTGGCCAGGAGGAACGTTCGAGAAGGAGAACTGCCCGTTTTCGCCGGAAATCACCTCTCGATAAGCGGATTTATCCTCGGGAGTGAGCCGGATCATCGTGCCCACACTCACTGCTCCCGATTGGTCGAGGACTGTACCAACGACGCTTCCCGGCTTGGCCGCCTGCGGGTCCTGATCCTGCGTCTTCTGCTGGGACCCATCCGAAGCGGACGGAGAAGGACCCTCGGCAGCTGTCTCTCCGGCCAACCGACCGCGCTCGGTCGGCCCCCCAGTCTGCGCACTCGCCCTCGCACAGCAAATAAGCAGGACTAGGGCAAAGCCAACACCCAAAACTGTGTTCGCCTTCGAGAACTTTCGGGTCCCTTGGTAAACTGGGGCCCATTCGAGACGCAGATCGACATCGTGGTCGCGCCTGGCCGAGCCTTGGCCAAACCAGTCACCGGTCAGCGTCTTCCTTTCGGGACTCAAAATGCCGGGAGAAGAATCTTTCCCTGGAACAGAATCGTCATGCTCGGTTGTGCTGGCGGCTCCGCAGCGGTTTGGGCCTAGATCGTCGAGGCAGTAATCGCCAGCCAGACCAGTAACGTCGCGAAACCAACTCCACCCCATCGTGTACGGCGCGTTTCCCATAGTGTTGCTTCTCCCCCACAATTACCACATGCCGATCCATCCTCAGCACCGCTGCGTGCTGATGGATGGGGAAAAAGGTGTGAATGGCTATTGGATACGGGTTAACAGCGGAGGGCACTGAGGGGTCGTGGCAACTGAGGTAAGTCGCTTAACCGAGTTGTGTACTCCGGAGAACCGATGCGTACCGGAGCGTTGCACGTTCGCTCAAAGAGTATCGGCGCGGACGCCGCCCGGGGGGAAATGCATTTCGAAGAAGCAGCCTCGGTTATGACAGCTTGAACCGTCGGGGCGTCTGACTCGTCGAATGCTGTTTCAGGGAGGTCGATCTTAGGCAGGGCCGACAATGCGGCAACTGCGAACAACACGAAAAGACAAACCGTCCGAAGTCGAGTCGACATTGAAAGTACCAATCCTTCACGACGATATGTGCCCCGCGGGCCGTTCGACAACTGGCAAAAGTACCAGCCCGCAAGTTCCTAGATGAGTGTTCTCTAAGGAACTATACATATAACCCCAGCGATGTTTTATAGCTCTCTTTCCGCTGTCCGATCACAGGTTCGTTGATCCCGCCAATCGGCTGTTGGTTAATTACGGATGAGACGTCAAGTGGACTCGTGATTGGAAAAAGGCAGTCGAGGTATATAAGACAACGCTTGCGCTTTTTTCCGGACGATGTAGACTATGGACTGCGCTTGGCTTCGGCGCAGACAGCTGCAGCAAAAGCTCACGACGCTTTGACCACGATTGATAGGCTGCATCATTTTCCGCTGCCGGCGGCGAATGATCCTCGCATTGATCTTGAAGCCTCAAAGGCGTGGGATTCCCTCGGGGATTTCAAGCGGATGGATGGGGCGCTGGCCAGAGCAGTACGCAATGCCGAAATGGATGGAACATTGTTGATTGCGGCCCTGGCCAACAGAAGTTGAGCTCCGGGGATTTCTCCCCAAGAACTCTTGTGCAGTCCAAAAGCCAAAGCTACGCGCCCAGACCGAAGCGATAACCGATACTGATAGCCTGATGTAAACAAGAGAACAAAGGATTCGTGGCAAGAGATGCTACGCAGCACCACGCACGTTGAGATCCCGTCGCTGCGTTCCGAACAAGACCGCTCACCTGCAATTCCGCGCTGTTGATGGCCGTTTCGCCACTCTCAACACTTCAACACTCAGTTTTCCCGCACAGCTTTGGATCGAGGGACTTACGGCTCCCAAAAGTTTGGTATGCGAAGTGCTCTTCGTGACGCGTGCGGTAGGGATGCAAAACTAAATCCTGAACTTGCCCGCTGGGACGCTTTCCCGCAGCGGAATTCCCGTGTCAACGAAGGACTCTCAAAGAAACGAACTGAGTGGACGACCGAAGGGCACGGCGGAAAGGCTCGGCCTCAACCACGAGAATAACCGGATCGAATTCAAAGAGAACAACAGACATGAGTGTTGTTTTCGGAAAGGACAAAAACCATGGACTGGACGGCACCGAAGTTCGAAGAAGTTGCGCTGAACTGTGAGATCAACTCTTACGCCAGCGCGGCGCTGTAATCCTCGGTGGAGAGCGTAATCGCGACTTGATTCAAGAAGAAACAAAATGCAGATGTCCATGAAGACTCGCAACGCGTCAATGCCCAATGCGGCATTGATCAGCATCCTTTTATTAGTCCCGGCACTGAGCGCGCTCGGTCAATCACAATGGCCAACCGCCGGTCAGAATCTCGACAACAGCCGGAGCCAGCCGGCAGAGCACTCCATCAGTCCTGCCAACGTCAAGAACCGGAGCCCAAAATGGGTGTTTACAACTACTAACGATGTTTCTGCTACTCCTACGGTGGCTGGCGACACGGTCTACTTCCCTGATTGGGGCGGCAATCTCTACGCCGTCAACAAGGAGAGTGGGAGCCTCATCGGGTCTCACAAGATCTCTGATTACAACGGCATCCGCGGATCTTTCTCTCGTGTTAGCCCTGCCGTGGATGTGGATAATGATCAGTTAATTATTGGGGACAATCCCCATGGCCTTTCTGGTGCCGCGGCGGCTAAGCGGATTGATCCGTCGGTTCTTCGGGACATTCTCGATCCCAACAAGCCGGGCGGCGCGAGGGTGATCGCAGTAGATCGGGCAACAGGAGCACTCCGGTGGATTACACAGGTGGACGGCCAGCCGGCAGCAATCATTACTGGATCTCCGGTTGTCTTCAACGGCGTGGTTTACCAAGGGGTGTCTTCGGGCGAGGAAGCTCTTGCAGGAAGTTTTTCATACCCTTGTTGCACCTTTCGCGGCAGCGTGGTAGCGCTCGATGCGAAGACCGGTAAGATGCTTTGGCAGACCTTCACCGTGCCGCCGAACGGTGGTGTACCGGGCGGATACCGCGGCGGAGCGGTGTGGCAACCACCCGCGATCGATCCAACACGCGGTTCGCTCTTCATTGGCTCCGGCGATAACTACACCGTCCCTGCAGATGTAGAATCTTGCAAGATCAAACATCCCAAGTCGCAGTGCACGGCGGCTGACGATTACTTCGACACCGCTCTCGCATTGGATCTGAAGACCGGGCGGGTCAAGTGGGCGAAGGGCCTGCAAGCCTTTGACACTTTCACCGGAGCATGTCTGGAACCCCCATATCCAAACGTGAATTGTCCGGTACCCAGCAGCCCGGATCTCGACCTTGGAGGCTCAGGACTCAATCTGGTGGCCGGTGTTGTCGGTTTTGGCCAGAAGAGCGGCATCTATCGGGCACTCAATCCCGATAACGGCAACATCCTTTGGGCCACACGGGTTGGGCCAAGCAGTTTTGAAGGCGAAATGGAGTGGGGCACGGCAACTGACGGTACGCGATTTTAGACCGCTGTCTCTGACATGAACAA
>Ga0210396_10005786_pt1 | contig 11880 bp, 7 predicted proteins | sample IncBWH17OmetaG_FD_155466 | JGI IMG/M metagenome (GOLD analysis project Ga0210396, IMG submission 155466) | Forest soil microbial communities from Barre Woods Harvard Forest LTER site, Petersham, Massachusetts, United States - Inc-BW-H-17-O ...
AAGGCCCGATATCTGCTTTTCAACCGAAGCGACTTGGTTGGTTCCCGTTCCCTCCTGCTTGAGGCGTCTGCGCTTCCAGCCGTGGAGGATCTGCCGGAACAGGCTTTGACCGCTAAGACCGCGAGCTCGGCCGAGATGTTTCTTGGGAATTACGACGCGGCCATTACGACGGGAGAACGCGCCCTCACACTCTATCGGCAGACGGGGGATCAGTATTGGCAAGGAATTGTGCTGGAAAACCTAGTATCTGATTACGATGCCGTCGGGGAACCTGGCAAGGCCTCTGAAGCAGCACATGAGGCGCTGGATGACGCGAAGGCCGTGCACGACTTCGCGGGAATTGCATTCACTCTCAGTCAATTGGCGGCCGTCGATCGCGAGAGAGGCGACCTTCAAGGCGCCTTCCGGTCATTCCGCGATGCGATGGTCTGGGGTGAACGAATTCATTATGCTCCTCTGGTACAGGCGGACCTCGAGAAGGAATTGGGGTCCTTCTACGCTGATCTGGGCATGTGGGACGAGGCAGAAGAGCAGTTCCGGAGCTGCCTTGCGCATATTGGCGAGCCCGAGACCCCAACCTCTCTCGAGGCACGCGGCCTACTGGCACGTATTCTCGGGCAACGCGGTCAACTCTACAAATCAATGCGGGAATATGATCTCGCCATTCCCATCGCTGCAAAGCTGCAGGCGCCGCGCGAAGAGGTGCTGCTTTTGCTCGGACGATCGGCAGCAAGAGCTGCGGAAGGCGACAAGTCTGCTGCAGCTAAGGATGTCGAGCAAGCCGGACTCTTGGCCAACGATCTTCAAGCTCCGGCGCTGTTGGTAAAAGTAGCTCTGGCGCGCGGCGCAGCAGCGGAAACGCCGTCCGATTCACTGAGCGCATATCGATCCGCACTCGCGTCGGCAGAAAAGACTGGTCAGCAGGAAGAACAGTCTGCGGCATTGGTTGGATGCGCGCGGGCACAGCTACAACTGCACGACATCGCCAGAGGACTGGCTTCGATTGACCAGGCTTTGCAGCTTGTGGAGCACGCATACTCCACGCTGGAAAGTCGGGACATTGCCGGCAACTACATCACGGAACATCATGCCTGGTATGAATTGGCTATCCATGCAGCCATGCAGGAAGCCGCGCATGAGCCTGATGAGCATTATGAAGACATGGCGTTTGCCTGGGCGGAACGTGCCCGGGCCCGCTCCCTGCTCGAATCGCTTGGCCAACGTGCATGGGGACCGAGCGTCGATTTGCCGGCGGCAATGCGCCGACAGGCGGCGCTCAATCGTTACGCGATGCAAGAGCAGCAGGCAATGCTCGAAAAGCCTCACGCCGATACGCCTGCAATTGCGGAAAAATTGCGCAACCTGTATCACGAACAGGATGCGCTGGAAGCTGACGAACGCGCCTATATCCAGCAACACGGCTTCGCCGCCGGTCGAGCTCCGGAATTGACAGCCGGTAAAGTGGTTAGCCTCAGCGAGGTGCAACACAGACTGCTGGACCCTCAAACGGCTATGGTGGAGTTTTTCGTCGGCCAGCAGCGGAGTTATCGCTGGCTCGTTACCCAACGGGCAATTGTGACGACTATTTTGCCCGGCCGTGCTCAACTTCAGCAGAACCTGGCACCCCTTCTGGCTGCGCTGGCCGGCCGCCGTCCCGCAGTCGAACCAGGAGAAGATGCTAACCACTATGCGGAACGGCAGCACGACTTCCAGGAGATGCGCGACGGACGGTTGCAGCAAGCGGGATCGTTACTTCTCCGAGATCTGCCGGCAAAGACCCGCCGCTTGTATGTCGTGGCGGACGGTCCGCTATTGTCACTGCCGTGGAGCGCACTTCGAGTTACTTGCGGTCACCGGACCTGCTACGCGACGGAACGCTACACGATCGAGAATGAGCCGTCGGCATCTGTGGCGATCTCACTGGCGAGCCCGACGTCCGCTGATTTTGGCCAACGCATTGCTGTAGTTGCGAGTGTCCGGGCAACAAAGGACAATGCGCTTTTGAAATCGAACGAGCCACCCCTCGCGGGATCTCAACAGGAAGCACATGTGATCGCAAAGCTGGCAAGCGCAAGCGCAGTGCACATGGTGATCGAAAGTGATGCTTCGCCGGTCACGGTCCGCAGGATTAGTAACAATGACTTCGACATCCTGCATATAGCGGCTCACACGGTTCTCATCATGAATCATCCGGAACTCTCCGGGATTGCACTTGCCTTGGGCCCGGGCGACGCGGATGGTGTGTTGTGGTTGAGGGACATATCATCGATGCATGCGCCGCCCCTGGTTGTCCTCAGCGGTTGTAAGACTCAAGGAGGTGCATACTTTGCCGGCGAGAGTGTGCAAAGCGTGGCTCAGGCCTTCTTTTTTGCCGGCGCGCATCAGGTAGTGGGAAGCTTATGGAGCGTCGATGATGATGCAACCTCAAACCTGATGCGGGAGTTCTATTCCGGTTTGCTGAAGCGACATTTGACTGCGGCCGAGGCGCTCGGTGCTGCACAGGTCGCTGCATTGAATGCTGGTATTGACCTCTCGATGTGGAGTGCATTTCTTGTGAATGGCGTGGAAGCGACGCGATCATCCGATGTCGTGATGCAAAGACAAACGCAATGAGCGCAAACTCCCTTGACACATTGCTCATGGGCTTGGCCGCGGAGCCGGACGACGCAGCCAAAGCCTACCGCGTCGTGCATGCGCGATTGACGCGTTTCTTCGACCTGAAGAACATGGCAGATCCGGCAACAATGGCTGATGAGGTGATGGACCGGCTTGCTGCAACCATGGCCACGCGCGGCGCCGCTCAGATCGAGTCTCCGGCAGCCTTCGCCTTGGGTATAGCGCGTCATCTGCTGCAGGAGGAATGGCGTCGGCTCGCGCGAGAAAAGGAGGCAATGCGGGAATGGACGGCTGTTGTCCAAACAGAACATGATGATGAAAAAGAGCTGACGATGGCCTCACTGGACCATTGTCTTCGCCGGATGCCCGCAGTAAAACGTGAAATGCTGCAGTCTTACTATGGCTGGACGGGAGCCGAAAAGATCGCACACCATCGCCGGATGGCTGATGAACTTGGATTAACAGTAAATGCCCTTCGCAACCGCCTGCTGCGAGCTCGGACAGAACTTTTGGCCTGCCTGCGTCAACGGCAGCGTGACGTTTTGATCGAAAACGACAACATACATAGAGTGAGGAAATTCTCCAAGGAGCGTCGTGAGCGAGTTATCCCCTGAACGGCCAGTTCCCGGTGTGTCTGTCGGTTTGCGGCGAAACTTTATCGCCTATGTGAGCGGTACGCTGGCGGCTGCCGAACGCGACGATTTCGAAGAGCGATTGCTCACTGATGAGGAATTCTCGCAACTGACGGCGCTGTTAGAGGAAGACGTCCTTGAAGACTACGCGGCTGGCTCGCTTACATCCGCCGAGCAGGAGGGTCTACGGCCATGGATAATGGCGTCTGCACGGCGTCGAGAACACGTGCAGGTCACTCGCCTTTTGCTTCAAAACTCGAGGCCCAAGCTTCAAACCCGTAAATCAGTATGGCTATGGCTGACTGCCGCGGCCTGCGTAATTTCAGCGGCTGTGCTTTTTGTCCGCCATCGCGTACCGTCGGCCATACCGACCGCTTCGAGCAAGCCTGGCCAGGTTTCCCCGCAGACAATATCCCCAAAGGCCAACGTCATATTGCTAGTTGCAGAGCGTTTGCGTGGATCGGGCACGCAGAACGAATTAGCGTATGTGGTTCGCCCAGAAGCGAACACGCGCATCCAGGTATTATTGCCCGGCGCCGAAAATGGAATGCGCTATACGCTGCTGTTGCACCCGACAGACGATGATCGCAGCCGGCAGGACCTTGTGCGTGTGGACGGCCTCGCGGCTCAAAACGCCTCAGGCGAGCGATACATCGAAACAACTCTTCCACCGGGTCACCTGTCCCCAGGTGCCTATCTCGCCGAGGTGAGGTCGAGAGATGGCAGCTTCGCCGTGCGCTTTCGCGTTAGTGCACCGAGTAAGGCGCGTTGAGTTTCCCAAGCGCGGCCACATTCAACAAGCGATGTCAGCCGAAAGAATCAAGAACCCGATCGCCTAAATTCTGCTCAGAGCGTGGAGCTACATAAGAGTTATCGAACTTGAAGGCAGGCCGATACGGCGCGCAAGATTCCGAAAGCGCGGATCAGAGCGTAGCGCGTCAAAGCATGGCCGTTCGAGCACTCCTGGATTGAACCGCATTTCATAGCCCTTTTCAAGCCATGTTATGGCCTCACTTTTGTCGCCCAGAGCTGTGTAGATCATGGCGATTTCCGCGACAAAAGGAGACCCAGGATCCGACCTCTTTTTCAGACTTTCCAACAACTCTGCCGCTTTCACTTTTTGGTTTGATCCAGCATAGGCGCGAGCTAAATTGGCCACAAATATCGGGGTCTCTCCTGCTAGCCGAATTGCCTCCTCCAGTTCCGAGATCGCATCTGCAAACTGTTGTTTTTGGATATACGCCTGGCCCAACTGATTGTGCGCAAAGGCGAAGCCGGGGTTCATCTCAATCGTTTTGCGGCTTTGCTGGATCGATTCATCCTGAAGGTGAGCGATAAGAAGAAGCTCTGCAAAATCGGCATTTACCACCGGGGAAACAGGATCGAGATTTACAGCCTTTTTCATTTCCGCGATGGCCTCTGTATTTCGTCCAACCAGGCTCAGGTGCCAGGCATACCAATGGTGAGCAGTTGCATAGCCAGGATTGAGTTCTACAGCTCGCCGGAATTCCCTATCGGCGGCCGCGAAATCCCAATCGAATCCCTCCAGGCAGAAGGCGAGCGAAGCGTGTGCTTCGCCGAGGCTGTCGTCCAGTTGCAGGGCCTTTCTCGCAGCTGCGAGCGCTCGGGGCATTGCTTCCTTGGCCGGCATCACGGCATATTGCCAATCTCCCAAAAGAGCGTAAGTGTCGGCTAGCCCGCTATAAGCCGCGGCGTAGTTGGGATCCTTGGCAATAGCCTGGTTGAAGTACTCGACGGCCTTCTTCAATCCATCGCCTGTCCGTCTGTTCCACAAGTAACGCCCTTTGAGATACGCCTCGTAGGCCTCAGGCTCGATCTTCTTTGCGCTCTTGAGCGCCGCCTGTTCTTGCGGAGTGACCTCGATCCGGATTTCTTCGGCAATGGCGCGCGCTACCTGATTCTGGAGGACCAATGTATCGCGCACATTCCCTTCGTAACTATCCGCCCATAGGTGCTTGTCGGCCGGCACCTGGATCAATTGCGCCGTGATTCGTACCTGATCGCCGGAGCGTAAGACCGAGCCTTCCACGACAGCGTCCACGTTCAACGCTCTCGCGATCTCCGCGAGGGGTTTGCGCGTTCCTTTGTACATCATCACCGAGGTTCGGGAGACCACGCGGAGGGCCCTGATCTGTGCCAGGTCTGTAATCAACTCGTCGGTCATGCCGTCGGCAAAGTAATTCTGCGATGCGTCGTCGGAAAAATTGTCCAGGGGAAGCACCGCGAGAGAACGGATCCCGGTGGGCCGGCGGAGCCAGTGGACAATGAGCAATACCGCGAGAATCGACAGCCCCAAGGCCAGCGACGTTGAAAATGCGATCCGACGCGCTGTCCACCGTCGTCCAGCAGGAACATCGGTCACCGTCGCGACTGCGACCATCGCATCCGGCTGGTCCAGATCTAAGTCGCTGGATCCAGATATTCGACCGGAGGGTGCCGGGGAGCCGGATGCCTGCCCGCCTGACCAACCATCGGAATTGACAATCGAGACCTCGGCGATGAACCGATAGCCACGTTTGGGAAGAGTCTCGATATAACTTGGATTCTCCGCAGAATCTCCCAGTGCATGGCGGAGTTTGCCGACCGCGATGTTGACGGCCTGGTCGAAGTCGCCAAAACTCTCGTTGATCCACAGCCGGTTGCGCAGGTCTTCCCTGCTGACGACCTTGCCAGGACTTTCCAAAAGGATCTGAAGCAGCTTCAACGGTTGCTGCTGAATCCTGATTTTCACACCGGCGCGTCGCAATTCGCCAGAATCGAACCAGACCTCAAAGGTGCCAAACCTTGCTCCGGATGTGCGCCACAATGGCTCCATTGCATACTCGGACCTTTTTTTGGAAGTCTAGCATTTCGTGCGGAGTGCAACTCGTGTAGATATTATCCGGCTAAACAATTAATAATCAAGGGCTTATCAGGATAGGACGCGGATATGCGGAAAACACATCGCGTAGATTGACCGGCTTAGCCATTGCGCCTCAGATTGCTTGTCACAGCGACCTCACTATGAGGCGGGAGCGGCAAAATGAGCCAAGACAGAGTCGGCCGCATGACGATGCTTCCCAGGACGATCCCCTTATCCGGCGAGAATAAAGCGGTTGCAGAGTTTGAAGACCTGGCTATGCCCCTTGTGACTTCCGCTTACAACTTGGCGCGCTGGCTCGTGCAAAACGGCAACGATGCCGAGGATCTCGTACAAGAGACGTATCTAAAGGCCTTTCAGAATTTTGGCTCCTTTCAAGCCGGCACTAACTTCCGTGCATGGATATTTCGAATTCTAAGGAACACGTTCCTCACGTCCCGCTCAACTCTGGAGCGGCGAATGACCGTTGAATTGAACTGGGAGGAGGAACTCCCCTTGTTGGACGACAATTGCCTCTCTCCAGAGTCGCTGTTGATTCAGAAGGCGGACATCGCTGCCATTCGAGACGCCATCGAGAAACTGCCGTTTCATTACCGCGAAGTCGTTCTGTTGTGCGATGTGGAGGACCTCACCTATAGGGAGATCGCACAGGTAATAGACATTCCAATGGGAACTGTTATGTCGAGGCTGGCGAGGGCCCGGAAGGTGATTCGCGATTCACTCCGCTCTACCCACATCGACAGCCATCGACAAACCGTCTCGGCCTAAATTGAACAGAGGAAGCCGGGCGGCAACCCTCGGTCTCTCCTCTTCTCTGAGTTCTGGCTTCCGCAATCGAAGAAAGGGTTTCAATGCCGGAGCAAGCCGTGTCTATAGCGCCGTTCTCGCTTGCAGGATCTTCTCAGGCCAAGGAGCGGGACCCTGCAATCCGTGAACCACACTGTGCCTTAGGTCGGATCGTCGCCACTATGTCCCACGATCTTCGCCTTCCATTAGCCGCCATCCTTGCGAATGCGGAATTTCTCACTCAGGCGGGCTTAAGCGAGATCGAAAGGAATGACTTCTACGGGGAAATCCGTTCAGCAATTGACCAGATGAATGAGATGGTCTCTTCTCTGTTGGAATGCTCCAGGGGTGTCGACACACTGAGGCCCGCAACCGGAAATATCGTTGACACAGTGAAGCGCGCGATCCGCATGACGAGTGTGCGACAGGAGTTTCGGCGAATCAGCATCACCCATCATCATGAGGGCTTGGCCACAGGGTGGTTCGATTCCAGCCGCTTTGAACGGGCGGTCGCCAACCTGATCCTGAATTCCTGCGAGGCAGTTTCGGCAGAATCGGGGCAGATCATTATAAGCACCACTGGTAATAGAGCCCGCTTGCAAATTGGCGTCTGGGATGACGGACCTGGCATCCCACCAACGATTCAGCGATCCGTTTTTCTACCGTTCGTCAGCTACGGAAAGGCCCGTGGGAATGGACTCGGCCTCGCAATCGCGAAAAAAGTTGTCGAGGATCATGGCGGTGAGATCTACCTCGATGAGAGATGCAAGACCGGAACTTTGTTCAAGATCATGATTCCGTTTGCTGTTCCGAAGGGAGAAATCCCGCGCATGTCATTAGCGCCGGTCAACTCCGCGTGCATACCCGGGAAACCATCGCGTCGATGTGACCTAGGGCTTTGAGGTCACAACGAGGGTCAGAGTTCAGGATGAGTATATCGGCATCACGCCCCGACCCGATGCGACCAATATCGCGCCAGCTATAAATATCGGCTTGCTCTCGGACTACTGGCTGGCAAATCCAACAGCGATGGCAAATGCCGTACGGATCCTCGCGGTCGTTCTCTTTTTTTCAGCTCATCTGGTTGTTGTGGCTCCGGCTCATATTAGTCACATAACCAATGGCCAAACGGCGCGCCGGTGGTAATTTCGCCTCTGTTGACCGCGCCAGGAAAGAAGTGCCCCGAGTTTGCCGAAGCAGCCAGATCCGCATGGGTGTAATGCTGCTGACCAAGTTTCGAACAAGCTCGGGGCCATGGTTGGTGCGGACAGTTGCCGATTACTGTTCGCGGCTTGCAGAGTCTGCTTCCTCGGCAAGCTGATTAACTACTTGGAAGAACTTCTTTGATTGACCAAAAAAGAGACCATCCTGAGTAAAGGACGCGATGGTCGCAACTGCGCCTCCAAATCTATCGCTGGATGGCCGAATTACCGCGCAGTGAGGCAGCTTCGGGCTGATAAATTCACAGGGAACGGGGAAGATCAGGCTGGGCTGAACCAGGCTGGGCGGTTGCAGCGGAGGCTTGGCGAAAAAGTCAGGAAAGGTCAGGCCTTGGTCCGATACCGGCGCGACAGGGGCTTGCACTCCATTGCCTGCAAAATCAACCCATTCCAGGAAGTGCGCGACCTCATCTCCACCGATGCCCAATGTGATTCTTAATACTTCCAGGCTGCTCACTTTCTGACTAAGTGCCTGGTAGAGGCTTGCTCCACCCTGTTCGATGTAACCAAAGTGAAACGCCGCGATATTGGCGATCACCTGAATGTGATTGGGATTGTTGAAATCAGCATCCGTTATGGGAATCGCAGTGCGATTCTTGATATTGATCGCCTGTGGAAACGTGATGCCGAAATCGGGATTCTTGGCGCTGCGATATCGGACGTACCAACTCGTGTCCACGTTCAGGTGCTGGAGATTCGTGAGGCGGCCGATATTTTCAGCTCCAGTCGCCGTGCTCCCTTGTAAAGTTTCAAATTCGCTGAAATCCACCGGATCGGCGCCTTTTGATTCCAGGTAACCGTTCAAGAAAGTCGCGTGGCTGATTTCGTCGATTGTATTGCTGGTTATGTATTGCGGGCCATCGCCATCGAGGTTTGAGAGAGCAGCCTGATAAGCGTTCGGCTGTTGGTTCGGGTCTACCTCAATGGGTGGATTATCGCCGATGCCACCCAGTTCCGCATACTGTGTCCAGAGGTCGCTTTCGATAAGCTCTGCGGCAGCCAGGAATCGTAGGATGGCGACATCGCCCTTGGTCAGGCCGCCGCCGCTGTCTTGTCCGAAGGCTGACTTCGCTCCACTGAACAAGCCAGTACCAGCGCCCACTACTGCTGCGCCTCCTGCCAGCAATCCGCTTTTCAAGAGAGAACGGCGGTTCACTGGACGTTTTATCACGCTTTCATATTTCTCCACTACTGGTCCTCCACTATCCGATGTAAACCGGAATCTCTCTCTTTTATTCCAGCGATGAACCTCTACACACATCTAGGCGTTTGAAAAAGCAATCCCTTCTGATACCTGCTTCCCTCTACCTATGCGGTGTGGGGATGTTGTTCTTCCTTTTGAAAAACGCGCTTACACCCTGGAATAAAATCTGCCGACGCCAGTTCTCATAGGTGCACATCACTCCAGCCATCTCATAGACAGAGATCACCGTTAGATATCGCGATAACTACATGACAGAAAGCGGCCGACTACGCGTCTCGTCAATGACCAGCTCCACCCACGGTTGCGGGATCGTGAGTACGGGTACGTTTTTCACGGCTCACGTAGTTTTCGACGGATAATCCGAGTCCCTGTAACGTTCTCCCGCGATTCTCGTCGGATTTGTGAGGTACGAAATGCCGTTCTTGGCCACTGCCGTAGTCATATTCATCCTGCCGTTGGCTAGTGCCTACGCTTCCGCCTCGGGCGTGGACAATAGTCCAATTGCTGTCGCCGCGCTTCAGGCCAAGGCGGATCAAGCTCAGCCAAGAGACAGATGCTTCCTCTATGCGGAACTCGTCAGTCGGTTGACCGACCTGGCCGGCTGGCAGTTCAATTCGGGCGACTCCGTGCAGGCTTCAGAAACCCTCAAGCTCGTGCAACGGTATGCAGAGAAAATCCATATGGGCGTTGCCGACGACAGCAAAAAGCTAAAAAATGCGGAATTGCTCGTGCAGCGCACCTCCATTCACCTCAAAGACATCCTCAGCGAAGCTTCCTATGATGACCGGCCGGCTTTGGAGGCGGCACTCAGGCAGTTGAATCAAGTTCAGGGGCAGCTCATGACGCAGTTCTTCAAAAAGTAGAATGCGGAGGCACGTCAGGCCAGAGACTCCGCAGATAGGCATTGCCGGCCTTTGTGATGCCGAGTCGCGGATCTCGCTCTCCTGACTGGCTTCGTCGTGGTCGCAGACCGAGATAACAACCTACATCCCGAATTCGCTTGAAGCGTTCCTTGCTCCCGAGAGTCCGGACATATATCAGTGCTGTGATGTGGCCGACGCCTTGAACCTTCAGTAGAGCTTGCGTCTCGGGATACTCGGATTGCGCGAGTTCCAGTATCTGCCGATCGTACCGCTTGAGCTTGAGGGTCATCTCCGCGATCTGCTTGAGCACCGGACTAAGCGCCTGCACTGGTTCTGGCGGAATCACGGCGATGGACGTCGGCAATCGCAAGTTGCCAAATCCGCACACCTAGATTTATGCAAATCGAGGAGCATCAATTCCCAGCGCCAATCAGCCTGGAAGCGCGCATCGTCCCGGTGTCGCGATTCCGGAAGCGCCGCGCTCGCACTTGCAGCAAATTCGCGTGTTTCAGAACGGATGCCTCAGTGAACGACGCAACGATCTTCACTCTCGTCAAAAAACAGCGCACAAAATTCTCAGGGGACGATTGCTGGGGGGAATAAAACCCCACGTGCTCAGTTAATCAATCAGAAGGATTGATCTGCGTCAACCGGGAGATGGCCGCGTGCGCTCTTTGGTATCGGTCGCGGGACTGAAGGTACCGGCCCGGCTGAGTTCATTTCGTTGTGCACTCGCGATCGCTTGCCTGGCTTGCTGTGGCGGCCCCAAGCCCGTCCGCGCGGCCCAGGCCAGCGCAACAACTCTTTCCCTTACCTCAGGTGGTAGTGCGGTGTCCTCCGTAGCGGGAGGAACCGTACTGACATTGACCGCCACGGTGCAGGTGGGCGCCACGACGCTCAAACTTGGGCAGGTGAACTTCTGCGATGCCACTGCAGCTTCCTGCACCGACATTCATCTGGTGGGCACAGCGCAACTGACCAGCGCAGGAAGCGCGGTGTTGCGCTTCCGTCCCGGCCCTGGAAGCCACAGCTACAAGGCCGTATTCCTCGGCACTTTGGCCGGCACTGGGAGCTCCTCGGCGGCCGTGGGGCTGACGGTTGGCCCGCGGCCGCCGGGGCTGCAGACGACGTTTACCGTCGCCTCGGTTGCTGGGCCTGATGCGACGAAAATGTATGCACTCACAGCGAAGGTTGGGACCAAAGGGGCTATTCCGCCTTCGGGCACGGTCTCTTTTTCGGGAATTCTCAATACCACCAACGCATACTCAGTGCCGGGAACAGCAACGCTGGGTCCGGTCAGTGGAGGCACCGGCTTTCTGAATGTGCCGGTTCCGGAACCGTCAGGCAGCGGCGCGGACGCGCCTCCGCTTATTGCCATCGGCGACTTCAATGGCGATGGCATCCCCGACATCGTTTCCGCCCCATTTGGAGGCGTCGCGGTCTCTCTGGGCAATGGCAATGGCACCTTTGCCGCGCCTCTGATCCCCAACGTCGACTCGAGAGATGGGGTCAATGCATTTGGTGTGGGAGACTTCAACGGCGATGGCAATACCGATCTCCTCGTTGACGACGAAGATATGGGCAAGTTAACTGTATTGCTCGGCAAAGGGGATGGCACATTCACGGTGGGTCAGAGCTTGGCCTTCAGTTCTATCTCAATCGCGGTCGCGGACTTCAA
>Ga0210396_10005787_pt1 | contig 11880 bp, 14 predicted proteins | sample IncBWH17OmetaG_FD_155466 | JGI IMG/M metagenome (GOLD analysis project Ga0210396, IMG submission 155466) | Forest soil microbial communities from Barre Woods Harvard Forest LTER site, Petersham, Massachusetts, United States - Inc-BW-H-17-O ...
CCTCACTCAACGCGAATTCGCAATGTCGCCCCCGTCAGGCTACATAGCGCGATGGATGAAATTGATCGTCGGGCTTACTCAGACCTGACTCTGAATTGGAAAATCTGATTGCCCGTTCCGCTGACGGTGAAAGAGCCGGGGCGGGGAGTGCTCGGCCGTGTGGCCGAGTTCTTGATGTCACAACGTGGAATTAACGGATAGGAGAACTCTGTGCTTAAAGCGGGAGCAGCCAAGAAAGTCAGCATCTACGTAGGAGAAGACCAGCAGTATCACGGACACAGCGTTTATGCCGCGATTCTGGATTTTCTCTTCTACAGGGGTGTCTCGGGCGCGACGATTATGCGTGGTATAGCGGGCTTCGGGGCGGATCATCACATCCACACTACTCGCCTCGTGGAATTAGCCGAGAATCTGCCCGTGAAAATCGAGTTCATCGAAACCCCCGAACGGGTGGAAGAGCTTTTGCCCAAGTTGCAGGAACTTGCGGGGACGGGACTGATCGAGATTCAAGACACTACCGTGGTCAAGCCAGCCCAGACCTCCAAGAGGCAGCCCGACGCCGAGTTCGTTCATCCGCTTAAGACCGAAAGCAGGGCAAAGCTCATGCGTATCTACTTCGGCGAAAACGACAAGTGGCATGGCAAACCATTGCAGGAGGCTCTAGTGGAGGCTCTGCGTGCCAACGAGATTGCAGGCGTAACGGTATACCGTGGCATTCTTGGATATGGTGCAAACCGGAGAATCCACAAGGATAAGACCCTCAGCCTATCTCATGATCGTCCCATCATGCTGGCTGTGATTGATACGGAAGAGAAGCTTGCAGCATTTACTCCCATTCTTGACCAGATGTTGCAACAGGGATTGGTTGTGCTCTCCAATGTCGACGTCATTAAGTACACGCACGACTACAAGAGCACTGATCGCAGGCAGGAGGTGCGCCGGTGAAACTCGAAGGTAAGGCCAAGATGCTCCGCATTCATTTTGGTGAGGATGACAAGTGGCAGGGCAAACCTCTTTACCGGGCAATCGTTGAGAAGTGCCGTGAACTGGACATCGCAGGCGCAACGGTCTACAGAGGCATTGAAGGGTATGGAGCCAGTACGCTGATTCATCGCCCCCACTTGCTCTCACTCTCCTCCGATGCTCCGATCATGATCTCGATTGTGGACACAGATGAAAAGATCAAGACGCTCATCCCGACGCTCGATCTAATGGTTGATGAGGGGCTGATCGCGATTTCTGATGTCGAAGTAATTAAGTACGTTCACCAAGAGGGAGTCAGGTCGCAAGCGTGATGACCTCCGATCACCAAAACGATGGTTGCCCCTGCAGTTTTACACGAATCGCGAGGCTCTGGTTTCGTGTCGGGATTCGGCACAGTTGACGCAGCGTCGGAAACGGATGGCCTGTTGCGGATCATTGCCGTCCTGCTATCGCGCGGCTTCACAGTCGCGCCCGTTTTCTGTTTATTGGAAACTATTACCCGGGTAAGCCAATGCGATGCACAAGGTTTTGGAAGCGTGAGTCGGACCGCAGAGAATCGAAGCCCGGCCTTAGCAGGACACCTGGATTAAATCGCTCTTCATAGCCTTTTTCGAGCCAATTCATGGCTTGGACTTTGTCTCCGAGCGATGCGTAGATCATTGCGATCTCGGCTGAGTTCGGATGAGCAGGATTTGAGTGGTTTCTCAAATCACTCAACAGCTTTTCGGATTCGCTCCTCTTGCCGGAGAGGGCATAGGCACGAGCCAGATTAGCTATGCATGTGGGACTATCGTCAGAAAGCTGTACCGCTTTTTGCAGCTCTGCAATGGCTGGATCGTACATGTGTTCTTGCAGGTACGCCTGCGCAAGTTGATTGTGCGCGAGGGCAAAATTAGGATCCATTTCGATGGTCTTGCGGCTTTGTTGTATGGATTCATCATCGGAGTGCGCAAGGACGAGAAGCTCTGCCAAATCGGAATTAATAATGAGAGATAGCGGATCCAGGCTTTCCGCTTTTTTCATCTCCGCGATAGCTTCGCCATAACGGCCCAACAAGCTCAAGTGCCAGGCATACCAATGGTGAGCGGTGGCGTAACCTGGGTTTAGTTCAATAGCCCGCCGGAATTCCTTCCCCGCAGAGTCAAAATCCCAATCGAAGCCATCCAGGACGAATGCCAGCGAATTATGAGCTTCGCCCAGCGTGCTGTCCAATTCCAGAGCTTTGGTTGCCGCGGCCTTGGCCTTGGGGTACGCCTCTTTGGGAGTCATCACCGCATACTGCCAGTCTCCCAGCAACGCATAAGTATCGGCCAGGCCTGAATAAGCCGGGGCGTATTTCGCGTCTTCGTCGATGGCCTGATTGAAATAAGCTAGCGCGACCTTCAACCCGTCCGCCGTTCGCTTATTCCAAAAGTAGCGCCCTTTAAGGTAAGACTCGTACGCTTGTGGATTAACCACCTTTACGCTTTTCAGCGCAGCCTGTTCCTGCGGTGTCAAACTGATTCGAATTTGATCTGCAATGGCGCTGGCCACCCTGCTTTGCAGAGCCAAGGTATCGCGCAACTCACCTTCATAACTCTGGGACCACAAATGCTGGTCCGTGGAGGCTTCGATCAACTGCGCTGTGATGCGAACCTGGTCGCCAGAACGAAGCACGCTGCCTTCTACCACGGCATCCACGTTCAGTTCCCGAGCGATTTGCGGCAGCGGCTTGTGCGCTCCCTTATATACCATTACGGACGTGCGGGAGATAACCCGTAAAGCGCTGATCTGCGCCAGATCGGTGATCAACTCATCTGTCATGCCGTCAGCGAAGTAATTTTGTGAAGCATCGCCGGAGAGATTGTCCAGCGGGAGCACTGCAAGTGATCGGATGCTGGCTGGCTTGCTGCCATGCGAACGAAAGAACCAAACGCCGAGAATTGTCACAAGCAAAAGCAGAGCAAGGAACATCGGCCAACGGGTGGCCGAGAGGCCGTGTTTAGGGCCAACCGCCGACAGGGAGCGCGGAAGATCATTCTTATTGTCTTCATCCTCAGGCTCAGTCTGGCGCGCGTGGCCAGCGGTAGTTTCCGGTTTCTTGGGGCGAACTTCTGTATCAACCACTGAAACTTCGGCAATAAAGCGATAGCCGCGTTTGGGTAGAGTCTCGATGAATCGCGGATTCTCAGCCGAGTCTCCCAATGCACTGCGAAGCTTAGCAATCGCGATGTTGACGGCCTGATCGAAATCACCAAAACTTTCGTCGGTGCAGACCCGGCTCCGTAGTTCTTCCCTAGTAATGACTTCGCCTGGACGCTCCAGCAGTATCTGCAGCAGTTTCATCGGCTGCTGCTGAACTTTGATCCTCACACCCGCTTTGCGCACTTCCCCCGAGTGAAGAGAAACCTCATACGTTCCGAATTGGACAACGGACGTTGGTCGTACAGGTTCCATGGCTTGTTGAGGGCGTAATAAAGCAGTCTAGCACCCTCGCCACGACTATCGAGCTCAGGATATCTGCGAAGTTAATTCATTATCTGAGAATTACTTAAAAGGAAATGAATTGGATATAGGGAAAAAATTCCCAGTTAATTGACGGCAGACCCATTACACGTCAAATTGCCATGCGAGACGGGGCCCCACCCGTTTCAAACAGGAGAACAACATGTGGACCAGGTCATGCGCGGTTTGCAAAGCGCTTTTGTACAAACATCGATTATGGGAGTCCGTGCGCTGTGTCTGCGGATGGATCTGGTAGTACGGTTGGCGGCAACCTGACGAGATAGTACGCAACAATTCTGGAGCAGGCAAATGAAGAGTATTGGATCTGGACTACAACGAATGGTCGGGTTCGGGACTTCCTCCGTCCAGGTCGATCAACGGTCGGCAGGGTTTGAAGAGTTGGCCATGCCGCTGTTCGATTCTCTCTACAACTTCGCGCGCTGGCTGGCGCAGAATTCGAACGAGGCCGAGGACCTTGTACAGGAAACTTATCTGAAGGCTCTACGCAGTTTCGGGTCGTTTCAGCAGGGAACAAATTTCCGCGCTTGGATATTCCGAATCTTACGAAATACCTTCTTAAGCTCACGCTCAAAGCTCGACCGGCGCATGACTGTCGCGATCGACTTCGAGGGCGAATCTCCGGCCCTCCCCCAAACCTTCGCGACTCCCGAGTCACTCCTGATCGAGCGTTCGAACAACGATGCCGTTCGGTGCGCAATCGCGCAACTGCCAGTTATCTTTCGCGAGGTCATTTTGCTGTGCGATGTCGAAGAAGCGTCTTACCGGGAGATTGCGGAAATATTGTCGATCCCCATCGGGACGGTAATGTCACGTCTCGCCAGAGCCCGGAAAGCAGTTGGCGAGGCAGTCCGTAACGCAGAAATCTTCCATGAAGCAAAGGTCTGACACCTGAACTCGAAACAGATCTTATAAAGGAAAGCTTATGGCAACTGCAACCTTGGCAGCAACCTTGGATTCTCCGATACCGGAGCTACGACTGGCCGCGGCGGATCGAATTTTCGTTATCGAAGAGGATGAAGCTTTGCGGAAGATTCTGCGACGGCTCTTCTCGGCGGAAGGATACGAGGTCGATGCGGTCCCTGAAGGTCTCAGTGCTCTGGAGATGCTTCGCCAAAGAGCACCAGCCGTGGCAATTGTCGACCTGGACCGACCAGGATCGTCAGGGTGTGATCTTTGCAAGAAGATCGCGAATCTCATTCCTGGCCTGCCGCTCTTGATTCTTAGCGCAAGTGCCGATGTTGCTGACAAGGTTCTGCTGCTCGAAATGGGCGCGGACGATTACGTGACGATTCCGTTCAGCCCGAGGGAGTTGGTCGCGCGTTTACGCGCGCTGATTAGACGCACCTCGCGCGTCGGCCCTGAAAACTTGTATCTCTTTGAGGATGTGGCTGTGGATTTTCACAAGATGGAGCTCACCCGGAGCGGGGACCGGATTCCGATGACTTCCAAAGAATTCAAGATGCTGGAGTTCTTGACCCGGAACGTCGGACGCGTGGTCTCGCGCGATGAACTTCTCGATAAAGTTTGGGGGTATCACGCCTACCCCTGCACACGAACGGTCGACACCCACATGCTGCGGTTGCGACAGAAATTAGAGGGCGACCCATCGCGTCCCTCACACTTTCTTACCGTGCACGGGCAGGGATATAGGTTTGTGCCTTAACTGATTGATCACCAATGACCAATGTTGGAGCAACAAATGATTGTGGGCCGATCAAATTCCTTCTCTCTTCGCTGCTCGTTGGCTTCCTGACAACCTTGTAAATCCCCACGCGGTAGTGGAAAGCCTTTCTGGTGCTAGCTCACCAGACGGACTTTCTCGTTACACGTGGAAGCGTCCATTCCGACAGGTCTGATCGGTTCCGAAAAAGCTCAATCTTGACGAGAACCACTCCTCTCTCGACAAATGGGAGAAAAGGAGGGCAAGCACCGTCCCCGGTGCCTGCCCCAAGAGCCTTCAGGTTTAGAGAGAGCTGAGAAAACTGATTAACTCATGCCGCTCTTGTGGAGTTAACTGTTTAAACAGGCTAATGGAGTTAGATGCTTCATTCTGATGGCGAAGGATCGCCTGCTCAAAGGACTCCGACTTCAAATCGTGCATGAATCGCGATTTGGTGCGCACACCCCAAAGCGGAGCGGTGCGCAATTTGTGTTGCGTATCCTGTGGCCCTCCCTGAACGATGCCGTCACCGGTACCCACATCGTGGAGCAGGAAATCGCTGAAAGGATGAATTATCTTATTCCCCAAAGCATCCGGGACGGTGAAAGCCCCGCCATTGATCACAGTTCCAGGAGGAGCTGTGACGATGGTTCCGACGTGGCAGATGCTGCACTGCACCTGGGCAAAAATCTTTTCGCCCGCTTTAACTTCTGGCTCGCCTGTCAGCACATGATCGCGCGGTGGAACTAACGTGGCGCGGATGAATTGGGCAAAGTGGTCAATTCCAAACAGACCTATCTTATCCGGTTGGTCTTCGGGATCCGGCGTCGTCTTGCAGACCGTTGTGATATCTGTTGGCCTGAGGCGGTTCGAAATGCCGACTTCGTTCAGATAGGCGTCGGCGGAGAACGACAGAATGCTGCCGTGCTGATCCTTCCAGCCAAAGCGGCCCACGCGGGTCTGTCCAGGTGCCTCAAAGATCTGTACCTCCACGGTCTCACCATGGATCACACCGCTGGTCAGTTTCGGTTGTTCGGCAGCGATGTTGATTAACGTCTGATCATCAATCGCTTCGACGAAGCCATCCCCCAACGTATTAAGCGCTGCTCGCAGCGTGCGGATGTTTTCGGTGGGCGGCAGGTGCTCTTCTGCTTGAGGGCAGATTGCGCGGTCGTTAATGAGTGAGCGGCCGGTGATCATGTCCTTGCCGTGATTAATCAAGATTGTCGGGTTTACGAAATTGCCATTGGCATCGAGGTGTCCCGCTCGCACTTCCGTGACTTGGCTGGGTCCACCGGTGCCGGTTCCCTGATGGCAATCGGCACAGATCGTAGCGTTGTGTACCGGGCCCAGGCCAGTGTCGTTTCCTTCGCGCATCTCGAAGTTCGCCTGGTCTAGAGCGAAGGTATCGTTAGGCGGTTCAGGAATGCCATTGCTGACACTCTTTGAGCCCGGATTGTTGGATAGTGTGGGTGTTTTAAAACCAGCAGGCGCTTCGGTCAGTTTGGGTGGTTGAGGATTCTGTGCAGACTGTTGTGCGAGGCCAGCAAGGCCAAGACCAATCACGCCGGAACAACACAGGGAGAGAAGAACGTTTCTACGGATCATGGAATGGCATTCCTCCAAAAGCATTTAGTTGTGACACCTATCAGGTGTAGTGAAGGGATCAACAAGCCGGCGGCAATGGCCACACGATGCTGAACTTTTGGGGCTCCTAACGTAGTAACTGGCAGATAAAGGAAATATTCTGTGGAAAAGTATCTTTACTTTCGCTCGTGAAGACATTCCAGATAAGGAAGGGGCGTCGCAACATCTGTCGTTCAGCGTTATGTTGAAGCTAAGAGCCTGTGCTCTCGAACAACTTCGCAAGATTGTTGATATCGGCCGCACTGGCGTCGCCAATTACGAAATAGCGAAGGCCGCCCTGAGTCCACGTTTCCAAGTTGAACGGCAGTTTCTTCTGTGACAGAAAATTCTCGTCCAACTTCGCCGGCAACAAACGTTCCTGGAACACGAACACAGAAATGTGATGCTTGCGCACATCGTAGATCAGATGCGCTCCTGGGGCCTGGTCTAGATAAGTCATCCGGCCGCCAAGCAGAGAGAAGTCAGAGTTCTGCAGTTCCGGCAAGTTGAACGAGAAGGGAATTTTTCCCTGGAACCAGGGCTTCACGGTGTGGCGGTCGGTGGAGATCACATCCACCGGCGATGAACTAGCCAGCGTCGCCACGTGCAAATCTGCAATCTCGCTGAAAACCTGACTTCCGTCCCTGCGCGTTCCCGTATAGGTTGCGGTCAAGGCGCCAATCACGACGACAAAGGCTGTGGCCGCAGCGAACATCCATGCTCGACTCAGGTTTCGCCGCGGTTTAGGCGCAATGGACAGCTGCACGCGTTTGCGGAACTCAGTAGTGGGGGAGAAACGTCTTCCTGCGAGTTGAATCGCGCGCTTCATCTGTACACGCGCAACAGTATCCACTGAGCAAGATTGGCAGCTGCGGACGTGGCGGTCTACGCTACGCATCTCCGCCTCTGAAAGCTCACCATCGAGATAAGCGTCGAGCTGTGTCTTCCAAGACTCACAAACCATAGTTGGTCCCCTTTGCAATTGGCGTCACTGCTCCTGGTTGCATCTGTGTTCGCAGGCGGGCAGACAAAGTTTTTCTGGCGCGCGACAAACGTGACATCACCGTTCCTATCGGAATTGCAAGCGTTTCCGCAATCTCCTGATACGACATCTCCTCCACCTCACATAAAAGAAGGATCTCCCGAAAATGCACGGGGAGTTCATCCATCGCAGTCTGTAGCAGCTCATGGTTCAACCGCGCAAACAGGTACGTTTCTGGCGTGTCGCGCTCAACTGCCAGCTCAGTTCCGTCCTCCTCGGGGTCGAGAGGAACGGTCATGGTCGCTTTCAGCCCCGTGCGCGAGGTCAGGAAGGTGTTGCGCAAAATGCGGTACATCCAAGCCCGAAAGTTAGTTCCGAGCTGAAAAGAACCGAATCCTTTCAAAGCCTTGGCGTAAGTTTCCTGGACCAGATCTTCGGCTTCTTCGCGATCGCGTGTAAGCCAGTGCGCGAAGTTATAGAGCTGGTCGAAGAGCGGCATGGCCAGCTCTTCAAAGGACTCGAGTTGAAGATCCGCAGTTGACACGTCCAATCGCTATAACTGCGCGGGGTGTCATTTTATTCCCCTTAAGAAATAAATTGTGGAATAAATCGTCGGTTCGAGGGAAGAGGGCAATCGGCAGAGATGCCGGTAAGAAGGAATAAAAAGTCAGAAAACCCAACACATCGCAGAAAAAAGTGACGGGAATAAAAGGGACCTGCCGCAGTTATCAACTCTGAACGTCATAAACCACGGAGGACAGATGTCCGGCAAGAAGCAAGATTTTATCGATCAGAGTTTGCAAGACCTCAACAATGATGGCGTTGATCGCCGCGGATTCCTGAAGTGCATGGCTTGGGCGGGCACGGGCCTGGTCTGGACCATGAGCGGCGGTATTCCGGTATCGCGGGCTTTCGCCAAAAGCGGCGGCAAAAATAAAGATGCCGCCAAAGGCGTGGACTTCAGCTTTGTGCAAATCAGCGACAGCCACATCGGCTTCAATAAGCCAGCCAACCCGGACGTCACCGCGACTCTGCAAACCGCGATTGACAAGATCAACGCCCTGCCCAACAAACCGGATTTCATCATCCACACCGGCGATCTCAGCCAACTCTCGAAGCCAAGTGAGTTCGACACGCTCGATCAAGTACTAAAGGGAGCCTCTGCCAAACAGATCTACTTCGTTCCCGGCGAGCACGACATGCTGAACGACAACGGCGAGCAATATCTGCAGCGCTACGGCAAGGGTACAAAGGGCACCGGCTGGTACAGCTTCGATCAGAAAGGCGTGCATTTCGTTGGTCTGGTAAATGTCGCCAACTTGAAGGCCGGGGGCATGGGCTCGCTTGGTCACGAACAACTGGAGTGGCTTGAGGACGATCTCAAAGGCCGTTCTGCCAGCACACCGATCGTGCTGTTTGCGCACATTCCGTTGTGGACTATTTATCCGGATTGGGGTTGGGGAACCGACGATAGTGAACAAGCTTTGTCCTACGTCAAGCGTTTCGGCTCCGTGACCGTGTTGAACGGCCATATTCATCAGATCATGCAGAAGGTTGAAGGGAAGGTTTCCTTTCACACCGCGATGTCGACGGCTTTCCCGCAACCGGCGCCCGGGACTGCGCCTTCAGCAGGACCGATGAAAGTACCAGCCGACCAGTTGCAGAAGGTGCTGGGAATTACTGATGTCAATTACATGGTCAGTGGCAGCAGCCTCGCGATTGTCGATTTGCCACTCGGAGCTTAGAGGGTTTTGGAAACAATCAGCAAGTCAAACTATGAAAGGGAAGTAAGAAAATGACGAATAAGAACATGTGGATTGCGAGTTTAACAGCACCAGTAATGCTCGCAATATTATTGCTGTGCGCGGGATCACCGAGCGTCATGGCGAGCAGCGACAAGGCCTCGGCCGCGGCTGCGGAGGTGAAAATCGATAATTTCAGTTTCGGACCGCAGACAATTACAGTGCCCGTCGGAGCCACAGTTGTTTGGACCAACCGCGATGACATTCCTCACACGTCGGTGAGCACCGAGGGTGTGTTCAAGTCCAAGGTGATGGACACGGACGAGAAGTTCTCCTACACATTTACCAAGGCGGGGACATATCCCTACTTCTGCTCAATCCATCCCAAGATGACAGGTCAGGTGGTAGTGCAGTAACACCACGTTCCCGCAAGCGATCGGGAAAATATATGGCGTGAGTAGACAGCCGGCGCCTTGAACCTGAGTCAGAATGCCGGAGAAAGAAATCATCATATGCATAAATCCCGTTCTCAAATTGCCGTAACGTTTGTCACTGTCGGGTTACAAAGAGTTGACAATGAAATGACATTCCGCTCCGAATCTTGCAAGGGGTCGCGGCGTCTAACTGCACAGTTGTTCTGGAACCAAATCATAAACAAAAGAATTGGAGCATAAGACGTGACAGACAAAATACTTCCATCTACGGTGACTGAAACCGAATCCTCGGAAACCACAGCTTCCTCGACGGGACAATCTGTTCAACGCGACTCGCAGAAATTAGTCAGGCGGAGATCCTTTCTGCAGGGCCTCGGGCTTGCCGGAGTGGCGCTGTCCACTGGTGGCTTGGTAACAAGCAAGGCCGCAGCGGCAACATCCAGCTTGGGCGGGCAGTTGAGCAAGGGTGACGTCGCAATTCTGAAACTCTTGGCTGCCGCGGAACTGATCGAAGCCGATCTTTGGCAGCAGTATGCAGAGCTGGGAGGAGTTACGCAAGGAACTCAGAACCCCTACCAGTTGGCTCTGCAAAATCTGGATAGCGATGGTTCGCAATACATCTCCAGCAACAATCTCGATGAACAGAGCCACGCCGCTTTCCTGAACGCTTACCTGGTTTCCAAGGGAGAGGAGCCAGTGGATCTCGATCGCTTCCGCACTCTGCCGAGCAGCCAGGCCAAGGGAGCGCAGCAAATCGGACGGCTCACCAACGTCATGCAGCTCAGCGTGGATACCAGTTGGTATGTTCGGTATCGCAGCGCTACCAACCCCGATTTTGGCGCCACTTTCGCGGAAGCGCTTTCGGCGCTGGCTAAGGGCCAATTTCCGGGAATCCCCAGAACCGATGCGGACTTCGGTCCCAAGAACCATGTCCAGGCAATCGCCAACACTGCGGCATTCCACTTTGGCTTTATCGAGCAAGCTGGTTCAAGCCTGTACGCAACTCTCAGTCAAAAGGTATCGAGCGCGGAAGTTTTGAAGATCACGCTCAGTATCGGCGGAGACGAGATTTGTCACTTCCTCGAGTGGGTGGATTTTTCGGGCAATGGTGTGCAGCCGCCGATTGCTCCATTTACTGATCCGACCAATGGATTGCACTTCCCTAATTTCGATGCCAAGAAAAATCCGTTGCTCCAGACCAACCTCATCTTTCCTGTACCGTGCGAGTTCATAAGCCCCAACTTACCCCACTGCGCGGTAATTCGACCGACTTCTCCGGGGCAGATCGACGCTGTGGGCGCTATCAATGGGTTCATCAGCGACGGACTGTTCATTGGCCAAACGCCGGAGTTCTCCGAACTGGTGCTCAACTTGGCGCACGAAGCGGATGCGGCAACGCGTAGTTAATGGCAGGAGTTGTAATTTGCGTTTCTTCACAGGCGGACGCCGTCCAGAATCAGCGGTGCGGCGTCCGTATTTTACCAATCACGTTTCATTGGTCTGAATCGGAGGAGAGCTCATGTTTGAAGGATTGTTTCAACCGATGCATCTACTGGTTATTTTCGGAATTGCCCTGCTCGTATTCGGGCCCAAGAAACTTCCCGAGCTAGGCAAAGGAATTGGAGAAGCATTCGCGGTTTCAAGTCCGCGATGAAAGCTGAGGAAGAGAAGCCGGCCACGACAGCGAGCACGATTGCCAACGAGTAAGACTTAACCGAGGAGTGAACGGTGGGTTTCGGAACGGAAATACTTTTCATGCTGTTGCTCGGACTCGTGGTATTGGGGCCCAAGCGCCTGCACGCCATGTTGGGACACGTAGCCCGAGCTAAAGCTGAACTGGAGAAGGCAACGCGCGGTTTAAAGTCTCAGCTCGGCGCGGAACTAGATGCTGCCGACCATAATGGCAAGACTGAGATTGTCCACGAATTGGTCGGCGAGCAGTGAACC
>Ga0210396_10005790_pt1 | contig 11875 bp, 14 predicted proteins | sample IncBWH17OmetaG_FD_155466 | JGI IMG/M metagenome (GOLD analysis project Ga0210396, IMG submission 155466) | Forest soil microbial communities from Barre Woods Harvard Forest LTER site, Petersham, Massachusetts, United States - Inc-BW-H-17-O ...
ATCGCCTTTGATTTCACGCTTCCAGTTCAGCCGACTTGCGACCTGACAGTTGTCAGAACTGACGGAGGAACTGTGACCCATGAGGACTGGGAAGCAGCCAAAAAGCAATTTTGTTTGAGATGTCGAGGCGAGTTGAGTTGGAACTCTCCGCAACTCGAAACTGGGGATGAAAATTCTCATCTATGGCGCGGGTGTGCAGGGATCGCTCTACGGCGCGCGATTGTTCGAGGCCGGGCATGACGTCACTCTGCTCGCTCGTGGCTCCAGGTTTGCCGACCTGCGGGCCAAAGGAATAGTCCTCGAAGACAGAATCTCGAAGTGGCGCACAGTGACTCGTGTTCCGATTGTCGACCAACTCTCTCCTTGCGACAAATACGACCTGGCGATGGTCCCCGTGCGCCGGGAGCAGATTGGAGATGTCTTGCCAACCCTTTCTGCCGCGCGGAATATCAGGTCGGTCTTGTTCATGCACAATCACGCCGGAGGCTCCGACCAGTTGATCGCCGCTGTCGGGCGAGAGCGTGTCCTGTTGGGTTTTGCCGGCGCCAGCGGTTCCCGCGAGGGCAATGTCGTGAAGTACTTGCTAATTCCGCAACAGCCCACGACGCTCGGCGAAATCGAAGGCCCACCTACACATCGCATTCGGGAAATCGCAGCCATGCTGAAGGAAAGTGGATTCAATGTTGCCCCGAGCCAGAACATGGATGCTTGGCTGAAAACTCATGCAGTGTTCGTGATCGCTGTCTGCGGAGCGCTTTATTGCGCTGGCGCTGACAACTACGCATTGTCACGATCCTCAGAAACCATGGTCTTGTTCGTCAACGGCGTCCGCGAAGGACTACGGTCGCTCCGAACACTCGGCCTTCCGCCCCCCCGATCAACCTACGGGCCATCTTCGATTGGATGCCGAGGGATATCGCAATCGCCTACTGGCGTCGGCTCTTTGGATCCGAGCGAGGTAAGTACTACTTTACCGAACATGCACGAGTAGCCTGGGCGGAGATGAAAATGCTTTGCGATGAAGTTAGGACTTTGCCGGGAATTGGACCATCCGCAGCGCCTTCGTTCGATCTCCTGTGCGGTGCGATCGACGCTTATGCAGTTCGGATGAGCGCATCCACCCTCAATCTCGGTTGCGCTCATTGAATTTTGAAGCGAACCGGCGGAATTGCCCTGTTGCTCCTATCCACATATGCCGAGCACCGTTATTCCTTGGAGATTTCAACGCTTTCTGCTACTTCATTCCCAGATCCGGCAGGATCTTGGGCTTGTTTTCCCCGGATGCAATAATTTGATGGCATGCTGAACAGTCATTGGTAATGGTCTGGCCATCGGCGCTCGTATGGCCACCATCGTGGCAGCGGAAACAGCCCAGAGAGTCAGTGTGTCCAAGATTGTTCGGGTGTGTTCCCCAGGTCACACGCATGTCTGGAAAGATGTTTCGCAGGTAGATATTCGCCACTTCTTGGGCAGCCTGCTTTACTGCAGCTCCCCGTGTTCCATCGATTTCAGGGTAGTTGCTCTGATAAAACTTGGTGATCTCGCGGGTGATGCTCTGCTCGGCGACTTCGCGAGTGCTGTAATTTACCTTAAGCACCTCGACCGCTTTCTTCCTGATGTAGGGAAGATCCGGGCTGATCCGCCCAATCGACATTTGCTTGTCCACAGCGTTTTCGGGCAGCTCGGCAACATGCGCGGGCCGGTTGTGACAATCTAGGCAATCCATCACGCGATGCTCGCCTCGGTCCAGCTGTTCTTTGGTTGGCTTGGCGTCACCGGAAAGGAATTCGGTGGTCTTTCCTTTATCGTCGGTGTAATACACGGCCGGAATGGTCTGCCGCTGGGGGTCGGTTGAAACGTAGCGGATGCGAGCTGCGTCAGCTAGATGATGCCCATGGATTCCGCTCACTGACAGACCATTGCTTCCACCTACCTTCAGCATCACAACATCTGTCTGCGGTGTGTTTTTTTCATCTTCTGTGTAGCTGGTGCGAACCAGCAATTTATCGCCTGCGAAACGGCCGGGCCAGTGACATTGTTCGCAGGTTTGGCTAGCCGGACGGAGGTCCTTTACCGGCGAAGGGATGGGGCGCGGATAGGTATGAGTGGCGACCATATACACCTGCCGCAAGCCGGTCAGTTTGGCTCGCACCATCCAAGGCAGCCCAGGGCCAATGTGGCAGTCCACGCAAGCCACGTGCGCATGCGGGGAAACATGGTACGCGGTATTCTCGGGAAGCATGACGTGACAAGTCGTTCCGCAGAAATTCGTCGAATCCAAGTACTCGACGCCGCGGTAGGATGCGGTGCCAATAATAAGGAGATTGATTCCGGTCGCCAGAGCCACCCATTCGAAGGTGCGCCTCACGACAGGCAGATGAAGATCAATGGCGGGGAAACTGGCCGGCAGTAGCCCACTTCCGCGCAGACTTCGACGCCTGAGCCAGATGCCGAGTGGAATCAACAGCAGGCCCACTGCGAAAATGGCAGGGAGGATGAGAAAGACCAAGATGCCAATGTAGGGATGCGGCGGTCCCGGCAGGAAGATCTCATAGAACCAGAAGGCGATCGTGGTAAGCGCCGCGCTCGTCGTGATCACCGCACCGGTGAGCGAGACGGGATTCTGACCTAGGAAATAGATTGGCTGCGACCAGTTTCGGATGCGGTCTCGCGGATTCATTTTGAAAGGAGCGCCTCTCCTTAACTAGTTTCTATGTACGCTCGGCGCGCACAGAGATTCTGCCACGGCGGATCGTTCGCCTTGAACGAGCTCTTCACACTTGCCGCTACTTTTTCAGGGTGCGGATATAAGCAACCAAGCCGCTAATGTCATCCGCTTTCAAGGACTTTCCGTACGCGGGCATCTTATTCTTGCCGTTCGTAATGATAGTAGAGAGTTCCGCATCGGACATTCCCTGCACCTCGGCTGTGCTGAAATCGTGGGCACCCATTGTCTTCCCCGTCGCCGAACCGGTTCCGTCGGGGCCATGGCAGCCGGCACATTTTGATTTGTAGAGCGTCTGCGACGCACTCTGCGCTTGAGCCGACAATGAAAGAACAAACCCGAGAGAAATCACAGTCACCATGGCGAGCACCTGCATTCTTCTTGCTTTCATCTTTTAAGCTCCATTCGGTTCTGTATTTGTATTCGCGTCCTCAATTTGTTAACTACAGCAAATCTGAAAGCGTTCCGACGATACATCTCTGTTCCTTGTCCCGTGCCCTGAAAACGAGAGCATCAGAATGAGTAACGCAAAGACTCGGTTAGGGAATTGGCGTGAAAATAGCGTGGCGCGGCCGGGCCGACAAAGGAACCTTCCCCGTACTGGTAATAATTCCAGCCCATGTTGTAAGCCAGCTTATGGCCAATATCCACGCTCAGGTTGGCTACAGGCTGCTGATACTTGTACTGCACCGTGCCGAGAGGCTGCAGAATGTTGAACTGCGGCGCGCTGCCGTCAACACCGGAGATGCTATAGCCGATGTTAGCGAGCACTCGCTTGGCGGGCTTGAACCTGACGGTCGCCACTCCGAAATTGGTGTGGTTGGTGTAGTACGAATCGGCCATAAAGTTGTTGGCCGTATCGTTTCCACCGCAATTATCGTTGTTTGCATTGTTCACGAAGGGAAGAACTACTCCGGTTGGCGGCGTGTCGTTGAAGCAGATGACGGCGTTCTGAATCACGCTGTTGAAGTTGTATGCGAGATCCAGGCCGAAGCGTTCGCGCGGCGCCAGCGATGCGGTCAACCCGTAGTTCTGGTTGTGGCCCAGGTACTGGGTTTGTGCGTCGGCGTTGGATTCTTGCCGGATATTGATGGAACCACCCAAGGTTGCCCACGAGCGCGGTGTATAGGTCATCTGGAAGCGATAGCGCGCGTCCTTGCGGGGTGACAGGCGAACGAACACGGCGTTGTAGTTAGTGTGCTCCAGATCGAAATTCAATCGCAAAGCATGGCTGGGGCGCGCCCAGAACCCGAAGAGCGCGGTTTTCTCCAATCCCACGAAATGGTCCAAGTCGCCGGGCAGAAAATCGTTGAAGTGATTGAAGTCCCGGTCGCCATAGCGGTAGCCGATCCGTGCCCCGGCTTTTTTCGAAATGTCCCAGGCCAGTTCGGTCTGATTTCTAGTCCACGTCTGGTTGAAAGATGACTGGACAACGGTGGAGATCGCCGTGGGGGCGGTCGCGCTCAGCAGAGTCAGCAGTGTGCACGGTGTCGGCGGCGTGGTGGTTGGACAGTCACTGTCGACTTCGTTGAAACTGCCATTCTGTGGGATGCGGTAGGCCCAAAAATAGAACTTCTCGATCAACCGCAGATGTGTGGTGAGATGCACGGTTGCCCCGACATCGAGTACATCCGAAATTCTATTGGCATCGGCTTCCCCGGTGCCGAGAAACGCACGGGTGGCGGTGCGGGTGATCAAGCCATCGAACGATTCGTCCAACGGCGTGGTCGAAGTTGCAGAGCTGTAGGATAAAGAAGCGACTAGGTCTACTCGCTGGAAATAATTGCTTCGCAGGCTGACGCGTTCGGTAGGCGTGGAAGTCCGAATCCGCTGATTCCGCGCGTAGCTGAAGTAAGCGCTGCATGTGACATTGGTCAAGGCCCCGTTGAAAATAAGACTGGTTGCCGGCGGCACTACGGCGCAGGGTTCCTTGTTCACCGTGTCGATGGACAAGCCCAACGAAACAGAGCTTACTGGCGTGGTGGGCAAGAGCGCTTCGTTGATGGGATTCAGTTGGTAGTCTGTATCTCCCTTGTAGTCGTAAAGAAACTGGTCATAGCTGAGAACGGTTCGCGGCGCGATTCTAAAGTCCACTCCCAAGCGGTACGAGTTCATGGTTGTGTTCCAGTCCTGCAGAAGCGAGGCTTCCGTACCCTCGTGGATGCTGCTGTACGAAGGCCCGGTCATATCGTTATGCGAATATCCCAAACGGAAACTCACAGTTGACTGCGGGAGCAGCGTGAGATCGATGTCGCTCATGCGTCGCGTGGTGTCGAACAGGTGCGGCGAGTCGAGTATCGGGATCGAGGGAGTTGAGCCCCCGGGGGCAGGTGGGACCGGCGGATTCAGCGGATTCGCCAGCAAGTCGTAGTCCGAAAAATATTGATCGCGACGAAAACTGCTTTGCAGGTTGTACCACTTGCTCTTGTCCGCGCGCAGGCGTAAGGCGTTGTTGGGATCGCCCCCCCACCCGAAACTGTTCAGGTAAAGATCGTCGAACAGCAGACCCTGATGATCGACCGACTGCATCGTAAGGGTCTGGTCAAGGATGCGCGGTCCGGTCTGCAGATTTACCAGGGTGTCGTACATATCGCCGCTGCCGGTCACGTCGGAGGAACGGTAGCCCAGTTCAACTGAGGAGTGAATCTGGTATCCGCTGCTGGTTATGCCGTCGGCTTCTGCAGGAGGAGCTCCGGCCTTGGCGGGGGCTGGACTCGCGGCGGGAGTCTGGGCGAAGAGTGCTTCTGATGACCACACGATCACGGCAATTGCGCACAAAAGCGCCGCAACAGCCGTCGCGATTCGACGCTTGCATCGACCCCGGATGGCCGCCGCCGACTTGCTCCAGGTCTGCGGACGCAGACACGCGCATCTCTCCGCTAGAGAAATTTGCAGGGCGAGTTTTCTTATCGGCTCCATCGGCACTCCCTACTTGAAAAACACATCGCTGAAATTGGAGCCATGAATCTGCGTGTGACACATGGTGCAGGCCTGATACTTCGCCGACTGATTGTGCGCGGGGCCAGCCGGGCCGCCGGCCGTTAACGTAGTCGAGAACGTGTGGCACTGCAGACACAGCATGTTCACCGGCATCACGTTGAGCAGCTTTGGATTTGTGGAACCGTGGGGCGAATGGCAACTGGTGCAGCCCTCAGTCTTCACAGGCACATGGTCGTAGACGAAAGGACCCTGCTTATCGGCGTGGCACTTGTAGCAAATGGCATCGCCGCTCGCCAGGGTCCGTAGCTGCCGAACGGTTGCCGTGCCATGCGGGTTATGGCAGTCCACACATTGCATCAAACCTTCGTTGACGCGGTGGTGATAAGGTTTGGCAAAGTCTGCCTTAGCGGAGACGTGGCATCCGTAACACAACTGGGGTTGCTCTTGGACCAGCAGGAACTCTTTTTCTTTGGCGTGATGGGGCGAGTGGCAATCGAGACATCCGACATCGCTGCTGGAGTGAGCGGATTCGGAGAAATGCGATTGCGCGTGTGCTTCGCCGTGGCAGGTCAGACAGCGAGCGCTAGTCTCCTGCCGCGACTTTCCCTCAAACACGAATATTTTGGTCTTGTCGCCGCCGCCGGCCACGTGGTCGGCTCCGGGACCATGACAACCCTCACAACCCTGCTTCGAAGGACCGCCCTTCGGGTTTAGCGTGGTCTTCCAGTGCGGCGTTTTTGCCCAAGCGTCATAAATTTCCTCGTGACAGGTCTTGCAGGTCTCGGCTCCCACGTACTTGGAAGCTTCGGGAGAAGACGTAGCGGCCGTAAGTGCGCTGGCGGACTGGGCGTTCTTTCCACCAGCCTGCTGGCTCACCTGGCCGGCGGCAAAAGCGAGCGCGACGAAAAGACACAGCGAGGAGAATAGAAGAACTCGACAGGCTTTGTGACAAAGTTCGTGGCTCAGCAAGTTTGAGTCCCTCGGCTCATCTCGTTCAGGAGGGCCAGCCCCCAGGTCACCTGTTAGAGGAAATTGCAGAAACTTTACCGTGACTCGCAATTCCAGGACTGTTCACAATTGCTCATCTCTCGAGAATCAAACACCGCCCAAAACCTCATGACCGTCCACATTTCCTGCCGCACGGAGCGAGTGGCCATCTTCTGGCACATCCCGTGGCCGAATCCGGCATTTGTCCGTGGCAACTGGCTTATGCGCGTCTGAACAATGGAACTCGCGTTGTTGACGTGGCCGATCTTCGCAAGTACATCTATGAACAGAGGGGCCGGATAAGGACAACCGGACTCAACGACAATGGCCGTGGGCAAGTCATCACCAAGAGTTATGGTTAACAGGAAAGCGCATTTGGACAGAAACTGGCACGAGCGCGAACAACACTGAGTCAGGCCATTTGCGAGATGAGCTGTAGTCTGGTTACGGCCCACCGGCAAGCAACTTCCTTTTTTTTCCTCGATCCAAACTTTTATTCGATCCCGAATACCACCATCGGTGCATCGGTTCAGGGCCTTTTCCATCTCTCAATCTCAGCCCTGATAATCGCCACCTCTCCTCGTGAAAGCATGACGGGTCCCCGCTTTTTCGCTGTTATATTCACCGTCCTTACTGCGGGTGGATTATACCCCACCGATTCACTGGACAACGGCGGAATTGTCACCGCAAGAATGGTGAGCAAAACAGAGCAGTAAAGCCTCATCATTTTCCGCCATACTTAGCGCAGATTCTCCCACAGGAGGGACTATGTTAGGTTACGGTTTGTTGGGAACGGTGGTCGTGATTGCAATAATTGTGGTCATTGTCCGCGCTTTATGAACTCCTCTGGACGTGCGAAATGCGCGTCCAGGTGTCTGTCTTTTCTCGATCAAAAGTCACGCTAACCATCTTAGGAGCGCCCTGGGCGATGGCAAACTTCTTTTTCACTGGCGGCAGCGGAGGTCAACGGGCGATCAACCTGGACCAAGTTCGCGAAGTAAGCCAAGACACAGCGACAGGCAGGATCAGCATCTCCTTCCAGCCCGAGCATACAATCGCGCTCGATGGGGAAGTGGCGAAGCAGTTCATGGATGTGCTAGGCGGACTGAAGTCCGAGGCCAAGGCTTTAGCACACGGAGCTGTGAAGCGTAGCAGCCGGACGCAGGCCACACTAAAGAAGCGCTCCACTACCGCTGAAACTTGCTATCAATCTTCCGCATGATTAGCAGGTCCAGTTAGCAAGTCCACTTAACATGCTCATTATAGGGCACTTATAGGAATTTAGTAACCAATTTTGTGGTTCCTGACGTGACCTTGAGCCGTGGTTGGGTCCGGGCGATGCTGTACGCATGAAGACACTCCAGGCCGTTCCCGAATCCCGCAAGACCCGCGAGCTACGCCGACTACGCCCGGTCCAAAGCAGCTTTGGCTGGGGATTCATTGGCTCAAATGGGAAATTAATAATCACCGATGATGACAGGTTGCCCTACGTGCTTCGCACCGGCAAAGGGCTGTCACCGGCTCACGCGCCCCTCCTCAAGTTCTCGCGGAGGAAGCCTAAATACCGGCGCGTGGGGAACCTGCTGCTGATGAGGGCGGGGATTTGAGCGAACACGCGTCTTAGTCCGGCTTCGTTTTATTCTGTGCGCTGGATTTTGGCGGAGGCGCTGACTGGAGACAACTCTTGTGAGCGAAGAAGCCGTATTCATCCGCCTTAGACTCTTCCGGAGGAACGGGCTCGCCGCACTTCCAGCAAACATAAGGGGGTGGGGGCGGAGGCAACACAGTCCCACGCTAGGCCCGTATCGCAACGGTTGCCATACCGGGAAAACCTGATTCCTCGGTCCACCCGGTTATGCAAGTGCCGCGCAATTCCGTGCCAGGATTTTCCCGCCATGCCCACCCAAGCCCGACCGTTCAAGTCATAGGGGAATCACTGTATTGCCAGCCGGACGTAATCCCATTACAAACAAAAATGAAGACGACGCAGACGCGACGACAAACCGAGGGTTTGACCTTGGGCTAGAGATCATCTCTCGGTTTGCTTTTTGCCTACCATCCAATATCTTCCCCCTGACAAGCCTTTTCCCCGCTCGCCGTGCCCTTGACATTTAACTGTACGCTGCCGCACATTGGAGGTATATTCTCCGCGCACGATGAGGGGGCTTTATGTTTCGCAAGCCGGAGGAAAGTAAGTTCACCTGCCCAATTTGCGACAAGCCAGTGGATCTGGAGCGCGACCGCTTCGCGGATGAGAACGGCCAGATCATGCACGAAAGCTGCTATGTGCAACGGTTGATGTCACGGAAAAAGCCTCCGTCGCCACAGCACACTGAGTAGATTCAATGACCGTGCTAGACTCTCGGCAGCTTGAACAGCTCATGGGGGAAAAGCCCGCCAATTCCGAACAGCTCCGCCGCGAATCTGATGAGTTGCTAGCGACAGCCGCCAAGCTGATAGAGCACGCGGCAACTCTTACAAAGCAAGCGGCTGAATTGCAGAAGCAGATAGCGCAGATGGAACATAACCGCAAATAGGACGGGGAGCTAAGCGACCGCGAGCCGGTCCTCATCCTTACTTCCCCGCTCTTTTCTTTGCTTGTCGGCACTTGCCGCCACATAAGGTCTGAGAAGAAAGTGTCCGTCGAAATATGCCTGCGTCGCTGAGCTACTTTCGGGAGTTGGCGTAGCATCCCGATTTCACTCATTGACCCTGCGACGGGGGTTTTGAGTGTAAACGCCTGTTAACAACAGTTATGCTCTTCCACGAGTCCGACCAGTCGAATCCGTGGCACAATGTCAGCGATGTTTGAAGACTATTCAACGCGCAGCAAAATGGTTCTTTTCCTCACACGTCTGGAGTCGGGAGCGCGAGGGGCTGAAATGCTCGACCTCGACGATCTGTTTGCCGCATTGATAATCGAGGATCAGAACGCGACTCCTTCCGCTCTTACAAAACTCGGCATGACGGGCGAGCTGATGGTTTTGCCAAAGCATCAGCCATTCTTGCCACCGGACACAGCAACCAGTGTGCTGGAAAGAATCCACCAGTCCCAGCCTCGCTCTAAGCCCATTCCCCAGTCCAACGATCTGCCGATCGCTCCCGACCTTCGAGAAATATTGGCTGCAGCAAGCGATTTGAGAAGGGAAGTCCAAAGCAAGGAGGTCACGCCCCTGCACCTCTTAGCGGTGACGATGCGCGGGTCACACGGCGGAGCGCAGGCGTTTCGGGATGTAGGAATCACGGAAGAAAAAGCCCTAAAGGCGATCCTAAAAGAAGATCAGGGGTAACAGTCGGCGGGTTTCTGAGCAGGCTTCGGACTGACTGTTGACGTAACATCGCCATTACACTCATTGACCTTGGAATCGGTCGATTCTCAATGAGTGTAATCGCCTGTTATCGTCAGTTGAGTGATCACCACTCTGACTAATGTGTCGATATAGGGAGCGTAAAGAAAGTGACAGATACCAAAGGCAACAACGGTTATGCAGAAGAACCTGCCGAAAGGAATAAGCCGCTCCAAGTGCCGGAGCAGAACCGGTGCAGGCTCGCCCGTTTCACTCGGTTCTTCAAAAGATCCCGCCACCACAAACCCCATTCCCGCCAATGCCAGGGTATTGAACGTATCCACCCATGAGCCCAAATGATTGGGATGAGGACTGACCAATAGCATGTAGGTCACATGAAAAATGGGAATGAATGCAAGCAATATGCCGCCCCACACGAGGGCGACCATTGTCGCTTTCATTCTCATCAGGAGGGCCAGGGCCGACACAACCAGAGCAACTCCGACGAGCCACACGCAGATCGCAAGTCCAGGAATTCGTGGCGGCAATGGCGGCAGAATTTCAGAGCGGAAATCTGCATAGTACAACTGCAGAATCCCAATCGTTGCGAGACAAATCGCATGGAAGGCTTGCCAGGTTCTAACCAGGTTTTGAGTTAATGTCATCCAGTTGGGTCTCAATCGTCCGCTTCGTGCGCGTTCGGCCTTTGTGGTGAGCCTTCAAGCGAAGGAGCTATCATGCCGGTCCGCGTGGGTCCGTACAATAACCACTTCAATGGCATCGGGTATAGCCACCCTCAGAAGATTTGAATGAGTTGTCGCCATCTGAGATTGGCCTGGCGCCGCCCACTCGCAGGGAAACACTCCTTGCAACCGGAAGAGTTCCGATTCTTTCAGTCGTTCCGACACGTCCGAGGCTAGCTGGGTTTCTGTGCATTTTTGGCCAAAGAGCCGACAAACCTTAGGACGCTACTGCACTTTCTCCCAGACAACAGTCCACCGCGCAACCGAGGGGTCGTTCTTCTCAACGTCGCTGAGGATCAGCCTGTTGCCTTCAAAACGATAGGGGCGGATCTGCCGTGATCCTATAAATCCCGGTTCAGAAGCGATCTCCGGGAGATGAACAATCCAATGTCTCTTCAAGTCGATTTCATAGCGTCCACAGTAAGCAAAGGTACCGTCTGCGACCGCCAGCTTCTCTTCGAGTGTGGCGTGCGCTGGATCGGACCATTTTGGACGGTCTGGATTTACCAGCTGAGCGCACATGTAACCCTCGCGCTCATACATGAGGAAGCCCTTGGCATGGGGCCCGAGACCAGCAATCGGGCGACTGGTACCGTCCTTCATCGTTTCTTCCATGGACACGAGTCTCCATGTACCGGCGATTCGGTCACGAATATCCGACTCTGCCTGACCAAACATCGACGCAGTACATAGAGCGAGTCCGACCAGAATCAATACAAAAAGTCTCATGCAGGCTTCTTCTCCCAGGGGCAGCCTCTACTTCAGGTATCGGTCGAGCCAGTCCAACCATCGGCTGTAGACATCGCGCCTGCGGACGGGGCCGCTGGGAAGGTGTCCGGGTGTCGGGTAGGCTACGAACTTCACCGTCACCCCGTTGTCTTTTAAGGCATGGTAGAGCTGGTAGGACTCCGTGATGGGAACGACAGAATCTCCGGTATTGCCCAGGATCAGGGTCGGTGTCTTGGCCTGCGACGCGAAAGCGATGGGCGACTGCGCGACGTAATCCTTCATGTTGCTCCCCAGCCACGGAGAGCCCTTCGTTACGTAACGGAAGCTCACGTTAAAGTCTGAAAAATTATACGAGTCGTTTATTGACGCGAACGCAGCCCCTGCGACCGCCGCCTTCCAGATGTGGTAGTGGCCGATAAGCCAGCTCGTCATGTAGCCGCCGTAGGACCATCCACTGACCCAGA
>Ga0210396_10005791_pt1 | contig 11874 bp, 7 predicted proteins | sample IncBWH17OmetaG_FD_155466 | JGI IMG/M metagenome (GOLD analysis project Ga0210396, IMG submission 155466) | Forest soil microbial communities from Barre Woods Harvard Forest LTER site, Petersham, Massachusetts, United States - Inc-BW-H-17-O ...
TGTGTCGCGCCTCACCGTCTCGATCAATCCTTCGCTCCGCAAGGCTTGGCGCTTTGCATCGAGCACGGCATCGAGCAATCCGGCATCCGCACATCCCCGCGACATGACGCACATCCGCAGCGTGCGCATTGCTTCTTCTCTGGAAAGCCCGGCCAGGTTTCGAGCGAGTTGGCCCATCCCCGCGAGGTCGAGCGCCATAGGAAGGTGCTGGTCTCGATTCAGTTCGGCGAGCACGCCCTTCACGCCCGGCAACAACTCTTCCGACGTCGGCAGGTCCAGTTGAAATGCTACCGCTTCGGAGGCCAGTTCCGCGGGCAGGTGCAACGACGGCGCAGATATCACAATCGCACGACGCGCCGTCCTGAACTTCTCCGCCAGATCCCGCAAGCGCCTGCAGATTCTGTCGTTTTCGCAGTACCGCGCAAAATCCTTGAGAAAGAAGATAGCGTCGCCCGGAATCAATGGAATATTTGCCAGTGCCTGCTCGGGCTGATCGGTGTTGTAAAGCGGCGCGCCAGCGCATTTTGCCAGGCCGGCGGTGACGCTCCATTCATACATCGGCACACCCAGCTCAGCCGCCACTTCCAGGAGCAACTGCTTGAAGCGCTCTTCTTCAGGCGTCTCCACTGTGATGATCGGGTGCCGCGAGTTTACGAGCAGCCTCAGTTCGTCATGCTTGGTGTGAACGGGAGCTGCTCCAGAGCCGCTCGCTTTTACGCGAACCGCATTCGGTTGCGCCGGTGCGCCGGACGATCGAGGCGCGGGCTCGTTGGACTGATTTTTTGGCTCTTGTGACAAACCCGGTTCCTCGTTTGACGACAGAAGTTCAGGTGACAGCTAAAAAGAGAGAGCGTTAGATGGCCCGACGATAGGCTACCAAAATCAAGAAAAAGAAAGCTCGGTTTTGAAGCGCGCGACGCAAGCTTGTCAACGATCGATATTTGACCTAGTTGCCCTATTGATGTGACATAGGGTGGACTCGGTCCTTGGGAATTGCCTTGGCGAAAATGTGCAACACTTTAGCTCAGTGAAAAGCAACTCAAACGACGAAGTTTCGTATGCTGTTTAGAATCAGCGATGTATCTAGCATTTGCCCATCTTCGAAGTTTGGCACCTAATCTGCTCGCTTCTGTAACGGTGGTGTGTGCCAGCAGGTATCGCCAATGGGAGTGAGCTAAAATGAAGAAACTTGGATTTGCAGCACTTTTGGGCATTGCGCTTCTGGCTCCGCTGGCCAGCGCTGACCCCGGAAACCAGAACGGTTGCGTCCCCAGTGGCGATCAGCCGAAAAAGTGTGATCCGGCACCAGTTCCAGAACCTGGGATCGCAATTCTTGTCGGTTCGGGACTCTTGGCGCTCGGTGGCTTTGCACTTGCGCGTCGCAAGCAGGAACTGAACTAAAAACCCTGTAATCCGCGCAGCGCCCAGACCTGCGCGTCGCCCGAGTATTCGGGCCATCCCGTGTTTATTCTTCGCGCTGCCCGACCGTCCGTTACAAGTCACTCCATTCCACGTTAAATAGCCCGCGACGAGTCTTCCTGCAACATCCCAGCGACCACGCCTGCATCACAACTGGAAATCTCAAAGTCCGCAGGCCCATCCTCAAATCGAATCCTGAAGGAAAGTTGAATAAGGTGTCGAGAAATCCGCGCCGCCGAAGTTACCCTTTCGCACAATCGCGCAAGGCCGTTCGCTCCTGCCCGACCAGAATGCTAACCTTGGAAATTGCTCCCCGGAGGCTTGGGTGAACGAATCCGCGCTGTCCAACGATCCCGGCACGCAGAAGCGCCGCAGCACGCGCATCGTGCAAGCCGTCCCGCTCACTGTGACGGGTGTGGACGCGCTGGGGCAGCCCTTCAAAGAGCGCACCACCACCGTGATGGTGAACTGTCACGGTTGTAAGTACCAGTCGAAGCACTACGTTCCCAAGAATTCCATCGTTACTCTGGATATTCCGACGCCTGAGCCCGGCCGCCCGCCACACTCCGTTCAAGGGCGAGTGGTCTGGGTGCAGCGTCCTCGCACCGTCCGCGAACTTTTCCAAATTGGGCTCGAGTTTGAAAAGCCAGGTAATGTGTGGGGCATCGCGTTTCCTCCAGATGACTGGCAAGCGTCGATCGCTGAAGGCGGCACGGACGCGTCCCGCACCTTGGAACTTGTCCAAGAGTTCGAGATAGACGCAGCCGCTTCCGCGCCGCCAGAAGCTGATGTTCCCGCGCAAGCCAATCTTGCGCCCACTTCCGTGGCTCCGGCTGCCGGGGCACCTGCTGCACCCGTAGCTCACGTTGCGCCGAAGAAACAGGCTACACAGGGGCCAGCCGCACCGCCTGCGGCTCCAACCGTGCCTTCGGCCGCCGCGCCGCACGCTGAGGACAAATTACAAGCCGTGCCGGTTCCCTCGGCCGACGCGCAGGCTGCGATTGCGCGGCAGATGGCCAAAGTGGTGACGGAGGTCAAAGAAAATCTCGACAAGGCCATGCGCAAGGGAGCCGAAACGGCGATCGCCGAAGAAATGACGATCGTGCGTCAGCAGCTGGATGTGCAGCTTCACGACGCTGTAGAGCGCGCGATCAAAGTTTCGATGGAGCGTGTCTCCGAGACGTCGGTAAAGAAAGTGGTTCAGGAGGCCGCGCAGCGCACCGCCGCAATCGTGGAAGAAGCGCGCAAAGCCACCGAAATTTCGTCGGAGCATCTCGACGCCAAAGTGCGAAACGCGGTGCAGCAAGCGGTGAGCACCGCGGCCGAGCAAGCCGCGCAACAGGCAGCGCAACAAGCCACCGCGCAGAATCTGAAGACTGCGGTCGAAGAAGCTGTGGAGCGGGCGATCAGCAGCCGGCAAGCCACGTCACCATCTCTCGACATTCTCTCGTCACCCGAAGCGGCGCAGCGCCATCTGGATGACTGGCGCAAGAGCCTGGAAGACACCGCGCAGAACATCCGCAGCGAGACGGTGGAGAAGGCGAACGTCGAGGTAGCGGAGGTCAACCGGCGCTGGCAGGAAACGTTTGACGCCGCACTGGCGGGCGCGTCGCAAAAAATTGGCGCACAACTGAACGATGCATCGCGCGCGGCACTTGAACAAGCACAGCAGGACATTGATGCGAGGAAATCGGGACTCCAGGGAACACTCGACGAAGTGATTGCGGGCGCGCGTTCCACCGTTGATTCACTCAAGGCGGACCTCGAACAGGAACGTGCGCGAACTGAACAGGCGAAATCCACTCTCGAAGAAGCGGCGCGAACCACTCTCGAATCTGTCCGGGCAGCGGTCGATCAAGAGCAAGCCCGCGTGCAGGAAACAAAGTCGCAACTCGACGCTGCTGCGCAAAGCGCGCTTGAATCTGTTCGAGCGAATCTCGAGCAGGAGCGGGCTCGCGCGGACGAGGCGAAGTCGAGGCTCGAGTCCGCTGCGCAATCCATGCTGGATCATACTCAGCAGCGGCTCGACGGAATCCTGTCGGAGAAATATCAGGAGATTGGGCAGAAGGCAGACAAGGCCATTGCAGAACGGGCCGAGCAGATCGAGCCGACGCTCGAAGCGGCAGCGCGGAAGGTGGTACAGCGCATCTCGGGCGAATTCGATCAAATGCTCGCCTCCAAGGTGGGCGATGCGCAAAGCGTAGTTTCTCAGCTTTCCAGCGCCGAAGAGCGTGCTGCCGAAACTCAGACGGCCCTCATCGAGCAGATCCAGCAGATCTCCGAACAATCCCGAGAGCTCAAAGAGACCACCGGCGGCCACATCGACAACATCTCCGGCCACGCGGCGAAGATTCAGCGCTCGCTCCAAGAGCAGGCCATGGAAGTGGCCGAGCAGGCAGCACAGTTCCGAAATACCGTGGTCGAGCACATCGACCAGATTTCCGGACACGCTTCGAAGATTCAGGATTCGGTCCGCGAGAATCTGAAGCAGCAGTCGGACAGCGCCGTGCAGGAATCGCTCGACCGGCTGCGCCAGGAAGCAGCGAAGGTCCCGGCAGAGGTAGAGCAGTCCTGCCGCGAGGTGGTCTCGAAGGTCACTGAGGACATCGAGCGCAAGGGCACCGAAACCGAGCATCACACTTACGAAGCGCTGCTGAAAGCGTCCGAGTGGTACCAGAAAAAAGCGCAGACCACGATGCAGACCTCGATGGAGCGGTCGGTCGAACAGGCAACCACGTCTCTGCGCGATCGCGCGGCAGAAACTTCGAGTTTGCTCGCTTCCGAGCTGGATCACTACCGGCGGACGTATGTGGAACATAGCCAGGCGCAGATTGAAGACGCGGCGAAAGAAGTGGTCGATCGGCAGCGCAACAAGCTGAGCGAGAACGCGGAAGTGGCCGGTGCGACCTTTGCGAACCAGGTGAATCGCGTGACGCTCGAATCGCTGAGGCGCTTCGAGGAAACTTCGCGCGAGGCTCTCGAGAAAGCGCGCTCCGATATGGAGTTCAACCGCGAAGGCTCGCTCGCGGAATTTCAATCAAGCCTCGACCAGCGAATGCTCGACGGAGTGGAGCAGGCGCGCGTTTACCTGCAATCGCAGCTTATGCCGATCGTCGAGAATTGGCAGGCACAGCAGGAGCAGGAGAAAAAGGCCTGGATGGAGCGGTTAAAGACCGCGACAGACGAGAACATCGAGCACTACAAAGAGCGGCTCGAAAACGCCTCGAATTCGTGGCTGCTCGCTTCCGCCACCACGCTCGGCCAGCATTCGCAGACGGTGCTCGACACGATCGCCAAGGCTGCTGAAAAGCGCTTGCGCGACACCTGCTCAGAAGTTCTCTCAGGAATGGGCGACACGTTGAAGAACCGGCTGCTGGGACTCTCCGCGGATTTCAGGCCCAACGACGAAGAAGACGACGACTTGCCGAAGCAAACGAAGTAACCGAGGAACTTTCCGAATCGCGTTCCCAAATCATCGTCGATTTATCAGCTTCAACTTCAATTTTACGCCGCCGATTCTTTAGCGTCAATTTTCAGCGAAAAATTTAAATTGCGAATTTTGGATGCCAATTTATCGCACGAACCGCGATGCCGGTATAATGGCTGGGTTATGTCCAACCACGCTTACGTGAGCATCTGGTGCAAGGATTTTTCCGAGCCGCGGATTTTGGAGCAATTTGGGGTGCTGCTCGCCACGGTTCCCTTTTCCGCCACCGCGCCTGGATTCGACTATCTTGTGGTTCGCGCCGTAGATGCTACCGAATCGCCGATTCTCGAGCAGGATTTGCGGGCGGTGCCGCTCGACGCCAACAGCGTGATCGAGCTCGCGAAGGATCACCTGAACAATGACTCGGCCTACGAAGTCCGCACGGGCTGGGACCTCTGGACGTACGATGACGCGCTCGGGCGATGGCAGGTTCAGCCGCAGCCGCTTGAGGTTTTCTGCTATGGCGAGGATTACGACGACGGATACTGGCGCGAATTCGGACACCTGGAAATCGACCTGGGATTCGAGCATTTCTTCACGGGGCACGGGGGTTTGCTCGGTTTCCGCCGCGGCGAGAAGGCAACCCCGGAGAGCGCAGAGGAAAGAAAGTTCCTCGAGGCCATGGAACGGCCTGAAAACCTCCAGAATTACCAGGAAAAAACCACCGAAAATATTCGTAGACTCCTGGAGTGGGTTCGCCGCATCGAAAAGGCAGTACTGATCGAGCGTCTGAAAATGTGGTCCGAGGGCGAGGAGAATTTTGAATCGCGCATCGAGGAGATTCTCGCGGCTCGGTAGTGTGGCTGCGGGGTGCAGCCTGGGGAAATTAAAGTCTCGGAGAATCCTTCTGTCTGGCAGAGCCAAGCGGCTACAATTGTCTGAAATATTGATGAAGCGCTATGCCATTTTCGCGGCGGCCGGTGTCGTCGCACTCGTTTGCGCGGGGTGCGACAAGTCGTTTATGTCTTCCTCCGTGGAGTCGACCAAAAACGGGACGACGCAGCCGGCTGCTCCAGCGAAACCCACGACTCCTCCTGATATTCAAGCGGCTGCTGAAGCTGCGCTTGGATCGGAAACGGAAGTGCTCGCGTTTGGAGATCTGGCCAAAAATGGAAAGCAGCAGATCTTCGCGGTGAACCGGTTGAAATCGACGCCGCAGGGAGTGATGCCGGGAACGCTGGTGAGCCGGGCCGTGGTGCTGGAGAACGACAGCGGCAAGTGGAAAGAAGTATTCCGCTGCGACGAGCACTTGCAGAACCCGAAGGGCTATCTCGGCGGGACACCGCTCGCATCCGTGGCGACATGGCGGCTTCAATCCGAGCAGCACGAGGACAAGGGATTACAGATGTACTTCACGCCGCTGGCCAAACCAGCCGGAGGCTACATCGAGACCATCGGGATTCGCTGGAATCCCGAGTTGAAGCTGTATGAGTCGCTCGATCGCACGTATGAACATTTCCTTGGCGAAACGAAAAATCTCGCGACACCGGAGTCGCAGGTAAGGCAATGAGCGCGATCGCACAACCCGTGGCAACTGCCGCGCGGCCGGCGAAGAAACCGTCAGGCTGGCAGAATCTGAAGCCGCTGCTGCCCTACGTAGGGCGCTACAAAGGCATGGTCACGCTCGGCCTGACGCTTGACCTGCTGATGGGTATTGTTGCGGCGCTTCCGCAGTTGGTTCAGGGCATCATTGCCGATTGCCTGAATGGACTTCCGCGGCCGCTGACCACTTTGTCAGGCACTGCGCGCGCCGTGCTGTGGCCGGTGCTCAAATTCTATTCTCCGCTGAACCGGCACGCGCTCGGCCTCTATTGCTTGACCATCGTTGTCGCGATGGTGGTGAAGGGGATTTTTTCCTTCTGGACGCGCTGGATTCTGATCGGCGTGTCGCGCGAGATTGAATTCGATCTGCGAAACGACCTGTTCGACCGGCTCGTGCGTCTCGATCCCGAATTCTACGTGAGCAATCGCACGGGCGATTTGATGTCCAGGACGACGAATGATTTGAACGCGGTGCGGATGGTGCTCGGTCCCGGAATCATGTATACGGCGACGACGATCGCAACGTCCGTGGTGGCGCTTTTCTTCATGATCCGTCTTTCGCCTGCGCTGACGCTGTGGGTGCTGCTGCCTGTGCCGATTGTGGTTCTGGCGGTTTATTATTTTGGACAGACGATTCACCGGCTTTCCGAGCGGATTCAGGCGGCGCTTGGTGCGCTGTCGACGCGGGCGCAGGAGAACCTGACCGGCGTTCGCGTGGTGCGAGCCTACGCGCAGGAGAAATCTGAAATCGGGCTGTTTGAAAATGCTAATCGCGATTATGTGGATCGCAATATCAAGCTCATCGGCTCGTGGAGTTTGTTCTTCCCTGCGCTCACGGCTTTGATTGGTTTGAGCTTCGTGATTTTGCTGGGCAGAGGCGGGACGCAGGTGGCGGACGGCGGCGTTTCGCTGGGAACGCTGTGGTCGTTCTACGCGTTTCTAGGGGTGCTGATTTTCCCGATCATCGCACTCGGCTGGGTGACGAATATTTTTCAGCGCGGCGCGGCGTCGATGGGGCGATTGATGTATGTCCTCAGAGCAGAACCAAATATTCGCGACAGCGCTGAGGTGGCGAGGAAAAGCGCGGGACCGAACGGGAACACGAATGCGGCCAGCCTCGATGCGGCAAAGACTGAAACGCCTATCCGCGGCGAAATTGAATTTCGCCATTTGAATTTCGCGTACCCGTCGCCCTCCGGCAGTCCGCCGAATGAACCTGTGCTGCACGACATTTCGCTGCACGTTCCTGCCGGCTCGACTTTGGCGATTGTTGGACCGACCGGAAGCGGCAAATCGACACTAGCGGCGTTGATTGCGCGATTGTGGGAAGCTCCGCCGGGAACCGTGCTGATTGACGGGCGCCCGATTCGAGATTATCCGGTGGCAGAACTGCGGCGCGCGATCGGCTACGTGCCGCAGGACACTTTCCTTTTCAGCGAAACGATTCGCGAGAACATCGGCTTCGGCGTGGAGAACGTGCTGGATGAGGCCGTCCTCGAGGCCGCCGAAATTGCGAGTATCTCCGGCGAGATTCAGGGCTTCCCCGACCGGTTCAGCACGATTCTCGGCGAACGCGGCATTACGTTATCGGGCGGACAGCGGCAGCGAACGTCACTGGCGCGCGCGATCGCCCGCAAGCCGAAGATCCTGGTGCTCGACGACTCGCTCTCGAGCGTGGATACGGCCACCGAGGAGCGGATCCTCAGTGGCCTGCAAAGCTTGATGCGGGATCGCACGACGATTCTCGTCTCCCACCGTGTTTCCACTGTGAAAAATGCGGATCAGATTGTGGTGTTGCGCAACGGGCGAATCATCGAGCGCGGAACCCACGACGAATTGCTGGCGCTCGGCGGGTATTACGCCGATCTCTATCAGAAGCAGCTTTTGGAAGCAGAGTTGGAACGCGAATGAGCGATTTCCGCGAAGAAGAGAAACTCGGCAAGCTTTACGACACGCGGCTGACGCACCGGCTGATGAAGTATTTGCGCCCGTATCGCTTGCAAGTGTTCTTTGCGGTGGCGATGAGCCTGGCCGTGGCCGGCATGGAGATCGTGGGGCCATTTCTTTTTGGACGCGGCGTCGATCGTTACATTTTGCCTGTGGCACACGGCGAAATGGCGAAGCGGGTGGGCCTTATAGGGCTCGCAGTGATTTGTCTTCTTTATCTAGGCTCATTGGCCGCGAGTTTTGCGCTTCAATATCTGCAGATGCGCATCATGCAGTCGGTGGGTCAGAAGACGATGTATGACCTGCGCAAAGAGATTTTCGAGCATTTGCAGCGGCTGCCGATGAGCTTTTTCGATCGCACGCCTGTGGGGCGGCTGGTGACGCGTTCGACGACGGATGTGGACGCGCTCAACGATCTTTTTGCTTCAGGCGTGGCGGCGATGCTGAACGATTTCGTGCTGCTCATCGGGCTCGCAGTGTTTTTGATCCGCTGGCATCCGCTGCTCGGGCTGGTGACGCTTTCTCCGCTGCCGTTCATGTTTCTGCTGACGTATATCTTTCGCAATCACGTGCGCGACGCGAACCGCAACATTCGGACGGCGATTGCGCGGATCAATGGATTTCTGCAGGAGCACATCAGCGGAATGTCGGTGGTGCAGCTTTTCAACCGGGAGAGAAAGTCTCGCGCTCAGTTCGCGGAATTAAACCGGATTCACATGGAAGCGTATAAAGACGCGATTGACGCTTTCTCGTATTTTTATCCGGCCGTGGAACTTTTGAGCATGAGCGGAGTGGCGCTACTGTATTGGGTGGGCGGCATTCGCGTGATTGCCGGAACTTTTACTCTTGGCGTGCTGATTTCGTTTATTCAGTATGCGCAGCGGTTTTTCCGGCCGATTCAGGACCTCAGCGAGAAATTCAACATTTTGCAGGCGGCGATGGCGGCATCGGAACGCATTTTTGGCTTGCTCGACGAGCCGGTGACGATTGTTTCGCCCGCGAAGGTGCATTCTCTGCCTGCGCCGCGTGGGGAAATTGAATTCCGCAACGTGTGGTTTGCCTATCACGGCGGAGCGAATCCGAAGGAAGAGGATTGGGTGCTCCGCGATGTTTCCTTCCGCGTGGAGCCGGGGCAAACGCTGGCGATCGTTGGGCACACGGGTGCGGGCAAGACGACGATCATCCAGCTGCTGCTGAGATTTTACGACGTGCAGCGCGGCGAGATTCTGCTCGATGGCGTGAACATTCGCGAGATGGATTTGCAGGATCTGCGAAAGATGTTTGGAATCGTGCTGCAGGATCCTTTCCTTTTCACGGGCACGCTGGAATCGAACGTGAAGCTCGGGACGGAAAGGATCACACGGGCGGACACGGAACGAGCGCTGCGTGAAGTGGGTCTCGGACCGTTCGTCGAATCGCTGGCGCAGGGCGTAGAGACGCCGGTGACGGAGCGAGGCTCGACTCTCTCTGTGGGGCAGCGGCAGCTGGTGAGCTTTGCGCGCGCTCTCGCGCACGATCCGAAGTTTATGATTCTCGATGAGGCTACGTCGAGCGTGGATACGAAGACCGAACTTCTGATACGCGAGGCGCTGGACCGCCTGCTCGAAGGGCGCACCGCGGTAGTGATCGCGCATCGCTTGAGCACGATTCAGCACGCGGATCGCATTCTTGTGTTTCATAAGGGGCGTTTGCGCGAGCAGGGGTCGCACCAGGAACTTCTCGGCCTGCGCGGAATTTACTACCGGCTTTATCAGCTTCAGTACAAGGAACAAGAGCTTTCGCTTCCCGTTCACGGAGCGGGGGCGTCCGGATTCTCGCATCCGCTTCCGGCCGATGACTGACGCGGCGGGTTGCGCCTGCCGATGCGTTTGGCCTTTCCAGTTTTCCTTACTTCCAACTGAACTCATCTTCGGACCCAACCGATGAACGCGCGTGAGATTCTGATTTCTGCGGGCGAAGCGTCGAGCGATATGTATGCGGCGCGGCTGGCGACGGCGCTACGAGCGCGCACCGGCGCGCGACTATTCGGAATGGGCGGAAAGCGAATGGCTGAGGCCGGCGTTGAGCTCATCGCGGACTATCATCAAGTGGCGGTGGTGGGTATTTCGGAAGTGCTGCACAAAATTCCGACCGTGGTCGGCGTGCAACGGAAGATTGCTTCTGAAGCTGTGCGGCGGCGGGCACCGCTGGCGATTCTCGTTGATTCTCCCGGTACTCATTTGGGCGTAGCCCGCAGGCTGAAAAACAATGGGATTCGTGTGGGATATTTCATCGGGCCGCAGGTATGGGCATGGCGGCCGGGGCGAGTGAGGGTAGTCAAACGGCTCGTTGAGCGCATGGTGGTGATTTTTCCATTTGAAGAGGCTATTTATCGCGAGGCCGGAGTTTTGGTGAATTTCGTCGGCCATCCGCTTGTGGACGTGGTGAAGGCTTCGATGAGCCGCACGGAATTCGCGGAGCGGCACGGGCTTGATGCCGGGCGCCCGATTGTTACGCTGCTGCCCGGCAGCCGTCGAAGCGAGATCGAGCGGCACTATCCTTTGATCATGGAAGCGTGCGAACGGCTTTCGCGAGAGGCTCAGACTCGCGGCGCCATACAGTTCGTGCTGGCGGCGGCACCGGCTTTGGAGACGGAGCTTTTTGCTCCGTATGCCAAGCCCGGTGTTTCGGTGACTCGTGTGGAGGGCGCCACATATGACGCGCTCAGCGCCGCGGACTGCGCCATTGTGGCGAGCGGAACGGCCACGGTGGAAGCGGCGCTATTGGGAACGCCGATGGTGGTGGTCTACCGCGTAAGTCCCACGAGCGCTTTTGTGCTGAAGCGAATGGTGCGCTCACCTTTCATCGCCATGGTGAATCTAATTGCCGGGCGGCGCGTGGTGCCGGAATTGATTCAAGACCAATTCACTTCTGAATCGGTGGTAGAGGAAGTGCGTAAGCTACTGGAATCACCTGCCGCACGCGATGAGATGAAAGCGGGACTGGCAGAGGTACGAACGACACTCGGTCCGGGCGGAGCGATCGAGCGCGCGGCGGACATTTTCGCGGGGATGCTGTAAGCTTCCGAGATAGGCAACTACAGCGGCTAGTCTGGTATCTTAGTTATGCAGCGCCAACGAGCGGTTTCGAGAGGCTGTTTCTTGTTCAAAAGTCAACGACTGGCCGGTCTGCTGGTGGTTTCGCTTGCCTTTGCATTCCCTGCGCTGGCCCAGGCTCCTCACAGTTTTCCATTCCGCGCTACGAATTACGATGTGGAAGTGATTCTCCATCCGGATGACCAGAACATTACCGCAACTGTGAAGGCGGATTTCGTGGCCGAGCAGGTGTCGAAAACGGTGGTCGTGGAGCTACATCCAGACCTGAAAATTGCAACTGTCCACGAACCGAATGGGAAACCGCTCGAATTCAGCCGCGACACGAATTACCCACTGCTCATCACCATCGGACTTCCTGAGGCGGCGTCCCCAGGGAAGAAAGTG
>Ga0210396_10005792_pt1 | contig 11873 bp, 13 predicted proteins | sample IncBWH17OmetaG_FD_155466 | JGI IMG/M metagenome (GOLD analysis project Ga0210396, IMG submission 155466) | Forest soil microbial communities from Barre Woods Harvard Forest LTER site, Petersham, Massachusetts, United States - Inc-BW-H-17-O ...
CACCGCGAGCTGCGCACCACACCCGCACAACCCCCGGCCGAGAGCACCCATGAGGTGATCGCCGCATAACATCCCACCCCAGCGGGGGCTACACCCAGCCAATTCCCCCGGCACCTGGGACGCGACCCGCGGCGGCGATGCGTCCCATCAGCTCGTGCAAGACGCGCGAGAAGATGATGTCGGCATCAAGGACTGCCCGTGGCCGCCGGCGCTCGTTCACTCGGGCGGCGCGCCCATAGCGTCGAGCTCGCGCGACCACTCCGCCGTGAGGCGCTCGTGCTCGGCCCTGTGCTCCTCGAACGCCAGTACCGAGGAGAGCGGGATCTTCCAGTGGCTGGACCCGGGGAGCCGCTGCGCCACAAGGTCGCCGTAGCCGATCAGCCGCATGACGTGCTGGCGGGAAAAGCCGAGCCGATCAGCCGCGTGCTGGGGGGAGAGCAGCTCCTGCTCCTCGGCGAGCGTCACCGCGACATGCTTACCGTCCGCGAGCATCCTCTCGATCTCCTCGGCCACAAGCGCGGCTTGGTCACGAGCATCTGGGTCGAGATGCAACGTCTTCATCGGATGATCCTAGCACAACTGCCCTAACTGCACATAGCCCGCAGTTGGGCCCGCTGCCTACGCTTCGACCGGCTATGTGCTCCCCAGCTGCGGCGTGGCCACGTGGCGGTTCTCCGTGGCAGGAGGTCGTCGCCGTCGCCACGCGAGCCCGAGGCGCAGCAGAACCGTGATCCGCATTGCCGGCGGCAGCTCGGTGCGTGCTCGGGAGCGCCGCGACTTCGCGCGCGCCCCCAGCATCACAGTTGCTCGCGTGAAGGCGAAGGGGCCAGCGCAGCACGGTTCACTACGGAGCACGTCATCCCGCTTCTTAGCGCGCCGGCTCGGCGCGGGCTCGTGTGACCACGGACGGTACCGCGCGGAGTAGGCGGGGCTGCTCGCGGACGATCGCGCGGTGGCTGCGCGGTGTTGGTTGCTGCTGAACCATCGCCAGTCTCACGCGATGCAGTTCTTCGCAAGAATGAGGGGCGGATGCCGGGCCTCGACTTCAAAAAGCTCGACAGCGGATCGACCTCGGAGTCCGCCACCGAGCCTCGGCGGATCTTCTCGACGCTTCGGCCAGAACCATGACCAAGTTACGCGTCCCAGTCTTTCGTGATCGGATTGTGATCAACGTAGACGAGTCTGCGAAGGCCGCCGAGCGCGCGGCTTGGCGCACCTGGACACTGGTCGAGTGGGATCCTGAGGTCAACAGCGAGATCTTGCGCCTGATGACAGATCCCACCTGCCGTTACTGCAGCGAACGGATGCGCGATGTCGCAGGTATCGGCCTCGGCGGCCGGGTGGTCCTGTGCCCTCGCTGCGGAAACTGGGGCGGTCGTGGAACACGCTTCGAGATGGGGCCAGTGAACCACCGAGGGTCGCTCGGCCTCGTGCACCGTATTGATCTCGACTCACCGGAGCTCACGATCGGCGAGCTCGTCGGGTACCTGAAGGAGGTTCCCGACGCGCTGTTCGAGCTATCGCCGTTCCGGGCAGAGCAGTTCGTGATGGACCTGCTGCGAGAGGCGCTTGACTGCGAGGTCAGGCCGGTGGGCGGGCGAAAGGACGGGGGTGTTGACGGGTACATCGTCGCCGGCGAGCAACTCAAGACGATCGTCCAAGTCAAGGCGGCAACCCCTCGATAGAGGTGCTCTTCCAGATTGCCGAGGCGCTGGACCTGACGATCGCCGATCTCGTGGAGCGCGCCCCGATCCAGTTCGTAGACGACAGCGAGGAAGTCTCCACCTCGCTTCGCGAGTTCGCAGACGAGGAGGGTCTCCCGCTCGCCGATGTGAAGATGCTCGCCTCGATCCGTTGGCGCGGCGAGAGCCCGCCCCAGACGAGCGAGCGCTGGCGCTACGTCTACCAGTCGCTTGTGATGAGCAGAGAGATCGACCGGGGACGCACGGATGCCGACACGCCGTGAATGGTGTGAGCCGCTCGTACACCGTCTGATCGACGAGCATGGCGGCCAGAACCCCGAGGCGATCGTCGAGCGTTACGCCGAGTGTCTGCGTCTGGATGCGGGCCAGCACGCGCTGCCGATCGACCCGGCGGTGATCGCAAGCTGCCAGGGCGTGCGCCGCCGTCGCGCCGACTACAGCTTCGCCGGGAGGATCCTCGCCGAACCGAACGGCCAGCTGGTGATGGACATCAACCAGCAGGACTCGCTGGAACGCCAGCGCTTCACCGAGGCGCACGAGCTGATCCACCCGGCGTTCCCGGGATTCGAGAGCGAGCTCCGCTATCGGCTGGATGCCTCGATGGAGCGCTACGCCGAGAACAGGGAGGAGGAGTACCTGTGCGACCTCGGCGCTGCGGCACTGTTGATGCCGGCCGAGCTGGTCGCCAACCGCTACACAGTCAAGGGCGGGATGAGCGACGTGGAGCGGCTCCACAGGGATGCGGGGGTGAGCATCGAGGCCGCCGCGAACCGCGTTGTGGCGCTCTCGGACGAGCCCGCGGTGATGCTCTGCCTGACTATCTCGCACAAGCCGGCCGACCGCCCGGCACTCCGCAAGGGGCTGGACGTGCCGAGGCGACTGCGGGTTCGCTACGCGCTGGCGAGCCACCTGAACGTCTACGTGCCGAGGTTCAAGGGGGCAGATGAGGGGAGCGTCTTCTGCGAGGCGGCCGTTGCGAACGGGATGTGCTCGGGTACGACGACGCTGCCCGGTGCCGAGCAAGCAGGGCTGTTCCGTGTCCAGGCCAAGCGCTACGGCAACGACGATCGCGAGCGTGTGCTCGTGATCGCACGGCCGACCGCATGAGTTCGCGCCCAGCGATTTGATCCGGCGCAACAAGGCCGTCCGGCCTATCCGCTGCGCAGCGCTCTGTCTACGGCTCTCCTCGACACGACTCGGCTCCGGGCCGGCCGAGAAAAGAGCCGACGTCGGGGGTCGAACCCGAGACCTCCGCCTTACCATCGATGGCATGGAGGCTCCTTGATCGGCGTGAGGCCCGTGTTTATTGGGATTTTTGCGCTTCAAGGGACTGCTCGAGACTGGCTTTTGGAGCCTTTTGCCCCAGAAACGCCCCAAACAGTTGCCCCAAAAGCACCCCAGGCAACAGGGGTCATCGGCTATGCATCTCGAGCCACGATGATACGCGATCGGTGGCGGATCAGGGTAGGATTTGGGGTCGCGCCGACGTAGCTCAGCTGGTAGAGCACCTGCATGGTAAGCAGGAGGTCTCGGGTTCAAGCCCCGACGTCGGCTTGGACTTTTTGGCTTTGTTGAGCGATTTCCGGCCGGAAACGGGTCGACTGCCGAGAGGCTAGTGAAGCCGGCCTTGTCGAGCATCGCGATGAGCGTCGGACGACGGCGATGGTGCTCGCGGAGCTCCGCGAGGCGAGCCGCGAACCACTCGCTCTCGCCGGCCGCGTCGGCGGCCCGATGGGCGTGCTTGAGCACGGGGATGGCTCGGGCGTAGGACCGGCGACCGGTCTCGAGCAGCAACTTGGGTATGCGTGCTCGACAGCCGCAGCCAGAACGTTGGCCTCTGGACGATCGTCTTCCGGATAGGGTTCATCACCGCTAACTGCAAAGACCGTCAGGGCCGCCCACGCATGGACATCCCTCGTGGGCATGTGCCCCGGTGGCGTCTGGGCCTCGGGCGGCGTGAACGGCAACGACTCTCCGCCGACGGTAAGTTCGGGCGCAAGCGCTCGCTCGAGCTTGGCGATGCCAAAGTCGATGATGACAGGCGTCCGGTCGTCTTCGAGCATGATGTTGGCCGGCTTCAGATCGCGATGGATGACCTCCTGGCGATGAATGAGCTCGAGCGCCGTGAGGATTGGTCGTCCAAAGCCATCCCACCACGCGCTCCACGACAAGGCGCCAACGGTTTTGAGATGGTCCTGCAACCGCGTCGGATACCAGGGAAATACCAGATAGCGCTGGTTCGTGCCCTGGTCACGACCCGTCGCAAGCAGCCGGACGATGTTCGGATGGACGAGTCGGGCGAGAGCCTGCTGCTCGCGTTCGAAGCCCGCGCGACGCCAGCGGTCATCGCTCGCCTCAGGCAGTAGCTTCAATGCGACCTTTCCGAACTCGCCCTCGAGATCAAACGCCTCCACCACCGACGCCATGCCGCCTGAAACGGGCGGTCCGACGATGGCCCATCGATTGTCGATCGTTATCCGTTCAGCCTTCGGCTGCCCGAGATCACCCATGCGCTGATCCTATGGCTATGGTCGCACTCAGGTACGCCTCTCCGTTCCTACGGCCCTGCCTTCGCTGGATGCGGGTGTGGCGACGAACGGTGTTGACGCTGCCGCTCCGGACGAGATGGGGCGTACCGCCCACGGCCAATTCTCACCTGATCTCAGCGCCTGGGACGTGGGGAAGGGCCGCTCAACCGGCTGTGGCAAATCCGGAATATAAAGGCGGCGAATCCGGAATTTGAAGGCCGCAGAAGCGGAATGCTACTGGGGAGCGACGAGCCTGGCGCCCGGGATATAAGTGGCGACGCGGCGCGGATCGCGCGTGAGCAGCGGGCGGCCGGTTACAGCGGCGTGCGCACCGATCAGGAAGTCGGGGAGAACGGCCTCCCGAGCTCCGCCGGAGCGGCGGTAGTCCGCGTGAGCATGGCCCGCGAGGAATGCAGCCGCGGGCGGGATCTCCTCGACCACTGCCATCGACGGGAGTGCCGAGCGCAGAGCCTCGATGCGTGGGAATCGTGGCGCGATCTCGGCAAGCACGACCGCATTGAGCACGATCGCGCCTTGCTGAGCCGCCAGCGTGAGCTGTTCCTGCGACCAGGACAGCCAGCGCTCATCCTCCGTGAACAGATCCAGCAGGACGCTGCTGTCGACGAATGTCTCCAAGCTCAGCCGCTCACCGACGGGTCAGAGCGAGGATTTCCTCGGTGCTCATCTCGCCCTCGCCGGCGCCACGCATGCGGCTGATCTCCTCGGCAGCCTGGTCGGAGTCGACGAGCAGCCGCGCGCCATGCTCATCGAGCTCGAACTCGACGTCGCTGCCCGGCTGGATGCCGAGCGCACGGCGCACCGGCAGCGGAATAGTGACCTGGCCCTTCTGCGTGACTCGCATGCAGTAAGACTAGCAAGTAATACCATGGGTGCCTGCCGGCGGAACTTCTAGAACTTCTACGCCGATCTCCGGGAAACTGCTCGGCCTCGGCGTAACAGTCGACGGGCTACCGGTGGATCCATTGCGCGCGCACGGGCCGACTGCTCGACGAGGTCGAGTTGCTGCCTACCAGCGGCAGCCGCATCGAACGGGCCGCCCGGATCGCTTGCTCGTTTGGCAAGGTCGACTTACCGGCGGCGTCAGCGATGAGGTGTGCGTAGTGGGTTAGCAGGGTGGCAGGGCTGTGGCCCATCCACTCCGCGATCTGTGTGATCGAATGCCCGCCTTCGTGGATCAACAGGCTCGCGAAGCTGTGGCGCAGGTCGTAGGGGACGGGACCGTTGTAAGTTCGCTTGGATTTGCGCCGACCGTCCTTGACGACGGTTGTGAGGATGATCGTGGCCAAGCCGACCGCCTCGCACGCTGACTGCCAGACACGCGATCGCCAGTTACGCCAGTCCCCGTCATGCCAAGGGGTACCGTCCGGTCGAGCGAAGATCAAACCGTCGGTGCGACCGCAGGCAAGTTCGTATTCGCGGATGTCGGCTCGTAGGACATCGAGCAGCGGCGGGAAGCGGGGTGGCCGAGTCGTCTTCTGACCAGGCACGATCTCTCCATCGACCCACTTCTGCTCGATCAGGATCGTGCTCCCGCGCACGTGCCGGTACTCGAGAGCGAGAACCTCCTCCGGGCGCAGACCGGCGTAAGCGAGGACGCTCACGAGCGTCGCATCGCGCAGCCCGTGCTTGTGGTTGCGGAGCATCTGCCGGCGCAACGCCTCGACATTGACGGGGTGCAGCGGTTTGATCGCGCGTGCGCGACGTACCCGGGGCTTGGCGATCAACTTGACGACGTTGACTCTGGTCTTGTCCCATTCCACGGCGCGCGCAAACATGCTCTGCAGCAGCCCGAGGCAGCTTCGGACTGTGGGGGTGCCAACTCCGTCCTGCCGGAGCTCCCTAACGAACTCCGAGAGGGTCAGTGGGGTGATCTGGCGCAGCTCCATCGCGTCGAGCCGTCGCCGGATGTGCTTGTTCCACAGACACTGGTACTTCCTACGGGTGCCCGGCTCCAGTCGGGTCTCGGCATACAGACGCCAGAAGTCGTCCATGAACCGGCCCTGGTATTGCGGGATGTCCATGGCTCAGAGTCGAAACTCTGAGCACTTTCTTACCATGGCGGCGCTCTACCAACTGAGCTACGTCGGCGTGATCCCCGCCATCCTACCGCCTCCGCGAACCCATCCCTTTTACCGCAAGCTCGCCAGCACGATCATGTAGTCTTTGTCCGCGATTGTCCGCCTTTGTCCGACGACGAGAGGCGGCAGAACCCCAATAAAGGAGCCGAAAATGGCGCTATCCCTAGCGATCCGGCTCCTGCCGGGCTCTCCGATGGTAAGGAGGGGGTCTCGGGTTCGAGTCCCGACGTCGGCTTGGGCTTTTTTGGCTTCGTAGAGCGGGATGAACTGGTGCGGCGCGCTGAGGTCACCGCCGAGCAGCGCGACGATCGTCTCGCTGTCCCCGTCGAAGACCGTCAGCCGGTCGCGTGCCCAGCGGACCGCAAATACCCGCTCGCCGTCCTCGCGCTCTTCGATCGCGCGCCGATAGGCCAACAGCCCGCGTTCACCGAGCGCGCCGGCGTACCGGACCGGACCGGATCGACCTCGAAGAAGTCCTGGCCATCGCAGCTGAAGCGCACCATCCATGCCGCGAGCTTCACCGGGTCGGCAACGCCTGCGTCGCACGCCTCAGCGTGGACCTCCAGGAGCTCGCGCGCGAGATCCCCGATCGTCCCGTTGGAGTCGTCGGCGTGCATGATCACCTTCACGACATGGCCAACCGCGCGCTCGACCAAGACAACAAGCTCGCGCGATGGCGAGGACGCTGCAACCGAGCGCAGCTCCTCAACCACGGGCCGTGCCGCGCGTGCCCACTCCGAACTCTCCCGGTACCCCAGGAACCGCCGCGTCCGCAGCCCACGATCGACCTCCGCCCGGAGCTCCGCCAAGTCGCCACTCTCGCGTGCCGCGGCCAGCCGCACATGCCGCTCGACATCGTCGTGACGATCGGCCGCGCAAGCCACGATCTCTCGCAGCACGTCGGGCGGAAGATCGCGCACGAGCTCCCCGAGATCACCCCGTTCACGCTTGGGTCTGCCCGCCACCCCGCAATCCTCGCGCCGCGGCCGCGAACACCGCGCTCACCTGCGGCCGGCATCACCCACCCGCCAAGCCAACCCGACGCGAAGAGCGGCCGCCGCCGGCGGTCACGAATCGCGCCCGCGTCTCATACGATGCGCAAGCGCCAGCCCGCCGAGGATCAAACCTCCTCGTCGTCCCCAGCGCGTCGGCTGTCTACAGCGAGGCGCTCGCTCGGTCGTTACGCGATAGCTGATGCGTCCACTTCAGGTGATGGTGATCGCGTCCGAGCTCGTGTGCTTGTCCCTGCCCGCCCCGGTCGTCAGCTTCAGCGTGTAGCGCCCTGCCGGCAGCGTTTTCGAGGAGCGCAGCGTGAGCTTGCCGTTATATAGTGAACCGGTTGCATCGACGTGACCCGCGCGCGCGATGGTCGCGCGCGCCGCGCTCGCCTTGAAGCTCACCGGTGAAGAGGTCAGCTTTGACGTGCACCTCTTCTGTGTGACTGTCTTCTTCTTGACCTTCTTCTTCACAGTGGTACACGTCACCAGCTCGATCTCACCGGCCGGTTCCTGAGAGCCGTTTGTCCCCGCTGGGCCAGTGGCTCCAATCCCGCCGTTCGTGCCGGCGGGACCCTGCGTTCCGTTTGTGCCGGTGGGACCCGTGGCTCCGATTGCGCCGTCCGTACCGTTTGTGCCATCCGCGCCTGCGGGGCCGATTGGGCCGACCGCGCCATCGGACACCGTTGAGCTCGGCACCCCGTTAGTGGTGTTCCCGAACACCGAGTTCACTGCACCGTAGGACACGATCGTGCCACCACCTGTTGCTTCCAGTCCCGTTGCGTTCTGCGTGATCGTGTCGCCTGCGATCGCAACCGCGCCCGTATCGGCCAACACGCCGTCAGCGACGTTGTCAGAAAGGGTACTGTTTGAAACGCTCACGGCGCCACTGGTGCCGTCGACGCGAGACCGCCGAGTCCCCCGGTCGCGCTCATCCTCAGACGGGATGCGCGGCGCCGCGACGAGCCGCGACGAGCCCCAGCAACACGGGGAACCTGAGCGGCTCGAATGGCCTAGCGGGCTGGCTGCGCGTAACGGCGTCGGCGAAACCGAGTAGATCGATCAGGCTGGCTCCGGGATCGAACCGATCTGCGCGCCGGCGGCCGCTGAAAGGCGCGCGCCGCGCGCCGCGAGGCCTCCACAAACCGCGCCGACGAGTCGCGGGCCTCGCGCCCGGCGCCGGCCACCGCCGTGACAGGCGCCCCGGCGCGCCGTCCCGAAGCGAGCACGGCCCCCGCGTCGAAGGGTCGCTGCGCGCGCGAGGCGGCCTTGGCGAGAACCTCGTCGCTGAGAACGTCGAACCCAGCGAGGCTGCGCGCGCGAGAACCGGCCGCGGTGTGCAGAGACTCGCGAATCTCAAACCGTCCCTTGGGGCGCGCGACGACATACGCCATACCCACTAGGATACCACCAAGATACCCACTAGGCGCGCGTGCCTTACGCCGCGACCAACTCGCCCTCGCGGACCCGCTCGACCTCGACCTCCTCCTGCACGACCGCGGCGGGCGGGCGCAGGAAGAGGAACGTGGCGAGGATGCCGAGGCCGACGAAGACGGCGGCGACGAGGTAGGCGAGGTGGTAGCCGCCGGTGAGCGCGCTCGCGAGCGAGTGCCCGCTGGCGCTGAGCGTCTTGGTGTGGTCGGTCGCGATCGTGCCGAGCGTGGCGAGGCCGATCGCGCCGAAGAGCTGCACGGAGACGTTGATGATGCCGGAAGCGAGGCCGGCGTCTTGGGGGGCGGAGTCGGACATGCCCATCGTGAGCAGCGGCAGGAACGAGGTGCCCGCGCCGAGTCCGAGCGTGAGGAACGCGAGGAAGAGCCCGGGGAAGTAGCCCGCGTGCAGGCCCTGGACGGCGAGCAGGAGCAGGCCGACGACGATCCCGAAGAGGCCGGCGGCGAGCGTGCGCACGGCGCCGAAGCTCTCGACGAGCCGCGCGGAGACGCCCATCGACATGACGGCGATCGCGAACGTCAGCGGCAGGAACGCGAGGCCGGTGTCGATCGCGTCGTAGCCGAGCACGCGCTCGAGGTAGAGCGCGCCGAGGAAGAACGCGGAGAACATCCCCGTGATCAGCAGGCCGCGGACGAGGCTCGATCCCATCAGCATGCGCTGGCGCAGGACGCGCAGCGGCATGATCGGGTTCTCCAGGCGCGACTCCAGCGCGAGGAAGCCGGCGAGCAGCGCGAGCGCGGCGCCGCCGATGCCGAGGGTGCGCGCGGAGAGCAGGCCGTATTCGCTGGACTTGACGATCGCGAACGCGCCGCACATCGTCGCGAGCGTGATCAGGATCGAGCCGAGCACGTCGACGCCGCCGGCGAGCCCGATGCCCGCGTTCTCCTCGATCAGCAGCGCTCCGAACACGAACGCGAGCACGCCGATCGGGACGTTGACGAAGAAGATCCAGTGCCAGTCGAGCGACTGCGTAAGCGCGCCCCCGGCGAGCAGCCCGACGGAGCCGCCGCCGGCGGAGACGAACGCGTACATGCCCATCGCCTTCGCCTGCTCGACGCGCCCGGGGAACTCCGTGACGATGATCGCGAGGATCACGCTCGAGGCGACTGCGCCCCCGACCCCCTGCAAGATGCGGGCCCCGATCAGCATCGTCTGGTCCTGCGCGAGCCCGCACAGCACCGACGCCGCGGTGAACATCACGAGGCCGGTGAGGAAGACCTTCTTGCGTCCGACGAGATCGCCGACGCGGCCGGCGAGCAGCAGGAAGCCGCCGAAGGTGACGAGGTAGCCGTTGATGACCCACGTGAGGTTGCTCTGCGAGAAGTGCAGTTCGCGTTGGATCGAGGGCAGCGCGACGTTGACGATCGTCGCGTCGAGCACCATCATCAGCTGCCCGAGGCAGAGCACCGCAAGCGCGATCCAGCGCCGCCGCTCGCGCTTGCGCGCGGCGTCGCCGGTGACGGTGCTGGCGGCGACGCTGCTGGCGGTGGCGGTGACGCTGCTGGCGGTGGCGGTGGCGCTGCTGGCGGTGGCGGTGGCGCCGCCTTGGACGACTTGCGCGCCCGGGCCGATGGCGCTTCGCGCGCGCGCGGCGACGCCCTCGGGGAGGTCTCCGGGGCGCGAGGTGGTGGTGCGCCTCGACGGGCCTTCGTTGCGTGCGGTGGTGGTGCTCATGTGTCGCTCCTTCTCGTCGGGACTGAGAACACCATAGCATGGATCATCCATCTTATAAGTACCATCTTGTCCTCAGTGACGATTGCTACAGCGTGGTATAATCAGGCCGTTATGGGCGACGGCACGCACACAGCGGATTCGAGCTCGGCCGCGCACACCGCGGATCTCGGGTCGATGGTGCTGCTGACGCGGCTGGCCAAGCAGGTCTACCGGCGCAGCACGGAGGAGTTGCTAGGCATCCACATGCGCCTCGTGATGGCGCTCAGCTACCTGCGCGACCACGACGGGGCGCCCCAGCAGGAGCTCGCGGAGGCGCTGTGCATGGACGCGAACAACGTCGTGCTGCTGCTCAACGAGCTCGAGGACCTCGGGCACGTCGCGCGCCGGCGCGACCCCGAGGATCGCCGCCGCCACCGCGTCGAGCTCACCGCGCAGGGCCGCCGCGCGCTGGTCAAAGCGGAGCGTGCGCAGGAGACGATTGAGGACGAGGTGCTGGGTGCGCTCGACCCCGACGAACGCGCGACGCTCTGGCGCCTGCTGACCCGCGCGCTGCGCGGGGCAGAGCCGGACGCCGCCGAGCACACCACTGCGGCGGCCGGATCGAGCGCCGCGTAGGTCGCTACTTCAGTTTTTAGAGAAATTTGCTCTCTAAAATAGTTTCGCCGCGAAAGGAACTCCAAAAAAGACATATCAACCTCGCGGCCGGTCGACAGTCGCGGCCGGTAAGCGTCTACACCCGTCTAATCCCCGCCTCGGCGACGCCCTGCTGCAACGTCTCCAGGCCGAACGCGTCGACCGGGCCCAGCGCGCCCGCGCCGCGCAGCTTGCCCGCGGCCGCCGCGCGCGCGCCCCACGCGAGCATCGGCCCGGTGAAGTCGTACGGCCCGACGCCCTCCAGGCGCACCTCGCTGAGCTGTCGCCCGGCGCCATCGTACGCCGCGCCGAGCACGATCGAGCCGGTGCGGGCGCGCGCCGCGGCGTCCGGCCCGCCGGTCGAGCCCTTCACGACGCGACCGAAGAGGCCGTCAAGGGCGCGCTTGGCGGCCGGCACGCGCGTCACCGGCGCGCTCACTCCCGACAACACCTGCGCCGCGCGCGAGGCGGGGCCGAGCCAGCCGAGGAACACCTCGACGTCGCGCACGCCCGGGTCGAGCCGCGGCAGCGCGAACTGCTCGGTACCGGCGACCGAGACCGCTGACGCGCGCTTGCCGGGCTCGACCTCGAACCGGCGCACGTGCCGCGCGCCGCGCTCGGAGACGAGTCGCCCCGCGCGAAACGCGTAGCCCGGGTCGAGCATCGTCGCGATCACCGACGCGCGCGTGCCACCACTCATCGCGCTCGCATTGAAAGGGATGCCCGTCGCGAAGTACGCCAGCTCCAGCCGCGCCACCACGCCCGCCGCGACCCCATCGCCCGCCGCCA
>Ga0210396_10005793_pt1 | contig 11873 bp, 8 predicted proteins | sample IncBWH17OmetaG_FD_155466 | JGI IMG/M metagenome (GOLD analysis project Ga0210396, IMG submission 155466) | Forest soil microbial communities from Barre Woods Harvard Forest LTER site, Petersham, Massachusetts, United States - Inc-BW-H-17-O ...
GGGGTTACCGTTGAGCCAGGCGAGCTCGTAGTGGATCGCGGCGTTGGCGATGTCGCCCCACAGCTCGGCGCCGACGTCGCGCTGGGCCGACAGGTTCGAGTCGAGGGCGCGCTCGGGCAGCGTGACGTAGGCGTCCGTCTGCAGGCGCTCGAGGCCCACGGGCGGCTTGAACTTGCCGGCGCGCAGGCGCAGCCACGGCTTCGGGTGGATGTCGGTGTACGCGTCGAGGAGCGCCGTCGTGTTGTTGCCGAAGTCCGGCATGATGCGGGCGTCGACGAGCCCGAGCACGGTCGCGTCGAAGTAGAGGCGCGCGCGCCGCACGAGGAACGTGTCGGTCTTGTCGCGCAGGACGGGATCGTCCGAGCCGAAGATGCGGCGGCCGTCGGTCTGCAGCAGGCCCTGCAGCTTGAGCTCGAAGTCGCGCGTGTTGTCGCCGATCGTGAAGCCGCGCTGGCCCGTCGTGACGTGCGCGTCGGAGGTCGGCGCGGCCTGCAGCGCCGCGAGCTGAGCCTCGTCGGCGTGCGCGCGCGCCTCGAGCTCGTCGAGGCGCCGCGCGACCTCGGGCGAGATCGCCGTGTCGGCGGGCGCGGCGGCGGGGGCGGGCGCGGCGACGGGGGCGGGCGCCGGGACGGGGGCGGCGTCGGCGGGAGGCGTCGCCGGCGCGTCTTGAGCCCGCGCGAGGGTCGGGCAGAGCAGCAATCCTGATAGTATAGTTACTCCACCGACTTTATAGACTGAACGGCGCGCGGACGACGAGGACATGGCGATCTCCTTCTTGGTCAGATGGCGTAAGTGACTTGGGTCAGGGATTGGCGGCGCGCGCGCGCGGACTGCTCGAGCGCGCTCGCGAGCGTCGTGTTGTCGAGGATCTGCGCGATGGCGTCGCGCACTTGCTTCATGACGAGGCGCGTGCCGCACGTGGCCTCGTCGACGCACTCCTCGCAGCGGACGTAGGCGTGCTCGCTCACGCACGGAATGGGCGCCAGCGGACCGTCGATCACGCGGATGACGTCGCCGAGGACGATCTCGGCCGGGTTCTTCGCGAGCGCATACCCGCCGCCCTTGCCCTTCTTGCTGTGCAGGACTCCAGCGTTCTTGAGCTCGAGCAGGATCGTCTCGAGGAACTTGCGCGGGATGTTCTCGCGCGCGGCGAGATCGGCGATCAGCATGGGGCTGCCCTCGTGCCCCGCGAGGGCGTAGAGGGCACGCAGCGCGTACCGACCTTTGCGCGACAAACTCGTCATAGCCGATGTACTAACTAGACTAGTCGGCGGGCGCCTGTCCAGTCAAGTGGAAATTTGTCCACCGCCTCGATCCAGGCAAAGGCGCAAGGATCCGGCGCAAGGCGCCAAGGATCGATCGGCGGGCGCTGGCGCAGCCGGACGCGAGCCCCGCCGGGGCGAGCCGAGAGGGAGGGGCCCCCGCGGGCTTCGCCCGCCGGGGCGAGCCGAGAGGGAGGGGCCCCCGCGGGCTTCGCCCGCCGGGGCGAGCCGAGAGGGAGGGGCCCCCGCGGGCTTCGCCCGCCGGGGCGAGCCGAGAGGGAGGGGCCCCCGCGGGCTTCGCCCGCCGGGGGAGGGAGGCCTGGGGCCTCCCTCTTCTTACGGAAAGATCCCGCGCTCTGAATAGGCCTTGCCGATGCGGTCGAGGGCGATGCCCATGGCGGCCATGCGCCAGTCGCACTTCTTCTGCGCGGCGTACTCGGTCACGGCGAGGAACGTGCGCTTCATGCGCTTCGCGAGGCGCTCCTCGACCTCTTCGAGATCCCAGCGCTCGGAGCGCTTGTTCTGCAGCCACTCGTAGTAGCTGACGACGACGCCGCCCGAGTTCGCGAGGATGTCGGGGATGAGGTCGATGCCCTTTTCGTGGAGGATGGGCTCGGCGGCCGTCTCGGTGGGGCCGTTCGCGCCCTCGACGATGAGCTTGACGTTGAGGGCCTTGGCCTCGGGCACGCCGATCTCGAGCTCGAGCGCCGCGGGGATGAAGATGTCGGCGGCCGTCGCGAAGAACTCGGCGCGCGAGATGGGCTTGGCGCCCGGGTAGCCCGCGACCGAGCCCGTCTTGCCGACGTACTCCGACAGCTTGAACGGGTTGATGCCGTCGGCGTTGAAGATGTAGCCCTTGTAGTCGCCCGTCGCCGTGAGCGAGGCGCCCGTGCGCGCGAGGATCTTGCTCGCGTGCGAGCCGACGTTGCCGAAGCCCTGCACCATGAAGCTGCTGCCGTTGAGCTCGAAGCGCCGGTCGCGCGCCCACTCGGTGATGCAGTGGACGATGCCCTGGCCCGTGGCCGTCTCGCGGCCGTACGAGCCGCCCGCCGTGATGGTCTTGCCCGTGACGACGCGCCGGTTGGCGTTCTTCTCGGCGAAGCCCACGCCGTTCATGTACGTGTCCATCATCCAGACCATGATCTGGCCGTTCGTGCCCACGTCGGGCGCCGGGATGTCGTACTCGGGGCCGATGTTCGAGCCGAGCGCGTGCGTGAAGCGCCGCGTGATGCGCTCGAGCTCGCCCTGCGAGTGGTTGCGCGGCATGAACTTGATGCCGCCCTTGCCGCCGCCGAACGGGATGTCGTGCAGGGCGCCCTTGTAGGTCATCCAGGAGGCCAGCGCCTTGACCTCGTCGAGCGAAACCTGCTCGTGGTAGCGGATGCCGCCCTTGAAGGGGCCGAGAATGTTGCTGTGCTGGACTCTGTAGCCCTTGAACATCCTGTACTCTCCGCTGTCCATGCGGACCGGAAAGTTGACGATGAGCTCGTTCTTGGGCTGCGAGAGGATCGCCCTGACATCAGGCGACAGGCCACAGATCTTCGCGGCGCGATCGAGCTGCTCCTGCGCGACGAGGTATGGGTTGGGCTTGCCGGCGGGGGTGTCGGAGCTGTCGGAGGTGTTGGAGGTGTTGGTTGACGGGTCGGGGGCGGGCGATGGCATCGGGCTCACTTTATCATTTCGTGTGGGGGGGCGGCGCGGATGAGGGCGGCGCGTTTGCACGGGGGCGCGCGGGCGCTCGCGCTCGAGATCGCGGCCGAGGCGCGCGCCGAGTGGGGGTTCGCGAGCGAGATCATCGCGCGTGGGTTCCGCGCGCACCGTGAGCTGGCGAGCGGCGACCGACGCAAGATCTCCGAGACGGTCTATGGGCTCGTTCGGATGGATCGGCGGCTCGACGCCATTCTTGAGGAGCTCGCGGGGCGCGAGGCGCGCGAGCTCGGGCCCGCGGCGCGCGACGAGCTCAAGCTGCTGATCTTCGAGGCGCGCGAGGGGCTGCCCGTCGAGGCGGCCGCGCCCGAGGCGGCGCGGCTGCTGCGCACGGGCGGCGACTTCGCGGCCGTCGTCGGCGAGGACGCCGGGCTCGGCAGAGCGACGGGCGCGGAGCGCGACGCGCTTCGGTTGTCGTATCCGACGTGGATGATCGAACAGTTCACGAACGACCTCGGCCATGATGCGGGGCTCGCGCTCGCGGACAGCATGAACACGCGCGCGCCCATGGCGCTGCGCGTGAACACGACGCGCATCTCGCGCGAGGCGCTCGTCGCGCGGCTCGCCGAGGAGCACGTCGTCGCGCAGCCGACGAAGCTCGCGCCCGCGGGGCTCGTGCTCGAGACGCGCGTCAACGCCTTCGCGCTCTCGGCGTTCCAGGAGGGGTTGTTCGAGGTCATGGACGAGGGCAGCCAGATCGTCGCGGAGCTCGTCGCGCCGCCGCCGGGCGGTCGCGTCGTCGACGCGTGCGCGGGCGCGGGCGGCAAGACGCTCGCGATCGGCGCCTCGATGGACAACAAGGGGCGCCTGCTCGCGCTCGACACCGACGGCAAGAAGCTCGAGGAGCTGCGGCGACGCGCGCGCCGCGCGGGCCTCACGAACGTCGCGGCGCGGCCCGTGACGGCCGAGGGCACGACGCTGCCCGCGGAGGCGCGTGCGGGGGGGTGGGATCGCGTGCTCGTCGACGCGCCCTGCTCGGGCCTGGGGACGCTGCGCCGCAATCCCGAGGCGCGCTGGCGGCTCACGCCCCAGATCGTGAAGTCATTCCCCGCGCGCCAGCTCGCGCTCCTCGTGACGTACGCGCCGCTCGTCGCCGTGGGGGGCCGCCTGCTCTACGCCACGTGCAGCGTCGTCGAGGAGGAGAACGAGCGCGTCGTCAGCAAGTTCGTCGCCGAGCGCGACGACTTCGTGCGCGTGCCCGTCAAGGAGATCTGGGGCAAGGAGCGCGCCGCGACCATCGGCGACGGCCTCTCGCTGCGCCTGTACCCGCAGACGCACGACACCGACGGCTTCTTCGCGGCCGTGCTGCGCCGCGTGCGCTGAGGAGGCGCCAACTTTGCGCCGCGCCCGCGTCAGTCCGTCGCCGCATCGGCGCGCGTGAACGGCGTTCCAACGACGGTGGAGCCGCAGCAGTGCAGCTGCTCGAAGGTCACCATGCTCTCTTCGACGGCGCCGTCGTCGAGCGTCACGCGCACGAGGCACGGGCGCATGGTCTTCGACGCGATGCCGATCGAGCCGTCGCTCGCCTCGACGGTCGGCGTGCAGGTGTCGCCCGCAGCCGACGTGATCCGGGCAGAAATGTCAGCCGGCGGCGAGATCGAATTCGTCATGGCGGGGCAGTTATAGACGCCCGAGCACGGGCCGTCGTCGCACGCCGAGAGCGCGACCGCGACGACGAAACAGCTTCCGAAGAGACCGCTCCGCGTGATCATGGCGCCCGTATTTGCAACGAATAGGCCAAGTCGGGCGGCTCGTTCGCGATCGCGTGGTACGCTGCGCATGGATGCCGCGGCTCGCGCTGGTCCCCCTGCTCGCGCTCACGCTCGGACTCGCGCGCCCCGCGCGCGCCGCCGAGCCGGGCGTCGTCGCGCCGTCCGCCCCCGCGGCGCCCGCGGCCGCCGATCCGCTGTCGATCTACGTCATGACGTTCGGGCCGGGCGATCACCCGTTCTTCAAGTTCGGGCACGACGCGCTCCTCGTGCGTGATCGCGCCGCGGGGACGGATCGCGTCTACAACTTCGGCACGTTTCGGTTCGATTCGCCGGGGCTCATCGTCGACTTCCTGCACGGGCGCCTGACGTACTGGCTGTCCGTGTCGAGCCTCGCGCCCACGGTCGCGAGCTACGAGCGCGAGAACCGCACGATCGTGCTGCAGGAGCTCGCGCTGCCGGCCGCCGAGAAGCAGGCGCTGCGCGCGCGCCTGGACGACAACGCGCGGCCCGAAAACCGCGATTACAAGTACGACTACTTCCTCGACAACTGCGCGACGCGCGTGCGCGACGCCGTCGATCGCGCGACGGGCGGCGCGCTGCGGGCGTCGGCGCGCGCGCCGGGCCGCCTCACGCTGCGCGAGCAGGCCCTGCGCATGACGGCGGACACGCCGTGGCTCTACCTCGCGCTCGACCTCGTGCTCGGGGGGGCGACCGATCGTCCCATCGATCGCTGGGCCGAGATGTACATCCCCGAGGAGCTCGAGCGCGGGCTGCGCGCCGTCACGCTCGCGGGGCCCACGGGCCCGCGGCCCCTCGTCGCGTCCGAGACCGTCTTGTTCGCGGCCAACCGGCCGCCGCCGCTCGAGTGGCCGCCCGCGCGCGGCGTGACGCTGCTGCTCGTCGGCCTCGGCATCGGCCTCGTGTTCGTCGCGCTCGGTTGGTCCGCGCCGCACCGGCGGCCCGTGCGCGCGCTGCTCGGCCTCGCCGTCGCCGCGTGGGGCCTCGTCGTCGGCTTCCTGGGCTGCTTCCTCGTCTACGCGTGGGCGTTGACCGATCACGTCGTCGCGCACCGCAACGAGAACATCTTCCTGTGCGCGCCGTGGGCCGTCGCGCTCGCCGTCCTCGGCGTCGGCGTCGCGTTCGGCTCGCGTCGCTTCACGCTCGGGGCGCTGCGCGTCGCCGTCGCGTCGCTCTTGCTCGCGCTCGCGGGCTGGGGCCTCAAGGCGCACCCGGCCTTCCACCAACACAACGCCGCGCTCATCGCGCTGTTGCTGCCGCCCTGGTTCGGCATGGCGATCGGCCTTTTGCACGCGCGGCACGGGAGCTGATGGCTGACATGGCCGGCGAGGATCTCGGCACGAGCACGTGGATCGCCGACGGCGTCGACGGACGGCCGAGCGGCCTGCGCATCCGGCGTTGCCGGCTCACCGTCGTCGCGGGGCCGGACGCGGGCCTCGCGCGCGACTTCGAGGCGCACGCCATCCGCGTGGGCGCGCGCCGCGGCGCCGATCTCGTGCTGACCGACACCAAGGTCTCGCGCACGCACTTCGAGATCCGGCTCGACGAGCGGGGCTACCGCGTGCGCGATCTCGAGTCGACGAACGGGACCTTCGTGAGCGGCCTGCGCGTCACCGACGTCTACGTGCCGCCGGGCGCATCGATCTACGTCGGCGACACGCGCCTGCGCTTCGATCCGCTCGACGACTCCGTCGAGGTCGCGCTGTCGAGCGCCGATCGCTACGGCGACATGGTGGGCCGCAGCGTCGTCATGCGCGAGCTGTTCGCGCGCCTCGCGGCCGTCGCGCCCACGGACGCCACCGTGCTCGTCACGGGGGAGACCGGCACGGGCAAGGAGCTCGTCGCCGAGGCGCTGCACGAGAACTCGGCGCGCAAGGGCGGCCCCTTCGTCGTGCTCGACTGCGGCGCGATCCCCGCGAACCTCATGGAGAGCGAGACCTTCGGCCACGAGCGCGGCGCGTTCACGGGCGCGACCTCGGCGCGCGCGGGCGCGTTCGAGCGGGCCAACGGCGGCACGTTGTTCCTCGACGAGATCGGCGAGCTGCCGCTCGAGATGCAGCCCAAGCTGCTGCGCGCGCTCGAGCGCCGCGAGATCCGGCGCGTGGGCGGCGCGAAGATGTCGCAGGTCAACATCCGCGTCGTCGCGGCGACGAACCGCGACCTGGCCGTCGAGGTCAACAAGGGGCGCTTCCGCGAGGATCTCTTCTACCGGCTGGCCGTCGCGCACCTGGTCGTCCCGCCGCTGCGCGAGCGCCGCGACGACATCCCGCTGCTCGTCGAGCACATCCTCGCGGGGCTGCCCGAGGGCCGCGAGCGCGGTCCGCGGCCCGAGACGATCGAGCTCATGAAGAAGCACGAGTGGCCCGGCAACGTGCGCGAGCTGCGCAACGTCATCGAGCGCGCCGTGCTGTTCAAGCAGACCGTGCGCGAGCCCTCGGTCATCGCGGCGGCGGCGCCCGTCGTGCGTGACGTCGGGTCGCCCGACGCCGCTTCGCGCGACGACCTGCGTATCGCCGTCGACCCGAAGGTTCCGTTCAAGGTCGCGAAGCAAGACATGATAGACGAGTTCGAGCGGCGCTATGTCCGGGCGTTGCTCGACGCGCACGGCGGCAACATCTCGGCGGCGGCCCGCGCCGCCGGCATCGATCGCATGTCGATCCACAAGATCCTCACGCGGCTCGGCATGGAGCGCGAAGAGAAGACAGGCGAGGCGGGCGAGACCTGAGCGTCTGTCAGGGCAGCTTCACGCGGTAGGCGTGCTTGGCCGGCACGTCGACGGCCAGCATGAGCTGCTTGTGCCGCACGGGGTTGACGAGCTTGAGGCGGTGGTGGCCGATCGGCAGCGAGAGCCCTTTGACGGGCGCCTCGCCCACCTTGCGGCCGTCGAGGTAGACGATGGCCCACGGATCGACGTGCAGATCGATCGTGCCGAAGCGCGGCGCCGCGACGAGCTTTCGGTCGACGACGACGTCCTCGTGGTCGGCGAGCGTGATCTCCTCCACGACGTCGATGAAGTCGTGGCGGCGCAGGCGCAGCGCGTGTCGGTGGCCGTCGGCGGCGAGGCTCACGTTGCCGAGCGGCGTGCGCCCCACGGTGCGCCCGTCGACGGCGACCTCGGCGCCCGGTGGCGTCGTCGTCACGAGCAGGCGCGTCGCGGGCGCCTCGAGCGCCGCGCGATAAAAGGCGCGGTCGCCGGGCTTGAGGACGACGCCGCTCGCGATCCAGTCCCGATATCCAGGCAAGCGCAGCTCGAGGCGGTGCGGCTCGTCGGGGCGCGGCTCGTCGACGGTGATCGTCGTCGGGGCCGGCGCCGCGATCGCGCGACCGTCGAGGACGACGTGGGCCCCGGGCGGCGTCGACTCGATCGTGAGCTCGGCGCGCGCGGCGCCGCGGTCGCCTCTCGAGGCGAAGGCGAAGGCGCAGGCGGCCGTGAGCCCGAGCGAGGCGCCCACGACGAGCCGGCGCCGACGGCGCGCGCGCGGCGGCGCTGGCGGCGCGAGCGCCGGATCGCCCGCGATCGTGAGCTCCCAGACGGCGACGCCGTCGGCGCCTCGCTCGCCGCGCACGAACGTCACCTTGGGCCGCGCGCCCGGCAGCGCGACGGTCTTGTCGCTCTCGACGGCGAGCGTGGGCACGGGCACGGCCGCCCCGGTCGCGCGCGCGGGCGTCGAGCCCCGCTGCGTGACGCGCGGCCCGCTCGTGCCGCCGCCCGTCGTCGACCCGGCCGTGAGGCCGAGGTCGGCGCGGATGAGCGCGTCGGTGTCGATGGCGCTCGCGGGCGCGTCCTCGACGACGGGCGGCAGCCAGCGGCCCACGGCCGCGGCGACGTCCATGGCCGTCGCGACGACGGTGTGCGAGTAGCTGACGTCGAGCAGCGCGCGCAGGAGCTCGGACGCCTGCTGATAGCGCCGCGCCGGATCGCGCTCGAGCGCCTTCGCGAGCACCTCGTCGAGGGCGGGCGGCAGCGCCGCGCGCCGCGCCGACGCGGGCGGGATGGGCATCGTGCGCACGCTCTCGACGAGCGCGTCGACGTCGCGCCCGCGAAAGAGCTTGTCGCCCGTGAAGAGCTCGTACATGACGACGGCCGCCGAGAAGAGATCCGAGCGCGCGTCGAGCGGCGCGCCGCGCGTCTGCTCGGGCGACATGTACGGCCACTTGCCCATCACGCGCGTGTCGCGGTGGGCGTCGACCGCGGCGCCCTCGACGGCCGCGGCGCGCGCGATGCCGAAGTCGGCGATCTTCACCTCGCCGAGGCGCGACAGCAGGATGTTCGAAGGCGAGATGTCGCTGTGCACGACCCGCCGCGCGTGCGCGACGTCGAGGCCTTTGCAGACCTCCATCGCGATGTGCATGGCGGCGCCGAGCGGCACGCCCTCGGCGCGCGCGCCGCCGGCCTTGAGGAACCGGCCGAGGTCGGGCCCGTCGACGTACTCCATCGCGATGTAGAGCGAGCCGGCGAAGCGACCGAAGTCGAAGATCTGCACGATGTTCGCGTGCGTGAGCGTCACGGCGAGCTTGGCCTCGGCGATGAAGCGCCGCTCGAACTCGGCATCGCGCGCGAGATCGGGCAGGATGCGCTTGATGGCGAGCGTCTTCTCGAAGCCGTGCGCGCCGTGAGCCTTGGCCCGGAAGATCTCGGCCATGCCGCCCACGGCGACGCGCTCGAGGAGATCGTAGCGCCGGAGCGTCTGTTCTCCTTCCGCCATGCGCGGCTATTATAGACACGTGCGTCGCCGTCTCTCGGGCCTCGCGGTTTCGTGCGCGCTCACGGCCGTCGCTTTTCAGGTCAACGCGCAGGAGGCGCCCGCGCGCGCGCCGGCCGTGCGCGTCGGGCTCGCCGACGTCGCGACGAGCGCCGAAGGTCGCGCCGCCGTCGCGGCGCTGCGCGCGCGCCTCGAGGCGCGGCCCGGGATCGCGCTGCCGCGCGACGCGGCCCGCGCCGCGCTCGAGGAGCCGCTCGGCGCGCAAGAGGGAGACGGCGAGGCCGCGACGCGCCCGCGCGCGGCGCAGCTCGTGCGCGCGGCGCGCGACGCCTACAGCCGGTTCGACTACGACGGCGCGCTCGAGCGGCTGCGCCAGGCAGAGCTCGCGCTCGCGACGGCGCCGCCCGTGCCCGACGTCGTGCGCCTGCTCGTCGAGGTCAACCTGCTCGTGGGCGTCGTGCAGGCCGACCGCGGCGACGCGCCTCGCGCGCTCGAGGCGTTCCGCGTCGCGCAGCGCCTCGAGCCCGCGCGCACGGCCCTCGATCCCGGCAGCTATCGCCCGCGCGTCGTCGCGCTCTACGCGCAGGCGGCCGCCGCGCCCGAGACGCGCCGCGCGCGGCTCGACGTCGTGACCGATCCGCCGGGCGCCGCCGTGTGGATCGATGGGCGGCGCGCCGGCACGTCGCCGCTCACGTCGACGCTCGAGGTCGGCCTGCACTACGTCGCCGCCGTCGCGGAGGGCAGCGCGCCTCGCCTCGAAAAGCCGCTGCTGCGCGCGGGCGAGGACACGCGCCTGTCGATGCTGCTGTCGCGCTCGCCGCCCGAGGACCGCGCGCGGCAGGCGCGCGTCGAGCTGCTCGCGGGGCGGCTCGGCTGGGATCGCGGGCCCGCGGCGCTCGCCGCCGCCGCGTCGCTCGACCTGCTCGTCATCGTGCGCGACGTCCCCGACGCGCGCTCCGTGGCCGCGATTTACGACGCGCGCGCGGGCGAGCTCGGTCCCTGGAGGCCAGCGGCGCCGGCCGAGGCGGTGCTCGTCGCGCTCGCGACGGCGCTCGCGCCGCCGCCCTCGGTCCGCGCGTCGCTCGTCGCGAACGGCGCCTCGCGCGACCCGTCGCCCGCGGCCGCGACGCCGTGGTACAGGAGTTGGTGGCTCGCGCCCCCGCTCATCGCCGTGGGCGCGGCCGTCGGCCTCGGCACGCTGTGGATCTTCGATCGTGAACGGACGACGACTTATGCCATCAACCGCTGGTGCTTCAATGCCACCTGCTCGAAGTAGCGCGCGCCGCGCCGCCGCGTCCTTCGTCGTCGTCACCGCCCTGGCGCTCGGCTGCAGCCTCGACGATCGGCACCAGCTGACGCTCCAGCTCGGCACGGCCGGCAACTGCGTGCGCACGTCGATCGCGTGCGGCGGCGAGGTGGGCGTGTTCGTCACCGACGCCAAGACGAACGAGGTGCTCGACATGCGCTGCATCCCGTTCGCCGCCGACCCGACGATGACGCTCGAGAAGCTGCCGCTCGTGCTGGCCGACGTCATGCCTCCGTTGCCCGAGCTCGCGTCTGGCCGCTCGATCGTCGTCGAGGTCGCGGCCTACAGCCCGACCTCGGGCAAGGGCTGTCCGCGCTTTTCGCCCGACGTCGGCGGCAACCCCGCCGTGCCGAGCTACTTCGGCAAGTCGTCGCCGTCGGCCGTGGGCGCCGCCGCTTCGATCGCCGTGTCGCTGCAGTGCTTGCCCACGGCGTGCCTTCCATGCACGAAGCTCGCCGCGCCCACGGGCACCGATCCCGACGGCGGCGTCGCCGACGCGGGCGTCAAGACGCCGTTCAAGACGGCGGCCCGACTGGTCTCGTCGCTCACGGCGGGTCAGATCGGCTGCCTCGAGGACGGCACCTACGCCGAGAACGTCACCTTCTCGAAGACCGGCTCGAACGCGAGCCCCATCACGCTCACGGCCGCGCCCGGCGCGCACCCCGTGCTCAAGGGCGTGCTCACGATCCCCGACACGACGGACTACATCACGATCGCGAACCTGACGCTCGACGGCGCCGCGGCGACGACGAAGTCGGCCAGCCCGCTCGTGCGCGGCGATCACGTCGCGCTGCGCGGCAACGACATCACGAACGTGGGCGGCGACTGCGTGACGCTCGGCGATCCGAGCTTCGGCACGGCGAAGCTCACCGACATCGAGGGCAACCGCATCCACGGCTGCAAGACGGGCGTCGTGGGGCACACGGCCGAGTCCGGCGAGGTCGCGCACAACTTCATCTTCGACAACACGGGCGACGGCGTCGCGCTCACGCCCAACGGCGACTCGTTCACGGTCGAGCACGACCTCATCGACGGCAACGGCAGCGGCTTTCTCTTCGGCTCCGACGGCAAGGTCGTCTCGATCAACGACGTCGTGCGCACGAGCATCATCTCGAACTCGACGGTCGGCTTCGACGTGGACTCTTCGTACCCGGGGCCCGTCGGC
>Ga0210396_10005796_pt1 | contig 11870 bp, 7 predicted proteins | sample IncBWH17OmetaG_FD_155466 | JGI IMG/M metagenome (GOLD analysis project Ga0210396, IMG submission 155466) | Forest soil microbial communities from Barre Woods Harvard Forest LTER site, Petersham, Massachusetts, United States - Inc-BW-H-17-O ...
GGTTCCGGAATTCATCGCGACGCCGACATCGGCCTGGGCAAGCGCCGGAGCATCGTTAGTGCCATCACCCATCATCGCAACGAGTTTGCCGTCGGCCTGCTCCTTGCGGATATAAGCAAGCTTGGATTCCGGCGTGGCTTGCGCCACGAAGTCGTCGACGCCAGCTCGCTTCGCGATAGTCGCCGCGGTAAGAGGATTGTCGCCGGTGATCATCACAGTTCTGAGACCCATCGTGCGCAAGCGCTCGAATCGCTCCTGCATACCGGTCTTCAGAATGTCCTCGAGCACGATCACGCCAACAATGGCGGAGTTCTCGACGACCGCAAGGGGCGTCGCACCGCTGGAAGCGATCTCATCGACAGCTTCATTCAGCCCTTGGGGAATTACGCCTCCCTTATGACGGGCGAATGCGACAACCGCGTCAGGCGCTCCTTTGCGTATGCTTCTGCCGTCGGCCAGATCGACGCCGCTCATCCTCGTCTCGGCGCTGAAGTCGATGAATTTTGCGCCGGCGGGTGGATTCAAATCGCCAAGTGGAACTCCCATAGCCATCGCGTGCGTGACGATGCTCTTGCCTTCGGGAGTTTGATCCGCGGTTGAAGCGAGCGCGGATAGCTGGGCCACCTTCGACTTGGGATAGCCACCCAACGGCCGAAAATCAGTAGCACGCCGATTGCCCACAGTGATCGTACCGGTCTTGTCGAGCATCACCGTATCGATGTCGCCCGCAGTCTCAACCGCCTTGCCGCTCTTGGCCAAGATGTTAGCCTGCAGCGCGCGATCCATTCCTGCGATACCTATCGCGGCGAGTAAGGCTCCGATAGTCGTGGGGATCAAGCAGACCAGCAGTGCGACCAGGGTTGGAACGTCGGTGCCGAGGCTTTTTACCGGCGCTGAGAGGCTCAGATAGCCCATCATGTATTGCTCGGCGTTCCAGGCGAGCGGCCACAGAGGTACTACGACGATAAAAAAGGCGACGGTAAGGCCGGACAAGACGAGAGTCAGCGCAATCTCGTTAGGTGTCTTCTGGCGAACCGCACCTTCGACCAGGGCTATCATGCGATCGAGAAAGGCCTGACCCGGCAGCGCCGTAATCTTCACTATTATCCTGTCCGAGATGACTCGCGTTCCGCCGGTGACACCCGAACGATCGCCACCGGCCTCCCGAATGACTGGAGCGGATTCGCCGGTGATCGCAGCTTCGTCGACCGAGGCGATTCCTTCGATTATCTCTCCGTCACTGGGAATTACCTGGCCAGCAGTAATCACTACCCTGTCACCAGGCCTCAAGTCGGTCGACCGAATTTCCTCGATCTTATTAGCTGCATTGAGACGGTACGCGGGCGTTTCGCTGCGGGTCTTGCGGAGCGACTCCGCCTGGGCTTTGCCGCGCGCCTCTGCGAGGGCGGTAGCGAAGTTGGCAAAAAGCACGGTCACCCAGAGCCAGAAATCCAGCGCGATAAAGTATGTGATCGGGACCAGGCTGGCCGAGGTGCTGACCGCCGCTTGTATGATGAACAGCAGGGTCAGGAAGGCGCCGATCTCGACGACGAACATGACCGGATTGCTCCACTGGATATCGGGACGGAGCATCATAAAGGACTGCTTCAGCGCCGCGCGTACCAAATCCGGCTCGAACAACGCACGGCTTCGAATGCGCCGAGGCGGCGGCGTGTGAGTCGGAATTTGACTCGTCTGAATGGTTTGAAGTGCTGCACCCATTTTAGTTCTCCAAAATTCTCTACCTATGTACCTACTTTCGAACTCCCGCTCCTCTTAGGAACCTATCCGCCGAATGGTATAGGTCCTAAGTGCTCGGCAAGTGGACCGAGCGCGGCCACCGGCAAGAACAGAAGAGCGCCGACGACTACGATCGTGCCAAAGAGCAGACATCCGAAAGTGAAAGTGTCGTCGCGAAGAGTTCCCAACCCGAAAGGTGTGCTCTTCTTCATTCCGAGAAACGCCGCCATAGCAATAGGTGCAACAATCGGCAGATAGCGGCCGAACAGAATCACGAGGCCGCCACCGATGTCCCAGGGCACTGCTTCGGGCGCCGGATTGGTGTTGTTGTTCAAACCGTAGCTCACACCCAGGCCGTCAAAGGCAGAACCGTTGTTCGCCGAAGACGACGAGAATTGATACACGATTTGCGAAAGACCATGCGCACCAGGATTGCTCTCGGCCTTGATCCCCCAATTCGTCGCCGCGTAGAGGCCAGATGGACCCAGGATCAGGAAGGGATGGACCAGCAGAGCTATCATCGCGAGCTTGACCTCGCGTGCTCCAATTTTTTTGCCAAGATACTCAGGCGTGCGTCCTACCATTTGCCCGGCCAGGAAAACGCCGATGATCAGGAACAGGAGCAGGTTGATCATTCCGACGCCTTTGCCGCCATAAATGCAGTTGAGCCACATGCCCCAGAAGGGCGAGAGCGCGGCGATAGGATTCAGGCTGTCATGCTCGCAGTTTATCGCACCGCAGGTTACATCCACTGTGGCCGCGGCAAAGGTTGCACCGGCCGAGGTTCCGAAGCGCAGCTCTTTGCCCTCGAGATTGCCGAGATGCTGATCGACTGGCAGTCCCGCGACGGCCGGCAGAGTAATCAGCTGTTTTCCATTAGGCGCGCCGGGGTTCGCAATCGTGAATGTTCTGCTATCCGGATGTGCAGTCAGACCAGGATTCGGCTGCATGGTGTCATAGTAGATTGCCCACGCAACTGTGCCGACGAATAACGTCAGCATCACCCCGAATATAACTATCGAGTGGCGCAGCCTGCCGAGCATTCGCCCGTACATAAGCACCAGCGCCATGGGGAACAGCATCATGCAGAAGGTCTCAAAGAAATTGGCTCCTGCGCCAGGATTCTCGAAAGGATGCGCCGAGTTCATACCGAAGAACCCGCCGCCATTGGTTCCCATCATCTTCATCGGCACGAATGCCGCCAATGGGCCCATAACAATAGTCTGCTGCTTAGGCTGGCCGCTGTCAGTCGTACCCATAGCAGTAGGCTCGAGCGTCGTGACCATCTGGACGTTCTGATAGGTCATCGGCATCCCCTGCACGAGGAAGACCATCGAGATTACGAACGCCGCTGGGAGGAAGAAGTAGACCACTACTCGCCACATATCGACGAAGTAGCTGCCCACATGAGAATCGCCACGCAGCGCGCGGATGATGGCAGCGAGGGCGCATAGGCCGACGGCGGCCGAGAGAAAGAAATTCGCTACGCAGAAGAAAATCTGCGTGAAATTCGAGAAAGCGACGTCTCCCGAATAATGCTGCATGTTGGTGTTCGTTATGAACGAGATAACAGTATGGAAGACCGTCGTCGGCGCCAGCATACCGAGTCCGCGCGGATTCCACGGCATCCACGGCTGCAGCGACAGCACAATATAACCGTAGACGAACAGAGCCACGTTGAAGACCAGAAGCGCGATCGTGTACTGCTTCCAATCCATCGGGCCGGAATCCAGGCGCTGCTCAAACCACCGCAAGAAGCCCGGAGCGCGGTACTTACCGTCCATGACTTTCGCCATGTAGGAGCTAAGCGGTATAGCAATAACAATTGTGAAAACGATTATAGAAATCGGCAGAAGCCACATGGCTTTGTCTCCCTTCGAGTGAGAGTGTTAGATGAAGCTAGAACCATTCGGGTCGGATCATCGCAGTCATCAAGTAGATGAATACCAGGGCTGCTATGACCGCTGTAAAAATGATCATCGTCGCCTCCTAGATCTTTTCGCACGCGATTAAGAACGCGAAACAAAGTCCGAGACAGACAAGCCCTAATGCGAACGTCGCGGGCAACCAGATAGCCAGGTCCATAGAATTCATCCTACCTTTCCGCAAACGACGAGCTTGCGGCATGCTTTCTCATTTTGCTTCGCATTCTGAAAAGCCAAACTCGGTTACCTTCAAAGCCTCTCGGCTAGCCGAACGTAGACAACCCCAATCAATAAGATCGCTACCGTTATGCCGACGAAGAGTAAGTCGAGCATCGTTTCCTCAGGATTCCCCAATCAGCATAAAGTGTGCCCCCGGATTCTCCATGCGAATGCGGATTTTTTCGACAGGTCCGAACCGATGCAGCTTTCAAATTGATAAGTGGCAATGCAAATCGAAAGGCGGCGGGAAATCGAAGTGCCGTATAAACGGTTTCGACGATCCAGCAATGGATATAAACGCTTGCGGGATCCGCTAAGAGATCCCGCAAACGTTCAGTCGTATGATCGAAGCTCGAGCTTAACTATTGCGGCTGTCCGAAACGGCTCGCCAATTGAAGATTGACCTGAAGAACATTGACGAACTTTTCTCCGGCCAAACCGCCGAGGGCCGCCGATGCATTTTCCTGGAGAATTTGATCGATTTGGTCCCGGACCCGCTTGGGATCGAGTTTCTTATCAGCGGCCCACTTCTGCGCAACACGATCGAGCTGATACTCCGCGTTGTCCAGGGTGATATGCGGATCGAGGCCCGAGGCCGAAGTAGTAACCATGTCGGCGGGCACGTCTTGAAGCGGCGCATCCGGATGGTCCTGTCGCCACATGTCGAAGAAAATAGACTGGACGTCCGATCCGCTAGCGACCGGCTCGATATCGGTCTGCGATTTGCCATTAGGCAGCTGCTTGGTCACTGACGATGGAAACTTGCCGGGATTGTCTTTCGAGAAATTCTCGAAGTACACAATGGCGAGGTCCGAGGGCTGTGGCTGAGGCGTCCCCGGATTTTGTTTGATCCAGTCGTCCACGACGCTCTTATGACTCTTGGACCAGTCAGTTAGAGCCTGCGCGTGCGTCGGATCAGCGCTCACCCATCCTTGCGCCAGTTCGTTGTGATTGTCAGCCCATTGCGCGACGAGATGGGGCTGTCCCTGGAATTGATCCTTCTGAAACCACGCCTCGACGTCGGGAGCAACCAACTGGCCGGCCTCAGGGCCGCTCTTGTACTTCACGATAGGTCCCAACATCCTGGCGACTCGGTCTCGCAGCGCATAGTTGGAAGCCGACAGCGCTGATGAAGTTCCTGCCGAGGCGTCGTACGACGCCGCAGAGGGCCTCGGCCAGAAGTATTCGTCCTTGGTGAATGGTTGCGCGATCAGCAAGGACCCGACTTGCTTGCCGTCAGGTCCGTTGACCATGCTGCCATTGGCCGTGAACGGAAAGAATGCTTGTGCGATAGCCCAAACAGCTACCGGATAGGCTATCGCGCAGACCAGAACTGTCGCAGTGAGAAGCATTAAGCTCTTGACTATATTTCGCATGGTTTAATCCTCGACGTGAAACGGTCAGGCAACAATGTGCGTCGCGGTGAGCACCAGGTCGATCACCTTGATGCCGACGAAGGGCAGAATCACGCCGCCGACTCCCCATACCATCAGATTTTTGCGCAGCAAAGCATCGGCGCCGAGCGGCTGATACTTTACGCCTTTCAGCGCTACTGGAATCAGGATCGGAATGATCACGGCGTTGAAAATGACCGCAGACAAGATAGCGGAAGTCGTCGAGTGAAGATTCATAATGTCCATGGCTTTGAGCCATGGCAGCGTACCGGCAAATAGCGCGGGGATGATCGCGAAATACTTGGCGACGTCGTTGGCAACCGAAAACGTCGTGAGCGCACCGCGGGTCATAAGGAGCTGCTTGCCGATCTCGACGACCTCGATCAGCTTGGTCGGATCGGAATCGAGGTCGACCATGTTGCCAGCTTCCTTGGCTGCCTGCGTGCCGGAGTTCATTGCCAGTCCGACGTCCGCCTGCGCCAGCGCGGGAGCATCGTTGGTACCGTCACCAACCATCGCGACCAGCTTGCCCTCGGCCTGTTCCTTGCGGATGTAGGCCAACTTCGATTCAGGAGTGCATTGCGCTACGAAGTCGTCGACGCCGGCGTGCTTGGCAATCGTCGCAGCGGTCAGGGGGTTGTCGCCTGTAATCATCACGCTGCGGACGCCCATCGCTCGCAGACGCTCGAGGCGCTCGCTGATACCGGTCTTGAGCACGTCGGAGAGCACGATGACGCCGACAATATTTGCGCCTTCGGCAACCACTAACGGCGTCGCTCCCTGCGAGCCGACGGAATCTACGACGGACTGAAGGTCCGACGGAATCGTGCCGGACTGACGCTGGACGAATTTGACGACCGCATCGGGAGCTCCCTTGCGAATCTGTCTGCCGTCCGGAAGATCAACTCCGCTCATGCGCGTCTGCGCGGAAAAAGCGACAAAGCCAGTGCCGTTAGGCGCGGTGACGTCGGTCGGAGTTCCGCCGCGATCGAAATGCAGTTTGACGATGGTCTTTCCTTCAGGCGTTTCGTCCGCGATCGAAGCGAGCGCCGCTAACCGCCCAACCTGCTGCGCCGAGGCTTTGCCGACCGGCAGGAAATCTGTCGCGTGACGATTGCCCATCGTGATAGTGCCGGTCTTATCGAGCAGGACGGTATCGATGTCGCCGGCGGTCTCCACCGCCTTGCCGCTCTTGGCCATGATGTTCGCCTGCAGCGCGCGATCCATCCCGGCGATACCGATAGCGGCGAGCAGTGCGCCAATCGTCGTCGGAATTAGACACACGAGCAGCGCGACCAGCGTCGGGACATCAGTACCGAGGCTCCTGAGGGGATCGCTGAGGCCCAGGTAGCCCTGCATGTAAATCTCTGCATTCAGAGCCATCGGCCAGAGCGGGATAACGACGATCAAAAACGCCAGGCTCAAGCCGGCTAGCGCGAGGGTCAACGCGATTTCGTTCGGGGTCTTCTGGCGGACGGCGCCCTCGACCAGGGCAATCATGCGATCCAGAAATGATTCTCCAGCGGCCGCCGTAATTTTCACCACGATGCGATCGGAGACCACCCGAGTTCCACCCGTCACGCCCGAACGATCGCCACCCGACTCGCGAATCACGGGAGCTGACTCACCGGTGATCGCAGCTTCGTCGACCGACGCGATACCTTCGATGACTTCGCCGTCGCCTGGAATTATTTGTCCCGCCTCGACTACGACACGGTCTCCAGGCCTCAGGTCGGCGGACGATACCTCCTCGACTATATCCTTGCCCTTGAGCCGATAGGCCGGAGTATCCTTGCGGGCCTTTCGCAAGGATTCCGCCTGGGCGCGCCCTCGCGCCTCGGCCAAAGCAGTCGCGAAGTTCGCGAACAGCACAGTCAGCCACAGCCAAAAATCGAGAGCGACAAAATAACTGATAGGGACCTGGCTCACCGATTGGCTAACCAGAGCTTGCACGATGAACAGCAGAGTCAGGACAGAACCGATCTCCACGACGAACATTACAGGGTTGCTCCACTGCACGCTCGGCCGCAGCATCAGGAACGCTTCCTTGATGGCCGGCCACACCAGCTCGGGCGCGAACAAGGCCTGCGCGCGCGATCGTCGCCGCGGTACGGGCATCTCTGGCGTGATGCGAATCTCAGGTGGCTCAGAATATTGCTTTAAAGCTTCCATTAATAAGTTCCTCGTCAAAAAGTCGTCTAGGTGTCTTCGCTAGCTAGCCGCCAAAGGGAAACGGTCCAAGATGCTCCGCAACAGGACCTAGTGCTGCGACCGGCAGGAAGAGCAGGGCGCCGACAATCGCTATCGTTCCAACCAGCAGGCATCCGAAGGTCACGGTGTCGTCACGCAAGGTGCCTAACCCGAACGGAGTGGTCTTCTTCATGCCAAGGAACCCAGCCATCGCGATCGGCGCCAGAATCGGCAAGAATCTTCCGAGTAGGATGACGAATGCCGCCGCTATATCCCATGGAACCGCTTCTGGTGCCGCGCTCGGATTGTTGTTCAGACCGTAGGTAGTGCCGAGGCCGTCGAAGGCGGATCCGTTGTTGGCCGAATCCGACGAGAATTGGTAGACGATCTGCGAAAATCCGTGCGAGCCCGGATTGCTGGCGGCTTTGATGCCCCAGTTGGTCGCGGAAAATAGTCCAGTCGGGAATAGAATTACCAGTGGATGTATCAGCAAAGCGATCAACGCAAGTTTTACTTCGCGCGCGCCGATCTTTTTCCCGAGGTACTCAGGCGTTCGACCGACCATCTGCCCAACTACGAAAATTCCGATGATGAGAAAGAGCAACATGTTGATCATGCCGACGCCTTTCCCGCCATAGATGCAATTCACCCACATGCCAAAGAAGGGCGACAAGGCTGCCATCGGGTTAAGACTGTCGTGCTCGCAGATGATCGCGCCGCAAGTAAAATCCACCGTGGCGGCCGCGAAGGTCGAGCCGGCCGAAGTGCCGAAGCGCAATTCCTTGCCCTCCAGGTTGCCGAGATGCTGGTCAAGAGGCAGACCCGCCACCGCCGGCAAAGTGACATCGCGCTTGCCGCCGGGCGCTGACGCGCTTGGAATCGAGAATGTTCGACTCTGAGGATGGGCTATCAGTCCCGGATTAGGTTTCAGCGTGTCAAAATAGATGGACCAGGCAATGGTACCCGCAAGCAAAACAAACATCACCGAAAAAATGACAAGCGAGTGACGCTTTCGACCTAGCATCACGCCGTACATCCACACGAGCGCCATCGGGAACCACATCATCGATGAGGTCGTAAGGAAGTTCGACGCCGCGTCCGGGTTTTCAAAAGGATGCGCCGAATTCATTCCAAAGAAGCCGCCGCCATTGGTTCCCAACATCTTCATTGGGACAAAGGCAGCCAGCGGCCCAATCACGATCGTCTGCTGCTTGGGCTGATTGTTACTGTCCGTGCCCATCGCGGCAGCCTCGAGCGTGTTGACCTGATAATCGCTCTGGTAGGTCATCGGCATGCCCTGAACCAGGAACACCATGCTCAGGACGAAGACCGCGGGCAGAAAGGTGTAGAAGACAACCCGCCACATATCAAGGAAAAAGTTGCCGACGTGCTCGTCGCTGCGAAAGGCTCGAATGATCGCTGTGAGAGCGCAGAAGCCTATCGCCGCCGAAAGAAAGAACATCGGCAAGCAGAAGAATATTTGGGTGAAATTCGAGAATGACTGGTCGCCGGAATAATGCTGAATGTCGGTATTGGTGCTGAAAGAAATGACGGTGTTGAAAATCGTGCTCGGTGCAAGCGCTCCCAGCCCGCGTGGGTTCAGGGGAGCCCACGGTTGAAGCACCAGCACGATATATCCAAACACGTACAGAACGATATTGAATACGAGTAAAGAGACCGCATACTGCTTCCAGTTCTGAGATCCGCTGTTCACGCGGTCTTCACACCACTTCAATGGGCGGGGCGCATGGTAGCGCCCGTCCATGATCCACGCCAGGTACTTGCCCAGCGGATAGGAAACCGCAACGCTAACGACGAGAATTGAGATCGGTAAAAACCACATCGTGTTCTGTCCTATTTGTCTGAGGTCAGGTGGGCCGAGTTGTTAGAACCATTCGGGTCGAACCATTGCGGCGACTAAATACCCGAAAACGAAAACTGCGACGATTGCCGTAACGTAGATCATGGCCAATTTCTCCCCTACATATTTTCGCAACCGAAAAGGAACACGTAGCAAAGGCCCATGCCGGCTATCCCAATAAGAAACAACGCAGGGTCCCAAATCCAAAGATTCATAACGCCCTCCAATTAAGAAATCGGCTACCTCGCAAAGCAGTGTCCGAATGACAACCACCAAAGCGATGCAGCCTTAACATAAAGTGGGAATAGCAACTTCGGTGCTGACTGAAAAAGTGAGATAGGATGCCGAGGTTTAAAATGTGAAAAGGACAGAGTGCTTAGCGCGCATCAGGCAGATGCTGAAGCGTAGGTCACGCTAAAAGTGTCTTCTTTTCAGGATGAAATCTGTCAAGTCGGCAATTAGGGAAAGGCGTAGCAGTACGTGAGCGCGCAGCGGTCGAGATGAAACACATCAATCGACAAGAGTCGACGGTGTCTAACACTGGATCTGATGTGCAGGCAAGCGCGCAGTCAACGTGCCGAGTTCATCTCGTCGTTGGCCGGCGCGGAGCGGTAGATCGCTTATAGCTGGTCAGCGTGGCTTGCGGTCACGAGCTGTGTCGTCTGTCGCATCTCCGCGATCGAAACAGAGGCCCACGGCTAGGATGGTACCAAGTATAATGGGAACGGCTAGCATACAGATGTATCCGTAGAAGGCGGTTGATCAATGCGCAGCGAAGGCAGCGGCGCGCAGAATTGGATTACCTCTGGACGCCGTCAAATCTTCCACGACAGTTGCCCGGTCGAGCATCAGAATCGCCACGCTTTCCGGGTGAACTGTGGCGATTAACGTGGCAGCGATTCGATTGGCCGTTTCGTTGGCCACGTTGATATCGACCTTGAGGCGTTCTTCGAAGTCTGCAACGAACGTCTGACCGCGATAGAGTCGCTGCCGTTCCTGCCGATCTTTCGAGGGAAAGCGCCGAACTTCCATCACGTCGAAGTCGAATAGGCTCATCGCTCGCGCAGCTTCTGTGAAACGATCGAGAGCGGAGGGTTCAATCACCAATTCAATTCGTTTCATAACCCTTCTCAATACCGCCGCGATATTTTTAGGGAGGCGGCTGCTATTCGATTGCACGGGACGTGCCGACGAACAAAAGGGTTATTTTTGTTCGATTCTTGTGAGCCGCACTCAACAGATGACCGGTCCTTCGTTTAAGACTGAAAAGCTCTCATTTCATTTTGAACTGTCAGAGAGTTTTTAGTCGGTTCGTCTCGCTCTCCAGAAATTGAAGGCGCCAGGTTGCGGCGCTAGCTGAGTGCCGGGATTTGTGGCGGTCGCGCAATGGTTTTTTCGATTGGCCAAGTCCGAACCAGGCCAGGAGCGTCTTCGAAAGGCGCTTTTGGCGTGGCTTTTGCTCTCCTAGTGTCTGGACGCGCGAATCGTCGCCGGTCGGTTAATTAATACGATGAAGCCAAATCCGATAATTCAGTCTTTCTTTTTGGGCAGCATTCTCGGCGCTAAGGTCGATGGAATTTCACTTATGCAAGTACACCCCTTGGATCCATACACCCTCATCAATGTCCCGTCGGATTCCCCTAAGGCACACCCGCAATCCAAAAAGACTCCGGGTCCCGCGACCAACGGTAATTCTCGCCGGACCAGTAAGAGACCAGCCTTCACCACGGACGAAACGCGCCACCATTTTGCGATTGAAGCGCTGGACAAATCGGGGCCTTTTCGGCGGCAGCCCTATCTTTACATGTGCGTTCGATGTAAGTGGATGTTTCGCATCAACGATACTCGCGGCTCCGTCATTGCCCTGGACGGGTTGGGCCGGCCGCTCCAGGAGCCGGAGAACGCCAAGCGCGTGGTGACTTTTCACCGTGGACCTTGTCCCGCGTTTCCGGTTCTCGAGTATTCGGTCGTCGAGACTGAGCGTGAGCATGCCTTTGCTGGCTATGTGTCCAGATTCATGAAAGCGGTACACAGCCTCACTCAGCTGGGCAGTCACGGAAGCCACGATCGCAAGGAACAGACGATCTCTTGAATTGAAGGGTCGGGCCCTTGCAGACATTTCAAATTGAAATGCTCTCCTGCAGTGATTTGAAATGCCTCTGACCAACATCGAAGAAAAATCCTTGACCACTGCGACAATTCGCGGCGGCACGCTTGATGCTGATGAAGGAGCTATGAGCGCCATCACTTCATCCAGTTCGCTTGCGGCTTCGATCCATCAACCCAATTTGCGGCTAGTTCCGAGGGCCCCAATAATTGATCCATCGATTTATCGACAAACAGAACAGTCGACGCGAACCGCGGTTATGGCCTGCCTGGTTGCCGGTAATCCCGGCAACACTGAGCTGTTGCGTGAGGCCTCGGCGGCTGCGCGCGAAGATAACGGCGAGCTTTACGCGGTCGTGGTCGATTCGCACCGCGCTCGATTTGACAAGGTGCAAGTTCGCGGGCTCATCGACGACGCTGTCTTCGGCAAAGACC
>Ga0210396_10005798_pt1 | contig 11869 bp, 8 predicted proteins | sample IncBWH17OmetaG_FD_155466 | JGI IMG/M metagenome (GOLD analysis project Ga0210396, IMG submission 155466) | Forest soil microbial communities from Barre Woods Harvard Forest LTER site, Petersham, Massachusetts, United States - Inc-BW-H-17-O ...
AACTAAAGGCGCGCGTGGCGCGCCACTGGTCCGACGTTGCCGTGATGAGCACCGCCGACCGATTCAAGGACGAGAAACTCTCATTTGAACTTCTCGCTGAAGTAATAGGCTTCAAGAAAATCTACTGCGCCGCGAATTGGGCCCACTATGATAGTGCCGTAGCCGGAACCCTTCGAATAAAACCGAACGAGCACCTGCAGACGATCCTGCGCAGGGACTACCAGCAAATGGAGGAAATGTTTCCCAGCAAGCCTTTGCCCTTCGCTGAAATCCTTACGAGACTAGAAAAATTGCAGCAAAGAATAAACGCACCAAAAAAAGTGCGGTGAAGCGCCGCACGGCTGAAGAGCAGCAATGCGGACCGCGCGGTGTTTCTCAACTGGCTTTTGATCTCAATCCCGTGGGACTCCCTCTGTGAAGACTCAAATCGCAAGGAGTGTATTGCAAGATCAGGATCGATACGACTCGTGTGAACCCATTCGAAGCGCTGGTCAACAAGGCAGGGCGGATGATGACATTTGGGGTGCAAAATCGAGTCCAACTGGCCCGTTCGAGGCGGTCAACTTGGTGGTTACACGGTGCCGAAGCAACGGTTTGTGGGATTTTTAACAGCCGAATGCTCTACCATTGAGCTACCGGGGAACTGTATTGTTGTCGGCTAATTCTGATCCTCTTGCGACAGAAGTGCTTGTTCCGCAAATGACGACCTCAAGTGCGAGGCTCGTCACACGCTGGTACCGAAGAGCATGGGTCCATCGCGCCACCAACTGCCAAATTCACGGGAAGCGAACTCATAAATATTGGACTGCGATCAGAGAGCGCGGCTTCACGGGCTAAAGCCCTTCGATTGCGCAGCTTTACGGCGAGGCTGAAGCCCCGCCCTTCCGGGTTGACCATTTATGAGGTCTTAGAATCCACTCCCCAAATCATGCTGCGTAAGGGACAATAATCCTCGGTCCACGCGGAAATGTGCAGCAAGCGCGCGTTTCCACGGCAAGTGGATCGCGTTCTCCATTGCAGGATTGGTTTCACGCCGCGATGAATGTGCGTGGTTTCGGCCCGCGGAACGTGTACGATTCCTTTCTTCAGCGCGCGGGAATCGATGGCTTCGCTCCGATTCTGCCTGCAGCGATTCGCGGCGGGACAATGGCATCGCTCTAAGAGCGCAACGACCCGGCGACGATTACGAGGTGCAAGAATTGATGGCTGAAAGTTCAGACCCGGCTCAGCAGTTCCCTAACTTGCCGAAGCGAATTCACGGGCTCGCGCGCCTTTCTTACAATGTATGGTGGAGCTGGCACCGCGAAGCGCGCGAACTGTTCCCCGCGCTGGATCAACAGGCCTGGCGCGAGAGCGACCACAATCCATTGCGGATGCTCGCGCTGGTGCCGCAGCAAACTCTGGACAACGCCGCGCGCGATCCCGAGTTTCTGGAACGATTTGACGCGGTGATGGCGGAGTTCGACGCGAACATCGCATCGCAGACGGGCTGGTTCACTACCGAATACGGAGCTCCGCAGAACCCTTTGGCCTATTTCTCTGCCGAGTACGCTTTCCATCATTCGCTGCCGCTTTATGCGGGCGGGCTGGGCGTGCTGGCAGGAGATTACATCAAGGAGTGCAGCGACCTCGCAATTCCCATGGTCGCGGTGGGCCTGATTTATTCCCGCGGTTATCTTTCACAAAAAATCCGCGACGACGGCTGGCAAGAAGACGACGAAAAGACGCTGGACCGCACGTACGATCCCGTGAAGCTGGTGCTCAACGGAAACAACGAGCCCCTGAGAGTTCAGGTTCCATTCTTCGAACCGCCGGTGCACGTGCTGGTGTGGCGCGCCGATATTGGCCGCGTTCCCGTCTATCTGCTCGATACCGAAGTGGAAACCAATCAGCCGTGGGACCGCGCCATCGCGCATCGGCTCTACACCAACGATCCCGAGCAGCGCTTGCGCCAGGAAATCGTGCTGGGCATCGGTGGAATGTGCGTGCTGAAGGCGCTGGGCATTCATCCGGCGGCCGTGCACATCAACGAAGGGCATCCCGCATTTGCGTTTTTGGAACGCGCGCGCGGGCTGGTGGAATCCGGCACTGCCTTCGAAGCAGCGGTGGCGAAAATCAGGGAGACTTCGGTCTTTACCACGCATACGCCGCTTTCGGCCGGAACGGATGTTTTCCCGTTTCCGTTGTTCGAGAAATATTTCAGCAGCCACTACGATAAGTTCGGCACCGACCGCAATGGTTTGCTGCAACTGGGAACCAATCCCGCGAATCCCGACGCCGGATTCAACATGACTGTGTTCGCGCTGCGCATGTCCAACTTTTGCAACGCGGTCAGCAAGAAACACGGTGAAGTAGCCCGGGAAATGTGGAAAGGCGTCTGGCCGGAGAAAAAACTCGAGGACGTTCCGATTACCGCCATCACCAACGGCGTCCATTTGCTCACTTGGATGGACCCACAGTGGCTTCAGCCGCTGTTCGCTAAATACGTGAGCCCCGGCTGGATCCGCGACCAAGACCAATTAAAAATGTGGGAAGCAGTTGACAATATTCCAGACGAGGAACTTTGGGGGTCGCACAGCCTGCTGAAGATCTTATTGATTGACGAAATCAACGAGCGCGCGCGCGAAGAATGGCAAAAAAAACGCGTGCGCGCGGAAAGTGTGATTGCGTTTGGCGCGTTGCTCGATCCTGAAATCCTAACGATCGGTTTTGCGCGCCGGTTCACCAGCTATAAGCGCCCTGATTTGATCCTTCATGATCTGGATCGCCTGAAGCTGATTTTGACCAATCCCTTGCAGCCGGTGCAGATTATTTTCGCCGGAAAAGCTCATCCTTCCGATATCGCCGGGGCGCAGCTGATCCAAAGAGTGTTCCAACTCGCGCGCGATCCAAACTTCGCTGCGCGCATCGCATTCGTCGAAAATTACGATCAACATCTGGCGGCGCGCATGGTTCGTGGCGTGGACATGTGGCTGAACAATCCCTTGCCTCCCCTGGAAGCGAGCGGCACCAGCGGCATGAAGGCGGGCGCCAATGGCGTCGCAAGCATTTCGATTTTGGACGGCTGGTGGCTGGAAGGCTATAACGGCACGAATGGCTGGGCCTTCGGTGGCGACGCGACGGAAGGAGATCGCACCGCCGCAGATGCCGAAGCGCTTTATCGCTTGCTCGAGGAGAAAATAATTCCGCTCTACTACCTGCGTCCGGACGACGAAATTCCTCACGAATATGTACGCGTGATGAAAGCAGCCATCAAGAGCGTGGCGCCGCAGTTTAGTTCCCGGCGGATGTTGAAAGAATATGTGCGTCAGTTCTACGTGAAAGCTCTGGGCGTGAAGAAATCATAGAGCGAAAGATACCGCGACTGCCCCCGAGGAACCCACACGCGCGAGACCGCTCTGGTCGCTAGCTCGACCGTTCCCATATCGCGTTTACTCGAGAGAGCGTCCCGCGATCGTTCCCAGCCACACCGCGGCAAATCCCAGCGTCACGCTCAGAATCACGTTCAACGACGCGACCAGCATTCTGCCGTCTTGCATGCTGCGCAGAGTTTCATATTCGAATGCGGAAAAGGTTGTGTATCCACCGATAAAGCCGATCGCAATCAGATATCGCCAATTGGGATCCCAGTCCGAATTGCTCGCCAGCAGCGTCACGATCAGGCCAATCAAGAAAGATCCGGTGATATTCACGGCAAACGTGCCGAATGGAAACCGCGTGCCGATTCGCTCGCCCAGGTAACTGCTCACCCAGAAACGCAGCACCGACCCGATGCCGCCCCCAATGCCGACCATCAGATATTTCATCATGACGTAGCCTGGTTCTCCCTTATGCGCGCAGAAAATCCCGCCGCCGAATCGTAACGCGCCGGATTTCGCTTACGCTTTTTACAAGGAACCTTGCCGGCGACATGGCTCCGCGACAAGATTCTTGTCAGGAGTCATCATCTGCCCCGGCAAAAGAAGGACAGCGGTTAAGGGCGAACTCCATCGCCACCTGTTTGATGATACCTGCGAGCTTACCGATGTCAACGAGACTGTTGCGGAGCGGTTGTTACAGTAACGGGGGCTATTGCAGCTTCTGGGTAGCGGCGTCGTGACAGATCAGATTTTCGAAAATCGCCAGCACGTGTTGCCGGTATTGCACGATGCGTTCCAGCAGCGGCCGCAGCTGCGGCTCGCGCACGGTTTCCTTGTCCCATTTCGCCAAGACCATTGCCGGAACCTGGATGTCCTTGCGCAATTCCTCAGCCGAATGGCCGCGCAGAAAGAGGCCGTAGAAAAAGGCCGCCTCGCGCTGCGGATATTCAAATTCCTGCAGCGGGTCTTCGATCGGGTTAGCCAGCGTCGCCATAATGGAAAATCGCAGTTTACAGATTTCAACGCTGCCGTCAAGAGTCCACGGCGCGAAATAGCAAATAAATCTCTCGGCGTGTTCCACCATTGGACGACGCGTGTGGAACGAAAGTTGCTAGTAGGTTTGTAGCTTGTTTCAGTTCGTTCGGTAGAGTCTGTCGAGGGAATCCCTGCGTGGGCTAGACGCGAGAGCCCAAAAACTGCCTTCCTGCAAGCGCAACAGAATCAATACGTCATCGGCAAAAACGGGCGTCTGTCAGGCGCCTACCAGCTCTGTCTGCAACTTACCGGCAATTCCAGGGTTTGAGTACTGTGGCGGGTAGCTTGGCGTGCCGTTTGGGACACACCCCGGGCTGCCACGCCATATTTGTCATAACAATGCACCCCCACGAGAAGGCTTGGGCCCCCGAGCCTTCTCTATTTTTTGGCGCCCGCTCAGCAATGTTGCTCGTTCGCGTCATCGCGCGACTCGCACGAAATTTTCCGCCAGCTGCAACGTATCATTCATGGGAGCTAAACAAGGAGCAGCCACATGATCCATAAGATCATCGGAAAAATAATAGACAAGAAATTCGCAATTATTCTGCTGGCAGCCGCAGCATCGTTCTGTGTGCCGTCGCTGCCCGCACAGCAATCGCAAATTCCGCCGTCTTCGCCAGCACCAGCCCACGATTCCATGCCGGGTATGGACATGAGCCAGCACGACTCGGACAAAAACCCCGACGCCGCCAAGGCAGCTCACGATGCCATGTCCGATCACGACATGGACGAGAGCATGAGCGCGCACATGTACATGACCACGCTGCGCCCCGCGAATCCGGCCGATGAAAAGCGCGCTGAGGAAATACTGGCGCAATTGCGGCCGGCCATCGAAAAATACAAGGACTATCGTGTCGCCCTCGCGGATGGCTTCAAGATTTTCGGGCCCAACGTTCCGCAGCCGCAATATCACTTCACGAACTATACTTACGCTTTTGAAGCAAGCGTTGCGTTCAACCCGGCACATCCGACGTCTTTGCTCTACAAGAAAACGAGTGACGGCTATGAGCTGGTGGGCGCGATGTACACCGCTCGCAAATTTGCCAGCGAAGACGATTTGAACGCGCGCGTTCCTCTCAGCATCGCCCGCTGGCACAAACACACGAATCTTTGTCTTCCTCCGAGGGGCACTTCCTTGCAGCAAGCCAATTTTAAAGAATTCGGACTTCACGGCTCGATCGCGACTCCGGAAGCGTGCGAGCAGGCCGGCGGGCGTTGGTTCCCGCAGATCTTCGGCTGGATGGTTCACGTATATCCCTACGAAACGGACCCGGCGAAGATTTGGGCGCACTAATTCCTCGCGCTGCGTCTTTGCTGCGCGCGCCAAGACACCCGCGCAGAATTCTTGCCTTGTGATTGTTCGGAGGTTTGTGTAGCCTATTGGCTGTGAAGGTCAGCACCCATTCCGCGAACGCTGTGTGCGCCTGTACTTGTTGTTGTACAGAGATGCGCACATGCGTCTGCCGCGCGGGTGGGTAACCCAAAAATCTAAGTAAGCGCACTCAAGATTTTAGCAACCCACCACCGGAAGACCCGGTCGGTGGGTTTTTTGTTTTTAGGGCGGGAAAAATGAGCTTTGCATCGGAAGAAGTCCTGCAACAACCGGAACGGTCGGCGGTCCCGCGTCCGCACAGCGCGCGTGTGGCGCTCGCCGCTCTCAGCCACCTGAAAGCGCTTGAAGCGGAGAGCATTTACATTCTGCGGGAAGCGGCGGCGGAGTTTGCGCGGCCGGTGATGCTCTATTCCATCGGCAAAGATTCGTCGGTGATGCTGCGCCTGGCGCAGAAGGCGTTTTTCCCCGGGAAAATTCCGTTCCCTCTGCTGCACATTGATACGAGTTACAAATTTCCGGAAATGATTCAGTTTCGCGATTGGTACGCGCGGCACATCGGCGCGGAATTAATCGTCCATCAGAACCGTGAAGCGCTCGCGGCAGGCGCCAATCCCTTCTCCCTGGGCACACAGAAATGCTGCGGCTTGCTGAAAACGAAATCCCTCCTCGACGCTCTGGCCGAAGGAGGATTCGATGCCGCGTTTGGCGGAGCGCGCCGCGACGAAGAAAAATCGCGCGCCAAGGAACGTATTTATTCGTTCCGCGACGCGCAAGGCCAGTGGGATCCGAAAAACCAGCGGCCCGAGCTGTGGAATATTTTCAACTCGCGCATAGACAAGGGCGAAAGCATTCGCGTGTTTCCTCTCTCGAACTGGACGGAGCTGGATATCTGGCTCTACATTCACGCCGAAAAAATCCCCATCGTTCCGCTGTATTTCGCGCGCGATCACGAAGTCGTTATTCGCGGGGGATCGATCGTCGTGCGCTATCCGGGCGACCGGCTGCTGCCGGGCGAACAAACACAGATCGTGCAATGCCGCATGCGCTCTCTGGGGTGCGTTCCATGCACCGGCGCGATTCGTTCCGCGGCGGACACCGTTCCCAAAATCATCGAGGAGATGGTTTCCTTCCGGCGCTCGGAGCGCGAGAACCGCGTGATTGACCACGACGAAGAAGGCTCGATGGAACTGAAGAAGCGGGAGGGTTACTTCTAGCCATGCCCGCCGCCCACCAGGAATTGCAGCAGAGGTTCGCGGCCTTTCTGGACCGCGATTTGCAGAAGGATCTGCTGCGTTTCACCACCGCCGGCAGTGTGGACGACGGCAAGTCCACTCTGATCGGGCGCCTGCTGCACGATTCCAAGTCCGTGTACGAAGATCAGCTTTCCGCTGTGAAAAAAAGCCGTATCAATCGCGCTGCCGGGCCGATTGATTTTTCACTGCTTACCGACGGGCTGCGCGCTGAACGCGAGCAGGGCATCACGATTGACGTGGCCTACCGGTATTTCGCGACGGCGCGCCGTAAATTCATCATTGCTGATACGCCCGGCCACGAGCAGTACACGCGCAACATGGCCACCGGGGCTTCCACGGCCGATCTCGCCATCGTGCTGATCGACGCGACCCAAGGATTGCTTCCGCAGACTCGCCGCCACGCTTACATCGCTTCGCTGCTGGGAATTCCGAATGTGCTGGCTGCCGTGAACAAGATGGATCTGGTGGATTACCGCGAGGATATTTTCCTCCAGCTGCAGAGTGATTTTTTCACGCTGGCTGCGCAGCTGGGCATTCCGAACGTCCTCAGCGTTCCCATTAGTGCGCTCGAAGGCGATAACGTCGTCAGCAGCGGCTCGCGAACGCCTTGGTACCAGGGTCCGACGCTTCTTGAACATCTCGAAACCGTTCCATTGCGTCCCGCCGCGTCGATCGACGCGGTGCGATTTCCCATTCAGTACGTCATTCGACCCGACTCTGCGTTTCGCGGATTTGCCGGCCAGGTTGCCAGCGGCGTGATTCGTCCGGGCGACGCGGTGATCGCGCTTCCCTCCGGACAAAGGACGCGCGTCCATTCCATCGTCACCTACGACGGTGAAATCGCGGAAGCCACTCATCCCCTGTCCGTGACGCTGCGCCTCGCCGATCAAATTGACCTCAGCCGCGGAGACATGCTCGTTTCGCCGCACGGCTCTCCGCGCGTTTCGCGACATTTTCAAGCGATGGTTGTGTGGCTTCATCGGCAGCCGCTTGAGCGGGGCAAGAGTTATCTGCTGAAACATACGGTGCGAACTACGCGCGCCCAGGCCGTCGCGATTCAGCACCGCGTCAACGTCCACACGTTTGCACACGAGCCCGCACAGCGGCTGGAGATGAACGACATCGCATCCGTCGAGTTCGAATCCAGCAGCCCGTTGTTTTTCGATTCCTACGAGCGCAACCGTACGACCGGCAGCTTCATCCTGATTGACCCGCTCTCGAACGCCACGGTGGGCGCCGCGATGCTTGGCGAAAATCAGCTGGAAACGTCGTCGCCCTCCTCGACGAGCGAATTCCACCCGCAAGCCCTCGCGCCAACGCCCGTAACCGCTGCGGAAAGATTCACGCGCCACGGGCATCGCTCCGCAATTGTTCTTGCCGAAGGTCGCCTGGTGCTGGCCAGCTTGCTGGAGCGCGCCCTCTTCCAGCGCGGCTACGAAGTTCTGCTGGCTACCGCTGCCGACGCCCACTCGTCCGAACAATTCCTGGTGCTGGCGCGAGGAACGCAGGCTGCCGGACTGATCTTGATTTGTTCCCCAGCTGCGCTCGATTCGTCGGCCAAGCAGGCGCTAAACACGCTGGCCGCGGATGACTTCTTCGACCTTGCTGCGGGGCATCTGCCCGCCGACGACCACGCTGCGCTGGAAAAAATCCTGCTCCGGTTCGAGTCGCTCCGCATTCACAACGCTTCCGGCCGTCCGGACAAGGTGAACTAAATGGAACTGGAACAGATTTCGCAGACCCTGGAATCGTTGCCTCTCGAGCAGGCGCTCGAAACTCTGCTTTCGGCCTCCGATCGCCGGAAGGCCTGCCTCACGTGCAGCTTTCAGGCCGAGGACATGGTCGTCCTGCACCTGCTGCGCCAGGAAATTCCGGAAATCCCGGTCCTGTTTCTCGATACCGGCTATCACTTCGCGCAGACTTACGAATATCGCGACCGTATCGCCCAAGAATGGCAACTCCACCTGGTCAACGTGCTGCCACAAAAGACCGTCACGCAACAGGAATCGCAATTCGGCGTCCTCTATCAGTCCGATCCCACGCAATGCTGCCAGCTGCGCAAGGTCGAGCCGCTGATGCAGTCTCTGGAGCCTTACGAAATTTGGTTCACCGGATTGCGTCGCGAACAATCTCCTTCGCGTAAAAACCTCAAAATACTGGAGCAGCATCGCTTGCCCAGCGGCAAGACTCTGTTGAAAGTCAGTCTCCTGGCCGACTGGAGTTGGAAACGAGTTTGGAACTACGTGGGCGCGCATCAACTCAGCTATCTACCGCAATACGACGAGGGTTACCTGAGCATCGGCTGCCAGCCCTGCACCACGATACCCGACGATCCCAATCATCCGCGTTCCGGCCGCTGGGGCGGAAAAAAACTCGAATGCGGCATTCACACCTTTTCGGAGAAGGTGGAGCGATGAACGTTCTGATCGGATTCCTGATCGCCGCCGCGGTGGGATTGACCGGAATCGGCGGCGGCAGCTTCACGGTCCCGGCTCTGGTGCTGCTCGTCGGACTGCCCGCCAATGCAGCCGTAGGCACGGCCTTCGTCTTCGCCGGTATTCTGCGTCTGATCGCTGCGCCGTTTTATCTTTTCGGCAAACACATTCATTTCCGTTATCTCTGGCTGCTGGTGCAAGGCGCGGTACCTGGGCTAGTCGTCGGCACCTTGGTGCTGCATTTGCTCAGCCACGATTCGGGAAGTCCGGTCGTCGTGATCCTGCTCGGCCTGATTCTCGCGGCGTCCTCGAGCATCACGTTCGCTCCGCGGGTGCAGAATCCGGGATTCGCGCGCCAGAATTCGCGCTGGCTTCCCTGGCTGGCGCTTCCCATCGGCGTGGAAGCGGGGTTTTCGTCCGCCGGCGCAGGCGCGCTCGGCACGGTGCTGCTGCTGAATTATTCTGAAATGACTCCTCCGGAGGTTGTCGGCACGGACATTCTTTTCGGCCTGGTGCTGGCGGTCCTTGGCAGCGCGTTCCACTGGAAATTCGGCGCTATCAACGGTCCGGTGCTCACGCAATTCCTCGCTGGTGGAATTCCCGGTGTGCTGGTTGGCTGCGCGCTGGCTCGCAAGGTGCCTGCGCGAAAATTAAAGCTCGCGGTTGCCACCCTCGCAATCTTCGCGGGACTGCAGCTTATCTGGAGCGGCACGCACACGCTGCTGCGGAACCGCGCCGTGAACGTCACAAAGATAGCGGCAGCCGCGCCGCTCCCGGCGCGCAACGCCGATTCAATACTCGAACCGCAGCCCACGTTCTAAACTCGATTTGAAATTGTACTGCGCGCTTCGCCCCATGCTTCGCGGGACGCAGCGGGCACATTTGCAGTTCTAAGGAATAAAATAGCGCAGCCCGACGTAGACCAGCACCACATGCGCATTCTTCGGCGCCCCGCTGGGCACCGACCAAGGACTGCGTTCTACGTACGAATAGTTATTGATGAGCTGCAGCTTGCCGTAGTTCGGATTGGACCACAGCGTGGGGATGAACCCGATGGTCCCCTCCTGATACGCACGGTTGTTGGTGTTGGCCGACCCGGGAAATCCGAATCCCACGCAAGTGAACCCGGAAACGCCGTCGCACGTGGGCGCAGGCGTGGCCGTGGACGCCAGCAAGCCAAAATTCCGCTGGAAGTACGCGCCGCTGTAATAACCGTCCACCATGAAGCTGGGCTTCAGCTGCCATTCAAATCCCGCCACTCCCGAACCTGCATGCACTCCGGAAAGCGTCCCATCCGGCTTCACGATCACATCCGGGCCGAGGCCGCCGATGTAGCGCCCCACTCCATCGCCGTAGAACGAATCGCCGATCAAATGGAATCCGTTGAAAACTTCCAGATTCGCATTCAGCGACACGCCGCCTCCGGTGATGGTGTTCGTCGTACTCGGCGTACTCAAGTTCTCGTACACCTTGAAGCTGCGCACCAGCCCGGCGGCTTCCAGGTGAAGCGCCCGTTCGCGGATTTTCCAATCGAAGGCTGTCTTCACTATGAAGTCCGGGTGCAGGTTCGGCGTCAACGCGTTGGAGCTGCTGCTGGTCGCGCTGGTGCTGCCACTGCCGTTGTCGAATTGTCCAGGGAAAATGCCCGCGGTGCCGCCCGGAAAAACCACGGAGCTGGGTACGAATTGCTGCGGATTTTCCAGCGAAGCGCCCAAAGTCCACGAGTCCGTCGCGTGATAGATCACGCGAAAGCCCGCTTGCCGCGCGAACACCAACCCCGCCACGTAATTGGTATCCAGACGCAGCGTGCTGAAGACATCAATCGGCGCCGCCGAAAGGCCGTAGCGGTTCGGAGTGAGCAGCGACCACGTCTGGCCGCCCACGAATTCCCATTTGTGGTGCGTCACGTCCGCGTAAAACAAGCGCAGCCTGAATGTGTCGCTATTGGTGCTCTGCTCCGCGTTGGGTGGCTGATAGCCGTTGAAGTCGGATTCGATGTAGCCGGTCACCGACGTCGAGTCGCTGATGTTCGCGTCCACTTTCAGCGAAAGGCGCGATGCCTGCGAGGTGACGCGAAATTCCGTCAGTTGCGATTGCGGCACCGTGTTGTTGAAGGGGATGCTGTTGAAGTTCGTGCCTAGCCCAGTTCCGGTGTTGGTGCTGCGGAAAACTCCGGTAACGTCCGCAAAACCACCGGGCGTAAAGTCCGCTGCTCCGATCTTGAACGAAAGCGGGTGTTCCACTTGAGTGATGCTGACTTGCCGCTTTTCGGGTGCCTGTGCATCCGGGGGACGAATCAGGTGTGCATCCGGCGGTTCGGCGGCTGCGGGCGTCGCCGTTGCGAAAGCGGGCGCGGGATTCGCTTTCGAAATGTCGGGGGTTACGTGCAGCGCAGTTTCGAGTTTCGCGATGCGGTCTAGTTCTTCGCGGAGCGCGGTTCGCTCGGATTCCAGT
>Ga0210396_10005799_pt1 | contig 11868 bp, 8 predicted proteins | sample IncBWH17OmetaG_FD_155466 | JGI IMG/M metagenome (GOLD analysis project Ga0210396, IMG submission 155466) | Forest soil microbial communities from Barre Woods Harvard Forest LTER site, Petersham, Massachusetts, United States - Inc-BW-H-17-O ...
CCCAGATTGCACCTTCAGCGCCCCATGCGTTGCACATGCCATCGCATATATTCACGCGACTCGGCCTATGGGAAGACTCTATCGCTTCGAACCTTGCGGCAAGGGAAGCAGCACACCAGCAGGGCGGCACCGGAGAAGAGCTGCACGCCATGGATTATCTGGTATATGCCTATCTGCAGAGTGGACGCGACAAAGACGCGGCTCGAGTCATTCAGCAACTGAAAAGCATGCCGAATTTGAACGCAGACGATTTCAAGATAGCGTACGCCTCTACGGCGATGCCGATTCGCTACGTGGTTGAGCGAGGTCAGTGGGCCGACGCTGCTGGCATCGTTCCTCCGAAAGGAGCTCCCCCGCATGTTATCGCGATTGCGGTTTGGGCTCGGGGACTTGGACTCGCCCGGACTGGACGCGCCGCTAGGGCTCGCACGGAAATTAATTGGTTGCGGCAGATCGAAGAACAACTCCGCACGTCGGGCGACAACTATTGGGCCACTCAGGTTGGGATTCTGAGGCGAGAAGTCATGGCGTGGTCGGCTCAGACGGACAAGAAACCGGATGAAGCCGCAGCGTTGATGCGCGCGTCAGCCGATGAGGAGGACAGAATTGAGAAGCTACCGGTAACACCGGGGCCAATTGTTCCGGCCCGCGAACAGCTCGGAGACTTGCTCCTGGAGCAGAATCAAGCGGGTCTAGCGCTGAAAGAATTTGAGACGGCAATCGCAAATACCCCTGGGCGGCGCGAGGCCGTGCTGGGTGCGGCACATGCTGCCGAACTCTGGGACAAGAAGTAGACTGCATTAGGGTGGTTCCGGCGACTATTTCCAAGGGTCGCGCCACGGCATTTTCGTTTCGAGCTGCCACGCGACAATTCCCGTAACGTGGCAAACCGGAAGTAGTCGGGGCAGACTTGCGGCCCCCATCTTCTCCTGGGGCACGTTTCGGCGCAAACGACCGAACGTTACCTTGGCTGCAAGCAGCGGATTCGATCAGCTGTCAATGATCGCATTGGCATCGAGCCGAATCCTTGAGCTGGGGGTGCAGTTGTAGAAGGTTAGCCGACAAGCCGAAATCGGAGTCGTTCGGCCAGACGATACCGTTCGAGCAGCCACTTTGGTCTGACTCAGTTCTCAGGGACCGCTACACAGCCAATAGAAATCAACAATCCTTTCGGGAGCGGGACCTGCATAACCATCCGGGCAGGAGGATCGTTCGGGAAGAACTCGGCAAAAAGGCAGTTGAGTTCAGCAAAGTTAGAGATATCGGTCACGAGCACTGTGGTATTTACTACCAGATCGAGGCGACTGCCTCCAGCCCGAAGTACCGTATCAAGATTCTTGAATGCCTGCCGCGCTTGAACCTCGAAGCTGGAACCGGCCGCTTCGCCGCTGGAAGGGAGCACGCCTGGCTGACCAGCAACGAACAGCAACCCCGCTGCACGTACTGCCTGAGAGTAGGGCCCGATCGCCTTCAATCCCGGAACCTGGATCGCTTGTCTGTCCGGCATAATGATCTTGTCTAGTTTAAGGATGCGAGTTTAATCCTATGGAATCTTCGCGGCATGGGTGTCATCCTCATGTCAATTCTTTGTGACAGCGTCCGAAGCTTGAGCTACTTGCGGTTTCCGACCCACGGGAGCAATTACTATTTACTCTCAAAATCTGCGACTTGTGGGCGCGCCTCTCATCCATACAACCGGTCCCGTTCAACGTGGCCAGCGCGCTGCCCTCTCGTGCCTTCTGCGAGCGCGCCCGAAACCAGGAGAACGTATCTGATGCGAACATTGGTAACGGCATTCTTGTTGGCTTTCGTAGTCACTGGTGCCCAGACTCAGCATTTCACGACCGGCGCCGCCAAACTGGCGCCATCTGCGGCGGACCCAGCGCCAAGCCCTGCGACGCTGATCGCGCGCGCAAAGGCGCTGGAGCTGAACACCCCGTACGTTGCTCCACCCGGGGATCCGCTGGTACACCAAGCGGCCGGGTTCGCCAAAGTGATATGTTCCGCGGTATTCATCACCGGACTCGATCCCGAGTTCGCCGCGGAAAATGTTGGCTACTTCACTGCGCCATACGATGTGCGGGCAAAGCTTGGCAAGCCGGTCGTTGATCGGGAGCACAAACAGGTCCGAGTCGCCGTGCCGGACGGGGTGACCCGCAAGGCCGTTTACCTCGGCGATCAAGGTTGCGTGTCTCTTCCGGTGGGAAAGGATTCGGTCAGCTTCAAGCCGGTCAAGCTTAAAAGCACTTTGCCGAATGCCTCAGAGCAAGCCTGGCCGATGGGCGACGTGCTGCCGAGTGGACCGCCTCCCCGCGAACTCGACATGGCGAAAGTAAAGGAGGCCGTGGACGCGGCGTTCGCGCCGCCGGATGCGAAGACGGCGGCCTTCGTGGTGACTTGGAGGGGACGGCTGATTACCGAGCGATACGCGCCGGGAATCACGACACAGACGCCGCTCGAGAGTTGGTCGATGGGCAAGAGCGTGACCGCCACCCTGATGGGTGTGCTGATCCAGCAGGGCGCCTACGAACTGTGGCAGCCGGCGCCCATCCCGGAGTGGCAGGAGGGAAACGACCTGCGCTCGGAGATCCGGATTGCCGACTTGCTGCACATGTCGAGCGGACTTCGCATTAAGGCGCCCGAGGACCCCGATTACGATCCCACCGGCACGTACGCCGATCACTTCTATCTGTACACGGGCAGTGTGGACTCGTTCCACTACGCGGCCACGCGGCCGCTGCAATGGCTGCCGGGAAAGGTGGGACGTTATCGCAACACCGATCCGGTTTTGACCAACTACCTGATCCGGCTGGCAGTTGAGAAGCGTGGCGAGGAATATCTTTCATTCCCTCGGCGTGCATTGTTCGACAAGCTCGGTATGCGCACTATGGTCGTGGAGACGGACCCATTCGGCAACTTCCTCATGCAGGGACATGAGTTCGCGTCGGCACGTGATTGGGTGCGGCTGGGCAATCTCTATCTTCAGGACGGAGTCTGGAATAGAGAGCGAATCTTGCCCGAGGGATTCGTGAAGTTCGTCAGCACGCTGGCGCCGGCTTGGGTAGCCGACCATAACCCGGTTTACGGCGGCTTCTTCTGGATCAACGCCGACGGCTCATACCCGGTGCCGAGGGGCGCTTACTTCATGTCAGGTGCCGGCGGGCAGAAGACGATGATTATTCCGTCTCACGACCTCGTCGTTGTGCGGTTAGGGCACTTCAAAGGTGCGGATGAGGGCGTGAAGAGCTTCAAGAAGTCTCTTGCGTTGCTGATGGAAGCAGTCCCTCCCAGCAAGTGAGCAGGAGCAACACGGACCTCGATGCTGCGTGACGGCGCTGGGGATTCGCTGCTCTCAGCCAGAACGAGCGGGGCTCGTCGTTCGATGTGTGGTCGAGAAGCAGGTTGTACCTGTCACCAAACTTGAATGCCCGGCTCAAGGTCGCGTCGAAGTCCACACAGTTAGGACAGGATGCGCGAATGGTCCACGGGCTCTCCAGCGCAGCCGCGAACACCGCTTTATCCCCGTTTGCTCCTCCTGCCGAGCTGAACGCCAACGTCAGAGAGAGCCGTTTCGAGTTGTGCTGCCATGGCGAGGTTGTTCGCTCCAGACCGTATGACTATTCCGGTGGGTGCCTCTCCCTCTGGGATTATCCACTTGATGCGCCTGAAGCTCCACCCAGCTTTCCCAAGAATTTCGATTAGCTCCCTGCCGCGGCCAGCAGCTTCGTCATTGTTCACGGGCTCTTGGATTTCTGCGACGACGGGCGTGGATTGCAACAGCGCAACCGATATGTTCTTTCTTTTGTCATCGAGCAGTCTGTTCGCAGTGACCGCCCTCTGGCCGCTCGCACGGCAGGGCATTTCCACTCGCGGCCCTAAGCACGGAAGCCTTTTTGCGATGCTAAGGATGAGACGATCTTCCGGTTGATCAAGTTTTGCTGCGACGGAATAAGGTTATCTTTTTCTTCCAGCTTGGCTTGCTGACCCGCAACTTCCGATTTCAACTCGTTTCTTTCGCCGCTTGCATCCCTTCGTTCGTGCCTCACCCGTTCGTAGTCGAGCGTCGAATCTCGATATGCCAAGAATTGGGCGAGAGAAAAGGCAGAAATCACGACGGTGATCTTCAGCCACATTGGAACTTTGGATTCCCTCCCTTTCCACTTGAGCCCGTCAACAAACAGCACGGCCATGCCCGCCAGTAGGACCCACCAGTAGGCGGACACCGCACGCCCGTAGTTAGTGAGCGTTGGCCACGGGAGTGAACCCCAAGCGACATGGCAAAATTCTGCGAATACCAGAAGGGTGGTCTTCATTTTGGGCCTCCAGCCTTACAGCACCCCCCACTGTAGAGTGCCATTAGAAGCCCGCCGCCGAAGCCCCTGACAAACCGGGGACTTGCGTTCCCACGACCAGGGCACCACGTCTATTCCTCGCAACATCGTGTCTTGAGACACACGGCTGTACCCACAAATTAGGGTTCACACGTACCGTGCTATCCTGCCCCGTTATGATGCTTTTGCTCGCCGCCCTGCTCCTTGCCGCCCTTGCGCTGGGTGTTTGGATTATTGGTCGGCATCGCCGAAGAGCGTGGAAATCTTTGCGGGTCGGCAATACTAATGCTGCTGTTTTTGTTTGAAGGTACCATGTGTGGGCGATACGACTTGCCCCCAGTTGCATCGGCAGATGGAAGTCGATTGGCTAGCGTTAGCGAAGAAGATTGCGGCGCTGTAGACTCATTCCACAGTCTTCAAAAGCTGACCGTGCACCGCACGTCCTCTGGACTTTGGTCGAATGGTAAACAACACCCCTACAGCCAGCCAAGCCCCTGCTAAACACCCAGAGATCGCCCTTGCCGAATGCCGTCCATCACAATCTCCCTTCCGCATGCCATTTCCTGACCTCATCTTCCACGGAGGACTGCCTAGCAGTGTTCTGCTCAAAACGACCTCCAAGCTTGTACGCATAGACTTCCAAGGGAATTGCCTCGTAACTGCCACCATTCAGGAATCCGCGAACGGTGGATGATACGGGTGACTGGATCGACTCGCCTCAATTTCACGCACCGAAGACGAACTATGCGACTTCGTTACGACCGAATAACGACGACAATCGAGCGCGAGTGGCTGGCTGAGATCATCGCGGGCACCAAGAAGATCGAATATCGTCAGATCAAACCCTATTGGACGAGGCGATTCGAGAAGGTTTCGGGGCCCTTTGAGCTACGCCTCCTCAATGGGATGAATCCCGCCGCAGTTGGAGACGGTCATGAAGCAGGTTGCGCCTCACGTCTCCGGCGAAACCACGATGTCGAAGGTCTGGATGGGCATCCACGTCAGTCACAGCCTGGGTTGGTGCAGTTCGGCCTGGTCTATGGCTACCTGGCGCAGTGCCGATGGGATGTGCTGCTGAGGTCGCATTTTTGGATTGGCCTCGGATTGCTGTGGCTGCTTGGGTACATCTTGTCGGCCCAAAGTTATTGGTTCAGGAGTCCTTTGATTGGGGTCTCTTTAGTCACGCTGTTCTACCTCGCGGGACTTGTTGGCATATTCGCACGCGCATGAGAGAGGCGAAAAGGAGAAGATTTTCTGAGACGGCTCTCTCGTTGTGACGTGACGAGACCACGAGCGTCGAGTAAGCAACGACTCAGTGTGTTGCGGAGAGCAAACCAGTTTCCAGATTGCCGACTATCCACGAACTTGGTTCGTGCTACGTCAGAAGAGAACAGGCATAGCAGAGCCCCGCAAGGCAATCACTGCATTTGTATTCGCGTCATCCTCATTGGACTGCGAATCGGACTGGCGCCACCGTCGCGTTGGCTTCAGGGTTGTAGTAGTCATATAGGATTGACGGCGATGTATTGGCGTTCATTCGATAACGCGTCTTGAAACTGAAGGTCAATTTCGTTCCTCCCGCCGATGGCCAGACATAGAAAACAACTCGATCAGGACGGACCTCATATTGTTGGCCGGAATCTTGCAAGGATTGCCGGTCAACTTCGCTTCCGGGCGGCAGGCCGATTTCCGCAAGCATCATTCCGTAGCCCACGAAACCGATTCTCTCAACCTGCACTTCGCAACGCACCGGCTCATCCACCTTTGGCGCAGTTTGACCGTAATGCACGCTCAACCGTAATGCACGCGTTTCGCCCCTCTGCACATTCTCGCCAAGAACCGCGGAAGAATAGTTCCATGGAACGTAATAAGAGGTGATGGCCTGCGCGTTCATGGGAGCATCGCTCTTTGGTCGAAGAACTTGCACCGCGTTCGTCCCCGTACGGAGAAACTCAGTCAGATCGACCGCGATCGCGCCGACCACGTCCTTGGCAGCCGGCAGATCCACAGATGTGGCTTCGTGGCCGTTCACTGTGAGTATGGCCTTTGAACCATCTCCCGTGTGATTTCCCACCGGAATGGCCGTCATTAAAGCTTCGACAGCCGCTAGCGTGGCATGAGTTGAATACCAGACCCGATATGGATCCTTGTGGGAGAGCAAGTATTGAATCCCTCGACTCACTTGTTCATTGGCATCCTGATTTTGGTCTGACAAGGTGGCGAGCGCCTGAACCGCGAGCGCAGTTGTCTCAAGTCGGCCCGCATTTCCCCAGCCGTAAAAAGGTGAGGTATTCGTCTCCAAGTTCCAGTAAGTGGAACTACCCTCCGGATGCGCCAATTCCGCCAGACTGGAACGAGCCTGTGCCATCAGTTGCATATCATTCATGGCATTAGCGGCAATCGCGTAATTCCCGATCATGTAGGCGTCGCGCCCAGCCTGAAGGTCCAGATAGTCCATTGCCGCTTTGAGCGATGTTTCAATCGCCTTGCGCTCAACCTGCTTTGGATCGGGTAAAGTCACAGCCAGCGAACGCGCCACCTCCGAAGTGATTTGTGCGTCCTCCACTTCGCGCTCTTTCGACCAATCCCATTTCGTCCATGATCCGTTGTTTTGCTGCTTCGCGAGGAGCAAGTGCTGCGCCTTACGGGCTACCGTCGGATCGACCTCGACGTAATCCTTCGCCGCGTTGAGAAAACGCAGAACGTAGGCGGTTAGCGCCACATCGGCAGAGCTGGTTTTCCAGTAGCCGAATCCACCGTCTTCACGCTGCGAAGTTACGAGTTGCTCGTACCCGCTCTGGACTGACTGCTTAGCTTGTGCCACCAGGTCTGCTTGCGCACTGCCATCAATGGTTCCTTGCTTCTTCAGCAATTGCAGGCCTAGCAAATTCACATACGCAGTGGACGTGATCTGCTCGGCGCAGCCTACAGGCCGCATTCCTATCCCGTGCATCGCCTCCAAGACGTGCGCAACCAGGCTCGGATAGAGCATTAATTCGATGTCGGACGAACCGGGTATCGCTGTGGCAGGAACATCGACGTTCACGGTATTGTCGTTTCCCGCGAGAATCTTCGCTGCGGTGAATGTGATCTGCTGGCCGTCCGGGTGTACGGAGATTTCGTGTTCGACCGCATCACCGGTAGCACGATCGCGCGCCGAGATGCGCTGTTTGCCATTCCTGGTGCTGGCGTCAGCGCGGAACGCGAACACAACACTCGCGTTTGCGTTCGGTGGCACACTTATTTGCTGTTTCGGTTGAGATAGCAGGGACGACCACGGCTCCGGGCTGATCTCCGCCTGGAGCCTCAGAATCTTGTCCGTATAGTTCCGCAGAACGACGGGAAGACTGATGCGGTCACCCTCGGTCAACGTCTTCGGGGGATCGTGCTCAATGAAAAATGGCTGGAAGCTTCGCAATTGCCTATCCGCAACGCCGATTTGGCCGTCCTGGGTCGAAGCCACCATGGACATGTTCCACGCTGTGATACTGTCGGCCATTGGGAAACTGACATGGGCGTGACCATGTTGGTCCGTGACCACTTCCGGGCGCCAGAGCAGTGTTTCGGTGAAATTCTTACGGACGGGCGGAGTGAATAGCGGTATTTCGGATCCCGCCGAGTGTCTGGGCTTTTTTTCAACGACTTGTACGGTTTCCGCTGCGAGACTAGTTTCCAACGTCCCCAGCGCGGCAGACACTGTTACGGTCTGGGTCGATGCTGCCACTCGTAGAGCGGCGTCTAGTTTCGTGACTTCACCGGGCCGGACCGGAACCTTTAGAATCAAACTTTTCATGAATGCATTCGCGGTGACGCTCACTTCATAGAACCCAGCCGGTAAGTTCGCGAGCGTGTAGCCACCTTGCGCGTTCGTAGTCGCCTTGTACTTCTTGTTGTCCTCTGCGGTTGCAACGACGGTTGCGTTTGGAATCACAGCGCCACTCGGATCAGTTACCGTCCCTGAAATCGTTCCTTTACCCGCACCGAGCGACGCGTTCGCGGAAGTCGGCACGGGTGCAGCATCCTTGCTGCTCTGTTCCGACAAGACGCGGCTGAAACTGCTTGCTTCAAAGGGATACGGTTGCTGCGGCGGACCCGCGCTCTGCACGCCGATGTAGGCAACCTGCTGGGTCACGGGTGTGACCCGCGTTCGTACTACTGGCTGATTCGGATATACGGCAAATGAATCGATGTCCGTTCGGTCGCCATACTGTGAGCGTTGATCGAATTCGAACTGATATGGATGACCCCAGGGATCGAGCAATTGTTCCTTTGTCAAGCCTGAGGCTGCCAAGACAGGCTTCAATTCCTCTTCATTCTTCGGAAAGATCCCGGTCTTCGCATAATGTTCTGCTAGCGCCCGCACAAGAGCAGCATCCTCGCGCTGAAAATAGTGTATGTACGAGGACGATTCCAGGATGTCGTGGCAGTTGTCTCCTGTGATCGCACCATCCGGCCCGCCGCTCACCACGTTAATGACGTAGGACGGTCCGGCAATGTCGAACTTGAATTGATACGGATGACCCCACGGATCCTGCAGAGTATCGAGGTCGACGCCCTTGCGCTTTATTTCGTCGCGAAGAGTCGGATAGTCGCGAATGTAATTGCTGGTGCGCTCGAAATTATCAATCGTCGCCTGACGGATTTTGTTTGCAATGGGATTGAAGTACGACCAGCTGAATTTGGTGACTTCGATATCGTCCGCGGTATTCGGCACCTTGTCAGGACCGTTGCTGTAGATGGTAATTACACTGTCGCGCGGCTGCGTGGAGTAGGCTACGCGGTAGGGAACGTCCCAGGGGTCTCGTAACGACTCAAAATCGACGCCCCCGGATTTCAGAGTCGCCTGAAACTCGTGTTCCGGCGGATAAGCTGAATTTCTTTTGTCGTAGTTATCCAGCAACTCCTTTGCAGGCTGAAGTTGCTGCTGCATCCATTGGTGAATCTCATATCCCAAGGAGTATTCCGAGTACGAACCGCCATCCTCCTCGCCTTGTTCTTCGTCCCTGAGAGCGTACGGGCTGCTTAACAGGAGCGCTTCCGCCAGCATTTGCAGGTTGTTTGAGAAGGGCTGCTTCGGATCGAGCACGAGAAGATCCCGCAGGCCCATGCCGGCGATCGATCCATACCGCGAGTAGTCGAAATAGTAGGTGCCGGAGAATCCGTAGTCCCCAAAATCCTGATCGGTGCGCAGTCTTTCAGCAACCGCCTGATCAAATACCACCAAACCGAGAGCGCTCGCAATGCCGTCACCTTGCGGCGTTCGCACGTTGATGTCTGTAATAACGACCTCGCCCGGCCGGAACGTTGTCTGCGGCATGCGCACCAACAGCTTGAGCTCATCTGGTCTGGCGTAGATCACCCGCGTGCTGCCGTGCAGCGCTGCGTGGGGAGTCTCGAGGGAATACGCCTGAACAGTAAGGACTCCCAGAAACTGCGAATCATAGGGAATCAGCAGCTCTCCTCGCTGGTCGTGCAGGCGCAGTACGTGAGACGCCAGTACTCCCTTTGGGGTAACGATATCGACCACGAACTCCCCATCGTTGGCACTTGAGAGCAGGGAAAGTCGAATCGGTTCTCCCGGACGATAGAGGGTGCGATCGGCAGTTACTTCGGTGAATTCGCCCTGTGTGGCTTGAAGAGGAAGCTCATCGTCAAACGTGCCGCGCAAACCGTTCGCGTCTTCGCCGTCGATGGTCAACGGAATCACGCGCTCTTGGCTGCCGCTGTAGTAGCAGTTTCTACCACGAACCATCACAGACGCTTCGGGAATGTGCGGCAGCCGGACACGCGCGAGTCCATATTCGTTTGTCCGGAACTGCGCGAGGGGATTGCCAACTTCGCCGCCAGCGGGACGCACTCCGCCGGAGATCGGCGCGGGCATGCCGTCGGCGTAGGCGCTAGTGATGTAGACATCTCGCGGTTCACCGCTCCGCTCGTACGCGGCCGCCGCAACGTAGAGATGAATGGGCTGCACAGTCACACGCAGCTTAAACCGGCGTTGTTCCGTACGACCAGTCGAAAGGTCGGTTACATAAGCCGCAAAGTCGACGTCCTTGAAACGCGCATAGTCGGTTTCTTCAAACTTCGCATCGGGCTGGAGATCGATCGCCGCGACGAACTTCCCCGTCCGATCAAAGTCCCCGAGCACAGGACTGGACTCATCGGCGGTCCAACTGCCTGTTTTGCTGTCCCACTCTCCGTTGTCCTGGCGCACCACTCGAACCTTGGCCTGCTGGACCGGTTTGCCGAACAGGTAGTCGCCACTCACCTCAATCGACGCATTCTGACCTCTTATGTAGTACGTTCGGTCGGGTTTTACCTTGACCGTGAAGGTTGGCAACTCGTAGCGGCTTATGCGAATATTCGCCTGCGCTTCGGCTTCGTTGCTGCCGTTAGCGTCGCTTAACGCGGCTTTGAGCCGATATTCTCCTAGCTCCAACTTCCGCGGTATCTCCCAATCGGCGGCCGCAATCCCGAAGTTCGACGTGGTAACCACGCGCTCGAACTGTTGCTCCTGCGATTGGTCACCTCCGATCGTCAGCTTCAGCTTGGCGCCGACCAGCGCGTGTCTGTTTGGCCCAAACGCCAGTAACCGCATATGAATCGTCTGGCCCGGTTGGTATAGCGGCTTATCCGTGCTCAACCGCAATGAGGGGCTGTCGGGAAGCTTGAACTCGGTGCTTGCCGAATCCGAGAACCCGCCTCGGGTAGCGGTCGCGCTGATTTTTCCTTCGGTACACGTACTTGCCCGGTCGATGTGAAACGTGACGACTCCATATCCGGAAGAATCGGTAGTGAGTGTGCGCGTCGCAGTCTTCTCGTCCGCGTCACGAGCGCATTCTGAGATCTCAAATTCGAGTTCAACCGGAATGTTCGCAAGCGGTCTTCCCGTCGCGGGGTCGTCCACCCGCACGCGCACCGGGTACGGCGTTCCTGGCGCAGAATGCGCTGAGCTCATCATGCTTAGGTTGAACCGGTTGCGAAAGACTCTGCCGAATTGCGCAACCCCATGAACGGGCGCGAAGTCGTAACCGGGCTTGGGGGTGAAACTGTAACGCAAGCGCATGGCCGCCAATGTGGCTAACTCGGTCGAGGGCAGGCTCTTAACTGTCCACGGCAGCCTCTCAGTGGTTTCTCCCGGTTGTTCCTTGAATGTGCCCTTCGAGAAGGCAAACACAGACTCTTCGTAGTGCTGATTCTTCGCTACGACGTCTACTATTTCGAAGGAGAAGTCTCCTTCAATCGGTTGGTTCGAGGAATTGACGCCTACGAAGACGAGCGTGGGCTCCGGATAGAGTTGGAATTCAATCTTGTCTTCCGGAACGTGGAAGATCTTAGGGAAATCGGCTGCCCTGACGATTCCCGCACCTAGGCAGATAAGGAACGACATGACAGCGACTTGCCGCAATGTGGTCATATTCGCCTGGTGCTAACAGCTATTGTCTTAAATCCCAGCGCGACACTGATCACTGATCTCCAGTTTGGGAGTCACGTTGGTAACCAGGTGATCAAGCCTCCACGCTAGTGGGTACGGCCG
>Ga0210396_10005800_pt1 | contig 11868 bp, 9 predicted proteins | sample IncBWH17OmetaG_FD_155466 | JGI IMG/M metagenome (GOLD analysis project Ga0210396, IMG submission 155466) | Forest soil microbial communities from Barre Woods Harvard Forest LTER site, Petersham, Massachusetts, United States - Inc-BW-H-17-O ...
AATCGTTGTGTAGTATTTGAATTCGAGACATTTTTTTAGGAGCGCCACGTCGCGGCAGGCCATCCAGCCCAGGCGGAGACCGGGCAGGCCGTAGGTTTTACTCATGGAGCCGAGGCTAATAGCACGCTCATACAAATCGCAGCCAGCCGGCAAGCGGGTTGCGGGATCATGTTCGAGTTCGCGGTAGACTTCGTCGCAAAAAACATAAATTCCGGTGCGCGAGGCGAGCTGCATGATTTGCTGCAAAATGTGTGGAGGGATCAGCAGGCCGGTGGGATTGTGCGGGGTGTTGATGTAAATGGCGCGGGTGTTTGGTTGGATGAGCGTTTCCAGTGCGCCCATGTCATGAGCCCAGCCGTTTTCGGACTCACGCTGCCATTCGCTGACGGCGGCTCCGGTGCTCTTCGCCAGTGTTAGAGCACTTTCATAGCAAGGCGTTTCGACGATGAGGTGATCGCCGGGACCGAACAGTGCTTGGTAAAAGACAAAGATTGCTTCTTCGGTTGCGGCAAAAACGAGCACATCGTCAGCGCGGATTCCTTTATACAAACTTGTGATCGTTTCGCGGAGCCACGGGGCGCCAGGAGATTCGGTGTAGCCGCACCAGTGCTTCAGAAACTTTTGCTGGGCGCCGGGTTCGAGTGCCAAAACTTCTTCAATGGTTTGCGACTGGCAATCCGAGGAGGAAAGCAGGTACTTGGCCGAGAATTCATACTTGCCAAAATATTCTTCAATGCGAAACGGCGCGATTTGCATGGAGAAAGTGTCTCAATACCCGCGGCAAGGCGTCGAGAGCCAAATTGCGTGGGCGGATTGGGATAGAATCGAGCCGGCGTAGGAGAAGACGAATGCGTCGTACGACAGGGATGATGCTGGCTGCCGGAATTTTACTGGCGATGAGCGCGACGGTTGAAAGCGGCGAGACTCCGGGTAAGAATTATTGGGTGAAGCTGGTATGCGAATCGGCGGATCGAATCGCCACGGTGCGCTTCGGACCTGACGGGGCAAAGATTGAAACAATTACGGAAACGCGCGTGTTGCAGAGCGATATCAGTGGGCCGCATGGCATCGCGTTTTCACCAGACCACAAGAATTTTTATATTTCGATTGGTCACGGGCGCCCATACGGCACAGCAATAAAATATGTGAGCGCCGATGATCGCGTGGTGGGCCAGGTGGGGCTGGGATTATTTCCGGCGACTGCGGACGTTTCGCCGGACGGCAATTTTCTGTACGTGGTGAATTTCAATTTGCACGGCGATCCGGTGCCTAGCAGCGTTTCGGTGGTGGACACCAACCAGATGCTGGAAGTGGCGCGGATTAATACGTGTGTGATGCCGCATGGGTCGCGGATTACGCACGATGGGTCGCGACAATATTCTGCGTGCATGATGGACGACCTGCTGGTGGAAATTGACGCGGAAAAAATGAAAGTGGCGCGGACATTTCGGGTGAGCGCGGGAAAAGAGCAGGGGTACGTAGGCATGGCGCCGCGCGAATCTGCAGGCACGGCGACCACTGCGATGCCGGCGAAGATGGAAGGACATGACGGGATGGCCATGTCGATGAGCGCGGTGGCCTGCAGCCCCACATGGGCGCAACCTAGCGTGGATGGTGCGCGCATCTTTGTGGCTTGCAACAAATCCAACGAGATCGTGGAAGTTGATGCGAAGTCTTGGGCTTTGGTAAGACGTATTCCAGCCGGTAACGGGGTTTACAACTTGGGCGTTTCGCCGGATGGCCGACTGCTGGTGGCTACCAACAAGCGCGACGCGTCTGCATCCATCTTCGATATTGCTACGGGGAAGGAACTGGCGCGTGTTCCTACTAAGCACAAAGTTGTGCATGGCGTGGTGATTTCGCCGGACAGCCTGTATGCGTTCGTGACTTCGGAAGGCGTGGGCGAGGAACCGGGGAATATGGAAGTGATCGATCTGGTGACGAAGAAGGCTGTCGCCAATGTGGATACACCTCCGCAGGCTGCGGGAATTGATTTTTGGAAGATGGAGTAGCGGCCGGTAAGACCGCAGGCTCAAAAGCGAGCGGCTACAAAGGCGCGCGCTTTCGCGTGGATTAGCGCGGCGATTCGGTGGTCATGGAATAGGGTTTGGGCTTGCCCAATTTCACGGACCACAATCCACCGTGCACGTCGTTGACGTAAATCAGCCCTTTATAAGGATAAGCGCCCCAGGCAAAGGGCAGGTTGGGACGAAAGCCACTGGCATCGCCGGACCAGAAGCGGGCGATTTCGCGGCCTTGATCGTAGAGTTCGCCGCGCAGTTCGCCGGAAACATCGAGCACCCGCGCGCCGCCGTTGTAATAACCCATGTATAGAACATCGTCGAAGACCCAAATGTTGTGCGAGCCAGCTTCGGGCACGCTGTAGGTGGCCACTTCGCGGGGATTCGCTAGATCGCTGACATCCAGGACATGAGCGATGCCGCGAACGGGAATGCGATCGCGCGAGGCCAGTTCGAACATTTCAGGAAATACTTCGTCGCCAACGAAGACATAATTTTTGTAGCGATAAACAGCGTGCGCTCCGGCAAGCCAATGTGGGCCGTACAATTCGTCGTAGTTGAAGCGATACGTTGAGACAAATTGCGGATGTTCGGGGCTTCCGCCCTTGATGCCGTTGCCAACGTCGAGAATTACCACGCCATCGCGCCAGTACGCCAAGTAGGCGAGCCCATCGAGCACCTGCACGTCGTGAAGATAGCGGCCGACCATGGTAAATCCGCCGCCGGATTCTTGAGGAATCGAGATGCGCATTTGGGCGGAACTTTCCACCTGCCAGCGCGCTACTTCCTTGGGATTTTTAACGTCGGCGAAATCAATGACGCGCAGCGAGCCGGTAGCATCGTCCGTGAGATAGACGTAATGAGTGTTGACGTAAGCGCTGTGCACGCCGCCGGTGACGGTGGTCGTGTACTCAGAAATAACCTTGGGATGCATCGCGTCGGTCGTGTCCAGAAAGACGATACCGTTTTTGCGGCTGGAAGCGCCTTCACGGGTGATGACGCCGATTTTGCCATCGGCGGTGACGCTAACATCGTTGATCAGGCGGGCGTCGACTTTAAACGGATCAGCACTTTTCGGGTGTGCGGGATCGGCGATGTCGTAGATATAGAGTTTGTCGCTGATGCCGGAGAGATAAGCGTAGTGATCCCAGATCCACTCTTCGGCGAACTGCTCGTCTTTCGGCATCACGTGGCCAACGACTTCGACTTCGCGTTCCACATTTCTCGGAGCGACCGTGATGCTAGCGGATGCGGCACGATCGCCAACAATTGCCTGCACTGTGTAGGTGCCAGGGCGATCAGCAACAAACGCGCCATCGGGCCACACGTGGGCGCCGGCGCTTTGCACTGACCAGGTTACTTCAGTGGGAATCGCGGAACCTTTTTTATCCTTTGCTGAGAAGTGGACCACGTCGCCGGTCTTGGCAGTGGCGGTTTCGGGAGAAACTTGAAGAGCCGAGACAGAATTCTTGACGACGTGAATGGAAACTTCTCCGGTGGTGCCATCGCCCGCTGCACGAAGTTTTGTCGTGCCGGGCTTCAGCGCATGGACGAGGCCTGCGGCATCAACAGTGGCCACGGAAGTGTTTTCTGAATTCCAGGTGAACGCAATATCGGAGCGGGGATCGCCATTGGTATTGCGAGCGGTTGCTGTGAGTTGATGCACGGACCCGGTGGCGAGCGGCGTGGATAAAGGGGAAACGTCGATGCGCGCGATGTGCGCCTTGGCCACAAGGACATGGGCGTAGCCTGTTTTTTTGCCGATCAGCGCGCCGACGGTGATTTCGCCGGGCTGTACGAAGGAGACTTCGCCATTGTCATCGGCAGCGGCAGAATCGAAGGGGGCGGCGAACCAATGCTTGACGGGATCGGGAAGAGTATTCCCGGCGGCATCTTTGGCGACCGCCTGAAATTTCAGTTTGCCGTTAATGGCGGCATTCGATTGGAGCGGAGTGACTTCGACCGTGGCCACTTTCGATTCTTCCTGCGGCTTCTGTTCGGGCTTTGCAGCATCTTGGGCGCGTGCCGGTAGTACACCCAAAAATAAAATCGCAGCGCCCAGGGAGGAGCAAAGATTGCGCTTTGAATAAGTGAAATTCAGACGCATGGAATCTCCTGAATACGAAATCGTGAATGAAAATGTGCGGGTGGATGGAGCAAGCGAGGGGAGTGTAGGCCAGCGGGGAAAAGGTGTCAATGGAGCTAGGCGGAGGGTGATGCTACGTGATACCGGAGCAGCCAAATGAATAAGGCGATGGGGATTCCGATGACCACCAGGAGCGCGAATAAGAGGACCGCGAGAAACATCCAGTCTTTGCGGCTCTCGGCGCCGGGGTTCTGTTTTTCTCGAGTGAGCAGACGATAATTGCGGCGGTTGGCTTTCCAGGCGACGTGGAAAATATCTCCGACGAGAGGAATGGCGCCGACTGTGACTTCGAGAAGAATATTCGCGACCATGCGGGTGAGGGTGACGGTGGGCACGCCGCGACGCCAGGAGGCGAAGACGATGAAACAGGAGGCCACGCCGGCGAGCGCGTCGCCGATGCCCGGGACCCAACCGATCACGGCGTCGAGGCCGAAACGAATTTTCGTTCCTGGGATGCGCCACATATCGTCGAGGAGCGCGGCGATGTAATCGAGTTGCTCGTTGGAGTTTTGCTGGCGCGGCATGGGTAGGGTCCGTCCTTCAGAAACTATACAGGTTCGAATGGATCGGCAGTGGCATCACAGTGTGGGGCATAGCGCGGATTTTTCGAATAGGCAGAGCATGTTAGTGAGGGCGGCGAGGAACGCTGAGGAAGATGTCGGCCTAGGCAAAAAAAGGGCCGCCAGGAGAGTAGACGGCCCCGAGATTTTGTTGCAGGAGAACCGCGGCGGTTCATTACATCGCTATTGTGGAGCTTTGCGAGGCAACACATTGCCACTTGCCGCTCGGCATTTTTACCCAGGTATCGGTCCAACGCTCGTGAACGTCCATCGGCTTGCCGGATGCGTCGGTGCCCTTACCTTTGAAGCCGCCGGTAGCGATGGCAATGTCGCCGAAGACCGTGACTTTCACATTCTCGTACTCGGCGCTGGTGTATTTGGTGTTTTTCTGATCGGCCAACGCTCCAGCTTTGTCGTTTACTTTTCCATCGCTGCCGGTGGTGACAAATTTGTCGGCCAGCAATGGGGCGACTATGTCTGGATTATTTGCCTTTTGCGACTCGAGCCATTTTTGTTCGAGGCCGGCAACGGCCTTTTCCGTATCGGCCTGCGCATAGAGCCAAGCGGCGCTTACGAGCGAGATCACGGCAATCAAGAACCACGTGGAAATTCTTCTCATGGAGTCTCCTTTAGATTGGAATCTCAAGCTAGAACCTGGATTGGGGCCTATTTGTCAGCTGCTGGGATACCAGTGACCTGTGATTCGACGAAGTAAGGCGAGCGCACTCTACGAGTCGCGGAGAATTTTAGGGAGAAAAACGGTGCGCACCGACGTACTGTGCCGAGTTATAGGACAGAAGCTAGTCCGTAATTTGCCGCGAGTCAATTTTATTGTTGGCGCTTTTTGGTGCCAGCTGCCCGGGCGTGTGTTTTTGAAATGAGCAGGGTATGATACTGGCTCCGAAGTCCCCAGCAGTCAACCCGATCCGGAGGGCTTCCTGTGGCTCACCGCTTCACGATTGGTGTCGAAGAAGAATTCCAGATCATTGATCCCGAAACGCTGGAACTGCGTTCGCACGTGATCCAGTTGTTGTCGGCGGCGGCTTCGCGCGGACTGGGCGACCAGATCAAGCAGGAAATGCACCAGTCCATCGTGGAAACCGGCACGAAAATCTGCGAAAACGTGGGCGAGCTGCGTTTGGAGATGCATCGCACGCGACACGATTTGGTGGCGGCGGCGGAAAGCACCGGACTGCAAGTTGCGGCGGCGGGGACACATCCCTTCTCCAGTTGGATCGATCAGGTCATCTCGCCGGGCGAACGCTACCAGAATATCGTTGAAGAAATGGGGCAACTGGCGCGTTCGTTGCTCATTTTTGGCATGCATATTCATGTCGGCATGCCGGATAAACAAACCACCATCGACATGATGAGCATGGTGCGGTACTTTTTGCCGCACTTGCTGGCGCTATCGACGAGTTCGCCGTTCTGGATGGGGCGCAACACCGGGCTGAAATCGTTTCGCACCACGGTGTTTCGCCGCTTCCCACGCACCGGAATACCGGAAGTGTTCGAATCGTGGAGCGCATACGAGAATTTCATCAACCTGCTGGTGAAATTGAATTGCATCGATAATGGCAAGAAAATCTGGTGGGACGTGCGGCCGCATCCGACGTTTGGCACACTGGAATTTCGGATGTTTGATGTGGCGACCAAGGTTGAGGATGCGGTGGCGATTGCTGCTCTGACGCAGGCGATTATCGTGAAGCTGCACCGGCTGTATACGCACAACATGAGCTGGCGAATTTACCGGCGCGCGCTGGTGGAAGAAAACAAATGGCGAGCCGCGCGGTACGGGATTGAAGGCAAGCTGATCGATTTCGGTAAGGAAGCGGAAGTGCCGATGCACGAACTGATGCAGGAATTGCTGGAGTTTGTGGATGATGTGGTGGACGATCTGGGCAGCCGCAGCGCGGTGGAATACGTTCACACCATTATGAATGAAGGCACCAGCGCGGAACGGCAATTGCGGATTTACGAGCAAACCGGTGATTTGAAAGACGTGGTTCGCCACCTGGTGAGGGAAACGCGCGCCGGTGTGATGGAAGCGAAAACCAGTTCCGTGAACACGGTGAATTAAGGCGCTGCGCGAACGGAATTCCGTACAAAGTGGAGGAATGCCATGGCGAAAGTGGGCTTACTGAGTGGACGAGAGTTCAGCTTTCCGCCGGCGTTTCTGGCGCGAGTAAATGAATTGGGAAAAAAGGACGGCGTCACCGCGGAACTCTGCAAGTTGGGCGGGACGCGGATGGGCGAGGCTCCGGAATATAAAGTGATCGTCGACCGGCTGTCGCACGAAGTGGAATACTATCGCGGCTATTTGAAACATGCCGCGCTTCAGGGCACCTACGTCATAAATAATCCTTTCTGGTGGACGGCGGACGACAAGTTCTTCAATTACAGCGTTGCTGCAAAACTGGGCATCGCTATTCCTAAAACTGTTTTATTGCCGCAGAAGAGTTATCCGAGCGACGTGGACATCAATGCGGAATCGCTGCGGAACCTGAAATATCCCCTGGATTGGGCAGCGCTGTTGGACTATGTCGGGCGTCCGGCAATTTTGAAGCCGTATTCCGGCGGAGGCTGGAAGCACGTATATAAGGTGAATAGCGAAGAGGAGCTGTTGGAGGCTTACGACAAAACGGCACCGTACTGCATGACTCTGCAGGAATTCATTGATTTCGAACAGTACGTGCGCTGCTTTACGTTTGGGAAGACGGATATTCTGCCGGTGGCCTATGACCCGAAGGAACGCAAATACAATGTTGAGCACGATTATTTGTCGGCGGACTTGGGCGCGCGGGTGGTGAAAGATTCGCGGACCATCAATCTGGCGCTCGGCTACGAGATGAATACGATTGAATTCGCGGTGAAGGATGGCATTCCGTACGCGATCGATTTTCTAAATCCTGCGCCGGATTTCGAGCGGGATCGCATCACCGCATTTTATTTCGAGCATGTGGTGGATAAAATGTCGCGTCTGGTGATTGATCGCGCCCTGCATGGCGATATTTCCAACACCTGGCCGCAGTGGGAAGAAATGCTGGGCATCGGTGCGCCTGCCGGGTTCATTGCCGCATCGACAATTTCGCATTCCGCGCCAAGCAAGCCGGCTTCGGAAATTACGCTGCGATGAGTGCCAGCAACGCGCCCACGCCGGTTAGCCGCAACCCCATCGAAGTGTGGGACGAGTTGCTGCGGCCGATGGCGGCTAAGTCTCCGGAGTTTGCGCGGAAATTTCTGGCGCAAGTGCGTGCCGCGAAGCTTACCTTTGGGAATCGGGTGCACTGTCCATTTTTACGCCCTTATTTCATTTCGCCCAGCGATGAAGAGCGGGTGCGCCATGTGGCGGAAACGATCGCGGCGCTGGCGGAGCGAGTCACGAAAGCTGCGCTGGAAGACAAGGCGCTGTTCGAACAGTTTTATTTGCGACCCGAAGAGGAGCGCCTGGCGCGGCTTCCAGCGGGTGCGGGACCTGCCAGCACGGCGTCGCGGCTCGATTCGTTTCTGCTACCCGACTCACTGAAGTTTACGGAATACAACGGCGAATCGCCGGCGGGCGCGGGCTATTCGGAAACGCTTTCGGAAATTTTCCGCGAGCTTCCGGTCATGAAGGAGTTCGCGAAACAGTTCGAGATTCACAGCTATCCTTTGACGACGAAATTGCTCGACGCGCTGATTCAGACTTATGTGGGATGGGGAGGCACGAATCGGCGTCCGCAGATGGTGATTACCGACTGGCGAGGGGTGCCGACCTGGAGCGAATTCCAGATATTGAAGGAGCGTTTCGAAGATTTGGGCGTGCCAGTGATTCTGGCGCAACCGCAGGACCTGGATTTCGACGGGAAGCGCCTAGCGGTGAAAGGCAAAAAAATCGATTTGGTGTACCGGCGGGTGCTGATCAACGATATCGTCGCGAAACCTAAGGAATGCGAAGCACTGGTAAAGGCGTACGAAGCGGGCGCGGTGTGCGTCGCCAATAATTTTCGATGCAAGATTCCGCATGTGAAAACATTTTTCGCGGTGTTGACTGACGCCAAGAACGCTTCGTTATTCTCGGACGCCGAGCGGAAAATTATTCGCGAACATATTCCGTGGACGCGGGTGGTTCGCGAGGTGAAGACGGATTACAACGGCGAGCCCATCGAGTTCCTCGCATACGTCCGAAAAAACCGGCAGAACCTGGTGATCAAGCCCAGCGACGAATATGGCGGGACCGGCGTTACCTTGGGCTGGGAAGTGGACGAACGCGAGTGGGAAAGCGCGATCGAGCAAGCGCTTTCTGGTGGAAAACCCGACGAAGGTAAGGGTGCGTGGATTGTGCAGGAACGAATTCCGATAAGCCGGGGGGAATTCCCATTTATAGGCAAAGGAAATAAGGTGGAATATCGCGACATGCTGGTGGATTTCGCGCCGTATCTGTTTCGCGGGAAAATGGCGGGCTTTCTGACGCGGATGAGTTCGACCGGACTGGCAAATGTTACCAGCGGCGGCGGGCAGATTCCGGCGTTTCGCGTGGAGCCAAAGAAGGTGGCGGCCAAGCTATCGCGGATGGCTCGTTAGTTACAAGGGAATTGGCGTCTGGAAAAAATCAGGTAAAATAAAGGGATGTGCTTTGGAGTCGCACCTAGCGAGTTGATGCCCGGCGCGAAGAACGCCGTGGATGTGTGCCTGGGCGTGCGCCCGGGCGAGAGCGTGGCGCTGATCGCGGATGAAGTGAGCCGCGAAGTGGCGGCCAGCCTGGAGCAGGCGTTGGAACAGCGGGGAGCTACGTGCACGGGCTTGCTGCTGGAAGACTTTGGGCCGCGACCGATGCAAGGCGCACCGCAGCCGGTGCTGGAAGCATTGGAAACGGCGGATGTGGGCGTGCTGTGCATGACGCCCCAACCCGGTGAGCTGACGGCACGCATGGCTATCGTTCGCGTGGTGGAGCGGCGGCAGATTCGTTACGCGCACATGATAGGCGTGACGCCGGAAATCATGCAACAAGGAATGCGCACCGACTATCGCAAGGTGGACGAACTTAGCGACTGTTTGCGGGAGCGCATGTTGAAGGCGGAAACCCTAACGGTGAAAACAGAGGCGGGAACATCGTTCAGCGCGCATTTCAATCGTCAGCTTGATTGGGTGAAAACCAGCGGCTTGATCAGCCCGCGGTACTGGTCGAATCTTCCTGCGGGCGAAGTTTTCACTACACCCGAAACGGTGGACGGCACATTTGTCTGCGATGCGACGGCGGGCGATTATTTCAACGGAAAATATGGGGATCTGCAAAGCACGCCGTTGGTGCTAAAAATCGAAGGCGGGCGGTTGATGCATGCGAAATGCGAGCGCAAAGATCTGGAAGAAGAGTTTTGGAAATATTGCCACACTGACGAAAACAGCGACCGGGTGGGCGAACTGGCGTTTGGCACCAACCTGGGATTGTCGCGGATGATTGGGATCCTGTTGCAGGACGAAAAATTTCCCGGGGTGCACATCGCGTTTGGCGATCCTTACGGGAGCCAGACACATGCGAATTGGAAATCACGTACCCACGTGGACGTGCTGACGCGCAACTGCGATGTATGGATTGATGAAGATCAAGTGATTGAAAAAGGCCAGTACCAATTGGAGCATCTCGGCCTGGCCTAACCCACCTACGTTTAAGTCGAACTAATAATTCAGCTTAGAATAATCTGCCAATGTATTCGCGCATTTCGCGCTTCCAGAAGGGCCAATCGTGGCCGCCTTCGGGACCCCAGTTATCTACGGAATGGCGAATGCCTTTGCTGGCGAGGATTTCGGACAGACGGTACGTGGGGCCGCTTTTCTCCCAAGGCCCGGTGCCGGTGATCAGATGAATGTCGCAGGATGCCAACTGCTGGTAGAACCACGGATCGGACAAATTCGCGAGGTAATCGACGGGATTATTGAAATAGAAATTGTCGTCGTACATTCCATCCATGAAATTTCGTAAATCGTATACGCCGGACATGGCGAAACATTTTTTGAAGACGTCTGGATGTTTGAAGAGCGAATTTGCGGCATGGTAGGCGCCGAAGGAAGCGCCCATGGTGGAGATGGCGACGCGTGACTGGCAACTCTGCCAAATGAGCGGCACCACTTCTTCGGTGAGATAGGAATCGAAGACCGACTGGACATAGCTGCGATGAAATGGATGCGCGCCCTTGTTGTAAAAGCTCAGACCGTTGATGGAGTTGATGCTGTAGACCTTGATACGGCCGCCATCGATGAAATTCGCGAGCGCACCAATCATTCCCTGCCCTTCCATTTCCCACTCGTCGCCAGCACTGGTGGGAAACGTGAGAATCGGGGCGCCCCAGTGGCCGTAGACAGCAACGCCAAGATCGAGACCAAGGCGGGGCGAATGCCAGCGGTGATATTCACGTTTCATCTAGAAAGCCTTCTCTCTGCGGGTGAAAAGTATGCCAGTCACTCCGCGATGCTGCAAGAAACCGCGTCGAGTAAAGACGAAACCGCGGTTGTGAATCTGTTTCGCTGCAATGCGAAAAACAAATTGAAATTCAGAAGTAGAGGCACGCTCAATACGTTTTCTTGGCGTTGGAGGCTACCCACGCATGAAACGCGGCCAATGATTCGTGGCGCAGAAGCTGCTTCATCGGCAGACGCCGCAGATTAGTTGGACGGCGCAATTCTTCGTAGATGAACGCGTCGTCGAATCCTGCGGCGGCGGCATCAGCTGCATTAGCTCCAAAAAAAACATGGGCAGGGCGCGCCCAGTAAATCGCACCCAGGCACATCGGACAAGGCTCGCACGAAGTATACAGATCACAGCCGGTGAGCTGAAAATCTCCGAGCACCCGGCAAGCTTCACGTATGGCAACAATTTCGGCGTGTGCCGTGGGATCGTGGCTGGCGGTGACCTGGTTCGTGCCTTCGGCGATTATTTTGTTGTCTCTGACGATCAGTGCGCCAAACGGGCCGCCGCGTCCAGACGTGACGTTTTCGACGGCAAGCGCGATGGCGCGCTGCATAAAGACTTCGGACATGGAACGAGGAACCTCGTAGTCTAGAGTGCCGTGATAAGCTGCTTTTCTCAATCCGAATCGCGCGCCGAGCGGATAAATCCTCAACACGCGTGGCCAGCGGTCCGGAAGGGTTGCAACCAAGGGGAATG
>Ga0210396_10005801_pt1 | contig 11867 bp, 12 predicted proteins | sample IncBWH17OmetaG_FD_155466 | JGI IMG/M metagenome (GOLD analysis project Ga0210396, IMG submission 155466) | Forest soil microbial communities from Barre Woods Harvard Forest LTER site, Petersham, Massachusetts, United States - Inc-BW-H-17-O ...
CTTCATTTGCTGCTAACTACGGCAGAATGCTGCACTTGCTCGCCCCCGCCGTCCGGCAGCTTGCCGACATGCGCGGCCGCCGTCCTCCGCAGGGCGAGGAACGGACCGAGGCTGCGGACTGTCAGCGCAGTCTTGAGAACCAGGCCGCCCAGTTGCCGGATTACAGCCAGGAACGCGGCACAGCCAAGCACCTCACCTGCCTCGCGGCGGAAATGATCATCGGGGCGGGTCTTGATAGTGATCGTTAGTCAATTCTGGGCTCATGTCTCCGCCTGATGCTCTTCGAGCGCGGCCTGGCGAATTTCATGGTGCGAGTCGCGAGTCGCCCGCAGCTCATCACTGGAAGCGTGTTCCAGCATCAGCAGGGAGTTATCGGCCCCGGGCAGCGCTTGCATGATCTCATCGAGCTTGCGCTGAGTGGCCGCCTGCTCGCGAGCCTGGGTGTGCTGGATGACAAAGACCATGGCCAGGGTAAGAGCCGCAACCAGCGTCTGAAATACGCGTTCGCCTAGTCCAGGGAACCCCGTGGCGATGCTGACCAGAACCCAGGCTCCATCCACGGCGATCACGAGCAGCGCGGTCAGCGGGCGCGATGCCCACCGATCTACCCACGACAGCAGCCGCCTCAGCGGCGATGGTTCCCGATCGACCGATGGTTCTGGCTGAACCTGCCGGCTCCTCATCACGCTGCCTCACTCGCTCGGCGCGCGGCAGGCCGAGCGCTGACGTAACTACCAATGGTTGATCGGCCGGCATCCGGTTACCCGCAGAGATCGGAAGTATGTGCACGACCGCGCAGGCTGGGTAGCTAGGGCGCCAAGTGGCCTACCTGCAGGAGGCAGCCCTGTGTCGCCTGACCCCGCTCCCGACCCCGGCGATGTCGTCAGCAAGCTCGATGCGCTCGTCGAGCCAGCACCGGAAGCGGAGAACGCTGTGCTCACCGACGAGGCGCGGATTGTCCGCTGGACCGGCCCGCTGTTCGCGGCCTTCTCGGTGATATTGCTGCCGTGGATCATCTACCTGGCCGAATCGCTGCCTGGCAGGCAGATATCAACTCACTACGACAGCGCGTGGGCCGGATTCGACGTGATGCTGCTTCTGGGAGTGGCCAGCACCGGCTACTTCGCACTGCGCCGGTCACGCTACCTCGCGACAGCGGCCGCAGCCACGGCGGCGCTGCTGGTCGTGGATGCCTGGTTCGACGTCATAACGTCGCCGCGGAGCCAGCTGCCGGAGTCCGTCCTGCTTGCTATCGCAGTGGAGCTTCCGCTTGCAGCGGTGTGCGCGTGGCTCAGCTATCACACCGAGCAGCTGGCAGAACGCAGAATCGTTCTGCTGCTGCGACGCCGCGGGCGCGTCGGCCGCCAGGGCCCTGGCCGCCAGTGATGCGGAAGCTGTCGTATCCGGAGTCATCCGTCCCGGATGCGCATATGCAAACGAACGGTGGTGCCGGCCGGCCCGGATCTCAGCTCGACCAGATCGCACACCTGGTTGACGACCCAGAGCCCGTGGCCCCGGGCGTCGGGGGCGTGGCGCGTGCGGCCGGCTAGCGGGTCGGAGATCCAGCCCTGGTCCTGGATCTGGCAGAGCACCTCCGCGTCTGTGTGCCACATGTGCATGGTGCCGCCGGCGCCGCCGGAATGACGGAGTGTATTGGCGGCGATCTCGCTGGCCGCGAGCACGAGATTGCCGGCACGTTCGTCGGGCAGTCCGGCGCGCTCCGAGTGGTCCGTCACCAGGCTGCGAACCGGCCGGAGGTCGTTCTCGTACTCCACGGTCTCGGCAGTGGCAGGCGGGCACGGCAGCCGGCCGTCGCATCCGGGCGGGAAGTTCCCTGGCCCGGCGTATCCGGCGGCAGCTGTCGCCCGGCCGTCGGCGAAAATGCCGGGATGGGTGCGGCTGGCGGCACTGATCACTGACGGCGCCAGGCCGCTGACGTCGTACGGGCACATGATGATCGCCGAAGCGTCCGGGAACGCGACGTTGATCAGAGCCTCGTGCCTAGTCGCCTCGCAGACCTCCGCGGCGGAGCGGCCCGCCCAGATCGGCTCGCCGATATAGCGGACGCACTGCCCAGGGTGCCGGTCGATGAAGGCCCGCACCTCGGGCATAATCCTGGCTGGGTTGCGACCAAGCTGAACCATGTCCGCGAAGCGGAGGTCTCCGGACCCGGCGAGGTGCTCCCTCAGCAAGTCGTCTTTGGGGCTGGGCACCGCTATGAAGACGGGCTCGCCGAGGGCAAGGCCAGCATCCACGAACGCGATGAGCTGCGTTAGATAGTCGCGCTGGTCGCGATAGAAGAAGGCCAGGTGACCGAAACCGCCGTGCCTCGGAATGGTGTCTGACGTGGTGTCGCTCTGCACGACTTGCGGGGTCGCCATGCGCGAACCGCCTTCCCGGTGGCGTCCGATTCGCAACGGCTTCGATGTCACCCTTCCCTGACGGCGGCGTCCAAACATGTGCACGGACCAGCCAGGCATGGTGGAATGCGTCGACTGTTCTGGTCTGAGACAGACACGGAGCGCCGACCATGATCCTCCCGAAGGTGCGCGACCCCCGCCTGGTGACGATCCGCCGCGGCGGGATCCTCACCGATTCGGATCACCATCAGCTCGCTCTCTGGGCGGCATCGTGCGCGGAGCACGTCCTGGACCTCTTCGAGTCGGCCCGGCCCGACGACCCACGGCCGCGTCAGGCGATCGAGCATGCCCGGGCCTGGGTGCGGGGTGAGGTCACGATGACGCAGGCTCGGGCGGCGGGCGGTCATGCCATGGGCGCGGCCAGAGACCTGCGCGGGGCACCGCGGCACGCGGCTTACGCTGCCGGCCAGGCCGGGGCCGTCGCCCACGTCGCCGCGCACGACCTCGGTGCGGCTGCGTACGCGATCAAGGCCGCACGTGCGGCCGCACCGGAAGGCGAGGGCGAGGCAGCGGGCCGACTCGAGTGCCAGTGGCAGCGCGCCCAGCTCCCGGCGGCGATTCGCGAGCTCGTACTTGACGACCAGCGGCTGCGGAACGGCATCTGCTGGTCGGTGTTCTACTGCTGAGCGCTGTCGGTTACGGGTGGACCGGGCCGCCGCCGGGCCCGAAGCTGGCTTCATAATCCGGGCCCGGCCGGCGGACCGCAGTCAGAAGGTCCTGATCGCGATCTCCGCGGGCGCGGCGAGCAAACCCGCGATCTCGTCGTCGAGGCGGCTCAGTGTGATCGAGGTGCCGGCCATATCCAGCGACGTGCAGTACTCGCCCACGTAGTTACGCCGGATGTGGATGCCGCGCTTGGCAAGCTGCTCGTGGGCGTATCCGTAGAGCAGGTAGAGCTCGCTGATCGGAGTGCCGCCGAGACCGTTGATCATGAGTGCGACCTCGTCGCCCTGGCTGAACGGCAGGTCGCTGACCACGGCCTCAAGCAGTTCGTCCACGATCGCGTTCGCGCTGGCCAGCTTCTCGCGGCGGCGGCCCGGCTCGCCGTGGATGCCAACCCCCATCTCCATCTCGTCCTCGCCCAGCTCAAACAGCGGCGAGCCCTTGGCGGGCGGGGTGCACGAGGTCAGGGCCATGCCCATGGTCCTCGTGACCGAGTTGACCTTGTTACCGATCCGCAGCAGCTCGTCCAGCTCGGCACCCTGCTCCGCGGCGGCGCCGACGGCCTTGATGACGAAGAAGTTCCCGGCCACGCCGCGGCGGCCGACCGTATACGTCGAGTCCTTCACCGCGACATCGTCGTCGACGATCAGCGTGCCGATCTTGATGCCGTCCGCCTCGGCCATCTCCCGGCCCATCTCGAAGGCCATCCGGTCGCCGGTGTAGTTGTTGATGATGTGGAGGACGCCCTGGGCCGAGTTCAGCAGCTTGCTCGTCTCCAGCACGTAGTCCATCGGCGGGGCCGCGAACACGTCGCCAGGGCAGGCCGCGTCCAGCATGCCCTTGCCGACCACCATGACGTGGGCCGGCTCGTGGCCCGAGCCGGACCCCTGGATCACCGAGACCTTGTTGTCGCTCGGCGCGTCGGCTCGCATGATCAGGTTGTACTCAGGCACGTACCTGAGTGTTTCCGGGTTGGCCAGCGCGATGCCCTTCAGCATCTCGGGCACGAACTGGCGGGGGTCGTTAACGAATTTCTTCATCTGCCTTTACCTCCGGGATCTTCGAATCGGCCCGCTCTGCTTGCCACTTGCCGGCAAGCGCCTCGAACATGACTGCGACGGCTACTGCGCCCGCGTCGAGCGTGCCGATGCTGCGCTCGCCGGTGTAACTCGCCCTTCCGCGCATGGCCTGCATGGACCTGGTCGCCTCGGCCCGCTCCCGCGCGGTCTCCGCCGCGTGCCGCCAGACCCGGCTCGCGCTCCGCCCCCGCCCGATCTCGTCCTCGATCACGTCGACGGTCGGCACCAGTGCGTCGAGCAGGGTCTTGTCGCCGACGTCGGAGCGCCCGCGCATCTTGATGCCGTCGATCGCCGCGCGCAGGATCGCCACGACCTGCTCGGGCGGCAGCTCAGTCACCGCACCTGCCGTCGCGCCCGCGCGCAGGAACGCGGTGCCCCAGATCGGCCCGGACGTGCCGCCAATGCGGCTCGTGATGACCACGGCGATCTTCTTCAGGAACGTGCCGATGTCTCTGCGGTCGAAAGAGTCCCACTCCTGCAGCACCAGCTCGAAGCCGCGCGCCATGGAGTAACCGAAGTCGCCGTCGCCAACGACCGCATCGAGGTCACCGAAGTACTTCTCGTTGGCGACCGCGGTCTGAGCGATCATCTGGACGACGATCTCCACGTCACCAAAGCTTGCTGCAGGCATATGCGCGCTCCTGGTTATCAGGGACTGAGTTGTCCAGGTACAGAGGTGGCAGGCATGACGTCGGCCAGGTCGGCCAGCTTGATCCACTCGCCGGGCCGCGCCGCGCCGGCGTTGGCCAGCACGGTGGTGACCTCCCCGCCGGGATCGCCGAGCGCGGACACCACGAGCGCGGCGCCGCTGAAGTCCTCAGACTCGGTGAATTCGTTGACGGTGATCACGCAGGCAAGCCCGGCGCCGGTCGCGGCCAGAAGTCCGTTGCGCGAGTCCTCGATGACGACGGCCTGATCCGGGCTCACGCCGACCTGCTTGATCGCGAGCAGGTAAATGTCCGGGGCGGGTTTCTTCCTGGGCACAATGTCGCCGGCGAAGATCTGAACCGACCGGGCGCGGTCTGCGCCGACCGCGCCCGCCAGCGTGGCGCGGACCGATGCCTCGGCGGACGTCGATGCGACCGCCACCGCCCAGCCGGCCGCCAGCGCCTCGGCCACGATCCTGGCCACTCCGGAACGTGGCGGCACCGCGCCGGAGGCAACCAGCCCGGTATAGATCACAGTCTTACGGCGGTGCCAGGCGGCGATGGCCTCCTGCTGGCCGCCGGGGTCGGCAGGAAGGCCGGCGGCGGCAACGAACTGCGGCGTGAGCAGGCTGGCCAGCCGCTCCTTCCCGCCGCCAATCAGCACCTTCTGCCGGTACTCATCGACGCTCCAGCGGACCGGCAGCCCGAACTCGGCGAAGGTCTGGTTGAAGGCGACGAGGTGGCCGTAGCGCTCGGTGTCGGCCAGCACGCCGTCGCAGTCGAGTATCAGGGCGTGGTCCGGCACCCTGCTCACCAGGCCCTGCCGACGCTGCCGAACCGGTGCATGTGACTGGCCGCCATGTCGATCACTGCCGTGCGCACTGCGGTGAACAGCGACGGCGGGTCCCAGTTGTCGCGCTCCTCGGCGCCCCGCAGGAAGTCCAGGTTTGCCTGCATGTAGGTGACCTTGAGCGCGGTCGAGATGTTGACCTTGGCGCAGCCGCGGGCGATCAGATCCGTGAACTGCGCGTCGGTCATGCCGGTGCCGCCGTGGAGCGCGATCGGGATCGACTGCTCGGCAACGATGTCGGAGACTCGCTGGCTGTCCAGCTTCGGCTCTGACCGGTACACGCCGTGGGCGTTCCCGATCGCTGGCGCGAACACGTCGATGCCGGTGGTCCGGATGAAATCGAGCGCCACCGGCAGCGACTCGCGCCTGGACTCCTCGTCCGAGCCGAGGTCATCCTCGACGCCGGTGATGGACTCGATCTCCCCTTCAACGCTGGCGCCGTAGGAACGGGCCTCCGCGACGACCTCGATCGTCTGCCGCTTGTTCTCCGCCACGGGCAGGGCCGAGGCGTCGAACAGTACGGAGTTCCAGCCCTTGCGCAGGCAGCTGCTGATCACCTCGCGATCCGGACAGTGATCCAGATGCAGGGTCACCGGTACGTCGATGTCAGCCGTCAGCTCCTGCCACATCGCATACAGCAGGTCCTGGCCGACCGACCGCACCGTCTTGACCGAGGTCTGCACGATAAGCGGTGACCGCTCCCGGACCGCCGCCGCCAGCACCGCCTCCAGCGTCAGGTCGTTCACGATATTGAACGCGGGGACGCCGTAGCGCTCGGCGAACGCGCGGTCGACGACATCCTTGAGCGGGACCACGGGCACGCGTGACGACCTCTCTGTCGGCTAACGCGAACGTAACGTGGCGCCTGCTCACGCCGGATCGGTGGAATCCCCCAGATGCCGGGAGGACTTTCCCTACTGCGACCGGAGGCGCGACCGGGACGAGAGAGCAGCGAGCTCCGTGCGGTTACGGGCGCCGGTCTTCCTGAGTACCGCTCCGGCGTGCTTCTCGACCGTCTTGACCGACAGCACGAGCCGTTGCGCGATGATGCGGTCGGGCAGGCCCTGCTCCATCAGGTCACGCACTTCGCGCTCGCGCTCGGTCAGCAGGTCATCCGCACGCATGCCGCGGTGCAGCTGGCCGTCCACTCGCACTGAGATCAACGCAGCCCCGGGCTCCGGCCCGCATCGCGTCGGCGACCAGCTCGTCATCGCCGGCTTCGCACAAGCCGACGACGGCCAGCCGCGGGGCAGCAGCCAGCAGCATCCCCGCTACCCCGTCGCGTGGCCGCTGACCGCTGGCGTCGGCAGGCAGGCCGAGATCGACGAGCGCGACGTCTGGCCGCAGCTCCAGGCAAGCAGCGACACCCTCGTCACCCGTCGCCACCTCGCCGACGATCTCGGTGCCAGGTTCGGTCCAGGTCAGCAGCCTGGCCAGGCCTGCCCGAAGCACAGGGCGCCGCGCTGCGACGAGCACCCTCAGCGACGGGGCACCTCGTTCCCTCCCGGCGGGCAGATGAGGGAAGCGGGCCCGGATGCGCGTGCCCCAGCCTGGCAGCGAGTCGATGTCGACGGTCGCGCCGATCTCCCGCGCGCGCTCGGTAGTGGTGCGAAGGCCGAACTGGTGACCCTGCCAGCTGGAGCTCGTGTCGAAGCCCTGCCCGTCGTCCTGGACCAGCAGCGAGACGGCGCCATGCTCGTAGAGCAGGCCGATCCGCACGCTGGTCGCCGCGGCGTGCCTGACGATGTTGGTCAGGGCTTCCCTGGCCAGCAGGATCAGCTCTCTGGCCACCTTGCCGTCGACGTCGACCGGGCTGCCGGCTGACACCAGCCGTACCTCAAGCTGGCCGATCGTCTCGGCCCAGGCGGCTTCCGACTTCAGCGCGGCCTCCAGGCTGAGCCCGTCTGGCGGCGCGGACAGGCCGAGTAAGGTCTGCCGCGCCTCGACCAGGGCCTCCCTGGTGGCCGCGGCGGCCTGCCCGACATAGTCCGCCAGCGCGGTCTGGCCGCTCATGGCGCCGCCGGGCCGGTCCGATCCGGCGGGGGCTTCGCTCCCGGCAAGTTCCCGCTGCACTCGGTCAAGGTGCACCTGCACGCTGACCAGGCGCTGCGCGAGCGTGTCATGCAGTTCGCCCAGCAGCCGGTCCCGCTCGGCCGCTGCTGCCTCGGCCCTCGCTCTCTCCTCGGCCGTCTCGTGCATCCGCGCGTTAGCCAGCGCGATCGCCGCGTGCTTGGCAAACAGCCGCAGCAGCTCGGCGTCGGCGGGGCCGAACTCGCGCTGCTCGTCGCGGCTGAAGACGATGCACGCGCCGATGATCCGCCCGCGCCACTCCAGCGGCACCCCGATCACGCCGCGGAGGGAGGCTCGTTCCTCCGGGGCGACGTGCCCGCCCGGCACCTGGTCGTAGCGCGCGAACCAGACGGGCGCTCGCCGCGCCACGACCGCGCCCGTCATCCCCTCGGTCAGCGGAAAGACCTGCCCGGACTGGCAGGCGACGCCGATGTCCGCTTCCTTGCGGTAGGTACCGGCCGCCTCGTCGACGCTGCAGATCGACCCGGCGTCGCAGTCCAGCAACTCGGTGCAGCGCCGCAGGATCCGTTCCAGCAGCGGTCGCAGCGAGAACTCCCCGGCGAGATCCTCGGCCGCTGCGATCAGACCGGCGGCGCGCGCGGCGGCAGTGTCCGGATCCTCCGGCCGGCCGTGACCACGTCGCCGGTCCCGGGGCGGCGGCCAGGGCGGGAGCACGCTGTCTGCCAATTGCCCTCCGTCGTCGGCCGGGCGGCGCGAGGCGGCCGAGCCGCCCTGCGACCTCGTCTGAGGATCGCCCGGCCCGCGCACACGCGTCAAGGCCGCCCGATGACGCACCGCCTGCCGGGGTACCGTTAATGAGGTGGCGTCGGTGGCTAGCTCCTCCGGGCAGGAGGTGCAGGGTCACCGCCTGGGAGGCGCCGAGGGCGGCGCGCTCATGGCATTCGCCTCCATGTGCTTTGTCCAGCTCGCGCTGGCCCTGTCGGTCCACTTGTTCAGCCAGCTCGGCCCCCTGGGCGTGGCCGGCCTGCGGCTGGTCTGGGCCGGCGTCCTGCTGCTGATTCTCGTCCGGCCGCGCCCTGGCGACTTCGCTGCCCGTGACCTCCGGGTCTGCTGCACGCTCGGCGTGGTGACGGCCGGGCTGATGCTGTTCTTCATGCTCGCGATTGCGCGCATCCCGCTTGGCACTGCCAGTGCCCTGGAGTTCCTCGGCCCGCTGATGGTGTCGGTATTCGGTCCCGGCAGCGGCCGCAAACGCTGGACGGTCATCGCCGCCGCTGGCGTCGTGCTCCTGACTCAGCCGTGGCACGGCGGCATCGATCCAGTTGGCCTGGCCTTCGCTTGCGCTGCCGGCGCTTGCTGGGGTACCTACATCCTCCTGACCCAGCATGTCGGCGACCGGGTTACCGGCCTGAGCGGGCTGGCCGTCTCCATGCCCGTCGCCGGCGCCTTCGCAACTGTTGTCGTCCTGCTCGCCGACGGACCGTCAGAGCTGAGCCGAGTGACCGGGCATGCGCTGCTCATCCTGCTGGGACTGGCCGCGCTTCATCCCCTGCTGACGTTCACCCTTGAATTCCTCTCCCTGCGCAGGCTGACCGCGAAGGCCTTCGGCACCCTCATGAGCCTGGAACCCGCGATCGCGCTCCTGGTCGGCTTGCTCATCCTCGGACAGGTACCCAACCTGGCCTCGGCCGTCGGCATCATCTTCGTGGTAATCGCCGGGATCGGCGCTATCCGGACCGGCGCGCGCGCACCTGCGCCGCCGGACCAGCGCGTGTCATGAGGTCACGGTGAAGTAGGCCCATCCGCTGCTGGCGTTTACGTTCGTGATGTCGCCGTTCTTCCGGTTGAAGTCGCCCCGGATGCGGAACTGCCCGCCGACCGCGCCATTGAGGCGGTACCTGATCGAGGTCCGGCTTGAGCTGCCGAGGACCTGGCAGGAGGACATGGTGTTGGCCTGCCACGAGCCCTGGTAGTACTGCTGCACCTCGAATGCCACGCATCCGCCCTTCTTGTTCGGAGCAACGGCGACGGTTGATGTCAGCGCGCTGGTGGCGTGATAGATCCGGTACAGCGTGGAGCCGATGGTCTCGCTTGCGTAGTAGCCCTTGATCTGCTCCGTCACCCCGGCCCGGACGAAAACCCGGTGTGCGGCCGTCGCTGGCTGGTATTTGGCGTCGCCGGCGAATGTCGCGCTGAAGATGGTGGACCGGGCAGGCCGGTAGCTGACCGTGAGGTCGCCACGGGAGTTCGTCCGCCCGGTCTTGATCAGCACGGCCTTCCTGGCCCCGAATGCCTTCGCGTAGATGCGAACCGTCCTGCTGTTGTAGGTGCGGCCCAGGTGGGCGGTGACCTTAACCGCGGCGCGATAGCTGACCGTTCCGCCGCTCGCGCTCAGCCCGAGCGACGACGGGATCCTCGTGACGTTCACGGCATGACTGGCGGCGGTGGCCTGCCTTGTCGCGGTCCCGGCATACGTAGCGGTATAGGTGTACGTGCCGAGGTCGGGCGGGGTGTCGGTAAGGCTGAAGACACCGTGTGACCCGGTTGTCCTGGTCCATCGGGTCACCGAAGAGGAGCCGGAGCGCTTCCGGGTGATGGTGATCCGCGATCCGGCTGCTGCCTGACCGACGGTCAGCGTGAGTTTGCCGGAGATGGTCACCCGGTGACCGCGGACGACCTTGGCCGGGCCGCTCAGCTTGATCGCAGACGCGGTGACGGTGGGGTTCCTGTAGACGCGGAGGAAAAAGTGCACGGTGGTGCCCGGCGCGCCGCCGCCATCCTGGTAGACGGCATACAGGGCGGACCCGTCCGGAGAGAACGCGAGCCCGTCGTTAACCAGCCAGATCTGACTTCCGGGCACGGCGTACTCGTTTACCGGGGTCTTCGCGCCCGGCGGGTAGACGGCGATGCCCGGCCCTTGTCCCGCGCCTGCCGCCACGGTCCCTGCATCCGAGCCACCCGGGGCGACAGCCACTGCCGCTGGAGGGGCGCCCGTCTTGTAGCTGCCTGCCTGCGCGAAGGTCTGGCTGTTGTATTCGGTCGCCGCAGTGGGCGGCTGCTCGCCGGAATCGGAGCCCGAGCAGGCGGCGACGAAGTCCGCTCCACCAGGTATCACCGCGTAACTAACCATTGCCTGGCAGCTGCCGGGGGTGGACGGCGGCTGATAGATGGTGGGCGGGGTGGCAGCGACGTTGTAGCTGCCGAAAGTCGCCCAGTCGATCGTGTCGTAACTGTCGGAAGCCAGCAGCGTGCCGCCATCAGACGGATCACCCCGCACGTCAGGCGCCGGGCTGTAGACGGAACTGACCACCTGTGGAGTGAATGTTCCAGGGGGCGTCGGGTTGATCTCGCCGATCATGCCGCCCGTCGACGAGCCATAGCCAACCCAGATCATGCCGGACTGCACTGCCACCCCGTAAGGGGCGTTCCCGGTCCCGAGGGAGTACCGGGCGGTCTCCTTGAGAGTGGTGGTACTGATGGCGCTGACCGCGTCATCACCCTCGTCCGCCGCGTACAGCGTCGATCCGTCTGGCGACAGCGCGATTCCCTGCACGTCGTCCTGCCCGGTAATGGTGGTGACCAGGTGCCCGGACAGGTTCGTAACAGTGATCGCGTTGTGCTTGGTAAAGCCGTCGGTACTGCTGTACCCCTGGGTGAAGAACAGGTGCCCGTGCGCAGCATCCACCACGAACTGGTGGAAGTTAGTGATGGGCAGAGTCCCGGGCTCAGCCGCAATCGTCACGGCAGGCGAACCATGGGATCCCGGTGTCGTACTGGCCTGCGCCGACATCGCCGGAAGGCTGACAGCCGCGGCGAGTCCTGACAGCAGCGCTACTTTGACGCGCATGAAACCCCCATAAGGGCTACCGCGACCGGTAACCAATCAGGCGCATATCGACTTTCACCCGTATTATGCGCGCTGATGGTAACAAGTCAGCACGGCTCGCCAGGGTATTTCATGACTTGTCATATGCCGAGCGAGAGCGGTCTAGCCGAAGGTAAAGCAGTAAGCCTGGGCGCCCGGCTCGAGGAACGTGATCTCGAAGGTACGGTCGGTGACCGGGCCGGGCTGCCGGACGAGCTGGTACACCCGCTGATGGGCGAGAGTGCCGTTGCCGTCGTCATCGATGTCGGCCCCGTGGCTCTCGCCCGGCGGCTTGCCGTCGAGCGAGACGCG
>Ga0210396_10005802_pt1 | contig 11867 bp, 13 predicted proteins | sample IncBWH17OmetaG_FD_155466 | JGI IMG/M metagenome (GOLD analysis project Ga0210396, IMG submission 155466) | Forest soil microbial communities from Barre Woods Harvard Forest LTER site, Petersham, Massachusetts, United States - Inc-BW-H-17-O ...
AGGTCCACTGCGCTTCGACGACCTGGTGGGCAGGGAACGTCGAAGAGCCAAAGGCGCGGATCTTGCCCTCGCGTTGCAGGTCTGTGAGTGCAGACAGCGTCTCTTCGATGTCCGTCTCCCGTTCGGGGCGGTGCACCTGGTAGAGGTCGATCCAGTCGGTGCCGAGCCGCCGCAGGCTGTTCTCCACCTCCTGCACGATCCAGCGCCGCGAGTTGCCGCGCCTGTTCGGATCTCCGCCGGGAGCGCCAACTGGGCCGGTGGCCGAAACGCCCATCTGGGCGTGGAACTTCGTGGCGAGGATCACGTCGTCGCGGCGTCCGCCGGCGAGCGCCTTGCCGACTATCACCTCCGACTCGCCCTGGGAGTAGACGTCGGCGGTATCGATGAAGTTGATCCCGCTGTCAAGCGCGCGATGGATGATCGCGATCGACTTCTCGTGATCGGTCTCTCCCCAGGCACCGAACATCATCGCCCCCAGGCACAGAGGGCTGACCTGCATGCCGGTGCGCCCGAGGCTGCGGTGGTCCACGCTCAGAGCATACGACGAGCTGCGCGCGAGCCGGCTAGGCAGCGAACCGCTGTGCGCTGCGGGCCCTGCGCTTGGCCGCCTCAACCTCACGATCCCTCGGAGGCGCCGAGGTGACGAGCTGGCTCAGCAGCCTGCTGGACGCGGCGGTCACCTCCTCGACGGCGCGCTCGAAGGCCTCGGCGTTCGCCTGCGAGGGCTTGGTGAAGCCACTGATCTTTCGCACGTACTGAAGCGCAGCCTCGTGCACCTCTTCATCAGTGGCGGGCGGCTCGAAGTTATGAAGCGTTCTGATGTTTCTGCACATGGTGCAGAGGGTAGCCGCTTGGGGTCGTTCTGCAAGGGCGTTGCAAGAGCTCAGCGGTCGAACTCGAGCACCGAGCGGATCCCGTCCTGGCTCTCCATCAGCTCGAAGGCATGGTTGACCTGCTCAAGGCCCATGCGGTGGGAGATGAAAGGATCGACGTCTATGTCCCCCTGCAGGTAGTGATCCACCAGCTGAGGTACCTGATCGCGACCCTTGACCCCACCGAATGACGACCCGCACACCCGTCTGCCGGTGATCAGCATGCGGGGAACGATGTCCAGCGTCTCGCCCTTCCCAGCGACCCCGGCAACCGTGCAAAGCCCCCAACCCATGCGCGCTGCCTCCACAGCCTGTCGCATCACCGTCACCAGTCCGGTCGCCTCGAAGGTGTAGTCCGCTCCGAAGCCATCGGTCGCCTCCAGCACTCTCTCGAGAGTGTGCTCGTCGGCCTGCCAGCAATCCGTCGCTCCCTGCCCGCGCGCCAGCTCCAAACGCTCGGGTGAGAGATCGACGCACACGATCCGCTCGGCGCCCTGCAACCTGCACCCGGCCACGGCTCCAAGGCCGACCATGCCGGCGCCGAAGATCACGCATGTGGAGCCTCGCTCCACGCCGGCGGTGTACATCGCGGCGCCAAGCCCAGTAGTCAAGCCGCATGCGAACAGGCACGCCCGGTCAAGCGGCGCCTCACGACTCACGCACGCCAGCGCGATCTCGGGAACGACCGCATACTCGGCGAAGGTGGAAGTGCCCATGAAATGGCGGATCGGCTCACCGTCGCGCGAGATCCGAGCGCTGCCATCGGGCATGTGCCCCTTGTTCTGCTGGTCGCGAATCGCCAGGCACAGATTTGTCTTGGGGCTCAGGCAGTGAATGCACTCGCGGCATTGGGGCGAGAAGAGAGTGACCACGTGGTCACCGCGCTTCACCGACCCCACGCCGTCCCCGACCGCCTCGACGACCCCCGCACCCTCATGGCCGAGCACAGTGGGGGCATACCCCGACGGATCGACCCCCGAGGCCGTGTACATGTCCGTATGGCAGACGCCGCAAGCCACTATGCGCACCAGAACCTCTCCGGGGCGCGGATCGGCGAGATCCACCTCCTGGACGACGAGTGGTTGGCCGAACTGCTCGAGCACGGCAGCGCGCATCTTCACGGGAGTTCTCCTTCTGACAGGTTTGACAGAACGGCTCGAACCACCTTAGACCGCCGGCGCAGCAACGGTTGCGGAATGTAAGGTTCCTGGACCATGGTGCGCTTGCCCACATTGAGTCCAGCCGAGGCCAGTCCCGCAGTGCGCAACGCGCTCGAGCGACTGCCGGCCCTGGCGGTCTTCGGGGTGATGGCCAACGCTCAGGGCACGTTCCTCAACTGGCTGCGATTCGGGCGGGACTGCCTCGACGGCGACCTGTTTGACCCGGTCCTGCGCGAGCTTGCGATCCTGCGTGTGGCGCGACTCACGCCTGGCGCTGAATATGAGTGGGCTCAGCACGTCCCGATCCTGCTCGCCGTCGGCGGCTCCTCCGCACAGGTCGCCGCACTCCAGGCCGAGGAGACCGAGTCCGAGGCCCTGGGCGAGGACGGACGGTTGGTGGTTCGCTTCACCACCCAGGTGGTGCTGGATGCGGCTCCCGACGAGGCGACCTTCGATTCGATGAGCGCGCGCTTCACACCCTCGGAGATCGTTCAGCTTCTGCTGGTAATAGGCCAATACATGATGCTTGCGCGTGTGATGGCGACCGCACAGCTAGAGGTGGACGCCGTGCTCGGCGCCGAGGTGATTGCAGGCCTCCGAAGGCCTGACTCCGCCACCGATTGATGAGCGATCCGCCGGGACGACGCCCCGCTGTCTCTCAACCTGGCAGGAACCGCTTTCAGCCAAGAACCCGCACCAAGGCTGGGGCTACAAAGGCTGGGGGCTACGCCTGTCCCGTTCGGCTCTGAAACGGCAGCCTGTCGAGCAGCCCTGTCACCTCGAACAGGCGCTGGACCTGCGACGGCCCTGGGATCAGCCTCAGCTCACTGCCGTGGCTCTCGCAAAGCTCCCTTGCGAGCAGGATCGCCCGCAACCCTGTGGAGTCGATGAACGTGAGCTGGCTCAGATCGAGCACAAGCGCCTGGACCTGATCGGTGCAGATCCGCTTGAGGGCCGCATCCAGCGTCGGGGAACAGGCCATGTCCAGTTCTCCCCTCAGGAGCAGCACGTGCTCCGAGCCACAGATGCAGTCCTGCAACTCGAGCTGGGGCGCGCCGGGGCGTCCGATTCCGGCGCTCTTCGTCTCGGTCTCACCGTCAAAAATCGCCACCACCCCCCACCTCCGCACACACGAAATTGGTGTACGGAGGTCCGGATCGGCACCTGCGTTGCCGTGCGTACCTCCGCTGACGACGGTCCCACGCTCCCCTCGAAGAGAGCCCAAGGACCGGCCAAGCATACTCTTGGGCGGCGAGGCATGCTCGATGTCGACCCGATCATCTAGAATGCCGGCCACGTGAGTTCGTAACGGGTCGCTGCCTCACGCGGCACGGGAGGGAAACACGGGCCTGGCGGACGGATTCCATCCGTCTCCTTCCTTTCCTTCGCCGGGCCCGATCCAGGAAGGAGGCGAGAAGAGGGAATCTCCTTGTCCGGCATCCCGACTACCCAGAAGGGGTCGATATCTTCGGCCATATCCGGAGCGGTGGTGCAACTGATGCGCGAGTACACCGGTCGCGGTCCGACCAAGTCCCGGACCTATATAGACGAGAACCTGATCACGGTCGTGCTGCAGGACACTCTGACGATGGGCGAGCGCAGCCTGGTGCGCGACGGCGAGGCAGACCTGGTGCTCACCAGTCGCAGAGCCTTTCAGCGGACGATGAGCAGCCAGTTGATCGCGGCCGTGGAGGAGCACTCCGGACGGAAGGTGCTCGCCTTCCTCAGCGACAACCACCTGGATCCCGATGTCGCAGTCGAGTGCTTCGTGCTGGTGCCCAGAGCGGACCGCGAGGCTGACAGCGACGAGAGCGACGCCACACAGGCCTGAGCTTTCACGGCTCGCTTGCCCGCAAGCAGCCCTGCACGTAAACAGTTGGGTGAGTCTTTGATCAGCGAGCGCTGTCGGGCGGTCCGCTTGCCCAGGAGGGCTCGCGCGGGTGAAAGCGCAACAGGTCCTTCCAGGTCGCAGGAGTGAGAGCTCCGTTTGGGCGGAGGTGGTGACGCAACTGGAAGGAGGCGACCGCGCGAGCTGTCGTGGCCCCAAAGAAACCCCCGACCGGCAGACGCGCTCCTGCTGCATTGAGCAACTCCTGGGCTTGGACGATCTCATCGCCGTCGGCGCCGGCGTGAAGCGTGGGGGCAACGATCGCTTTTCGCGCTGGCTTGGGCAATGGCGCTGCCAGCGCCTGCGGTTGGGCGCTGTCCAGATCGAAGAAGCTCCACCCGCGAGCGCCGAAGGCGTCTGCCAAACCACGAAATCGTGCGAGTTCGGTCGATTGCGGCGAGTGGTAGAGCTGCCCCACGGGCAGGATCGGCCGCCCGTAGATGGAGTTGACACCGATGGTGGTCGCATAGGCGGCGTCCACACTGACGCCAAAATCCAACCAATACATCTGAGGCAGGACGACGTTGAAGGCCCCGGGTCCCAGGAACACCGAATAGGGAAACTGCGGATGCTGCAGGACGTTGGCCTGACTGGCCAGCCCGATCGGGAATCGGGCGCCGAGCTGGGAGCGAAGCGTCCGCACAAAGAGCTGGGCAGCCCCATACAGCTTGTCGTACTGACCCTCCACGTCGATGACCAAGCACTGCGCCCCATTGCGGACAGCGGCAACGGCGACCCCCGCTTCGGCCGTTGGGTTCAGGCCATAGGCGAAGGTCCAGCCGCAGACCGTGACGCCGGCCGAGCGTATTTCGCTGACAAGGGCCGGTGAGAACTGCGCGGCGGCGGCGGAGCCATCGCCGGCCTTGACATATAGGGCTTGCACCCTCGCTGGAGCGGCAGCTGCGACCAGCTCCTGGCCGGTCTCCTGAATCGGGACCTGGTTGACCCACAGCGCCGTGTCAGCGAACGGAGTGGGAGTCGATGGCCGAGCCGCAAGCGCGGCAATAGGCATGAGACGACCGATCGCAAGCGACGCGATCACGAAACCTAGCGCTGCTGTGATGGGCAATCTGAGTTTTGGCCAGAGCATGCGGTACACCGTAGTCGGCATATGGCCAGTCATGGCAGGGCGAATGAGAAGCGGCCGACTGTGCGCTTGTCGTAGGTGGGACCCGAGAGCGCAGAGCCCTGGCGTCCCAGCACGATCCGGCCGTGGATCACGCCGTGGCAGCCCGGCTTCTGGTTGACGAACATCGTGACCTGGACCCGCTGGCCTGGCTTGATATCGCGCTCGATCGGCTGCCCAGCTCCACCGGGTTCGCAGGGCGCGGCGCCTTCCAGCGTGTATTCGGCACCGTACGCGGTGTTGGCGTCGTGGACCGCAGCGGGAGCGGTGAACGCGAGAGTGAGGGCGTAGCCGCCGGCTCTCTTTCGCGCGAGCAGCGCGACCGGGGAGCGTCGAGCGCCACGAGAGGGAATGGACGGAGCGCCTGTCATCGAGGCGCCGCAGATCGGGGGTCCCCCGATCTGTAGTTCTGGTCCGGCCTGGCAGCGATGGTTGCCGTCGCGGAAGACGACCCTGGACAGAAGATAGGCACGGAGGACGCCCGCGGGGAGCCCTTCTGATGGCGTCAAGTTCGCGGCCGAGAAGTCCTCGCTCGCCGACGCCTGCCACGCCGATGGCGGCAACACGATCAGATATGCGCCATGACTGCCGCTCGTTGCGACGGTGTGGAGCCGGTTCCCGGCCCTGTAGGACACGCTGACAGCATGTGGGCCGAGGAGCCCAAATGCGATCAACCGCTCGTCCCGAGCAGGACAGACAGGTTGACCGGCGGCTCCGGCTCGCCGCGAGGATCGAACCGAGCACGACCGGACTTCGCCGGGGAGAGTGCTGAGGGCAGATGGCCCGGAGGCCCTATAGAGCGTGAAGAGATCGCGCTGACTGCACGTCGATTGATCCAGGGCGCCGGGTGGGAGCTCGTGGAACAGCCCGTCATTCTTGAAGCGACCGTCCTGACCGAGAACTCCCAGGAGACCGTCCCGCAGCCTTCCGACCTGCACGCAGAGCAGACCCCTCGTCGTGGTTACGATCCTCATCCCCCAGGGGAGGCCGCCGAGGGGATCCGGGACCGACATCGCCGGCGAGCTCGCCGAGCGAAGCCTCCTGTGCGAGCCGGGAAGCGGAACACCGACACCGGTCGAGAGCGAAGATCTTTCCGAGCCGCCGAAGGGCTTGACAGATGCACCAACCCCGATGATCTGGCTGGCCGCAAATGCCGCCGCCGCAAGCAGCAGAGCACCGATCGCGACCGCCGCGAGTACGGGCAGGCGCCGGCTGTGTCTCTGAATCGGCGCCTGTGCTTCCACAGAGTGAAACAGCGTGCCGGCTGCGGTCAAAAGCTGCTGCTTGCAGTCGTGGTGGAAGTCGCTCATGTGCCCGCCTTCCTTGTCTGTCGCAGGGTCGATATCGCGCGGCTGACCCGCTTGCGCACGACGGCGGCGGAGCACTCGAGCTCCCGTGCGATCTCCTCATAGCCGCGCTCGTCAAGGACGCGAGCGCGAAGCGCGTCGAGCTGGTCGGGAGGCAGCTCCTCTGCCAGGTCGGCCAGCAGCTCGGTCTCGGCTGCGACTCGCAGCACCCGCTCCACGTCGCCGTCGCCGATCTCCACTGGCTCAAGAGCGAGGCGGCGACGAGCGGCGCTCTCGACCCTGCCTCGCCGATAGCTGTCGATCAGCGTGTTGCGCGCGATTGTCAGCAGCCACGGGGCCGCCGAGCCTGAGATCGTCGGCGGCCGGTCCGCGAGAGCGACGAGCGACGCGGCAAACGTCTCGGCCATCAGGTCCATCGCCACCTCTGGATTGCGGGTGCGCTTGAGCAGGAACGCCAGCACCAGCTCGTGCCGGCGCTCATAGAGCAGGCCGAACGCCTCCCGGTCGCCCGCGCGCGTACGGTCCAGCAGCTCCCCGTCGGTCGAGACGGCCGAGTCAGGTCCCATGTCATCCATAACGAATGAGCCGGCCCGTTCGTGACCGAGCTCTGGCGGAAGGCGGCCTCAACGGCCTATGGCTTGGTGACTGTGGTGTTCGCGTCGAGAAAGTCGGCGATCGCCTTGCCAAGCTCCGGTCTTGCGACCGCGCTCATGTGGTTGCCCGGCACCGCCGTGTAGCTGCCGTCCGGCAGAGCGGCCGCCAGCGCCTCGGCGGAGCCGCTGTCGTCGTCCTCGACGCCGGCCAGCACGAGCGTGGGCATCTCGATCTGGCCAAGCTCCACAAGCGGAGTGTCCACCGTGGCGTCGAGGACCTGGAGCAGCGCCACCGGATCTCCGCCGACAGTCTTCAAAAATGCCTCCGCTCTCCACTGCGGCGAGCCACGCTCGAACGTGCCGAGGTTCGTGAGGATGTGGCGGAAGTGCTCGCTTCGCTCGGCGGCGTGGACGATCCCCTCCAGGCCCATGCCGGCGACGATCGCACGGTCCGGGCTCGCACCGCGCACCAGCATTCGGATGACGGTCCGTCCGCCCAGCGAATAGCCGCCCAGGTCATAGCGGTCGAGCCCGAGCTGTTCGATCAGCGCCAAGCCGTCGTCGGCCAGCACGTCGGGCGGATATGCGCCTGTGTGATGCGGCTTGGCGCTGTCGCCGTGAGCGCGCAGATCTGGCATCAGGACTCGATAGCCATGCGCCGCGATCCTGGCGGCGTGGCCGTAGCGCACCCAGTTGACCGTTGCGGTCGAGAAGTAGCCGTGGAGCAACACGAGCGCTCGCCCTTCCCCCAGCTCGCGGTAGACCAACTCGACCCCATCGCGACCGTAGAAGCGATGGACGGAAGGATCAATCACGGGCTCTCCCCTGTCCGCGACGCTCCCCCTGAGGCGCGGGGCCTCGTGCGACCCGCGGACCGGCGGACGGCGCTCTCTCGCCGGCGAGTGCCCGGATGGTGTTGCGCGCGCCCGAGACCCTGTGACCGGCTTGCATCTCGATCAGGGCCGCCTCGGAGGTCATCGCGACGAACAGGCGCGCCGCGATCGGGGCCGGCCTCATCCCCATCGCTGCGAGGCTCGGCTGGGCAAGCTTTGAGAACAGCTCCTCGCGCTGCTCCATGGTCGTCGTGAGTTCCCCCTGGGCCCTGGTCTCGAACACGAGCGCCTTCACCGCGTGGTTTTCAAGGCACACGTCGAGATAGGCATCGATCGCTCTTAGCAGCAGCTCCGTCCCCGGAGCAAGGCCATCGACCGCCTCCGCGACGGCTTCGCTCACTCGAGCGTAGAACCGCTGGTGCAGCGCGTCGATGAACGCGTCGCGGTCGGGGAAGTAGAGGTAGAAGGTTCCCTTGGCGACGCCTGCCTGCTCAGCTACGGCGGCAACGCTCATACCTGCGAGCCCGTGGCGCTCGGCGACCACAGCGCCAGCCTCGAGCAGCGCGAGACGGGTTCGCCGGCCCTTGGGGGTTACCGGTTCAAGCTCGACCGCGGACATCTGCTCCAGATTATATGACTCAGCAGTCAGAGAAAACTGACTGGTGGGTCATAAATATGGTAGGTTCCTCTTCAGCCCGCGAAGGAATGGAGAAGTAACGATGACTGTGAACGTCTCGAGCGCCGCCGCGAACGCCTCCGGCGCGAACACCACAGCTGCGAACACCTCGAACGCTCTCGACGCGCATCGCTGGCGCTCGCCGCTCCTGGGCGAGTGCAGGACGGTCGAGCTGGACGCGGGCCCCATCGAGTATTTCGAGCGAGGCGACGGCCCGGTGCTCGTGCTCGCCCATGGCTGGCTGGCCAACGCCAACCTGTGGCGCAACGTCGTCGAGGAGCTTGCCGGCGACTTTCGCTGCATCACGCTCGATTTGCCGCTGGGATCGCATCGCGTCGCCATGAACGCCGGCGCAGATCTCGGCCCGAAGGGCTGCGGCAAGCTCATCTCCGATGCCATTGCGGCGCTCGGCCTTGACGAGGTGACGCTCGTCGGCAACGACTCCGGCGGCGCCTACTCGCAGATCGCGACCGCATCCCAGCCGGATCGAATTGTCCGCCTCGTGTTGAACTCGTGCGAGACGCCCTTTGACGAGTTCCCGCCCCCACCCTTCGACGGTCTTCCGGCGATCGCCGAAGATCCTGCGACACTGGGCCGGCTGTTCGAGGCGCTGCGCGATCGAGAGGTCAGATCTACGCCCGCGGCCTATGGCCTGTTGATCAAGCACGCGATCGACGAGCTGGTCTCGGACTCCTATGCGCTGCCCTGCCTGGCCGACGGCGACATCCTGCGCGACACCGCCAAGGCGATGGCTTCGGCCACCTCGGCCCCGGTCCACGACGCTGGAGGACATCTGATCGCCGCGTTCGAGCGACCGGTGCTGCTCGCCTGGGGCCCCGAGGATCGAGTGTTCCCGCTCGCGCACGCCGAGCGCTATGCGAATGAGCTGACCGACGGTCGGGTCGAGCTGATTCCAGACGCCTTCAGCTTCACCCCCGAGGACCAGCCCCGGCTGCTTGCCGACGCGCTCGCGCATTTCTGCATCTGATCCGGGCAGGCAGCGCAGCGTGCCTCAGCCGCCCAGCGGCGAGGGCGGTATCCGCGTCTGGCCCTGGACCTCCGGAATGTTCATCGCGAGCTCGTCGGAGAAGCACCATGACCATCTCTCGCCAGGCTCGAGCGAGTGGATGATCGGATGGCCGCTCGAGCGACTGTGCGCCGTGGCGTGGCGGTTGGGCGAGTCATCGCAACAGCCGACGTGCCCGCACTCCAAGCAGATGCGCAGATGCAGCCAGGGGTCGCCCGTCAGCAGACAATCCTCACAGCCGTCAACGGACTCCGGCAACTCGGTGATCAGTATGTGGTCGAGGTGGGTGCAGGTCGGCATTTCGCAACCTCCGGTCAGGTTTGGGTGAAGGGGAGCCGCACGCAGAACGCGGTGCGGCCCGGTCGGCTCTCGAGGGTGAGCGACCCGTCGTGGCGGTCGACGATGATCCGCCGCGCGGTGGCCAGGCCGAGGCCGGTGCCCTGGCCGACGTCCTTGGTGGTGAAGAACGGATCGAAGATGCGTCCTGAAAGCTCCTCGGGCACGCCCGGGCCATCGTCGGCGATCTCGACCACCGCGCAATTGCCGTCGGGGCGGGTGGTGATCGTGATCGTGCCTTGCTCTCCGAGGGCGTCGATCGCATTGTCGAGCAGGTTGGTCCACACCTGGTTGAGCTCTGAGCCGCGGACGGTGAGCCTCGGCAGGGTGCGATCGTAGTCGCGCACGAGCGCGATGGTGGTGTGCTTGAGCTTGTACCCGAGCACCGTGAGCGTGGTCTCAAGACCCTCGTGCAAATCGACCTCCACAAGGCCGCCGCGGTCCATATAGGCATAGGACTTCACCGCGCCGACCAACGCGGACATGCGCTCGGTCGACTCACAGAGCTCGGCCGACAGCCGGCCGGCGGTGAGGGACGCGGCGACCCACCGCAGGGCCGCGTCGGTGGCTGGGCCTGCCAGCTCAGCGACGCGGTCGAGCCACTGCTGATCGACGCCGGCCGCCGCCAGCGGCTCGGCGAAGCGCCAGGCCTCCGCGACACCCAGCGCTTGCAGATGATCGAGCAGCGCGTCCTCGGCGTCGGAGGCGTCCAGCGTGTCGAGCGCCGTGGCGGAGGCGGCCTGGGCGACTGCCTGGCGTTGCAGCTCCACAAGTCGCTCGGCGTCATCGCGCTCCACCCCGGCCTCGACGAACGACGCCAGCGCCGAGCCGATCGCATCGAGCGCTTCGGTGAGCTGGGCGGCGGCACGGCGGGCGGCGGCGGCCGGATTGTTGAGCTCGTGTGCGAGGCCTGCCGCCATCGTGCCGAGCGAGGCCAGGCGCTCACGGTTCTGCTCGCGTTCGGTCACACGGCTCATGACCGGAGCGACCTGGCTCATCACGCGTTGATGGATCGATGGTTGGGCGAATGCGAGGCGCTTGAAGTCATCGGGGGCGACGAGCGCCAGACGGCAGTCGGTCTCGGCCTGCATGCGCACCCCGAGCGTGCCCCCCGTCAGCACCGCTATCGCTCCCATCCATGTCGGTCCCGTGTGATGGCCGACCGGCTCGCTCCTGCCTTGGGATAGGACGAAGGCCTGCGCGCGACCCTCGAGCAGGAGCTGCAGGCCGGGCGGCTCCTCGCCCTGCTCGGCGATCACCTCGCCGGCACTCACGCGATGGGCGCGCGCCAGCGGCACCCACTCGGCCAGCTCGGCGTCATCAAGGCCGTCGAACAGGTCGACGCCTCGAAGCTCCGCGAGCGTGACCTCCGCCTCGTTCACGACTCGACCAGGTATTCGTGGATCAGGGAGACGGCCATCGAGCCCTCGCCCACCGCGCTTGCGACGCGCTTGATCGAGCGTGCGCGCACGTCGCCCGCCACGAACACCCCAGGCACCGTGGTCTCGAGCACGTAGGGCTCGCGCTGCAGCGGCCAGCCGCTCACCTGAGCGTCGCGTCCCGCCAGGATGAAGCCACGCTCGTCGCGTGCGAGCACGCCCTCCAGCCAGTCAGTGCGGGGCGAGGCTCCGATGAACACGAAACAGGCGTCGGCCGCCAGCTTCTCCTCGCCGCCGGGCCCCTTGACCCGCAGACATGTCAGGCGCCCGCTCTCGCTCTCGGCGGCGAGCGCCGAGCTGGCGGTGCGGACCTCAATGTTGGGCTGAGCCGCGATCTGCTCGATCAGGTAGTGGGACATCGACTTCTCGAGCGATGCTCCGCGTACCAGCATCGTCACCCTGGCCGCGTATCCGCTGAAGTAGACGGCGGCCTGACCGGCGGAGTTGGCCCCACCGATGACGACGACGTGCTGTTCTGCGCACCCGCGCGCCTCGGTCATCGCTGCCCCGTAATAGATGCCGGCGCCGGTGAGCTCGGGGAAGCCCGGGGTGTCGAGCTGGCGGTAGGAGACGCCGGAGGCGACGATCACGCAGCTTGCGCTCAGCGAGC
>Ga0210396_10005805_pt1 | contig 11862 bp, 9 predicted proteins | sample IncBWH17OmetaG_FD_155466 | JGI IMG/M metagenome (GOLD analysis project Ga0210396, IMG submission 155466) | Forest soil microbial communities from Barre Woods Harvard Forest LTER site, Petersham, Massachusetts, United States - Inc-BW-H-17-O ...
CTGCGGCAAGAATGAACAGCGGCAGAAGACGGTTTACAACTTTCATGCGATCCCTCCGGGCGGAATTCTCAACACACAGCCGGGCTCTAACTATCTTAAGCCCAAAAATAACTGCTACCAGTAGAACGGCACACCTGCCCGATATTGCAAGTCTGGTAGGAGCAACCGGATGGATGGGGCGGGAAGCTGTGAGAGATTTGGGATGCGCCCTAGGCGTTGGAAGAGTAAGCGAAGGGCCGGCTCTGTTCATTGATCTCTCTGCGCAAATCCTCGAAGATTTCGTCGGACATCTTCAAAAAAACCTCTACGACGGCAGGATCAAACTGGCGTCCGGACCAGTCTTCGATCTCCTTACGCGCTTCTCTGAACGTTCTGGCGGCGCGGTAGGGGCGGTCGGAGATGATGGCATCGAGCGTATCCGCAACGGCGAATATACGTGCGCCCAGAGGAATTTCATTGCCTTTCAAATTGCGAGGATAGCCGGAACCGTCAAAATGTTCCTGGTGCGCGTAAACAATCTCGCAAACTTCGGAGAGAAACGGGATCTTCTTGAGCATCTGGTAACCGTGATAGCAATGCTCGCGCATAATCTCGCGCTCTCGATCGTCCAACTTTCCCGGCTTGCGAAGAATGTTGTCAGGGATCGCGATCTTCCCAATGTCATGCAGAAACGCACCGCGAGCGATCATGTCGATTTGCTCGCGTGGAACGCCCATGGCTCTCGCGATTGCCATGGTGAAAGCGGTAACCCGCTTGGAGTGGCCTTCGGTCTCGCGGTCTCTGAGATCGAGAGCATCGCCCAACGTCTCCAGGGTGATGTCGTAGGAACGCTCCAGATTCCGAACCGCTTCTTGCAGTTGATCGGTGCGGGCTTCGACCAGAGACTCCAGATTCGTTTGATAGGTGCGGTTTTCCACCTTGAGGCGGCGGTTTTCCAGGGCCCGCCCTACCGCATTCAGCAACTGCTCTCGCTCGAACGGCTTGAGCAGGTAGTCGTAGGCGCCATTTCGAATCGCGGCAAGAGCTACGGAAATGTCGTGCACCGCCGTTACCATCACCACCGGCATGTCCGGAAACTTTTCCTTGGTGCGCTCCAGCAGCCCGATGCCGTCAAGGTCCGCCATCATCAAATCCGACAGCATCAGTTCAAACACATCGCCGGAATTCAGCAGCGCCAGGGCTTCCATGCCGGAACCCGCCTGTTTGCAGGTGTAACCTGCCGCCTCAAGGATGGCGCAGACAATCTCGCGGATTGCCTCTTCGTCGTCCACTACGAGAATGCGATCAGGCATGAAGTGTCCCAAAGCTGTCTCAGGATACTATCGGCGATTCTACCTCAGACGTGAGATACCGAAAGTAACCACTGAGGTCCGGAAAGAACATTGAGATATGGTCCAATCGTGATATTCAAAAACCAGGCAGGGTCACGTCTGCTCCGCACGCAGGAATCGCGCCTGGACTAGTAACTGACTTGCTCAACGGATTCGCTTGACTGATCTATCTGACATGACTGCTTCTCTTTGGTCCATCTGGAACACAGTCGCACAGCCAGCCTTCGCCAGGCTGAAGCCGGGGGAGTGGTCTCTATTGCTCGGGTTGGCGGTGTTGTTGCTGGTTCTGTGCGCGTTTCGCGAACGCTATCTCGCGACGTGGACGGCGGCATGGACGCTCCTGGTCAGCTCCCGTTTCATAGCAACCTACGGCACCGCCATACAGATTCCCACGCGCTATGTGCCGGCGGTTGAGCAAGCGGCATTTGTTATTGCCGTCGGACTCTCTGCGGCAGCCGTCTTTGTTTATATCCGGGATCGTAACCTGATGGTGCCGCTGGCTTCGGTCACCGCGACTACTGCGGGTTTTGCCGTGGCGCGCGTGTTGCTATGGCCAGATTCATTGCCCCTGCGCGTCGCTCTCGAGGTTTCATACCGCATCATTCTTTTGACTGCAGGGATTGCTTTACTACGCGCCCGCAGCGGCCGCCGCGAACCGGCTTCGTGGCTGCTCGCGGCGCTTCTTCTTGGGCTGCACCTGGATTGGCCACTCTTCACCAGCCATGTTCCCGCGGGAGTGTTTGCAGCCGCTGAAACTCTGCTGGGAATCAGCATGCTCCTGATCGTGTTTCGAGAGGCGCGCGCACGGGCTCAACGGTTGACTGTGCTGCGAGCGTTGACCGATAGCATCGTCCTCGCCCAACAGCAGGGCGGCATGATGGATAAGGCGCTCGAGGCTCTGCGCCAACTCACCGAGAGTAAAGCTGCATGGTTCCGCTTGATCGAGGGCGGACACCTGGTGGCCACCCATGCCGTCGGGGTTTCACAGGACTTTCTGCGCGAAGTGGGGATTGCGGACCTGTCCGACACTGTCTCGCAGATGCTGCAGCAGGGCCAACCCCTGACCGCTCGAAAAGAAGAAGCCACTCCGGAAGATCAAGAGTTACTCAAGTCGGAGAAAATTCACTATTTGCTGATGGTACCGGTGCTCGGCAAGAAGGCCCCCATCGGGCTGCTTTTTCTGGGTACCGCGGCGGATCGAAAACTGACTGCCGAGGAGAGCGAGTTCCTGGAAACCTGTGGACGGCAGCTGGGAATCGCAATTGAGAACTTCCGTTTGCTGGAGCAGGTGCTGCGCTCGCAGCGGCAGTGGAGAAACACATTTGATTCGGTGCACGATATCATCCTGGCGCACGACGCGGGATTCCGCATCATCAAGGCCAATCAGATTCTGCTCGAACAGTTGCAACAATCGTCCGCCGATGTGATTGGCAGCACTTGCGAATCGGTATTGCCGCACACCTTGGGCGAGTGGACCGGCTGCCCCTACTGCGCCCGCGGCGACGAGGAAGTCACCGAAGGCGCAGACCCCTGCTTTGGCGGCTTCTCTCTGGTCTCCACCTCGTCCTACAGCGAGCAGGGCAGCAAGCAGAAAGGCACCATCCACATCGTCCGCGACATTACAGAACGGCACTCCGCCGAAGAAAAATATCGACTGCTGTTCGATCAAGTGCAAGAAGGAGTCTACGTTGCCACACCCGGCGGTCGTCTCCTTGATTGCAATGATGCCTTCGTCCGCATGCTGGGCTACGAGCGGCGGGAAGAACTCCTTCCCTTGAACCTGGACGAAGATGTTCGTGTGGATGCCGGTCAGCGGGATGCTTTTCACAAAGAGATCGAGCTTCACGATTATGTGCGCAATTTTGATGTGACCATGCGCCGGAAAAACGGAACTTTGCTGCTTGCGGCCGAAAGCAGCTTCGCCACCCGCGACACTACCGGAAAGGTCGAACGCTATCAGGGCTTCGTTCTCGATGTAACCGAAAAACGGCGGGCCGAAGACGAGATGCGGCGTCGCAATCGCGAACTGAATGCACTCAATGCCATGGCGGTTGTAGCCACCCAGTCTTTTGATCTGGATGAGATCCTCAACTTGACGCTGCGCCAGGTAGTTTCGTTGTTTGGCGCTGAGAGCGGAGCCGTCTACCTTTCGGATTCCGATGCTCCCACCTACCGCCGTCGCGCGGCATGGGGACCACGCAGCCGCGACAAGTCACGCCCCGCGGAAATCAGCTTTGCGGATGGCTTTGGCGATCTCGTCATGCGCTCGCGCGCCGAAGTAATCACCGCGGAATACCTCCCGCACCTTACCGGTGCGGTGGCAGAATTCATCCGATCCAATAGTGACGGAGCCTGGAACTGGGTGCTGTTCTGGGGCAAAGACAGCCCTATCGGTATGATGGGACTTCGCGGCCACGTCGAGTACGAATATTCCACTGGAGAAGAAAACCTGCTGGTGGCGATCAGCCGCCAGTTGGCCACAACCATCGAGAAAGTCCGCCTCTACGAAGAGACTTGCAAGGCCTACGAAGACCTGCGGCGAACTCAGGAACAGCTCTTGCAGAGCGAGAAAATGTCGGCCGTAGGCCAGCTAATCGCCGGCGTCGCGCACGAGTTGAACAATCCGCTGACCGCGATTCTGGGCTATGCGCAACTGCTCGAGAGCGAAGGCTTGAACGACCGGGCACAAGATTATGTAGGCAAGATGTTCAAACAAGCTCAGCGTACTCACCGTGTCGTACAGAACCTGCTTTCTTTCGCCCGGCAACGAAAGCCGGAACGCTCCGAGGTAGACGTCCGCAGAGTATTGGAAGAGACGCTCGCTCTTCGCGACTACGACCTCAAGGTCAACCACATCGCCGTGGAGAAAGATCTTGGGGAGCAGCCCGCGATGGTGGTAGCCGATCCTCATCAGATTGAGCAGGTTTTCCTGAATATCATCAACAACGCCGTAGATGCGGTTCTGGAAACTGGACGGTCCGGCAAGCTGAAGATTCGTGTTTCCTGCGACGGCGGCTTCGTGGCTGCGCAGTTCGCCGATGACGGCCCCGGTATCAAGGATCCCAAAAGGATTTTTGATCCCTTCTACACCACCAAGAATGTTGGCAAGGGAACCGGCCTCGGCCTTAGCATCTGTTACGGAATTGTGAAGGAGCACGGCGGCGACATTACCGCCCACAATGCGCCCGAGGGCGGCGCGGTGATCGAGGTGCGCCTGCCCGTGGCTGTGCTGGCCGGAAGTATTCTGGAAGCGGCGCCGGTGGCTCCCCCCAAGCGCGAAGGCGCTATTCAGGGCCGCGTTCTGCTGGTCGACGAAGAAGAGGCGGTGCTGGAGTTCGAGCGCGATGTGCTCATCGGCGCTGGCGCCAATGTGGTCACGGCCACCAAGAGTGAGGACGTCAAAACTCGCTTGCTCTCCGAGCCTTTCGACGCGGTAATCATGAGCGGCAGAATGCCCTCCGACTGGAATGCAAAAGAGGCCTACACCTGGCTTGCCAAGAATTGCCCGGGCATGGAAAGCCACTTGCTCTTCACTTTTTCACACAGCGTTGAGCAGAGCGAAGACCGAAGCTTCCTGCAGAAAAACAACGTGCCTTATTTGGTGAAGCCTTTCGAAGTGGTTGACCTGATCTCGCAAGCCCGGCGGCTGCTGCAGAAAGCCCACGCCGCCGCTGCTTCCGCAAGCTAGGCCTGCATCCCAATTACAGCTGCGCTCGCAGGCCCTTCACCAGACGGCGAAGAGCCTTTTCATTGCGGCGGTACCAGCGCCATTGGCCCTGCTTCACCGCATCGACCAAACCCGCCTTCGTCAGTATCGCCATATGATGCGAGATTGTGGGCTGCGAGAGACTGACCCGCTCTTCGATATCGCCGGCGCACAGTCCAGAATGTTTGTCGTTCGGGTTTGCTCCCCGCTGTTTGAGAGCTCCGAGAATGCGCCGTCGCGTCGGATCAGCAATGGCCTGGAGCATTTGGTCGAGAGAGACTGCGGAACTGGTCATGAACGGTTAGAAATATCTCCTAAATTGACGGCTGTCAATATACAGCGTGGGCGGCGAAGAAATCATCCGCTACGCTGCCGCGCAGCCCGCAGCCACTCGATCCGGCTGAACTCAAGGTAGCGCACATCGCTTTCCGGAAGAGCGCAATTGGATTCGTCCAGTCGGCCCGCCAGCGTACCGCCGCGAATCCAATAGCCGGTTTCGTCCTGTTTGAGAATCGTAGCGTCAAGGGGGTCCATGCCGTGCAGCTTGAAAACCACGCGGCGGTTCAACATACGGTCACGCTTCATAAGGAACTTATTTCTTGAGGATCGGATTGTATCCGTCGTTGATCAAACGGGACCGCGTGGCTTCGGCCTCTTTGATATCGCCGAATGGGCCAACCTGTACTCGAAACAACTTGTCGGTCGAGGTGCCGCTCGCCACGAAGGCGGGATACTGCTTTTTCTTCAGCGCGTCCACTAAGGCCTCGGCGTCGTCCTGTTTGCTTACCGCTGCAACCTGCACGAAGTAACCGGTACCCGGAACAGGAGCCATGGGATCCGGAAGGTTAGCTCCTTGCGTACTCTGTGCCGGCGAACTTGACGCCGGCGTGCCTGATGAAGGGCCCTCGGTAGAAGTTGAACCTGATTGCGTTCCCGCCGCCTGACCAGTGGCCGGTTCCGTGCTGGTCGCAACCGCAGCCGCCGGCGTCAGTTGCGGATTGGCGTTCTGCTGCTCCACTGCTTTATAGAATGTCATCGGAGTGGATGGCGCCGCTCCAGTGCTTGCCGGCTTCACACCATTCGACGACGGCAGCGGCGCGAGTGTCGTGGCCGCAGACAGCCCAGTGTCGGACTTGCGCCCCAGCGTGTAGCCGAGCGCGAAGAAAACCGCGCAGATCACTACCAGACCGAAAAAGAGTCCCAGTAGTTTGGCGGTGCCTAGCGTGATTTCTGTGTCCTGTGTCGAAGCCATAACTCCCCTCGAAAATTGACGCACCCTTGAACTATGCGGACTTGGCGATCGGCCCTTCGTCGCCGCCAACCTTGCCTAATACCTTCTGCAGGCCAGAGAAGAAATCCACCGGCACCGGAAAGATGACTGTCGTATTTTTCTCGACCCCGATTTCCGTCAAAGTCTGCAAATAGCGCAGTTGCACGCTGACCGGTTCGGTAGCCAGCAAATGCGCCGCGTCGACCAGTCGCTGCGCGGCGGAGAACTCGCCTTCCGCATGAATGATCTTCGAACGTTTTTCGCGCTCAGCCTCGGCCTGCTTGGCCATCGCACGCAGCATCGATTCCGGCATATCCACCTGCTTCACCTCAACGCTCGTCACTTTCACACCCCAGGGTGAGGTGTGCATATCCAGAATGCTTTGCAGCCCCAGATTGATTTTTTCGCGGTGCGCCAGCAGTTCGTCGAGTTCCTGTTCGCCCAGAACAGACCGCAGTGTCGTCTGTGCAAACTGCGAAGTCTGATAGACATAATTCGAAACTTCAACCACGGCTTTATTCGGATCGATCACCCGCAGAAAGATGACAGCATTCACTTTGAGCGTAACGTTATCCCGTGTGATGATGTCTTGCGGCGGAACTTCCAGCGCTTCCTGGCGCAACGACACCCGCACCAGACGGTCCATCGGAACGAACACCCAAATGATCCCGGGCCCTTTCGCTCTCGGGTACAGGTGCCCGAAGCGAAAAATCACGCCACGTTCGTATTCCGCCAAGATCTTGAGAGAACTCAGCACGTAGAGAACGATGATGACGACGACGGCGCCGAATCCAAAACTAAATTCCATACGGATATCTCCACATTCGCAACCGAAGGGCTACTCAGGCGGATTGTAACGCAATGGAAGAGTGCGAGCGTGGAATTCGGATGCCGGTGGTTACCCGTGTTGGTGCGCCGGTCAACTAGGAAACAGCAGGTGCCTGTGCCGTTCGGGCGGCGGTTTGCGGCTCGACCCGAAGGAGGAGTCCGTCGACTCGATGCACAACCACGGGCTGGCCAGAAGACACCTCCGAAGAGGAAATCGCGTCCCAGAGTTCGCCATGAACAAATATCTTTCCGCCCGGGGAAAGCGCGGTTTGCGCTATTCCAATTTCTCCGACCAAACCTTCGACTCCGGTCACAACTTTGTTCCGCCGAGCTCTGAGGGCTAGAGTCATCAGGAACGCTGTGATCAATCCCAGCGGAATACTCACCGCCAGTGCCGTGAGCAGATGTACGCGCATCTCCGGGATGGGCGAATCAACCAGCAACAGCCCTCCCAGTGTGAGCAACGTGATTCCCCCAATCGTGAGCACTCCGTGGCTGGCAAATTTGGCTTCAGCTGCAAAAAGAGCGAATGCCCCCAGAATCAATACCAACGCGGCAAAGCGCGTGGGGAGCAAATTTAAAGCAAAAGCGGCGATCAAAATGAAAACGATGCCCACCGTTCCGGGAATCACCGCGCCGGGATGATTGAATTCCGCGTAAAGCGCGAGCGCGCCAATTGCCAGCAGGATGAATGAAATGTTCGGATCCATCAAATAACCGAGGATGTGCTCCTTTAGCGTCATGCCAAAGGGCGTGATCGGCTGGCCCGAAAGCTTGAGCGTCACTTCCTGTCCGCTGAAGCGCCTGAAAGTCCTGCCATCCATTTGCCGGAACAGATCGTTCTCGCCCGAGGCAACATAATCGATCAGATGTTGCGACAGCGCTTCCTGCTCGGTGAATGACTTGGATTCCAGCACCGCGCTCTCCGCAACCTCGACATTGCGTCCGCGTTTCGAGGCCACTGAGCGCATCAGAGCCGCGGTATCGTTCTCAATCTTCCGCTTCATCTCGTCGTCCACTTTGGGGGCGAACGGTCCGATGAGGACGGGATGCGCCGCACCAGCGTTGGTTCCCGGCGCCATGGCCGCAACGTCCGCCGCTTCGAGGATGAAAATACCAGCGGAACCCGCTCGGCTACCGCCAGGGGCGACGTACACAATAATTGGAACCTGCGACGAGGTAATTTTTTCAATGATCCGACGAGTCGATTCGACCAGCCCTCCCGGCGTATTGATCTCGATCAATACAGCCTGATCGTTGCGCCGCGCCGCCTCGTCAATCGCGCGTGAAATATATTCCTGCGTGATCGGCTGAATGGTATCGTCGACGACGATCTTCAGGATTTCGCCAGAAGCCGCGGAGCACACAAAAAAACCCATCAGAAAGCTGAGAAGAATCCGCGAAATGGAAGCGCTGTTCATGAGTCGCCTCTCGCCCTTAAGGAATATTGTTACTCTTATTCGCGAATTCCTGCGGATATTTCTTGCTCTATGGTGCTGCTCGTGGAGTGTTCGGCGTGAGCAGCGGTCCATCCCGGAAGATTCGTGCCGCCAGTGATCAGCCGCGCTCCACGTTCGTATGTGAAGTAAGACCACGCCCACTGGATAAACACCAGCACTCGATTGCGGAATCCGATCAAAAACAGAATGTGGACAAATAGCCACGCCAGCCACGCCATGAAACCGGAAATGTGAATCCTGCCAAACTGGGCGACTGCAGCCGCGCGCCCGATCGTCGCCAGGCTACCCTTGTCCCAATAATGAAAAGGCGCGCGGTGCGTTGGATCCGCCAACTTTTCGCCATTCTCGATTTTCCGGCGAATGAGTTTGGCGACAAAGCGTCCTTCCAAGATGGCTACAGGTGCCACGCCCGGCAGTAGTTTGCCCGATGCGTCTTTCAGCGCAGCAAGATCTCCGATGACAAAGACCTCCGGATGACCTGGAATGCTGAGGTCGGGTTGCACCAGCACTCGTCCCGCACGGTCTACCGGCACGCCCAACTTCTTGCCCAGCGGGGAAGCTGCCACGCCCGCCGCCCACAAGATCACCGCCGCATTCATCCGCGTTGCACCCATCGAAATAACGCCCGGCTCGATCTGAGTAACCATCGCGGAAGTGAGCACTTCCACCCCCAGCCGTTGTAGTTGCTCCAAAGCGCTGCGCGAAAGATCCTCAGGATAAGCCGGAAGCACATGCGGCCCACCTTCAATGAGATGGATGTGTGTACGACGTGGATCGATCGCTCGAAAGTCCTGCGCCAGCGCGTGCCGGCAAATCTCGGCTAAGGTTCCGGCAAGTTCCACTCCTGTAGGTCCGGCGCCGACCACGACAAAATTCAGCGGATCCGTCGATTCCCCCGCCGAGGCCTGACGCTCGGCCAGTTCAAAGGCCAGCAAGACGCGGCGGCGGATCTCAATCGCATCCTCGATGGTCTTGAGTCCGGGGGCAAGGGTTTCCCATTCATCGTGGCCAAAATAGGCGTGGCTGGCCCCGGCTGCCACAATCAGGGAATCGTAGGGGACTTCCTCCTCCGCTGTCAGCACAACCTGCCGGTTAAGGTCGAATCCGGTAACCTCGGCCATCAACACTTCAATATTTTTGTGACCGCGCAAAATCGATCGGATGGGCGACGCAATTTCGCCCGGCGACAGCCCCGCCGTGGCTACCTGATAAAGCAGAGGCTGGAAGGTATGATAATTCTTCTGGTCAACGACGGTGATTTTCACATCCGCGCGTGCCAGCGCCGTGGCCGCATTCAGCCCGCCGAAGCCCGCTCCCACAATTACTACCCGGTGTGTAGCCTTGCCGTTCATGTCGCCACTCTATAAGATTCACCGCGATGCCCATCGGCTCCATAAGTTCTGGGAAGCAAAATCTTCGCCCGGCGTGGATGCAATGGTTCATTCCCTCAATAGGCGATCTGATTTTCACTGCGCTGCTCGGACTCCTGGCCTATACCGCCCTCGCAGTGCGCCTGCTCGGTGATGCCGGAATCGGTTGGCACATTCGAACCGGACAATTTCTTCTCGCGACGCACGCGGTGCCGCATGTCGATCCTTTTTCTTCCACCATGACGGGCCGGCCCTGGTTTGCCTGGGAGTGGCTCTACGATGGGATTGTCGGTTGGTTGGATAACCTGGCTGGCCTGAACGCCGTTGTCTTCCTTGCCGCTTTGATCATCGCCCTGACTTTCTCATGGGCTTTTCGTTTGCTCCTGCGACGAGGTACAAACTTTCCCCTTGCCGTGATCCTGGTGCTGCTGGCGGTATCGGCGTCCATGATTCACTTCTTCGCACGCCCTCACGTTATCAGCTGGCTCCTCACCCTAGTCTGGTTTTCGATATTAGAATCATCCGAAATACAAAGCGGTGCCTCTCCTGCGGTTCCGCCGTTGCGCGGGTTGTTGTTATGGATTCTTCCACCTCTAATGGTCGTCTGGGTGAATATCCACGGAGGATTCTTGCTGGGCTTCGCCCTCCTGGGGATTTACTGGCTCAGCGCAGTCTGGCGCTATTTCCAGAGGGGAGACGGTTGCTTTGAACGCGCTCTTCAAAAGATCAGGGCAGGGAAGCACGCGATCCGTCTGTCGCTCATCGGCCTGGCAAGCGTCCTGGCAACGCTGATCAATCCCTACGGATGGAAACTGCACCTCCATGTTTACCAATATCTTTCAAATCGCTTCCTGATGGATCACATCGATGAGTTTCAATCTCCGAACTTCCATGGGGTAGCGCAGAAATGTTTTGCCGTCTTGTTGATGCTCACGCTAGTTGCCTTCGCATCCAAATCGCGGCAAAAGAACGAGACCCAAGTAAACGAAATCCAGGTAAAGGAAGCCTTGCTCGTCTTGTTCGCGGTGTACTCAGGCCTGTACGCCTCGCGCAATATCCCAGTATCCTCGCTCCTGCTGATTCTGGTGAGCGGACCTCGACTGTCGAATGCGCTGGATACATTCTCAAGGCGGCGGCTCACATCCAGTTCGCTCACTCCGTCGTCTCAAGGTTTCTTCCAGCGAATGCAGTCCATCGAATGCAGCCTCCACGGCCACATCTGGCCGATCGCAGCCGTTGCGCTCACCTGCTGGATCACCTTCCACGGCGGTCGGTTGGGAACCAAACAGCTCATCAACGCCCACTTCGATGCAAAACGTTTTCCGGTCGCCGCCGCAAATTACCTTGACCAACGCAAGGAACATTCCGTTTTCGCTCCCGACTTCTGGGGCGGCTATTTGATCTACCGTCTCTATCCGCAAACAAAACTTGCAATCGACGACCGCCACGACTTCTATGGCGAAACATTCCTCAAGTCCTATTTGAAAGCGGTGCACGTCGAGCCCGGCTGGCAGGATTTTCTTAACCAGCACGAAGTTCGCTGCATCGTCGTTCCCAAGGACTCTGCCTTGGCCAACATTCTCTTCGAAACTCCGGCCTGGCAGTCAATATACAGCGACGATGTCGCCGTTGTGTTTACGCGACCTTCTGACCTCTTGCGTTAGGGCCTGTTGCCATCCTTTGCCGGCTATGCAAGTTGCAAAACCATTCACATTGACAGCGACATGATTCGGCGATAGTGTTCACACGCGGCTCGTTACTTCCTTGTCGTGTCTCCCCTGCGAATGCCCTGCCATGCAGGGAACGAAGTTTGTAAATATTTTCCGCTTCTGAGGACATATCCTGATGATCCGAATTTCGTCTGATTTCCGCCGTGGAACTTCTCTGCTTGCCTCGT
>Ga0210396_10005806_pt1 | contig 11862 bp, 9 predicted proteins | sample IncBWH17OmetaG_FD_155466 | JGI IMG/M metagenome (GOLD analysis project Ga0210396, IMG submission 155466) | Forest soil microbial communities from Barre Woods Harvard Forest LTER site, Petersham, Massachusetts, United States - Inc-BW-H-17-O ...
GGCTTCAGAACGACAAAGCTGACGCCGGCATTGGCGAGGTCGGCAAAATTGTCGAGCGCCGATAAGCCCGATATCGCGATCACCGTCTCCACACCCGGCGTGTCCTGGGCGATTTTCGTCGCCTGGTCGAGCGCCGCGGTCGTGCGACCGAGCGTCGCGCCGTCGGGCAATTGCGCGACGATCAGCAGATAGCCCTGATCTTCATTCGGGATGAACGCGGTCGGCAAACGCGCGATACCCCAAATGCCGGCAGCCGCGAGAAGCAGGCCGATCAATACCGTCAGTCCGCTGACGCGCACCATCCGGCCAATGAACCCGGTATAGGCGTTCTCCATCCCGCCATAGACGCGCTCAAAACCACGGGAAAACCCACGTGAGAAGAAGTTCCGCTGCTCGACCGGCCGAGGGGGGCGCAACCAGAGCGCGCATTGGGTCGGCTTGAGCGTCGCCGCGTTGACGGCGCTGATCAGCGCCGTGACCGCGATGACCAGCGCAAATTGTGCGAACATCTGGCCGCTCAAACCGGGCACAAAGGCCGAGGGCAGGAATACCGCCATCAGCACCAGAGTGATGCCGATAATCGGTCCGAACAGTTCATTCATCGCCTTGACTGCGGCATCGTGGCCCGACATGCCCTGCTCGATATATTTCGAGACGCCTTCCACAATGACGATCGCGTCGTCGACAACGATGCCGATCGCCAATATGAGTGCAAACAAGGTGGACAGGTTGACCGTGTAGCCGAGCGCCGCCATGCCGGCGAACGCGCCGATAATCGTGACCGGCACCGTCGTCGCCGGCACCAAAGTCGCGCGAAAGTTCTGCAGAAAGACCAGGATCACGATTAGCACAAGAACCCCCGCCTGCCACAAGGTCTTGTAGACCTCGTTGATCGAGTTCTTGATGAAGATTGTTGTGTTGTAGGGTATACTGTAGTGCAGTCCCGGCGGAAACCGGCGAGACAACTCGTCCATCTTTGCCGCCACGACGGCGGCAACATTCAGCGAATTGGCGTCGGGGGTCTGATAGATGGCGATGCCGGCAGCCGGCTTGCCGTCGAGCTTGAAGTCCTGCGAATAGGTCTGCGCGCCGAGGTCGATACGCGCCACATCCTTGACCTTGATGAGGCGGCCGCCCTGGGCTGTCTGATCCTTGACGACGATTTCGGCGAATTGGTTGGGATCGTTGAATCGCGACAGAATGTCGACAGTATACTGAAACTGCTGGTCTTTCGGCGCCGGCGGCATGCCGATCTGCCCTGCCGCTACTTCCTGGCTCTGCTCCTTGATGGCGTCGGTTACGTCCTTCGGCTGCAGCCCGAACGAGTACAATTTTTGCGGATCCATCCAGATCCGCATCGAGTACGCGCCGGAGCCCATCACCGTGACGTTGCCAACACCGGGCAGGCGCGCCAGCTCGTTGACGAGGTTGATCGTCGCGTAGTTCCACATATAGAGCGCGTCGCGCGATCCGTCGGGTGAATTGAGTGTCACAAACTCCAGGATCGATGGAGATTTCGCCCGGATCGCCACACCCTGCGCCTGCGCTGCCTGCGGCAGCTGCGCCATCGCATTCTGCACCCGGTTCTGCACCAGCACCTGGTCCATATTCGGGTCGGAGCCGATTTCGAAGGTGACCGTCAGCGTGTAGGTGCCGTCGTAGGCGCTAGTCGACTGCATGTAGAGCATGCCGGGGGCGCCGTTCACCTGGAGCTCGATCGGCAGGGCGATGGTGTCGACGACGGTTCGCGAACTGGCCCCGGGATAACGGGTCGTCACCTGGACGGTCGGCGGCACGATATTCGGATATTGCGCGATCGGCAGACGGAATAGGCACAGGGCGCCGATTAAAACCAGCACGATCGCCAGCACATTCGCCAGGACCGGGTGTTCGATGAAGAATTTCGACATCATGGCTTCTGCCCCTCGGCGGCTGTGCCAGGCGAGCCCGCGGAAGTCGTATCGAATGTGGTTAGCTGCGGCGTCACCTTGGTGCCAGGGTTGGCGCGCCAAAGGTCGCCGACGACGACCCGGTCGTCGAGCTTGAGGCCGGAGGTGATGACCCGTAAAGCGCCTATCAGTTGGCCCAACTGCACATAGCGCTGCTCGACGACATCGTCCTTGTTGAGGACAAGCAGGTAACGGCCGCCCTGGTCCTGCTGCAAGGCCCGGTCGGGCACCAACAACGCGCTGCGGTCAACCTTTCCCATGGGCAGGCGGATGTTGACGAAAAACCCGGGCAGCAAGGTCCGATCCGGATTTGGAAGAATCCCGCGCACCAGCAATGTCCCTGTCGCCGGATCTAGCCCTGGCTGGACAAACTCGATCGTACCCTGATGGGGGAACCCGGTCTCATCCGCAAGGCCGACATCGACCGGCACCTTTCGCAGGTCGGCGAGGGTGAGCCGATGTTGGTCCAAATTGGCACGGACCTTGAGAACCTGCTGTTCGCTTAGATTGGCAACCACATAGATTGGGTCGAGCTGGGTGATCTCGGCAAGCGCACTCTGCTGCCCGCCGCCGCCGACGACGTTGCCGGGATCGATCAGGTGCTTGCCGACGATGCCGTCGAAGGGTGCCCTGACCTCCGTATAGCTCAGGTTCAACTTGGCCAGCGCGACCGACGCCTGGGCGGAAAGCAGGGACGCCTCGGCGCTCGCCCGTTCGAAGTTCCAGTGATCGACCTCGGTCTGGGTCGCGGCATCCTGCTTCACCAGTTTGCTGTATCTGACGAGCTCGGTCTTTGCGTAGATCAGGGACGCCTGCGCGGTAAGCACCTGCGCCTGGGATTGCTGTAGCTGATCCTTGTACTGATCCTGCTGGATCGTGAAGAGCAGATCGTTCTTTTTGACGAATTGGCCGTCTTCGTAATGAATTTTTTCCAGATAGCCCTCGATGCGCGCGACGAGCTTGACGGCATTCACAGCGGCAGCGTTCCCGGTCACCACCATATAGTCGGTGACGCTCTGTGTCTTGGGCCGGACGACCGGGACCGGCGGGGACGGTTGCTGCGAGACCTGCGCCTGCACAACCACGGATGGTGAGGATGGCGCCATCCCGAGGATCGCCAATCCCGTGATCAAGGCCGCAGCCAAAGGCGGGATCAGCCTGCGGGGGCTTATCGGAAAGATTCTCACAGCGACCTCACCATTCCGGCGCCCGTGGGTTTGGACTTACGTCTTGCGGTGTGGGGAGCGCGGGGGATGGCGGCTGCCGCGTGCCCAGGGGCGGCAACAGCTCACCCCAATTGGTGCGGTTTCTCATCTCCTCGGCGGTCGCGGCAGGGACGAACTCATCGTCAGCGCGTATTTGCCATCCGCCCCCCAAAGCGCGGTAGACCGAGGCAAGCCCCGTCGACACGCCGCCTTCCGCCATCGCCAGGTTGTTCTGCGCGGTGTACAAATTCTGCTCCGCCGTCAGCACAGTCGTAAAATCGCGGGTTCCGAGATTGTATTGCAGCAGCGCAATCCCGAGTGCCGCGTTTGCCGCGGCAACGCTCTGGCGTAAATAATCCACCTGGTCGCGCCCTTGCAGAAAACTGGTCAGACCATTTTCGACTTCTTGCTGCGCCTTGAGCACGGTATTTTGATAATCCACCAATAATGTCTGTAGCGCGGCATCCTCGACCCGAACCTGATTGGTGATCTGCCCATAATTGAGAATGTTCCACTGAAAGGACGGTCCAAAAGCGAACGTGATGCCGTTTCCCTCGAACACTCGCTTCAACTTGCTGTGACCTACGGTGCTGGCAGATGTGCCAAAAGCCCCGCTCAAGCTGAACGCCGGATAAAGGTTCGCCTCGGCGATGCCGATCTGCGCGCTTTGAGCCATCGCCGCCAGCTCGGCAGCACGGATATCCGGCCTGCGGCGGACGAGGTCGGCGGGAATGCCGACCGCGACTGTCTTGGGCGGAACCGGGATCCCGCTCGAGCCTCGCAACAGCGGGGCCATCGGCTGCGGCGGTATGCCGAGCAGCACGGCGAGTGCGTTAAAGCCCTGGTTCAACTGGATCGTCAATTGCGGGATCATCGATTCCGTTTGCCCGAGGACATTTTCCGCCTGGTAGACGTCTAGCTTGGTCGCGGTGCCGCCGTGGTACTTCGCCTCGGCAATCGCCAGCGCTTTCTTCTGCTTGACGATGTTCTCCTCGGCTATCTGGATCTGCGTTTGTAGGGTGCGGATGCCGATGTAGGTTGTCGCGACGTCGCCCAGCAGGCTGGCCAGCACGTAGTCGTAATTGGCGATCGAGGCGAGATAGGCGGCATCGGCGGATTCGATGGCGCGCCGGAATTTGCCCCAAAAATCCAATTCCCAATTGACGGTGAGACCAAGCGAGTCGCGCCAGAAATTTTGGGTGACGCCCGACGGAAACGTTGTCGTATCCGCATGGCTTGGGCGAATGTAGGTTACCGAGCCGCTACCTTTCTGCAGCTGCGGGTAAAACTCGCCGATCGCTACACCCAGTTCTGCACGCGCTTGAAGCACTCGGGTTCCGGCGCTGACCAGAGTAAGGTTCTGATTATAGGCGGTTTCGATCAGCCGGTTGAGCACCGGATCGTGGAACACCGCCCACCAATCGCGGTATTCTTGATTTCGGGTATCGACCGACGGGTCATTGGCTTCGAGCCATCTCTCGGCTGCCGGGGCCGAAGGCGAGGAAAAATCAGGACCGACGAGACACCCGGCACAGCAAAGCGGCAGCAAGATACTTAGCCATGTGCGAAATGGCATGACCAGTAAGCCAGACTTCCGGCGAGCGGAGCTGTTGAGGAACATTCACCCCCCCGGTGGGCCAAAACAGCGGCCAGGCTATTTTGGTGAATGGGTCATTTAGCCTTTTCGCACGTCAAGCGCCCGTCCCTTCGAGCACGATTTCGATCCGGCGATTCTGCGCCCTGCCCTCTGGCGAATCGTTCGGCGCGACCGGGTGCGTTGCGCCAAACCCCTTGGCCGACAGGATGTTCGGGTTGACACCCTGCGACTGCAGAAATGCAGCGACGGTCGCGGCGCGGCGAGACGACAGATCGAGGTTATCGGCAATGCCGGCGCGTTGCAACGCAGGCCCGACCGGCAAACTATCGGTAAAGCCGTAGACCACTACTTTGGCGTTTTGCACCGACCGCAACTGCGGCACGTGCTCGCTGAGCGCCGCCTGACCGGCGACGCTCAGTTCATAGCCGCCCTCGGGGAAAAGGAGGTCGCCCGCCATGACCCATTTGTTTTCGGCCTGCATCTTGGCGATTTGCGCCTGTTGGGCCGCCACTTGCGCCTGGGCCTCCTTCAGCTGAGAGGCTTGTTCGTCATAGGCCGATTGGGACACGCAAGCCGCCAAGACGAGCGCGGCGAGCGGCACCGCGGCCGCCCCCGGAACGATCTTTTGGGCCATGGACGACCGTCCCCCGCCGGCATTACGTTCCGGCTGCGCCGGGACCCTGCACGGTAATTTCTATACGGCGGTTTGCCGCGCGCCCCTGTGGTGTGTCGTTGGACGCGACAGGATGGGTGTCGCCGAAGCCCTTGGCCGAAACGATGTTGGGGTTGATCCCCTGCGAGACCAGGAAGGTTGCCACGGTAGCTGCCCGCCGGGTCGACAAGACGAGATTATCCGGCACTCCCTGGCGCTGCAGCTCGGGACCTACCGGAGTATTGTCGGTGTACCCGTACACGACGATTTTAGCATTCTGCAGACCCCTCAGCCGAGGCACGACGTTATTGGCGATCTCGGCCTGCCCGGCGGGGCCCATCTGAAAGCCGCCTGACGGGAAGAGCAGATCGCCGGCTTCGACAAATTTTTGCTCTGCTTGCGATTGCGCGAGCTGCGCTTGCGATTGCGCAAGTTGCGCTTTCAGCTGGTTGTTCTCCGCGACCACCGCGTCATATTGTTGTTGCGATACACATGCCGATAGGAGCAGCGCGCTGAATGGCACCGCAATTGCCGATCCGACCGCCTTTCTGTTCATCGCAAGTCTCCTGTCTTGTAGCCCTCTAGCAAGCCCGATTCTTAATCATCGTTTATGTTGGAGTAAAGCAGAAGTTGCTCCGATGCGGCCTATAGAGCGTAGAGGTTATATGAAGGTTCGCGGAAAACCATGAACCGGCCTTTGCTCGTCGTCGATGGTGACTCGTTCGCGCACCGCTCCTACCACGCCTTGCCGAAATCGATCAGGCGGCGCGGCAACAAGGGCGGCGGCGCGATCGTCGGCTTCGCCAATTTCCTGCTGCGGCTCTACGCGCAGGAGCAGCCCCGCGCGGTGCTCGTCGGCTGGGACACGCTCGACGCGCCGACCTACCGGCACCGCGCACTCGAAGCCTACCAGAGCGGGCGCGTCTTCGACGCCGAGTTGCTGGACCAGCTCGATATCCTGCCGCAATTCGTCACTGCCTGCGGTTTCGCCGCCGCGAAGGCGCCCGGCTACGAGGCGGACGATTTCCTTGCCGCCGCGGTAGCGCAGGAAGAGCGGCGTGACGGCGCCGCGGTGGTAGCGAGCGGCGACCGCGACGCCTTTCAGCTCGCCTCCGACACGACGGTGATCCTTCAGCCGGTGCGCGCCGGCGAGATGGCCCGGATCGGCCCCGCCGAAGTGCACGAACGCTACGGCATTGACCCCAAACAGGTGCCCGATTTCATCGCCCTGCGCGGCGACTCGTCGGACAAGATCCCCGGTGCGCCGGGTATCGGCCCGAAAACCGCCGCCAGCCTCTTGCGCCGCTATGGTTCGCTCGAAGCCGCACTCGCGCAGGGCAAGTTCACGGCGCAAGCCGAACAGCTGCGGCTCTACCGCTCGATCGCCACAATGGACGCCTCGGCTCCTCTTCGTTCCTTACCCGACCAGACCCCAACCTGGGACAAGGCAGCCGCTTTGGCCCGCGAGTGGGAGCTGAACCGTCTGGCCGATCGCCTGGCCGAGCTTCCGTCGGAGGTGGCTCACAACTCCATTTCCTAGCCGGAAGACCCCGTGCCAGGCGGCGGACGGCGCCGGCCCTTAGTCGCTCCACACCGCTAGCTTGACGCATATGGCCAGGCCATCCACTTCTAGGCCCAGCAGTCAAAACGGTAGAGTATGTCTCCTCACTCGTCATGGCCGGGCTCGACCCGGCCATCTACACATCCACCGCGCAAACCTCGGCCGGTGCCCGCGGATGCCGAGCTTCAGCCCGGGTATGACGAAGGGCCGCTGACTCTGCGACATCCCGAAAAGGCTTGGCGCTCCGACAATCCGATTCCTCGTAAGCCCGATTGGTTACGCGTCAAGGCGCCGGGCGCGCCGGAATATCATGCGACGCGGCGGCTGATGCGAGATCTCGCGCTGAACACGGTGTGCGAAGAGGCGGCGTGCCCGAATATCGGCGAGTGCTGGAAACAGAAGCACGCCACCGTGATGATTCTCGGTCGGGTTTGCACGCGGGCTTGTACGTTCTGCAATGTCGCGACCGGCCGGCCGGATCTACTCGACCCGCATGAGCCGGGGCGCGTGGCCGAGGCGGTTGCGGCACTCGGACTTGCCCATGTCGTCGTGACCTCGGTCGACCGCGACGACCTCGACGATGGCGGCGCCGGACATTTCGCGCGGACCATCACCGCCATTCGCGCCGTCGCCGCCGGCACGACGATCGAGGTTCTGACCCCTGATTTCCTGCGCAAGGAGGGAGCGCTCGAAACCGTCGTCGCCGCCCGGCCCGACGTGTTCAACCACAATCTCGAGACGGTTCCGCGGCTTTATGCCGAGGTCCGGCCGGGCGCCCGCTATTTTCATTCGTTGCGGCTGCTCGATCAGGCCAAACGGCTCGATCCGACGCTCTTTACAAAATCGGGAATCATGGTCGGGCTCGGCGAGGACAAGGGCGAGGTGCTGCAGGTCATGGACGATTTGCGCGCCGCCGACGTCGATTTCCTGACGATCGGGCAATATCTGCAGCCGACGCCGAAGCATCATGCGATCGCGCGCTTTGTGACGCCGGAAGAATTCCGCAGCTATGCCGGCTTTGCCGCGGCCAAGGGTTTTCTGCTGGTCTCGGCCTCGCCGCTGACGCGGTCGTCCTATCATGCGGGGGAGGATTTCGCGCGGTTGCGTGCCGCGCGCGCCGTCAGGCTCGCTGCCGCCAGTTAGGGCCCACCGCAATGCCGACCCATGCGGAACAGCGCGTGCTGCCCTACACGCCCGAGCAGCTCTTCGCCATCGTTGCCGACATCGAGCGCTATCCCGAGTTTCTCCCCTGGTGCGTTGGTGCCCGGATACGAGAGCGCGAACCCAATCTGGTCGTCGCTGATTTGATCATCGGATTTCGCATGGTCCGGGAGCGGTTCACCTCGCGTGTCTCGCTCGACCCGCCTCAACGCATCGATGTCGCTTATACCGACGGGCCGTTCCGCCATCTCAACAATCACTGGAGCTTTTCACCGGACCCGGGGGGCTGCCGGGTTGGCTTTTTTGTCGATTTCGAATTCAAGTCACGTTTGCTGCAGAGACTGATCGAGGTGCTGTTCAGTGAGGCCGTCCGTCGCATGGTCGGAGCCTTTGAAAAGCGAGCACGCGACCTCTACGGCGTGCCGTCTCCGCGCGATGTTGACCGGCCCGCGACCCCAATCGAATTATAACTTTATGCCGAAGAGGCCTCGGGCGGTCCGAAAATCGCGACGCTGGGATCGCCGCGCCGGTGTCGTGAGAATATGATCAACAGCGGTTTGTCGACGGGCAGCGATAGTCGGTGCCTTTGGCCTTTTACGAGCGCCGTCTTCAGCGATCATTTGGTGGCGCCCTCTCCGGCGTGACGACCAGCTGTGGTCCCGCGATTATCGGATCGGCCAGATCGGGTTTTCAATCGCATCGCCCAAGGCCGGCCTTTCATCACCGAGGCCCGCTCCGATCAGGGAATGATATGCGGCGCCGCCATAGTCGCCCGCCCTCGGCGACCTGCCACGTCCCGAGCGCGGGTAGACCTATCATGAGGTCGCGCGCGCGCTTCAACAGTGAAATGGCGAGCGCCATCTCGGGTGTCAGGCCGAATGCGGCACCTATCAGCACATACGCCCCTTCCTGCACGCCAACTGCGTTGGGGATCGCAAAGGCGACCGTTCGGATGGCATAGAGCAAACTTTCTATGACCAGCACAGTTGGAAAGCCGAGCGGCGCGCCGGCAAGGCGAAGCGCGATCCAAACCTCGACGGCGCTGATCATCCAGCACGCGAGGTGCAGAACAAATCCGCCCCACAAGCCGGCTCTGCGTTGATACGTCTCGGCAAGCGCGGCATGGACGGCGGCCACCCCGGAAGCGGTCCGCTCCGCCCAGCCTCGTCCCAACATCAGCGCGATTCGATCGAAGAACGCAAAGCCGTGCCGCTGGACGACGACAAAGGCGATCGCGAAGAGCCCGGTTGCGGCAAGGCCGAACGTCACCGGTAGCGAGACCGGCATACCGGGCCGAAGATGAACGAGCAAGATCAACCCTATGGCCATATAGGCCAGCTTGGCCAGAAATTCGAGGGTCAGGTCGACCATCGTAGTCGCCGCGGCGACGGAGCCTGGCACACCGGCGAGCGCCACGGCGCGGGCGCCCAGAACGCAGCCTCCCATTTGAGACAACGGCAGCACTTCGGACCCGGCATCACGGATCAAGCGCCCCCATATAAATGCCCAAACCCACGCCCCAGGCACGAGCAGTCGCCAGGCGATCCCTTCGAGCGAGATCACTACCAGATGAATCGCGCAAATCACCGAAAAGCCAAACCAACCGATCGCGCGCAGCGATCGAATCACGGCGCCGGCCCCGAAATACCCAACGAGCGCCCCGATCATCGCCAGCCCTACAATCGCGGCGACGATCGGAATGACTTTCATGATATTACACCGTTCCAAGCGCCCGCGCTCGCCATTGCAGGGATCGCGCGGACTATTGCGCCCCGCTGGTATCCCGCTTTGCTACCCAAAGCAGCCTGGCGTCCTACGTGTCACCCTAGGCTCAATGTCGAATAGGGCCCCCGCATACGGTGGGCCGCACTGTTGCCCGCAATCCCGGCAACGGGCTTTCTTCTTGACCTGCGAGGCGGCTGGGTACACTTTTTGCCAGCGCGTTTCAAGCTCTCTTTGGGCGTCCGCAAGTCCCATGGATTAACTCTGACGCCTCAAGTTGGGTCGATGTCAAAGATACTTCTGTTGGAATTCAACGAGATTTGCCCGCCGCTCCTCGAGAGGTGGATGGACCAGGGCAAGCTTCCCAATTTTTCTGTTCTCTACAATTCCTCTCAAGTATTCACCAGCATAGCTGATGTATCTGAGCCCGACTACCTCGAACCGTGGATTCAATGGTATTCGATCCATACCGGACTGCCCTACGATGAGCATAAAGTTTTTTACCTGACGGACGGCCCCAAATCCGATCATTCCGACATCTGGCGCCGTTTGGCTGGCCTGGGCAAGTCGGTAATGAACTGCGGCAGCATGAATGCCCGAGCCCTGGCCGGCGCCGGCGTGTTCTATCTTCCTGATCCATGGTGCAACAACGAGCCCGCTTGGCCGACCGAAATCGAGGTGTTCAAGACCGTAATGGCCAAATTGGTTCAAGAAAGTACGAGAGGGGTGGCGCTGGCCCTGAACGAATGGCTGCCGTTCATGACGTTCTTGGTTCGCCACGGTCTCGCGGCGGACACGGTGCGGGCGATATTGACGCAGCTCGGCAGCGAGCGGCTTTCGCAGGCGGACGTCAAGTGGCGGCGGGTAGCGCTGGCGGATCGCCTGCAGTTCGATTTGTTCCGGCACTACTATCGTCGAATGCGCCCCGATTTTGCGACGTTCTTCATCAATAGCACCGCTCATCTGCAACACGCATATTGGCGTCACATGGACCCCGACGCGTTTCCGCTCAGGCCGGCAAAGGACGAGATTGAGAGCTACGGTGATGCGGTCCTGTTTGGGTATCGGTCGATGGACGCCTTGCTCCGGCGTTTCTTCGCTTTGGCGCAGCCGGACACCACCATCATCCTGTGCTCGGCACTGAGCCAGCAGCCGTTCTTAAAGCGCGAGGGGAGGGGTGGCCAGCATTTTTATCGACTGCGCGATATTCCGCATTTTCTTCAGCTGCTCGATATCACGCCCCGCATGGTCGAGCCGGTAATGACCCATCAATATCTTCTCCGGTTCGCCGATCATGCCGGGGCTGAGAGAGCGCTTGCCGTCCTCAGGCAATTAAAGCTTGGGGAGGAGACAGTCTTCGGAGCACGCCTTACCGGCACCGATATCCATTTCGGTTGCCAGATCTACGATAGGCTAGAGGGTAATCGGGAAATTGGTGGGGTGCCCGGGCGCAACGAGCGCATGTATTTTTTCGACCTGCTTTATGCGATTGATGCCATCAAGAGCGCGCGCCATCATCCCGAGGGAGTCCTTTGGGTGCATACCGGCGAACACGCAATACACAGCGGGCCGGTGTCGATACTCGATATCGCCCCGACGATCTACGATCTGATGGGCGTTTGCAGTGCGGTCGGGGACGCGACCGCCCGTGGCGTCAGCCTCGTTCCGCGTTTCCGCTCCAGCGGTCAGGCGGAGGAAAAGCGGGTCGCTTAATCGGCGCATGCTACGCCTTACGGCGATTTTCCGGTCGATATCCGCCCTGCTGCGATAGGTGGACGGTCGCGGCTCGTCTTGGCACGCGGGTTACGCGGATTTTCGAGCCAGCCTCTCAGAGAACGCGCGACGGTGGTCAGACGACCGGGTATCAACGGGCGGGCTTGTTCAGCCCGTTCGGCAATCCAATCGCCGACCGCAAAACGGCGAAAGGTCGACAGGTCCAAGCGATGGCGGGTGGTGGGCACGATTTCACCGCCAAACTTCAGCAAGAATAGGTGGGCGCCGCCGAGACTGTAGTG
>Ga0210396_10005807_pt1 | contig 11862 bp, 7 predicted proteins | sample IncBWH17OmetaG_FD_155466 | JGI IMG/M metagenome (GOLD analysis project Ga0210396, IMG submission 155466) | Forest soil microbial communities from Barre Woods Harvard Forest LTER site, Petersham, Massachusetts, United States - Inc-BW-H-17-O ...
CACCTATTTCATTCAGAAGGCCCACAACCGGCGCGTTCTGGTGCATCCGCGCATTGTTATCGGCGTGCCAAGCGAAATTACCCCGGTTGAAAAACGCGCCGTGCAAGACTCTGCCTATCGCGCGCGCGCCAGCGAAGTCTATCTTGTAGAGCAGGCCATGGCCGCGGCCATCGGCGCGGGCCTGCCAATTGAAGAGCCATCCGGAAACATGGTGGTCGACATCGGCGGCGGTACCACCGACATCGCCGTGATTTCCATGAGCGGCATCGTCTATTCGCGTTCGGTGCGTGTGGCCGGAAACGAAATGGACGAAGCGGTGATGCAATACCTCAAGCGCAAGTACAACCTGCTGGTTGGCGAGCGCACTGCCGAACAAATCAAAATGGAGATCGGCTCCGCCTATCCGCTGGAAAAGCCTCTCACCATGGAAGTGAAGGGCCGGAATTTGATTGAAGGTGTGCCGCGTACGGTGACCATCGACGACAGCGAAATTCGTGAAGCGCTGAGCGAATGCGTAGCGACCATCTTGAATGCGGTGCGTGTCGCACTCGAACGCACTCCACCGGAACTCTCTGCAGATATCAGCGACCGCGGCATCGTGTTAACCGGCGGCGGCGCGTTGCTAAAGAACCTGGACAAGCGCATCCGTGAAGAAACTGGTTTGCCAGTATCGATTGCCGACGATCCGCTGGCGTCCGTGGTGCTCGGCACCGGCAAAATGCTGAGCGACTTTAAACTTTTGCGCCAAGTTTGTATCGATTGAGATTCGTTGCGATTTTTCGTCGCAGTTCTTTCGCATAACGTGAGCAGGTTGATTCGGTTTGGCAGGCTCGGGGGAAGCTCCCAGCATCCCACGCGCAAATCCGATAACGGGACGCGAGTGTAAATATGGTGGCCATACCCTCAAGACATAAGTCGGTGGCGCTGCTAACCGGCGTGCTCATCGCTCAAATCCTTTTGCTGGCCGTGCAGATTAAACGCGATTCGCGAGGGCGACTGGTGCGCGTGTGGGCGATTACCGCGGTTTCTCCGGTAGAAAAAAGCGGCGCTTGGGGCTTTGGACGGATTCGTGGCGTTTGGAATCATTATTTCGCCCTGCAAAACACCGCGAGAGAGAATGAAGCCTTGCGTGTCGAAAATGATGCGCTAAAACTGACCATTTCGGAATTACACAGTAAAGCCAGCGAAGCGGATCGGCTCGCGGCTCTACTGAATTTCAAGCAATCTCACGAGAGCGTGCCAATGGTTGGCGCGCGCGTGATTGGCGCCAGCCCTGGTGATGGCAGCCGCGCGATCGAGATCGACCGCGGAGAGCGCGACGGCGTTCGCCGCAATATGGCAGTGATCACGCCTGATGGCGCAGTAGGCAAAGTGATTGAGACTTATCGCGACACCGCGCAAATTCTACTGCTTACGGATCGCGAAAGCGGTGCCGGGGCGATGTTCGTCCTGTCCCGCAAACAGCATCCCATTGGCGGCACCGGCGAAGCGACGCTGGCGATGAAGTACGTCCCGGGCGACGATACCGTAACCGTTGGGGACAAAATTGTGACCAGCGGCATGGATAAGATTTTCCCTGCGGATGTGCCGGTGGGCACCGTAATCGAAGTGAAGGGGGGCAACCCATTCAAACAGATTAAGGTGCAGCCCTCGGCGCATTTGGATCGACTGGAAGATGTGATTATTTTGTTGAAACAAGTCCCAGTGGAGTTCCCCAAAGATGCCGACGCGACAGGTGTAGCAGCGCCGAGCGCCGCGGCAAGCTCGGATAGCGGAGTCGTGAATGCGGCGCCTGCGCCCGCCAGCGCGGTGAAAAAGCCATGAACGACACCTACGAATTGCGTGGCGGCGAAACGCACATAGAAGTACACAAGTTTTTCCCTGGCTCAATTTTGGTGGCAACGTTTTTGGCGTTGGCCCTGCAGACCACCGTGCCCGTGTACTTTCCGAAATTCGCAATTCTGGATTTACCGCTACTGATTACCATTTATTTTGGGTTGAGCCGGCGGAATCCGTCGACAGGTTTGCTGCTGGGCATGACCATCGGCTTGTTGCAAGACAGCTTAAGCGGGCCAACCGTGCCGCTAGGTCTCTATGGAATTGCGAAAACGGTGATCGGCTATCTAGCGTCGTCGATTGGGGCGCGACTCGATACGGAGCACCCTGCCGCGCGCTTCTCGCTCATCATGGCTTTTTACGTGGTGCATCACATTGTGCTGCTGCTCACGCATCGCTTGTTGCTGGCCCAAACTGAGCCTTGGTTCACGACACATTTAGCCATAGCAGCTGCAATCAACGCCGTCCTGGGCACCCTGTTGTTTGTGCCCCTGGACCGTCTCCGTCGAAACTCCTAATCGGAGTTTCATCTCCAAAACATTTTGAAAACAGTTCGGATTAATGGCCAAGCAGAAATTGCTTGAAGTCGTCGTAGCTGTTGCTCATCGGCAGCGACAACTTGGGCTGCTGCAAATGGCGCGCGAGACGTTCCGGTAGCGGCGGCGCGACGCCAATTCCCTTCTGAACGATTTCTGCAAATTTCGCAGGATGCGCCGTGGCAAGAACGAGACCTTGCGAAGGCTCAGGGTGCTCCTTACGATACGCCTCCCAGGCGTGAAGACCGACCGCAGTATGCGGATCCGCAATGTAGCGGTAGCGATCCCACGCCGTGTGCATCTGGTGAAGCGTTTCTTCGTCGGTCACGCCGTGTCCCCAAATTTCGCGGCGAACATTTTCGATGCGGTTTCGGCAAAGATCCAGCAAACGCGGAAAATTGTTGGGACTGCCGACATCCATTGCGTTCGAATAAGTGGCCTGAGCGGGACGCGGCAGATAATCGCCGGTCAACAAATATTGTGGAAAGACATCATTGGCGTTGGTGGCAGCGATAAATTGCGCAACCGGGAGCCCGATGCGTTTCGCGAACAGGCCAGCCGTAAGATTTCCGAAATTGCCGCTAGGGACTGAAACAATCAGCGGCACCGAAGCGACGGGCAATTGCCGGTACGCTGCAACGTGGTAGAACATTTGCGGCAATAAGCGGCCGACATTTATCGAGTTCGCGGACGTCAGAAAGGCCCGCTTGTTCAGGGCTTCGTCGGCGAAGGCCTGCTTCACCAAACGCTGGCAATCGTCAAACGTGCCGGAAATTTCCAGCGCGGTGATGTTCTCGCCAAGCGTAGTGAATTGCTTTTCTTGTGCCTCACTAATGCGCTTCGAAGGATACAGAATCACAACACGAATCCCCGGAACCCGCAGAAAACCATGCGCCACGGCGCTTCCGGTGTCACCCGAAGTGGCGACCAGCACGGTGAGTTGACGGGATTCGCCACGCACAAAATAGCCCATCAGGCGAGCCATGAACCGCGCTCCAAAATCCTTGAACGCCAGCGTCGGACCGTGGAACAACTCCAGGATATGAAGCGCCGGCGAGAGCGAAACGAGCTTCACCGGAAAATTTATCGCTTCCGCAACGGTCTGCCACAGAACTTCTTCGGGCACGTCGGGAGTAGCGAAGGGCCGAACCACCCGAAAACACACTTCGGTGAATGGCAGGCGACGAAATTCTTCAAGTTCTTCCGGAGTGTGACGAGCGATTTCGGCGGGCATGTATAAGCCGCCGTCCGGCGCCATGCCTCGAAGCACCGCACCGCGCAGCGAGGTCAGCGGGGCTTTGCCCGCAGTGCTGCGGTATCTCATTGAAACTCCGCCGGACTGAGATTATTTGCGCGCTGCAAGTTGGTCCTTAATTTTATCCAGAAATTTCTCGCCTGGGGAGGCAGCGGCAGACACAACCTCGAGCGACAATTGACGAAGACCAGCGACCGGGATCGTGCAGTGCGCCAGCGCCTCGTAGCTCTGTCGGCGTGCACCAATCAGTGCGGGATAACAACGAGCAACGGTTTCGTGAGGATTTTCTGAGGGCCGCGGCTGAAACGCGCCACGCCACAACACCGGCTTGGGATCTTCGAGGTACCGCTGAATGAGCAGTTGCTGCTCATCAGCAGACGCCGCGAGATACACAATAGTCATCTGCTTCCGAAGTCGGTGGAGCAGATGATTGCCGCAATAGATGACGCTGCCAGTGGTATCAAGAACTAAATCGCTCCCAGGATTTTTCTCCAGCTTATTCAAAACTTCGCCAAGCGCAGCCGTCTCCTCAGACAGATACTGCGATTCGCGTTCCGCATAGGTTTCGCGATCCGGCCATCCCATCCACGCAGCCACGCCGTTGATGCCAGTAAACCCCCCGGACTTCAAAGTAGACGCGAGCCGCGCTTCAATCTGATCGTCGCAGGAAATTGCGGGATAGCTGAGGGCTGCCAGATGTTTAGTCCAGTAAGACTTACCGGCGCCAGACATGCCGATAAGCGCGAGTCGCAGAGGCTTATGAGAAAGAGAGGCCATGCAGAACTAAGAATTGTAGATGATTCAGAGAGAAGCGAGAAACTCAAAAGCCGCCAGTGTTTCGCGAAGAGATGCAGTCTCCCTGGCCTCTAAAGCGGCTAAATTCTACCCTTTCCAGCGCCTACAGCCTCTTTATTAGACCGCTACCTGCCCTTCCGTACGAGTTGCGCTGCATATATGCAAGTGCTACTTTTGAAGAGGCTTACGAATCTGGCGGATTCGAGGCTTGGCGGCGGAGAAAATTGCGCTTTTGAGGCGGGTAAACGCCTTGTTGGCCAAGATTTTAGTGAATTTCGCTGCAGAGTAAGGAATGCGCGAGCGGGCACCGCTCAGCCCTGAAATTCAGATGGGCTCGCGCGCAGGGTTTGCGTGTCGTACTGGTTCCGCAACGATAATCGACTGCCGCAAGAACGGCTCGCTGCCGCGTCCTATGTGATCGTGGGGATGATCACGCTCCTGCTGCTGGGTTTCTGGAAACTCCAAATCATCGATTCCGATAAGTATGGACAAATGGCCGAGCGCAATCGCGTTCGCTCCATCCCGATTATTGCGCCCCGCGGACGCATGCTCGATCGCGACGGCCGCGTCCTGGTCGATAACTATCCATCGTTCTCGGTCCTGCTGTTGCGCGATGACATGGCCGCGGTAGAGAGGAGCCTATCCGTGATCGCCGATGGTTTGGGGTTGTCGATCGATGATCTGCACGAGCAACTGGCGAACACGGCAAAACTTCCCAAATTTCAGCCCATTGTGATCAAGCCGGAGGCTACTCCCGCAGACGTAGCCTTTATCGAGTCGCATCGCGCAGACATTCCGCTTCTAGAAATGTTGATGGTCCATCGCCGGCGATATTTGCCCGGCGGCTTCATGTCGCACGCCAGCGGCTACGTCGGTGAAGTAAGTGAAAAACAAATCGAAGATAGCAACGATAGGCTCCGTCCTGGCGACGTTGCGGGAAAGAGCGGCCTGGAGCGGCAATACAACGATTTGCTAGTAGGCACCGACGGCATGCGCCGCGTCATCGTGAATAGCGTCGGCAAAGAAATGGGTCGGCTCTCGCAACAGGAAGCCATTCCCGGCAAGCAGATTCAGTTAACAATTGATTACGACCTGCAGAAAATTGCCGAAGACGCATTAGCCGGTAAAAAAGGATCTGTAGTAGCTCTGGATCCCCGCACTGGCGAAGTGCTAGCACTGGCGAGCCAACCCGCGCCTGATCCAAATGATTTCGCCATTCGCGTTTCGAAAGAAGAATGGCTGCGTCTAAACACAGATGAAGATCGCCCGCTGCTGAACCGTGCCATCCAAGCGCAACTTGCACCGGGATCCGTTTTCAAAGTTGTGATGGCCACGGCAATGCTCGAGTCGAAAGTGCCGCCGGAAAATTTCCACGCCTTCTGCCCCGGTTCCGCAACATTCTACGGGCGCCAATTCAAATGCTGGGTATACGGCAAGAGCAGCCACGGCTCCGTCGATCTGCATGCGGCGATTGTGCATTCCTGCGACGTGTTCTTCTACAACGTGGGCATGCGCATGGGCATAGACCGCATTTCGAAGTACGCAAAATTAGTAGGACTCGGATCGCGGACCGGAATTGATCTGCCCTCTGAAGAGCCCGGGCTAGTTCCATCGGAAGAATGGGTGCAGCGCGTGTATCACCGCAAGTGGTATCCCGGCGAAACGATTTCAGTTTCCATCGGCCAGGGAGCGGTAACGGTTACTCCGTTACAGATTGCATATATGATTGGCGGAATCGCGTCGGGCGGGGAATACAAACAGCCTCATTTGCTGAAGGATATTCAAACGATTGGCGAGCACCGCATCGAACTTTCTGAGTCTACCGTCGAGCAAGTAACGCAAGGAATGTACGGCGTAGTGAACGAAGGCGGCGGAACCGGGGCAGCAATCAGGTTGCAGGGCGTCGAATTTTGCGGCAAGTCCGGCACAGCGCAAGTTATCGGCGGCGACGCAAAATCGCGATACGGCAAAGGCCAAAAGAAATTCAACAACAATGCATGGTTCGTGGGTTACGCGCCCCGGCGCAATCCAGAAATCGTAGTGAGCGTCCTGGTAGAAGAAGGCGGACACGGCGCCAGCGCGTCTGGCCCAATTGCGCGCGACATTATTAAGGCCTACTACGATAAGAAAGAAAAGAAAACGAACGGCCAGGCGACTGCACAAGCTGTAAAGCCGAGTTTCGAGAAGAGCGAAGCGCACACGTTAACCGTTGAAGATCCAAAGGCCGTAATTAAGCCGGAAGAAACAGCTGCGGTGTTACAGCCGGCCGCGGCGGCAAAGAAGCCTCGGCCAGAATAAATTTTGTTCAGGGAATTGGCATGGTAAAAGACGCAGCAGGTTCACGAGAATACGACTACTGGTTGCTAGCCATTCTGGCGGCAATCTGCGCGCTAGGCGTGGTGGAAGTTTATTCCACCACCCACGGCAGCGCACTGGCCGGCATGCACATGAAACAGTTGCGTTGGCTGATTATCGGCACCGTGCTGATGTTCGTTCTATCACGCCTGGATTACCACCTGATTATGGATCAGGCCCCGGTTCTTTACATTATTGGCATTGTCGCGTTGCTTGCCGTGCTGCTGATGGGCCATACCCGATTTGGCGCCAAACGGTGGATTCCGGTGCTCGGAGAATTTCTACAGGTGTCGGAATTGGTCAAATTGATTATAATCATTGTGTTGGCTCGCTTCTTCGCAGAGGTGCGAACCGACGAGCTTTCCCTGCAGGACTTGATTAAAGCAGGGCTTCTAGTAGGATTGCCACTGGCACTGATCCTGAAGCAACCCGATCTGGGCACCGCCCTCGTGTTAATGCCCATGCTGGTCGTCGGCGCATTCTTGGCAGGGCTGAAGTGGCAGCATGCGGCAGTTTTTTCGTTAGCGGGTTTTCTGCTTGTAGGAGCGGTCTTTTATCCTCCTGTGAGCCGGCACATTCTGAAACCATATCAGCGGGAAAGAATCACCTCCTTCCTGCATCCAGAAGAAGATGCCAAAGGCTCAGGCTATCAACTGCTGCAATCGAAAATCGCCGTAGGATCCGGCGGATTTTGGGGAAAAGGATTCGGCAACGGCAGCCAGAATCAACTGGGTTACATTCCCGTCCGGTATTCCGACTTCATCATGTCGGCATGGGCGGAAGAACAGGGATTCAAAGGCGTGCTGCTTGCCTTAGGGCTGTACATGGCGTTGTTGTTACGTTTAGTGCAGAATGCCCAGCGAGCGAAAGACCGCGCGGGAATGTTTCTGGTCATGGGCGTAACTGCAGCGCTTGGGTTTCACGTTTTAGTGAATGTGGCTATGGTCATCGGAGCAATGCCGGTTACCGGAATTCCATTGCCGCTGATGAGCTATGGAGGATCGGCCACATTGTTTGTATTCCTGGCGATTGGTTTGGTGATGAATGTCCGGCTGCGCCGCTTCGTCAACTAACCATCGGCAGTACGTAGTTCAGGCGCGACACCTCAGTTCAGGGAGGCAGCGCCAGTGAAACGGTCCTTACATGGAGTTTGGACCGCAGGTACGCAAGAAGGACTTTAAGAGTGAGGACAGCATCGTCCGCCGTTCCCCCGGGTAAGACCCGGCAACGGACTTGCCTCGATAGCATGAGGTTTCAGGTACACGAGGGCCGCACTGCGGCCACTCCCTCCGGCTACGAACGTCATGCCGCAACACTAGTGTTGTCGACAGCGTGCCCCGATGGGTATCGGGGTGGCGCCGTGCTTAGGACTTCCGACAGCGAGGTTCGAGCGGCGGTGCGTCATAAGGAGTTTTCATGTCGAAAGAATTGGTTATATCCGCGACTTCGCACGAGCGAAGAGTCGCGATTTTGGAAGAAGGACAGCTAGTCGAGATTTACATTGAGCGAGAAAAAGAGTTTGCGCTCGTCGGCAGCATCTACAAAGGAAAAGTAACGAGGGTCCTGCCAGGCATGCAGTCGGCTTTCGTCGACATCGGACTAGATGGCGACGCTTTCCTGTACGTCAGCGACGTTTTCGAAAATCTCGAAGATTACGATCACGGTCACGCGCACGACGCGCCACCCGTGGCCACGATTGCTGCGCGGGATAGCGCGGTGATTGAACGGCTGCCCGGCGAGACGCTGGCCGCAGGTGTTCACGAAGAAGTGCTGCATCTCGAAGAGCCGCATGTCGATGAACATCACGAGGGCGCAGAGTCGCACGGAGAAGCAGAAGAACTGGCCGCGGACCAGCACGAAGACCTTCGTGAGGGTCAGGGCGAACGTTTCTCGCAAGAGCGCGAAGCGGTTGAACCGGAAGAGCGTCAGCCCGAATCCAACGCTTCAGCGCCGCAGAATTTTGCACCTAGTTACAATCCCACGCGTAATTACCCACCGAGAGTTGGCAACGATCGCGGCCCTTCACAGGGTCATGATCGCGGCGGAGATCGAGGCGGTGACCGTGGAGGCGATCGCGGACGTGGCGGGCGACGTGGCCGCTGGGGCCGTCGTCGTGGCGGAAGTGGAAGTGGAAGCGGCGGTGGTGGCGACCGCGGCCGGCATCAGGGGCCGAGTCAGGGCGGACGCAATCTTCCCCCGTCAAAATATGCTTCCCCGCAAGGTGGAGAACGGGATTCACGCGGTGGCGGCAGTTACGAAAATCGACGCCCGCCCGATCGCGGGCCGAGCGCACCTGTCGAATCGCGTGAAGACGATATCGTGTTGCCGGGCGAATCGCTGGCCAAGTATCGCGGAAAGCCAGCACCCGCTCCAGTCGCTCCGGTCGAGCATCATGAGCCCGAGGAGCGCCAGCCTGATTTCGAACAGACGCCTTCGCGTCCCGCAATTGGTATGACTCCAAACACCGGAGTGCCACGCCGTTTTTCCGGCAGCTTGCCGCATTGGGTTTTGGCAGACACCGAAACGGAATCGGAACCGCCCATGGCAGCAGATGCCGCAACTTTAGAGGAGCGTGCTGCTGAGGCTCCCGAACAGGCACCGTCCGCCGTAATCGCAGACGCCCATGAAGAGGAAGTGGTTGCGGAACACCACGGCTCCACTGGATTGAGCGAAGAGGAACTCGGCGCTCTGTCAGCGCGGCTAGTGGAAGCGAAACACGAAGAGACCCAGGCTCGCGCAGAAGCCGATACATTGGCTGGCGAGGCGGATTTTGACGTCGAAGATGATGAAGAAGACGAAGAGGAAGAAAGTGAATCGGAAGCCGATACCGAAGAACTCCATGAAGATAGCCACGAAGCATCTCATGAAAGCCTGCACGCGGTTGAAGAGCACGCTTCCGAACGTCATGACCACGAAGAAGACGAAACCGAACACCATGCCGAGGAACGCGAAGCCCGTGAAGGTGAAGCGCAAGGCGAACTAACCGCAACCGAACGCGCCGATCAAGCCCACGACGATGCCATTGAACAAATGGAGACCGAGAGCGCTGCGGCGACAGCTGCGGCCGGTGGTAGCGGCACGGAAAGCGTCGGAGAAGCCATCATCGAAGAGGACGTGATTCTGCTTCCCGGTGAAACTCGCGCACCGCGCAATCCCAACGCCCCACGCGAAGAATTCGTGCGCCGCGATTCTGCACGCATCGGCAGCAATCCACGTTCGCGCTTTCAAAGACCGCAGCGCGGCGGAAGCGGTGGGCGCGATCGGGGTCCAGATCGTGGGCCTCGTGGAAGACATGACAGCCGGCACGACCGGCGTGGTCCGGAGCGCAGCGGCGACCGCGGTCCGGATCGTGGCCCAGAGCGCGGCCCAGACCGTGGTCCCGATCGCGGTGGAGACCGCGGCCGTGGACGCTTTGAACGTCGTCCGGGGGGCGGACACAGCGGTGGTCATCACCGTGGACATCACGGCGGAGGGCACGCGCCACAGCGCCGTCCACAACTGATCTCGGAGATGTTAAAGCCGGGGCAGGACGTGGTCGTACAGATCGCCAAGGAGCCACTTGGCAAGAAGGGCGCGCGCATCACCAGTCACGTAGCGCTGCCGGGCCGCTTCCTGGTGTACATGCCTACCATCGATCACATCGGCGTTTCGCGCAAAATCGCCAGCGCGGAGAATCGTTCACGGCTACGCCGGTTGGTCGGCGAAGCTCGCGGCAGCTATCCCGGCGGATTCATCGTACGCACCGCAGCAGGTGGCGCAACCGACGACGAAATTCGCACCGACATCGAGTTCCTGGGCAAGACCTGGAGCGAGATCAAGCAGAAGCACGACGACCGCAAAGCGCCGGCGTTGTTGCACCGCGATTTGAACCTGGTGGAACGCATTCTGCGCGATTACGTCAGCGACGACTTCACCGGCATTTGGATCGACAGTGAGGAGGAATACGGCAAGGTAGTGGAATTTGTCAGCCGCTTCCAACCGAAACTCGTGAGCAAGGTGAAGCTGTACACCAAGGAACAGCCCATCTTCGAAGAGTTCGGCATTCAGCACGAACTCGACAAGGCTCTACGCGCGAAAGTGTGGCTCAAGTCTGGCGGATACATCGTCATCAACCATACCGAAGCTCTCGTGGCCATCGACGTCAACACCGGCAAGTTCGTGGGCAAGGGTTCCACGCGGCTGGAAGACACCATCGTCAAGACTAACCTTGAAGCGGTCAAGGAAATCGTGCGGCAGATTCGCCTGCGAGACCTTGGCGGCATCATCGTTGTCGATTTCATCGATATGGAAGAACGCCGCAACCGCGAAAAAGTTCTAGGCGCGCTGCAAATGGCGCTGGAGCAAGACAAGGCGCCCTCGAAAGCGCTTTCCTTCAACGAATTTGGCCTCGTTTGCATTACTCGCAAACGCACCAAACAGGCTCTGGAACGCGTGCTCTGCCAGCCATGCCCGTATTGCACCGGGTCGGGTATGGTCAAGTCGATCCCGACACTCTGCTACGAAATTCAGGCCGAAGCACGTAAGATGGCCGTGGCCGACCACGAAGGACCGAACCTGACCCTGCGTGTCCATCCGGAAATTGCCAAAGCGCTGAAGACCCGCGAGTCAATCCTGATCGACGAACTCGAACAGAACTCGCACAAGCACATCATCATCCAATCCGACGCCACCCTGCACTGGGAGCAGTACGACATCTACTAACGGCCCGCTTTAGCAGCCGGCTTAAATAAGACAAAACGCCCGAGCCTCACAGCTTGGGCGTTTTTTTATATAGTTGCCATTTTGTTATCGTTTGTAGTTCGATGTTGGAACGATGTACGGTCTCAAAGTTCAGACTATTCGATTTGTCGATAGCCACCAGCCCGGCTGGGTGGAATGTGATTTCCTTGATGTCGACGGATTGCGGCACACTATTGTTGATAAGGCTCCCATGTTCACCTGTGAAGATTTAGACGAGGACAGCAAATATCCAACATCGGGAATCGTGCCATGTCAAATCTTGGAAAGATTCAGGAACGAAAAAGGGCAAGACGTAGTGCGCGTAACTATAGCTCGGCCTAGTTCTATGCAATCTACGGAAGGCCT
>Ga0210396_10005810_pt1 | contig 11861 bp, 12 predicted proteins | sample IncBWH17OmetaG_FD_155466 | JGI IMG/M metagenome (GOLD analysis project Ga0210396, IMG submission 155466) | Forest soil microbial communities from Barre Woods Harvard Forest LTER site, Petersham, Massachusetts, United States - Inc-BW-H-17-O ...
GACCAGCCCCGATGCGATGCCAGGTCCAAAAATACCCAGCCCGAACAATGTCAACGATGCCAACATGAGGGACATCGCATCTGAAAGGCTCGGTGGGTGGCCCTGCAACGCGGCGGTGAACTCAGCGAAGAAAGTGGCGCCAATCCCGATGATGACGGCGAGCACCATGACCTTGATGCCGGACGCAATGACGTTGCCCAAGACCCGCTCGGCCAAAAACGCCGTCTTGTTGAACAAGGCGAACGGGACCAGGACAAAGCCCGCCAATGTGGTCAGTTTGAATTCGATGATGGTGATAAAGAGCTGGATGGATAATACGAAGAACGAAAGAATGACGACGGCCCAGGCGAACAACAACACAAGGATCGTCACCACATGGCTGAAGAATGTTGTGAAGCCCATGAGTGAACCGGCTTGCTGCAACAATGGCCACGCAGCCTGAAATCCGGTGCCTGCGATCTTGCCTGCATTGGTGGCGTCAATTCCGAGAGTGGAGAAAGAATTGAATACGATCTGTGACAGTGCCGCGAAATTGTTGATCAGGAGCGCGAAGAATCCGACATAGAGAACTTTTTTGATCAGTCGGAACAACACATGGGCTTCCCCATCCATCGCCCAGAACAATCCCGCGAGCACGATGTCGAGGGTTATCAGGATGGTCGAAAGCCATGACACGTCGCCGGACAGCAGCCCGAACCCACTATCGATATAGTGGATGAAGGTCTGCATGAATTGATCAACGACGTCGAGGTTGCCCATAGCGATTTCTCTTGCGATGTTCTCGGTTATGGCGTGTAGGCGCTATCGGACCCGAGAAAGTTTGCGAACTCGGCTCTGCCCTCTTCCTCCGCCTCGGCTTGATTGGCCTGCTGCAAAGCATCGGCGCGATACTGCGCCGCCATGAGCGATTGCGTTTGCAGCTGCTGTTTGGTTGAGAGCGCCAATAATTGATTTCCAGCTTGAACCGCGTCGAGATTCCCGGACGCGCCTTGGGACGCGTTGAGTACCTGCGAGAGCGTTGCCGTATCGCCCAAGACATTCTGCGCGATCTGCGATTGCACGCTCAGCGTCTGCGCGAATGCCGCCATCGCCTTCTGCCAACGGCCTTGGGCGTCGGATTCCAGAGAGGCCGTGGTCACGGTCGTCGGATAGCTTTGCGGCCACAAAGTATCGAAGGCCGATTGAGAATCCCCGACGAGAAACGGAATGCCCGGGCCACCTGTCATCAGAGATTTCATCTGATCGAGATCTGAGGTGATGACCCCCAACGGGGACGTCGCGAGCGATTGCAGGTTTCGCTCCATAGTTTGAATCATCGTGATTTCGTGCTGCAGGGACTCGACCTGATTGTCGATTTCCTTCAGTGCGCGGGCCGCTTGAATCGTGTTTTGAATGAAGTTTGCGTGATCGTACACCGCCCATTGCGCGCTGGCTGGCTGTGCCAACAGTGCCGCGCTTAGCATGGCAACAGAGACGAATGATTTCAGAGCGTTTTTCATACCGCGTCCTCCAGAGGTGGGGTGGAAAACTGATCGAGAAGCGAAGCGGCCCATTCGAGGCCGCGCGCGGAAAGAAAATGTTGTACGAATTGCGTCAAACCGTGTTCTGCCAGAACGCGATCCATCACGACGTGATCGGCGGGCGACGATGCCCCGCACAACGCCAGCGCAACCGGACCAAGGCCCAATTCGAACAGGCGATTGCCGCAGCGCGACTGCAGATAATATTGGCGCTTGGGAATTGCGCGCGAGATCAACTCGATTTGCCGCTCATTGAGCCCGAACTCCGCATAAGCCGTTCTGGCCTGGGGCTCGACGGCACGGTCATTGGGCAAAAACAGCCGTTGCGGGCAACTCTCAATGATGGCCGGCGCGATCGATGAATTGGTGATGTCGGCAAGCGATTGGGTCGCAAAGACGACGGAAACATTCTTTTTGCGAAGCACCTTCAGCCATTCGCGGATGCGCGCCGCAAATAGCGGATCGTCGAGATAGACCCAGGCTTCGTCGAGAATGAGAAGAGTCGGCCGCCCGGTGAACCGGGCCTCAAGCCTGTGAAAGAGATAGGTCAGAACCGGAAGGACGACGCTCTTTTCGTGCATGAGCGTCTCCGTCTCGAAGCATTGCACATCCGAAAGTGCAAGGCGGTCCTTGTCAGCATCGAGCAGGCGACCGAACGGTCCCTCCAGCGTATAGGGCTGGATAGCCGCTCGCAGCGCGTTGGATTGCAGCAGAAGCGACAAACCGCTGAGCGTGCGTTCCGATACCGGTGCGCTTGCCAGGCTGTTGAGCGCCGACCAGACGTGATCCTTCACTTCCGGTGAAATCGCGATGCGTTCGTGAGAGAGAAGATTTATGATCCATTCGGCTGCCCAGCTGCGCGCGGCTGCGTTGTCGATTGCGGCCAGTGGTTGGAAAGCAAGCGAGCCATCCGATCCCAGTTCGTGGTGCACCCCACCCATTGCCAAGGTGGCCGCTCGCGCGGACCGACCTTTGTCGAAGAGATAAATTTGGGCGCCGGGATAGCGGCGAAACTGCATCGCCATCAGTGCGAGCAACACCGACTTGCCCGCCCCCGTCGGCCCGACAATGAGCGTGTGCCCCACGTCGCCGACATGGGTTGAATAGCGAAACGGCGTCGAGTCATTCGTTTTGGCGAGAAGCAGCGCGGGACCGTCGAGATGATCGTTGCGTGCCGGGCCTGCCCAGACTGCGGAAAGTGGCATGAGATGGGCGAGATTCAGCGTGTGGATCAGCGGCTGACGAACATTGGCATAAACATGGCCGGGCAGACTTCCGAGCCAGGCTTCGACCGCGTTGAGGCTTTCGCGGATGGTGGTGAATCCGAGGCCATTGATGATCCGCTCGACGGCGCGAACACATTCTTCGACGGTTTCCCTCTTTTCGCTGCGGACGGTAACAGTGGTGGTCAAATAGCCGAACGCGACGTGATCGCCGCCAATCGTCTGCAATGCAAGATCGGCATCGACAACCTTGTTGTCGGCGTCCGAGTCGTGCAGTTCGACGGGTTGATTGTAAAGCACTTCCCGCATCAATGCCGTCACCGACTTGCGCTTGTTGAACCACTGCCGGCGGATTTTCGTGAGCGTCTTTGTGGCTTCGGTTTTGTCGAGCGCGATAAAGCGCGTCACCCAGCGATAGGGGAAATCGAGATGATTGAGCGCATCGAGCAATCCCGGCTGCGTTGCGTTGGGAAAGCCAAGAATCGTGAGCGTCCGCAAATGGACATCGCCGAGGACCGGTTCAAGCCCGCCTGACAGCGGCGTGTCCGCCAGAATCGCATCGAGATAGCAAGGCGTGTTGGGGATAGCGACCTTGTGGCATTTGGGCGAAATAGTGCCGTGCAGATAGGTCAGCGTTTCGGCATCATCGAGTGGGGCAACCTCCGGAAGAAGTTGCCCGAGCAAATCGAGTACGCGATTGGTTTCAGCAGTGAAGACGTCCAACTCTCCGCGCCAATCCCGCGCGCTTTCACCACCCTGCTTGTCGATGAGCGCACGCTCTGCGCGCGAAATGCCGTCTGCCGACGGCATATAGAGAAGTGTGACGTAATATGCGCTCTCGAAATGTCCGCCGCCGTCCTCGACCGTTGCCTTCCGTTCGTAATCGACCAGCCAGGATGCGGCATCAGGAAACACACTTTGCGGATAGTCATTCGAGGCGAAGCGTTCGGCCTCGAAGAACAGCGCCCAGCCCGACCCGAAGCGCCGCAACACGTTGTTGACGCGGGCGCATGTCGCCAGCAGCTCCGCTTCGGTCGCACTTTCCAAATCGGGCCCACGAAATCGGAATGTTCGCTGAAAGCTTCCGTCCTTGTTGAGAATGATGCCCGGTCCAACAAGTGCGGCCCATGGCAGATGATCGGCGAGCCGGTCGGATGTGCGGCGATATTCCGAAAGGTTCAACATGTGAAATGCGTCCGTTGACGAAGGTGACGCGGCAAGATTTCCGCAAAATTCGGATCACGCTTGGCGGCAAACACCGCAATCGAATGACCTGCCAGCCACAGGAGAATTCCGGCAACCCACATCCGCAATCCAAGGCCGAGTGCGGCGGCGACGGTGCCATTCACGATGGCAAGCGCGCGTGGCGAGCCGCCGAGCAATATCGGCTCGACCAGAGAACGGTGCAGCGGCACCTCGAAACCTTCGATTGCGTCCTTCATCCGACGAGCGCGCCGCCGCCAAACGAGAAGAAGGAGAGGAAGAAGCTCGACGCGGCGAAGGCAATCGAGAGTCCAAGGACGATCTGGACCAGTCGCCGGAATCCGCCGGATGTTTCGCCGAAAGCGAGCGTGAGGCCGGTAATCGTGATGGCGAGCACCGCGACGATCTTGGCGACCGGCCCTTGCACGGAATCGAGGATCGATTGCATCGGCGCTTCCCACGGCATCCCGGTGCCGGTCGCATAAGCCGATGTGTAGAATCCCATCGCGACGGCAGAACCGGCGATAACCGCGCGGAATGCGCGGCGGGAAATATGAAATCGCATCACTGTCTCCTTTGATGAATGGGAAGGACGTTTGAGGGAACGTAGTCGTCGAGCAGATAGTCCCCGGCGGAGGTGAGGCCCGTTATCTGTTTGATCGCTTTGACGCGGCGCGCAGCACCTCTGCCGTCGATGAAAACAACAATGTCGATGGCATCGGCGATAAGACGGCGCGGAATCGTCATGACGGCTTCGCCGACCAGCTGCTCGACACGGCCCAACGCGGATTCCGCAGAGTTTGCGTGAATCGTCGCGAGCCCACCCGGATGGCCGGTGTTCCACGCCTTGAGCATGTCGAGGGCCTCCGGCCCGCGGACCTCACCAACAATAATGCGGTCGGGCCGGAGCCTTAGCGTCGAACGCACAAGGTCGGCGAGCGCAACCACGCCCGGCTTGGTCCGCAGCGCCACGCAATCTTTGGCCGCACATTGGAGTTCGCGCGTGTCCTCGATGAGGATCACGCGCTCATTCAGCGACGCGATCTCCGCCAGCAAAGCATTCGCAAGCGTCGTCTTGCCGGAGCTGGTGCCACCGGCAATGAGAATATTTCGATGTTCACCAACGGCGCGCAAAAGCCCGTGAGCTTGTAATTCCGTCAGAATGCGGTCTGACACATAGTCCGTAAGCGCGTGAATCTTCGATGCTGGTTTGCGGATTGAGAAACAGGGCGATGCCGCCACAGGCGGCAAGACCCCTTCAAACCGCTCGCCTGCCGCCCCGCCCGCGCGCGCGGGCAGTTCGGCACTGACGATGGGGTTTTCCGCGTGCGCCTCTTTTCGAACACTCGATGCGACCAATCGGATGATGCGTTCGGCCGCCGTCGCATCGATCCGCACGCCGGTATCGAGACGTCCCTGCCCCAGCCGGTCCAGCCACAAGCGGCCGTCCGGGTTCACCATGACCTCGACCACGGACGGATCTGAGAGCGCAGCGGCAATATCGGAGCCCATTGCGGTGCACAGCATTTCACCGGCACGCGCGCGACTTTCACTGTTGGTACTATGCCCCATGTTCATGCCCTCCCCGCCGGTTGAACATCCGGCCGTTCCAGGCGCGCCAACACTTCGCGCCCGACGGTCTTGCCTTGGCGAATGCGCCGCGTGACCTGATTGAGAAAGGTGTCGAAGCGTTCATGCGCCACGGCTTGCGCTTCGGCATGCTGGGCCGGCGGCAGTGGCGCGGTAATACCCAGATGATAACGGATGAAAAGCGCGATGCTTTCGACAACGACTTCCTGATTGCGCTCCAATCGCAGTAGCTGGCCGCTCATTTTATCGAGGCGCGGGCCGAAGATCGCTTCGAATTCGTTGCCCCCTTGCCGCCGCAAATAGTCGGTGACGGCGTCGTTCACGATGGTCGATTTGTTCGATCCCGGCTTGGCCGCAACCGCGTCCAGTTTCCGGCTGACCTTTTCATCGAGATAGAGGCAATGGCGAATTTTCATGGGCGGTCCTAGAACGCAGGAAACAAGTCGAGTTCGAGATTTGCCCGTGGCGCGCCATTGTTCATGGCGTGGGCGCGGTTCACCGGCGACGCAGTTGCGGGCTCTTCAAAGTCTGAATCATCGTCCAGCAAGGCAAACAGATCCTCGGCGGGTTCATTTGCCTTTGTCGGTGCAAGCTCTGGCAATGCAGGATGGCGCTGCGATCCGTCGTCCCCCTCCTGAACTGATGTGTCCACCACTACGGGAGCCGGCGCTCTATTTTTGGCTCGATCCTGCGTCGCCCAATCATGCGGACGGGGCAATGGCGCGTCGCGATATCCGTCTGCGGCCAGCACAGGCGCCGAACAGACACGATCGGCAAAATTGCGATCGGTGTAGTAGCGCAGCTTCTTGGCACGAATGGGTGCGAGCCCGGAAACAAGAACGAGCTCGTCGGACGCTGGGAGCTGCATGACCTCGCCGGGCGTCAACAGCGGACGCGCAGTTTCCTGACGCGAGACCATGACGTGACCGAGCCAGGGCGAAAGCCTATGACCGGCATAGTTGCGCTGGGCGCGCAATTCCGTGGCGGTTCCCAGCGCATCGGAAATCCGCTTTGCCGTGCGTTCGTCGTTCGATGAGAACGCAACACGGACATGGCAATTGTCGAGTATGGAATTATTTTCGCCGTAAGCTTTCGAAATTTGATTCAGGGACTGCGCGATTAGGTACGCACGAATTCCGTAACCCGCCATAAAGGCCAGCGCGGTTTCAAAGAAATCCAGCCTTCCGAGCGCGGGAAACTCATCGAGCATCATCAGGAGCTGATGCTTGCGCCGTTTGGCCGGATCGCCCTCGAGACGTTCCGTCAAATGACGGCCGATCTGGTTGAGCACCAGACGCACCAACGGTTTGGTGCGCGAGATATCCGAGGGCGGCACGACCAGATAAAGCGATACCGGCCGTGCCGCATCGACGAGATCGGCAATGCGCCAGTCGCAACCCGATGTGGTCGCGGCCACGACGGGATCGCGGTAGAGCCCCAGGAACGACATTGCCGTAGAAAGCACCCCTGAGCGCTCATTCTCCGACTTGTTCAGGACTTCGCGCGCGGCGGACGCCACAACGGGATGGACGACCGGCGCCTGACGCGTGCCGAGATGGTTGGTCTCCATCATTGCGCGCAATGTGTGCTCGAACGAACGGCGCGGATCGGACAGAAAACTGGCAACACGAGCCAGGGTCTTTTCTTCTTCCGAATATAAAACATGGAGAATGACGCCGACGAGCAATGAGTGGCTCGTCTTCTCCCAGTGATTGCGCCGCTCAAGCGCACCTTCGGGATCAACGAGAATGTCGGCGATGTTCTGAACGTCGCGAACTTCGTCCGCGCCCTTGCGCACTTCCAGAAGCGGGTTGTAACGCGTGCTTTTTGGATCGGTCGGGTTGAACAACAAACAATGGGAAAATTTGGCGCGCCAACCCGCCGTCAATTGCCAGTTCTCGCCCTTGATGTCGTGAACGACAACGCTGTGGGTCCATGAGAGCAAGGTTGGCACAACAAGGCCCACACCCTTTCCCGAGCGTGTTGGCGCAAATGCCATCACATGCTCGGGACCATCGTGACGCAAATACCGGCCGTCCATTCCGCCCAGGAACACGCCTGCCGCACCAAAGAGCCCTGCGCGTTTGATCTCGCGGCGGTTGGCCCAGCGCGACGACCCGTAAGTCGTGACGAAATGGGATTGGCGGGCGCGTATGAGAGAACACACAATCGCAAGACCGCAGGCGACGAAGCCACTCAAGGCCGCGATGGCGCCGGCCTCATTGAAAAGCCGGGGGGCGTAAGCCTCATAGGCGTACCACCATTCGAACAAGCGCCACGGCACATAAAAAGGCAGATGCAGGAATTCGAACCATGGCGCGCCAAGGCGAGACTGGAATCCCAGATGCCACGCAGCCCATTCCGTCGCGAACCACATTCCGCTGAACACGGTCGCGAACACGATCGCGATCTGCCCGATGAGAATTTTTGTTGGCGTCATTGATGTTTCCCTCGCGAATCAGGAAACATTCAAAGGCAGCTGTGCCGCAATCTTCGTTGTCTATCTGCCTGCCAACAAATGCCGCTTCAAGGGACGAATTGCGGCGAATATCGGCGAGCCGTTGCTTACTCCCGCTTTCGAACCGCCTGTTCGGCAGCCGTTTAACGGAACCGGGGGCAGGCGCTTATGCCCGCTTCCGTCGCAACGTGCGCAATTTTTGTGGCGCGGCTTCTGCCGCATTCATCGTCTCAAGTGCCTCGCCCAGACCATGCAGATGCAAAGGCTCTTGCTTGGGAAAGCGCACAATCAGTTCGAGATCGCCGCCCACTGCTTCGACATAATTGCGAAGCGTCGATAGATACATGTCAGTTTGTTTCTCGATCTTAGAGACCGACGGCTGACTAATCCGCAACGTCGAAGCGATCTCGCTCTGCGCCTTGCCGGCGGCTTTACGGAGCGCCTGCAGACTCTCAACTTCATCCTTCAAAACACGATAGCGCACGGCAATGCGATCTTGTCGCGACTTGGGCAGCCTTTCAATAACATCGTTCAATGTGCGGCCCATATCATAATCCTTTCTTTGCAGACGGCTTCTTCGCCGCCGCTAGATGTTCTGCATAACGTTCGTCGGCTTTGGCTATAAGGCGCTTGTAAAACTTGTCCCCGCTGCCACCCGACTTGTCCCCGGCCACCAGCAGAATACCTTCACGAGTGGGATCAAACGCGAAAGCTACTCGCCACACACCACCCGCAGCCCGGAATCGCAATTCCTTCATATTGGAAAACCGCGATCCGTTCAGCGTATCGGCATGCGGGCGTCCCAACTTAGGTCCGTAGTCCTGAAGCAGCTTCGCCATCGCAGCAAGCTCTTCCTGGATCTCGGCAGCCATTGCTTCAAATTCCGCTTCGAAGGCGTCGTGAAGGCGAACTATCCACGCCATCACATAGCCTTGGAGCTATATATAGCTTCTAGGCTATTTCTGTCAAGAGGCCCCTGCCCGCGTAGAAACGCTCGGTTCCGGAGGAAGCGAAAGGCGAATCCAATTGAGAAAGATTTATCGGAGCCGGCAGCTTGCGCGCCGTGCCGGCGTGGATACCTATATGGACGTGTCGCTTAAGCATCTCGCTTTTCATGGCTGTCTCAACATAACGCATTAGGTCCTCTCAGAATTTGCTATGTCGCGCAACGCTTCTCGTGCGCAGCATATCACTATTTGAACACCCGGCTTAAATAGCACGTTCAGGAATTCGAGCCTTGCCGCGTCAGCCAATCGAAGGCCCGCGCGTGCGCCCAAACGTCCAGGAGATTGTCTGACCGCGCCATTGCCCCGTGATCTGCTGATCAACCGCGCGCTCCAGCACGGGCCGCCATGGCACAAGCGTAAACTCCCGGCTCTTCTGAATGAGCGCGAACGCCCCGCTCACGAGTTCGACCTTACGGCGATAGACACCCTCGATACGGTCGCCCTGGCGTGTTTCGGCAAACGGCATACCAAGCTCCGACGACAATTGGGTAGCGACGCGAACAGTTTCCCGGTGGCGCAATTCGCTGACCATGCCTGTTCGATAGACGATCTTGTCGTCGTCCATGCGCGCAAGCTCCTGCGAAATGAGCCATTGCCGCCGCCGTGAGAGGGCGTCGCTCAGTTCCTTCCCAAAGCCGGACTGCCGAAGGGAAAGTGGGTTGGCGCTAACCAGTTCGGCGTCCAGCACCGTGACGGCGTCGGCCTCGATAAGTTTTTCCAATGGCTGTGCCGACAATGCCTCCATCAACACGGGCACGGCGCGAACCCGGCGGCCCTCATACGATGCGATGCGTTCAAGATGGTCGGGTATGATCGTCCAGACACCGCTCGCATCGCGCTCTGCGATGTTGTCGGCGCGCCTCAAGGCCTCAAGACGGCGAATATGACGCGCGATGAACTCCTCACCCGCGCCGGGCTCAAACTCACGGTGTAATTGTGCGCTATAGCGTCCATCGTTAGTAGCCGCGATTTTTGCGACAGTTGCATCAATGGATTTTGGTTGCGGCCGGTTCGGTGAAATCGCGACGATCCCGCCTTCGGGCACAGGCGCACCGAGATCGGCCTGCCCGATTTCCACATAGTGCGAACGCCCATCGATACCATCGACAATGAGGTAATGCCTGTCGTGCAGTTCGTCGCTGAGATCGCGCGCGACGATCTTTCCAACCAACCGCATCGTGTTCGCATCCGACGGATCGTAGATCGCGTAATCCGCAACGTGATGCGGCGTCGCCTGCTGGCGCAACGCATGATGCATGGTCTTGATGATGTCGCCGCGCTCACCCATGCGCTGGAGGATTGTCTTGAGGTCTTGCGCGAGCCGCCATTGTCCGGGCGCGGTTTCTTCGGCGAGGCCCAGCCGTCCCAGCTTCTGCAGGCGACCCGCGCGCAGGCTTTGGCTGAAGGCGTTTCGACCGATGGCGCGGACACTGCCGTCTGCGCTGGCATCGCGCAGCAAATCGCGATCAAGGCTCGTGAGACGTTCTTGATCCACTTCGCGGCGGAGGTTGTTCTCGATATCCAGGTCCGAACGCGGACCGAGGTCACGGGTGGCGATTTCGCAGGCACGTTCGCGCATCCCATAGCTGAGATATTCCCGCGCGATCACGAGATCGCGCGCCCTGTCGTCGACTCCGCGAAGAACGACATGGGTGTGGGGATGGCCGGTGTTGAAATGATCGGCCGCAACCCACTCGAGCTTGGTGCCGAGATCCTGCTCCATCTGCGCCATCAACCGGCAAACGAAGGGCTTTAGGTCGTCATATTCCGCGCCGTCTTCAGCCGACACGATGAAACGGAACTGATGGCGGTCATCCTTGACGCTCTCGCCGAACGTGCGGTCGTCAACGCGATCCTCCCTCGCGTCGTAGAGATGACCTGGCTGGCCGTCTCGCGTGACGCCATCGCGTTGAATATACTGCAGATGCAGCCGCGCCGCCGTTGTGCCCTTACCTCTGAGCTTCACGATCCGGGTCTGAATCACAACGCGGCGCGTGCGCTTTCCGCCATAGCGATCACTAGACCGCAAAACGCGCCCAACGCCTGCGCCGCGCCCGGTGCGGCTGCCGTCGAATCGCGACCCGCCTTTGCCGCGCGATCCTCGGGAGCGGGCTAGGTCGCGGGCTATGCGCTTAAGGGCTGATCCAGTTTTGCCTTTCGGATGACATCGGATACGGCCGAGTTTGGGCTCGAATTCATCGTCGGTGCTCACGCAATCGCACCAGATGGAGTCATCACGAACAACAATATCAAGGGCTTGGAGCGCACTGACTCCAAGCTCTGTGAGAACGACTCTGGAAATCTTGATGTGCAGACAACCGCATAGATGCACTTAGGCATCAATGCTTTTATCTTGCCCTGCTTCATTTTTTTTGCCTCGCAAATTTCGACTGCGGTACTGATCAAGGCTTGTTGGGCGCGCGAAAGACGAACAATCCGTCATTCCGGGATGGCAATTCGTCCGTGCCGCCGGTCGCGGATTGACCAAAAAAGAGGCCGTCGCGGCGCGCAAATTTGCGCATCTGAGGATGTTTCGAGGTGCCGTATTGCTGCCGGTTTTGGCGCGTTTCAGCGGATGAACCGGCGCTTGAAACGACAGCATCCAGATAGGATTCGGTTTCGTCGGGAAGCGGTTTCCCGGTGAACAGGAACTCGTCCACGCGCTTGGGACCGGCGTTGTACGCAGCAAACAGATTGGGAAATCCATAAGCGCTATACAGTTCGCGCATATAACCGACACCCGCAAAAATATTGTCGTGAGGATCGTAAGGATCGGCACCCAAATTCAGTTTGGCGCGCATTTCGGCGAAGGTGCCCGGCATCACCTGCATCAAACCCATCGCACCTGCCGGAGAGGTAA
>Ga0210396_10005811_pt1 | contig 11859 bp, 10 predicted proteins | sample IncBWH17OmetaG_FD_155466 | JGI IMG/M metagenome (GOLD analysis project Ga0210396, IMG submission 155466) | Forest soil microbial communities from Barre Woods Harvard Forest LTER site, Petersham, Massachusetts, United States - Inc-BW-H-17-O ...
TGTTCCCGTCGACGGCCCAGGCTCGGACTTGGCTTACCGACGCCGCCGACCTTCCGCCGCTGCTGCGCGGCGATCGTGCCTCGGCGGGTGTGCACGGCGTGCCGATTCTGGACACGTCGGATGTGACCGATCGAAAGCAGCTGTCGGACAAGATCTCCGCGCACCGTCGCCAGCTCGAGCAACGCCGCGTCGACGAGGAGCGCAGGCTGCTGTACGTGGCGATCACCCGCGCCGAGGACACCCTGCTGCTCTCCGGCCACCACTGGGGCGCCACCGGGATCAAGCCGCGCGGGCCATCGAATTTCCTGTGCGAGCTCAAGGACATCATCGACGGGTCCGCCGCCGCCGGCCAGCCGTGCGGAGTGATCGAGCATTGGGCGCCATCGCCAGCGGACGGTGACCGAAACCCCTTGCGCGACAGCGTTCATGAGGCGATATGGCCCGTCGACCTGGGGGCACCGCCCGCTTGCGGGGGACTGGGCGGTCGCCGTGCCGACGTGGAGCGCGGGGCGGCGCTGGTCGCCGCTGCGATGTCGGTCGACGCACCCGCCCCGGCGCCCGACGCCGATACCGAAGATTGGACAGCCGACGTCGACGCACTGCTCGACGAGCGTGCCCGGTCGGCGCGCCCGCCGGCACGCACGCTGCCCAGCGGGCTGTCGGTCAGCAGCCTGGTGGACTTGGCCCGCGATCCAGAGCACGCCGCACAGCGGCTGATGCGCCGACTGCCGACACGCCCGGACCCGCATGCGTTGCTGGGCAATGCATTTCATGACTGGGTTGAGCGTTTCTACGGCACTGAGCGGTTGTTCGACCTGGCGGACCTGCCCGGTGCCGCGGACACCGACATCGCGCAGCGCGACGCCGAGGAGCTGGCCACGTTGCAGAAGACCTTCCTCGCCTCACCGTGGGCCGCGCGTACGCCGGTGGCCGTCGAGGTGCCGTTCGAGATGGCCATCGGCAGCACTGTGGTGCGTGGCCGCATCGACGCGGTGTTCGCCGACCCGGACGGCGGCGCGATCGTCGTGGACTGGAAGACCGGCGAGCCCCCGCACGGGTCGGATGCCGCCCGGCTGGCCGCTATCCAGCTCGGTGTCTACCGGCTAGCTTGGGCTGCGTTAAGCGGATATCGGGAATCGTTGGTGCGCACAGCTTTTCACTACGTGCGGACCGGGGTCACCGTCGAGCCCGATGTGCTGCCGGAACCCGACGAGTTGGCCGCGCTGCTAGCCGACCAGCCGCGCTACACCTGATCGCCGCGCTAGGCGTTGCGCCGCACCTTGAGCGCCTCGGTGATCATCGGAATCTGCAGCGGCAGCCGGGCCAGAGCGGCGATCCGCATCGGCCATGGCTTGTCCCACCACAACCGGACCATGTTGATGTTGGCCGGGAAGACCGCGAGGAACAGCGCGGCAGCCGCCAGGGCACCGAACCGCCGAGTGCGTCGCGCCAGCACCAGTGCACCGATGCTGACCTCGGCGACACCAGACGCATAGGTATAGAACCGCGGGTTTCCGGGCAGCTCGGCGGGGATGATCTCGTCGAACGATTTCGGCGCCACAAAGTGGACGGTGCCGACGCCGAGCAACAGCGCCGCGATTCGGTATGCGGCCGCCTGGCTGGCGTCCCGCTGAGGACTGGGTGTGATTGGGGTCATGGTTACATTGTGGCGTGCGCCAGCCGATGACGGGTTGCCGTGGCCAGAGGTAGGCTGGCCCGCTTCGATGAGACGTTGACCGCGCAGCCCGATTATGCGCTGGTCGGTGTGCTGCGAATTCCGGAGAGTCGTGACCCCACTCGTGCCATCTGGCGGCGCGTCGCCATCGCAGTGCTCGCGATGCTGGTCGCGGCAGCCGTCGTCTACCTCGACCGTGGCGGATACACCGACGTCAGCGGCAAGCCATTGTCGGTGCTGGACTGTGTTTACTTCGCGGTCGTCTCACTGACGACTATCGGCTATGGCGATATCACACCGCTTACCGAATCCGCGCGGCTGATCAACATTTTGCTGATCACCCCGCTGCGGGTGGCATTCCTGATCGTGTTGGTGGGCACCACAGTGCAGGTGCTCGCCGAACGGCAGCGGGAAACGATCAAAATCGAGCGATGGAGGAAGAGAGTGCGCAACCACACCATCGTCGTCGGCTACGGAACCAAGGGCCGCACCGCGATCGGCGCGATGCTCAGCGACGATGTCAAGCGCTCCGACATCGTCGTGGTCGACGTGGACCGAGTCGCGCTCGACCACGCCGACGGAGCCGGTCTGGTCACAGTGCACGGCGACGCCACCAGATCAGACGTGCTGCGGCTGGCTGGCGGCCCGCAGGCCGCATCGATCATTATCGCGACCGGACGTGACGACACCGCGGTGCTGGCCACGCTGACGGCCCGGGAGATCGCGCCCAACGCAAAGATCATCGCGTCTGTCCGGGAAGGCGAGAACAGGCACTCCCTGCAGCAATCGGGCGCAGACTCGGTCGTGATTTCCTCGGAGACGGCCGGCCGGCTGCTCGGCGTCGCCACCACAACGCCCAGCGTCGTGGCAATGATCGAAGACCTGCTGACGCCGGCCGAGGGATTCGCCATCGCCGAGCGCGATGTTGAGCAGACCGAGGTCGGCGGCTCACCGCGGCATCTGTCCGACATCGTGCTCGGTGTCGTTCGCGACGGCCACTTGCTGCGCGTCGACGCACCCGAGGTCGACGCCATCGAGGCCGGCGACCGGTTGCTCTATGTCCGCAGTGGAGGTAAGTGACATGGACTTCCAGTTACAAAGCGTGCCGTTGCTGTCTCGCATCGGCGCCGACCGCGCCGACCAGGTGCGAACCGACGTCGATGCGGCCACCGAGGGCTGGGCGGAAGCGGCCCTGCTGCGGCTGGATTCGCGCAATCAGGTGTTGGTCGCGGGTGGCCGGGTGGTGCTGGGCAGCGCCAAAACGCTGGCTGACAAGCCGCCGCCGGATGCGGTGTTCCTGGGCCGTATCGAGGACGGTCGACACGTGTGGGCGGTCCGGGGTGCGCTGGAAGCACCCGACGATCCCGACCTGCAAACCGAGGTGGCCGACCTACGCCGGGGCGGCCAGCTCTTCGACGAGGTCGGCGCGCAGCTGGTGTCATCGGCCGCAGCACTGCTGAATTGGCATGCCAGCGCACGGTTCAGCTCGGTGGATGGCTCGCCCACCAAACCGATCAGAGCGGGCTGGGCCCGGGTCAACCCGGTCAGCGGGCATGAGGAATTTCCACGCATCGACCCCGCCGTGATCTGCCTGGTGCATGACGGCGGCGACCGCGCGGTACTGGCTCGCCAGACGGTGTGGCCAGAGCGGATGTTCTCGCTGCTGGCCGGATTCGTTGAGGCCGGCGAGTCGTTCGAAACCTGTGTCTTGCGAGAAATCCGCGAAGAAATCGGTCTGACCGTCCGCGATGTGCGCTACCTGGGCAGCCAGCCGTGGCCGTTCCCGCGTTCCCTGATGATCGGCTTCCATGCGATCGGCGATCCCGATCAGGAATTCTCCTTCAACGACGGCGAGATCGCCGAGGCCGCCTGGTTCACCCGCGACGAGGTGCGCGCAGCGCTGGCCCTCGGCGACTGGAGCAGCGCCGAGGATGCCAAATTGCTGCTGCCCGGCTCAATATCGATCGCGCGGGTGATCATCGAATCCTGGGCCGCGCTCGACTGACGCTACCCGGCCAGTTCGGCCAGCTTCGCCTCGATCTCGTTCGCGGCCGGGTTCGTCAGCGTCGAGCCGTCGGCGAACTTCACCGTCGGAACCGTGTGGTTGCCGCCGTTGACCGAGCCGACAAACTGCGCTGCCGCGGTGTCCTGTTCGATGTCGACCTCGTCGTAGCTGATGCCCGAGGCCTTCAACACGGTCTTGAGCCGATTGCAATAGCCGCACCAGGGCGTGGTGTACATGATCACCGAAGCATTGTTCATAGTCGCTCAAACATAACGCGCGTCCTCGTTATGCCGCGCCGTGGCGCTGCCCAGGGTTTGTCGGCGACCACTGCCAAGATGGACGCCATGGCGGTGATCACGGACTCATTGGTCGCCGACCTCGATGATGAGCAGCGCGAGGCCGTGCTGGCTCCGCGCGGACCGGTCTGCGTGCTGGCTGGAGCGGGAACCGGTAAGACCCGCACCATCACCCATCGGATCGCCCAGCTCGTCGCCACCGGACACGTGGCCGCGGGTCAGGTGCTGGCGGTGACATTCACCCAGCGTGCGGCCGGCGAGATGCGCTCCCGGTTACGGGCGTTGGGGGCCGCCGCACCAACCGGCTCCGGCGTCGGCGCGGTGCAGGCGCTGACTTTTCACGCGGCCGCGCGCCGACAGCTTCGGTATTTCTGGCCACGCGTCGTCGGTGATACGAGCTGGCAGTTGCTGGAGACCAAGTTCGCCGTGGTCGCGCGGGGCGCGAGCAGCGTCCGGTTGCAACTGAGCACCGATGACGTCCGCGACGTGGCCGGCGAGATCGAGTGGGCCAAGGCGTCGCTGATTTCGCCCGAGCAGTATCCGGACGCGGTGGCCGCCGCCGGCCGCGACATTCCGCTGGACGCCACGCAGGTCGCCACGGTGTATGCGGCCTACGAGTCCCTCAAATCCCGCGGCAATGACGGTGCGCTACTCGACTTCGACGACCTGTTGCTGCACACCGCCGCCGCGATCGAGGACGACGCCGCGGTCGCCGGAGAATTCCGCGACCGCTACCGCTGCTTCGTCGTCGACGAATACCAGGACGTGACACCGCTGCAGCAGCGCGTGCTGTCGGCGTGGCTGGGGGACCGGGACGACCTGACCGTCGTCGGCGACGCGAACCAAACCATCTATTCGTTCACCGGGGCCTCACCGCGCTACCTGCTGGACTTCTCCCGGCGGTTCCCCGAGGCGACCGTGGTGCGCCTCGAACGGGACTACCGGTCCACACCGCAGGTGGTGTCGCTGGCCAACCGGGTGATCGCCGCCGCCCGCGGGCGGGTGGCCGGCAGCAAGCTGCACCTGGTCGGTCAACGTGACCCTGGACCGGTTCCGTCGTTTCGTGAACATCCCGACGAAGTTGCCGAGGCAGCGGCGGTGGCAGCGTCGATCTCCCGGCTCGTCGAATCGGGCACGCCGCCCGCCGAGATCGCGGTCCTGTACCGGATCAACGCGCAGTCCGAGGTCTACGAAGAGGCGTTGACCGAGGCCGGCATTCCCTACCAGGTCCGTGGCGGCGAAGGCTTTTTTAGTCGCCAGGAAATCCGCCAAGCTCTGCTGGTGTTCCAGCGGGCGGCCCACCGCGGCGCCGAGGGTGACGGCACGCTGCCTGATGGCGGCGACCCGCTGCGCCCGGCTCCGCCGCGCTTGCGATCGCCGCTGCCCGAGGTGGTGCGGGCACTGCTCGAACCGCTGGGTTTGACGGCCGAACCGCCGACGGGAACCCGCGCCCGGGAGCGCTGGGAGGCGCTTTCCGGGCTGGCCGACCTGGTCGACGAAGAGGTGGCGCACCGCCCGGAGTTGGACCTGGCCGGTCTGTTGGCCGAGCTGCGGACCCGCGCCGATTCGCGCCACCCCCCGGTGGTGCAGGGGGTCACGTTGGCCTCGCTGCACGCCGCCAAAGGGCTGGAGTGGGATGCGGTGTTCCTGGTCGGACTGACCGATGGCACGCTGCCGATCACGCATGCGTTGGCCCACGGCGCTGAGAGCGAAGCGGTCGAAGAGGAGCGCCGACTGCTCTACGTCGGAATCACCAGGGCTCGGATGCATTTGGCGCTCAGCTGGTCGTTGTCCCGAAATCCGGGCGGCCGGCAGAGCCGCAAGCCGTCCCGATTTCTCAACGGCCTTGCCCCACAAACTCAACCCGATCCGACGCCGAGCCGGCCGCGTCGGAATCGCGCCACCGCGTCGCGCTGCCGGATTTGCAATAACCAGCTGACCACACCGACGGCGATCATGCTGCGCCGCTGCGAGACGTGCGCAGCCGATATCGACGACGAACTGTTGCTGCAGCTCAAAGAATGGCGGCTACAGACCGCCCGCGAGCTGAGCGTGCCCGCGTATGTCGTGTTCACCGACAACACGCTGATCGCGATTGCCGAGATGCTGCCCACCGACGACGCCGCGCTGGTCGCGATCCCCGGTATCGGCGCCCGCAAGCTGGAGCAGTTCGGGCCGGACGTGTTGGAGCTCGTCCGCAGTCGCAGCTAAAGCCGGGCGCAGCGGGTCGACACAAAGCCGCAGGTCAGAAAATCGGTTGCCGGGTCCGGCTGTTAGGATCTAGCCTCGAACCGCGAGTTCTGCGCTTGGCGGCAGCTACCACAGGAGAGGAGGGAGCCACGATGATCACCATGAACACGTTCGGTGTATGCCCCGTATTTGCGGCAGGCGACACTGGCTCCCACCACGCTGCCCATGCCGCCGCGGCGGCCGGCTTGGCCGCGGCGTACAAGCGCCGTAACGCCGCCGCCGCCGACGCGTCCGTGGATCGGGGCTCTACCTAGGTAAGAGCTCACGATCTCGCCAAATGGCCACGGACCCGAAGTCAAAGGATCCGTGGCCACAGTTTTTGGGTCGGCAGCCCATCACCTGGTCCGGATCTCTCCGAGACAGCCGTCAGATCAGGAAGCAGGTGAACTGGATATGTCGACATCGACAGTCCCCGACGAGCAGCAGCCGGAGTTGCCTTGTCACGTCGGCGATCCCGACCTGTGGTTCGCCGACAGCCCGTCCGATCTGGAGCGCGCCAAGGCCTTATGTGCCGACTGCCCGATTCGAACCGAGTGCCTGGCCGCGGCATTGCAACGCGAGGAGCCGTGGGGAGTCTGGGGTGGGGAAATCCTCGACCGCGGCTGCATCGTGAATCGCAAACGGCCGCGTGGACGTCCGCGCAAAGATTCGGTGGCTGCATAAGCCAGAACTCCACGTCGAGATTGACGTTAGTGCACGCGCCCCAGGTTTTCTGCACCAGCGCCGATCTCGGCTTCTCCGCCGATGGGTTTAGACGACGGCCGTGTCGGGTTCGGCGAAGCCGGGAATCAGCTCCTCCGACAGCGCCCTGATCGGCACGTGCGCATCCAACTGGCACAGAATCGCGGCCACCGACGCGATGACCCGCATCGGGATTGCCAGCTTCGGCGGCAAGTCCATCTGTCGGGCCGTCTTGATCTGCGACACCGACCGATCCATCTGACTTATCGTCATCTTTTGCAGCCACCTGCGGGTGTAGTGGAAGACCTCAACCTCGACGGGTTGGACGTACTGACGCAGCATCTCGTCGATGTCGCGCACCGACACCTGCTGGCCTTTCTGAATGAAGCCGACCTTTTCCATCGTCGGCAGCAACAGGTCGTAGTTCTTCTCGCGGGCCAGCCGGATCGTCATTCCAAGCTCGATCGGGAACCCACCGGGAAGCGGTGCCACCGCGCCGAAATCGATGACACCCATCCGGCCGTCGGGCAGCAGCATGAAGTTGCCCGGATGGGCGTCGCCGTGCATCATCTCCAGCCGGCGCGGCGCGTCGAAAGTGAGCTCGAGCAGCCGGAACCCCAACAGGTCACGCTGTTCGACGGTGCCGTCGCGGATGATCTCCGCCATGTGCGTGCCGTCGATCCACTCCTGGACCACGACCTTGGGGGCGCTCGCCACGATGTGCGGGACCAGGAAGTGTGGGTGACCCTCATACGCCTTGGCGAATGCCCGCTGGTTGTCGGCCTCCAGCCGATAGTCCAATTCCATCTCGGTGCGCTCGATCAGCTCATCGACGACACCCTGCACGTCGGCGCCCGGAGCAAGCTGTTTGATCACCCCGATCATGCGCTGCATGGTCTTCAGGTCGGCACGCAGCGCCTCGTCGGCGCCCGGGTACTGGATTTTGACGGCCACCTCGCGACCGTCTGACCACACTGCCTTGTGCACCTGCCCGATGCTGGCCGAGGCCACCGGTGTGTCGTTGAAGTCGGAGAACCGTTGGCGCCACTTGGTTCCGAGCTGGGCGTCGAGCACCCGGTGCACTTTCGCCGCGGGCAGCGGTGGCGCATCCTTTTGCAGTTTCGTCAGCGCTTCCCGATACGGTTCGCCGAACTCGTCGGGAATCGCTGCCTCCATCACCGACAGCGCTTGGCCGACCTTCATCGCGCCGCCCTTGAGCTCGCCGAGAACGGTGAACAGCTGGTTGGCGGCCTTTTCCATCAGTTCGGCGTTGACCTCGTCTCTCGACTTACCGGTCAGCCGCTTGCCGAACCCGAGCGCTGCCCGGCCGGCGAAGCCGACCGGAATGCTGGCCAGCTTCGCGTTGCGAGCGGCGCCGCCGCGTTTGATGTCTGCCACGCCAACCATCATCCATGACGAGTCGGCGCTCGCCCGCATCGATCTGGCAACAAGCGCTGTCAGTGCGAATGGTGAAGATTGGTGAGGGCCGGTAAACATACGGTGAGCAGCAGCGATCTGGCTGTGTCAAACCCCAATGAACCGGAACTGCCGAGGACGAATCGCCTCTTTCAGACGATCCGGCTCTGGTGGTCAGTCCAATACCGATCGCGCAGTAGGCGCTTGTAGAGCTTGCCGGTGGGCAGGCGCGGCAGCTCGTCCTCGAAGTCGATCGAGCGGGGCACCTTCTGCCGCGACAGATGCTCACCGCAGAAGGCGATCAGCTCCTCGACGAGCTTCTGCCCCGGCTGAACTCCGGGCATCGGCTGCACGACCGCTTTCACCGCTTCGCCGAGGTCCTCGTCGGGCACCCCGAAAACCGCGGCGTCAGCCACTTTCGGATGGGTGATCAGCAGGTTCTCGCACTCCTGAGGGTAGATGTTGACTCCGCCCGAGATGATCATGAATGTCGCGCGATCGGTGAGGTACAGATAGCCGTCGTCATCGACATAGCCGACGTCGCCGACGGTGGCCATCCTGCCGTCAGGTGAGTGGCCCTCCGCGGTCTTGACGGGATCATTGAAGTAGGAGAATTCGGTCCCGGCCTTGAACCACAAAGTGCCGGGCTCACCTTTCGGGGCGGGGCGCATGTTCTCGTCTAGCACTTGCAGCTCGCCAAGCACGATCCGGCCGACTGTGCCCCGGTGGCTTAGCCACTGCTCGCTGTCGCAGGCCGCGAAACCCATTGCCTCCGTAGCGCTGTAGTACTCGAGGATGATCGGACCCCACCAGTCGATCATCTGCTCCTTGACCTGCACCGGGCAGGGCGCGGCGCCGTGCACCGCGACCTCCAGCGATGACACGTCGTATCGGCGGCGCACCTCATCGGGCAGTTTGAGCATGCGCGAGAACATCGTTGGCACCAATTGGGTGTGGCTTGGCCGAAAGGTGTCCACCAGCTTCAGGTAGCGCTCCGGATCGAACCGTTCCATGAGCACGGCCGTTCCGCCCATCCGGATGGTCAGGTTCACCCCGGCATGGGGCGCCGAGTGGTAAAGCGGCGCGGGCGAGAGATAGATCATGCCTTCGCGATAACGCCACAGGTTGGAAAGGAATTGATAGACCGGCAGCGCTTGCGCTGGGGAGACTTCCGGGAGCGGTCGAACGATTCCTTTGGGCCGCCCGGTGGTGCCGGAGGAATAGAGCATGGCGATGCCGAGCGACTCGTCTGGGATGGGTGTGGACGGGAACCCGGTTGTCGCATCGTGGAGATTGAAAATCTGGCGGTCGCCGGGGGCGTCGACGATGATTGCGACTTCGACGTTCGGACAGTCCTTCAACGCCTCGGTGGCCACCGAACGCTTCTCCTGCGAGAAGATCAGCACCTTCGATTCGCTGTTGTTGACGATGTAGGCGACTTCCTCGGGAGTCAGGAATGAGTTGATGCACGTGTAATACAGCCCGGCGCGTTCGCCCGCGGCGCAGCATTCGAGGTAGCGAGCGTTGTTTTCCATGAAGATCGAATAGTGGTCCAGGCGTCTGAGCCCAACGCTTCGTAGGAAATGGGCAAGGCGGTTGGAGCGCGCCTCGAGATCGGCATGGGTGATTGCCTCGCCGGTCTGAGCCATGATGAAGGCGGGCTGATCGGCTCGGCTGCGCGCGTATTCGGCCGCATACATAGCGGCACGCTATCGCCTACAAACTGCGCCGATCTTGAATTCGCCAAACCAGCAAGCGCTGTCAGCATGAACACAGCGGATGTCTGGGCCAGTGCCGCGCGACGATCGAGCCGGCGTGGACGTCGAACTCCAGCGTGGCGTTCAGCGCCGTCGGCGGTTCGGGATCGGGCCCGGCCTGCGGCTCGGAGCCACGACGGATGGCGCCGATCACCCGGTTGACTTGGCTGAGCGCCAGCGCCGCCGTCGCCAGCAGGGTCGCGCGATCGGCCACGCCGACGGTGTCGCGCAGCTGTGCGGCGACGGCAGGCCACGCCGCGTCGCGGTCCCTGCGGTGCAGATCCGCACACCCCAAGCAGCTGGTGACGCCGGGGATGACCAGCGGACCGATCAGGCCGGTGCCGTCGCGCACCCGGACCGCGAGGTGCGCGACGCCCTGGCTGTGCAGGTCGCGCAGCATCCGCGGGTCGGCGACCAGGTTGTCGGACAACACCACCAGGTCGGCTTCGGCGGAGGTCACCGCCGCGTGAGGTTGGCTGCTGTGCTTGACCCGCGCACCCGAACAGCGCAGCGACTCGATCAACAGTTCTGACAGCGGGCCGCGACCGTGCACGCGGATCGACGCCGACCGGACGGGCCGGGGCCGGTGGCCACGGGTCGCGACCCCGGCCGCGACCAGCTGCGCGACCAGATCGCCGAGCTCGCCGGCGGGCACGCCGCCCTGCCGGTCAGCTTGACGTTGGAGCTCGCTCATCGGTACTGGCGAATTCATCGTCCGCAACAGGGTGGCCAAGCCCGCGGATGTCACGCCGCGCGGTGGGCGGACTAGCACGGCGCGGCGCGGATTCCATCCCACCTGAACGGCGCCGTCGGGGCGCAGCAGCACCGGCAAAGCCGGGTCGAGCGCATACAACGGCGACGTGGGCTGCGCCATTCTGGCACTGTGCCACGGCGGGGCGGGACGGCCGGCTCAGCTATCCACAGAGCCGGCGCCGTCATCGGTGTCGGCGTGGCCGGCGTCTGTGCCCCGCTCGAACTCGGCGATCGCCTCATCGATTCCGCTGGTATCGCCGCCGATGACCCGGTCGATGAACGCCGCCGGGTCGTCGAGGTCTTCTGTCTCGGGCAGCAGGTCGGGGTGTTGCCAAACCCGGTCGCGGGCGTCGACACCGGCCGCCTGGGTCAGCCGCTCCCAAAGCGCGGCCGCCTCCCGCAGCTTGCGGGGCCGCAGCTCGAGGCCGACCAGCGTGGCGAAGGTCTGCTCGGCCGGTCCGGCGGTGGCCCGACGCCGGCGCAGCGTCTCGCCGAGGGCGGCCGCGCCGGGGATGCGGTCGCCGAGCGCCGCATTCACCACCGTCTGCACCCAGCCCTCGATCAGCGCCAACAGCGTCTCGAGCCGTTCCAGCGCCTGGGTCTGCTCCGGCGTGGCCTGGGGCTCGAACACGCCTTGGGTCAACAGCTGCTCGACGGCGGCCGGATCGTTCAGCGTGGCCGGGTTGAAGTCGCGGGCCAACTCCTCGATTCCCCGCATGTCGATCTTCATGCCCTTGGCGTAGGCCTCGACGGCGCCGAGCAGCTGACTGGCCAGCCACGGCACGTGACTGAACAACCGGTGATGGGCGGCCTCACGAGCCGCCAAGAAGGTGACGATCTCGCTGCGCGACTGCTCGAGCCCGGCCGCGAAGGACTCGATAGCCTCCGGCAGCAGTGCGGCTATTCCGTTGGGCCCCAACGGCAAACCGATATCGGTCGACGTCAAAACCTCGCGCGACAACCGGGCCAGCGCCTGGCCCAGCTGCGACCCGAATGCCATGCCGCCCATCTGCGACATCATCGACA